>Ga0315336_1000128_pt1 | contig 325844 bp, 326 predicted proteins | sample ASW5metaG_FD_204512 | JGI IMG/M metagenome (GOLD analysis project Ga0315336, IMG submission 204512) | Ammonia-oxidizing marine archaeal communities from Monterey Bay, California, United States - ASW #5 | ecosystem: Environmental > Aquatic > Marine > Intertidal zone | place: USA: California...
AGACCCCAGCCGAGCAAATGCTTGATGCCTATTATGGTATCTGGGGTGGCGACATCGAAAAAGTCTTCACAGAACGTCTATTCTAAAGCCGATAGCTGGGTTTACTCAACTCTTGGGCCAAAAAGTCGTAGACTTTTCGGATGCGCCGGCTTGTGGAAAGCTCTCTGTGCGCGACTAGCCATAGTGAAAACTGCAAAGGCTCCATATCTGGCAGAACCGGTGCAACCAGCGGTTCGGCATCACCAATGTTGCCATCTAGAACGCCGATACCAACGCCATTTTTCACAAGCTCCCACATGACGATGAAACTTTGCGTCATGATTGGAAAGTTGGCTTCTGTTAGCTTGAAGCCTGCATTGTTCAATCCCTTCATCACAGAGTGAGAGGGATCAATGCTTATGAAGTTTGCTTCTGAAAGTTCCAGCGGTGACTTGGGCGAGCCGATCTCTTTGATGTAGTCGTGTGACGCGTACAGTTTTGCCGGAAGGTCGCGGATTTTCTTAGCAATCAAGTCTGGTTCTGTGGGGCGGAAGTTGCGCAAGGCAATATCAGCTTCACGGCGGCGCAGGTCGCTTGGAGAGTTGGAAACCACAAGCTCCACGCGAATGCCCGGTTCTTGTTTGCGTAAGCGGGCAATAATTGGTGGCAACACAAGCGAGGCGTATGTCTCGCTCGCTGAAATGGAAATATCGCCTTCGATCGATTGGGACTGGCCAAATGCTGTGAGCGAAAACTCGTTGGCGGCTTCGCCCATGGCGCGCACATGCGCAAGTAGCTCCAAACCGCTCGGCGTGAGTTTAAGCCCGCGTCCTGCGCGCTCGAAGAGCACAACTCCAAGTTCTTGCTCTAATGCATCAACCTGTCGACCAAGGGTAGGCTGTGCCATGCCCAAAGCGCGTGCCGCGGCTGACAAAGAGCCTTCTTCAGCAGTGACTAAAAATGCGCGCGCGCGGTTCCAATCGAATTTTGATGTTCTCCAATCCATGCATATATGCATATCAAACTGACGAAATTGGTCAATTTATTTAGGTGCATGAAAACACTATGGTCCGCCCAGTATCAAAACTGGAAGGCTGACAGCACAAGGCGTTGGACTTCTCTCAACCTAAAAAAGGGGCGCAAGATGTCGTCAACAAACAACAATATGGGAGCCGCCCGCGCATTCGGTGGTCTGTTCATTCTCACATTTTTTGCCTATGGCGTTGGCACAGCAATGATTGAGCCAATCGTGAAGGCTGATGATGCCATGGTGCAAATACAGGCGAACCGGCCAACAGTGATCATAGCGATCATATTGATGGCCATCGTTCACACGTTCGCCAATGTCGGGTTGGCATCTATTATGTCGACCATCATCAAACCGTATTTCGGCAAGCTTTCGACGATCTATTTGGGTCTTGCCATTGCATCTACGGTGACATTGATGATTGGGGCCATTTTCCTAGCCCTCGGCATGCCATTGAGTGAGTTATTCGCCGGAGTAGGGGAACAGGATGGGTCAACACATACGCTTATTGGTAAACTTCTAGTTGGCGTGAATTTCTACAGCTATCAAGTGGGTATGACAATCTGGGGCATCGGCGGGATATTGCTTTGCTTCGCTCTGTTGCGAACTCGTTTGGTGCCAGTCATTTTCGCCATCGCCGGACTTCTTGGCTACGCGGTCTTCATTGTGGGCACAATCGCGGAGCTTTATGGAATTCAGATTGGTGTGATGTTGGCAATACCTGGAGGGTTCGTCGAAATAGCGCTGAGCATCTGGCTGATCATCAAAGGCTTTGATTATTCAACAGCGGGATACAAAGAGGCCTAATCATCATTTGCCAACGCTGCTTATGCAGCGTTGGTTATTTCAGTCTCTAAGCTGTTTTTGATGTGCTCGGCGAGCTTGTTGTAAATACCGCCATAGGCATTGCTAGCACGCAACATCGCAATATCTGCGTCGGGCAATTTTGGCAGCCCGGATTCAGGTCCAAGTGTGCGCATGCCGGGCAGAAGTGAGCTCTCAGATAAGACACCAACCGCAAGGCCCGCATTCACCGCGCTGGTAATCGCAGTCGCGTTAGACGACGTATAGGTTATGCGGAAGTCAACGTTGGCGTCAGTTAACGCATCTTCAGCTGTAAGTCTCCAACAACAGTCTTTGTTGCCACATGCGATGGGCAAAGGTGAGACTTTGTGCGCATCGGAATGCTCGCCCACGACCCAGTGCATCGGTTCGCTGCGCAACAGCTCACCAAACTTGTGGCTTGTGCCTTGAGTGAAAATGATCATGTCGAATTTGCCTGATTTGACCCCGACCAGGAGTTCTTCTGATGGCTGACATTTTACATCGATTTGGATTTTGGGATGCGAACGCTGGAAGGAGGACAGAAGTATTGGCAGCACACGCACCGCATAGTCATCCGGGATGCCAATGTGGATTGTGCCGGACAGGTCTTCTTTGGAAAACAGGTCAACAATATCCGCGTTGATTTGCAACATCCGACGCGCGCGATGATAAAGCGTTTCGCCCGCATGGGTCACGGTTACAGTCCGGCCTTCGCGTATGAGCAAGGACGTGCCCAAGCGTTCTTCAAGACGTTTGATTTGCATTGAAACTGCCGACTGCGTTTTGAACACGCGCTTGGCCGCTTCCGTAAAACTGCCGCAGTCTGCGATCACCGCAAAAGTTTGTAACTGGTCTAAGTCGAGGGGCGTAGCCATAGTCATCACCAAAATTGATAGCATTGATGATTTCTATTTGTTAGACGAATGTCGTTTTTGTCAATATCAAAGAACGTGTAAACAATCTTTGCCTGCTTTTAGGCACCCCAAAACATCTCTGGAGATTTGATATGGCCCTTGTATCCACAAGCCGTCCGTCGGTTCTCGGCTTCGGCGTGACACTGACAACAAACGTTTCTTTGTTCATCGAACGTATCGTACGTTCATTTCGTCAGCAGCAGACCTATAAGTCATTGATGTCATTGAGTGCTGAGCAGTTAGCTGACATCGGTTTGTCGCGTAAAGACGTTCATGAAATGAAGGAATTAGGCCACGACCAAGCGCTGTGGCGTCTGTCTTTTGCACGGAAAAAAGCAAGCTTGCTTTAAACGTCGCAACACTTAACTAACCCCCTAACTTTTGCCGAGCTTGCGAGTTTTAAACTCAACGGCTCGGCTTTTTTTTAGGTTGCGGGCACAGTCTGCGTTTCCGCAGACGCTGCGCGTTCAGCTGTGATTTTGCGGATTAAGCCGAATGCAAAGATGACCGGCAATATACCAAACATAACAGAACCCACCGCAACACCCCAATAGATACCTTCTAAACCGCCCCACTGAGCGCCGAAATAGATGAACGGCACCACGCCCGCTGTTTGGCGAAGCCAGTTGAAGATTGTCGCATAGAGTGGACGGCCAAGGTTGTTGAACGCGGCGTTAGAGACAAACAAGAAGCTGTTGAAGAAGAACGACCCTGCCATGATTGTGCAGAATAGGCGGATCACTTGCTCCATTTCGCCTTTGCCATTGGCTTGATAGAAATTGACGATCATGTCTTGTGCAACAAACAGAAGCGTCCAAGCAATCGTGACGTAGACAACACTGAAGATTAAAGCATCCGTTAGCGTTCGACCGACACGGTCCATTTTTCCGGCGCCGAAATTTTGACCAATGATTGGTCCCACAGCACCTGAGAGCGAGAATACAACGCCAAACGAAATTGGGATAAGACGGTCGACAATCGATTGGCCAGCCATCGCTGAATCACCAAAGTCGGCGACTGCTTGCGCGATGAGGAACGCGCCAACGGGAGCGGCCAGATTGGTCACAACTGTCGGTAAGGCGATTGTCAGGATGTTCTTTAGATCACGGCCAAAACGTTCAACCGTGGGCATGGCAACCATATTGTGTGTACCGATAACAAAGTAGAGCCCTAAGCCAGCGAATGTAACGCGCATGATCGATGATACCATCGCCGCACCAACAACTTCCCAACCCAAGACCATAATGAAGATTGGATCGAGCACGGCCGTGATTAAACCACCGATGAGCGGCAAATACATCGAGCGCTTTGCATCGCCTTTTGAGCGCAAAAGGCCCATCGTGACCATGCCTACGCCCAAAAACGGCATAGATGGCAGAACGATGAAAAGATATGTTCGAGCATACTCGAGTGCTTCGCCTTCAGCTTTAAGCAAGCCCATCAACCAGTCAGCGATGAAGAAACCTATTATGGCGACGACGGTCCCGAAAGCGAATGCTGATATCAACGAGGTACCGGCATAAGACCTCGCTTTGTCATTCTCGCCCGCACCAATTGCTCGCGCAACCATGGCGGAAGCACCAATCATAAAGCCAATTGAAATGCCCATTACCAAGCCAAGCACAATGCTAGCACGTCCAACAGCGGCTGTTTGTGCGGTGTCGTTCAACAATGAGATGTAATAGAGCGTGATCAGATCAACCGCAAATACAGCCATAAGGCCAACCGCAGATGTCATCGTCATAACAACGACATGGCGCATCGTAGAGCCACTGGTAAAAACGGCCTTCGGAGCGCTGGCATTTGGCTTCGTCATGTTTGAACTTTCTAAGAGGCGTGCGAAATCGCGCCTGAAATGTGGTAGCGCACATAATTGGTGTTGCATTGCGAAGAATACAAGCCCCTCACAAAAGATTGTCGCGGCGTTCCGCGACAGGGGCTCAAACTATCAATTATGGAAGTTCGGCGTAACCGCTTCCAAATCCTGAGAGAGACACAGGGATACCAATGCCTTCTTCAGGTGTCTTGAATAAGACAAACAAGGCAGTTTGAGCACCTTTTAGTTCTTCAATGAATGCATCGTCCATCACCACCTCAGCCATACAACCGTTTGGCATGCAACGGATGAACGGGGCACGACCTTTGTCGTTGCCATCAAGAACCAGCCCCAATTCGTTTGGTAGCAGGATACCAAGAGGCGCCAAAACGCGAAGCAAGCGCGCTTGGCCGTCAGCTGTCTTTAGAATGATAACGCTAAGGGCAACACCGGGCTGATCTTCAGCTGTGACATTTTGAATCAGGGCGCATTGTTCAAAGCTTGCACCGGCAGGCGTGCCACAAGTGAGCTGCCAGTCGCCATGTTCTGAGCGAACAGCGCCTTGAGCAAAAGCCGAACTGCCAGCAAAAACGGACAGAAAAAGAAACGTAAAAACGGCTACAAGTCTTACCAACAAAGCGATTCCCCAGAGTTTTCTAGAATTTGACATGTTTTGCGCTGTTGAAAGCTCATAGTCAATTTGTTCAGTGCATTACACACGCATATCTATAAAAGCGAATGCGGCATCAACATGGCTCGATCTCACATTTCAAGGGCAAAATACTCGAAACATGTGCATTTCTGCGCGATTGCGGGCAATTGACGCACTGTTTGTACCCTAATTGGAATTGCGCATTTGCTTCTGATATGATTTACGTCAGCAATGAGATTCTGCCTATTTTGGGGATGTGCGAATTGACAAGCGGGGATTACTCCACTTATGCGTATCCACAACTATTAGGCGTTAAACATGTCGCAAAGGGAGACTGACGTGAGCAATATTCTCGCACGTCTGGCGAAAGTCGTATTCACAATCATCGCTTGGGCATTGCCCGCTACAGCATTTGCCCAGGAAACTGGGGTGCCTACACCAGGCGCGATTGGGTTTCAGCCATCTGTAACAACAATCATGGATTCAACTGAAGCATTCCACAATGGACTGCTGATGCCGATCATCACGATCATAACGATTTTCGTTACGGGTCTATTGATCTGGGTCATGCTTCGCTACAACGCGAAAGCAAATCCAACACCATCTCGCACGACACACAATACAGTGCTTGAGATTGTATGGACAGTTCTTCCAATTCTGATCCTTGTGGTCATCGCGATCCCGTCATTCGGCGTTTTGTCAGATCAAATGACAACACCTGATGGCGAGCGTACTTATTTGGGCAGCTCAATCTTCTCTCGTGAAGGTGGAGAAAAAGTACCAGCGGCAGAGATCACGATCACAGCAACTGGTTATCAGTGGTACTGGGGCTTTGAATATAACGACCTAGATGGCGCATCATTTGACGCGCTTATGCTGAGCGAAGAAGAAATCGCGGAGCAAAAGCCTGGTCAACCTCGCTTGCTTGCAGTGGATAACGAACTTGTTGTTCCAGTGGACACGACAGTCCGTGTTCTTGTGACAGCAGCTGACGTGATCCACGCCTTTGCAGTTCCAGCGTTCGGTGTGAAAACTGACGCGGTACCAGGTCGTATCAACGAAACTTGGTTCAACGCTCGCAAAGAAGGCATCTACTACGGACAATGTTCTGAGCTTTGCGGTAAAGACCATGCCTTCATGCCACTCGCGGTTCGCGTAGTGTCTAAGGAAGATTACGCGGCTTGGGCTGAGAAGCTTAAAGCAGAAGATGACGTTGATGCTGCCAACATGACTTTGGCAAGCTTGAACTAATCATCAGATTTTAGAATTTAGGGGCTCTTCGTTTTTGAAACGAAGAGTGAATGGGAAAGAGGCAAGGAAAGCAAATGGCGAACGCAACTGCTGACCATGACGCGCACGCAAACCCGACGGGTTGGAAGCGCTACGTTTATTCAACAAACCACAAAGACATCGGAACGATGTATTTGATCTTTGCTATTATGGCAGGGATCATCGGTGGTGCTTTATCAGGCTTTATGCGCTGGGAATTGGCTGAGCCAGGTATTCAGGTTTTCCCTGGTCTTGCTTCAATCGTTTACGGTGCAGAATGGCAAAGTGCTGCGGCTCTTGATGCCGGCAAGCACATGTTCAACGTATTCACTACAGCTCACGGCTTGATCATGGTGTTTTTCGTTGTGATGCCTGCTCTTATCGGTGGTTACTCGAACTGGTTTGTTCCTTTGATGATTGGTGCGCCTGATATGGCGTTCCCACGTATGAACAATATCTCGTTCTGGTTGTTGCCTCCTGCATTCATCCTATTGTTGCTCTCAATGTTCTTTGAAGGCCCTCCAGGTGGCATGGGTACTGGCGGCGGTTGGACCGTTTATCCACCACTCTCCACAACTGGTCAGCCGGGACCTGCGATGGACTTCGCAATCCTGTCTCTTCACATTGCTGGTGCTTCATCAATTCTTGGTGCGATCAACTTCATCACGACAATCTTCAACATGCGTGCGCCGGGTATGACCCTGCACAAGATGCCATTGTTCCCATGGTCAATTCTTGTAACTGCATTCTTGCTGTTGTTGTCTTTGCCAGTTTTGGCTGGTGCGATCACCATGCTTCTAACAGACCGTAACTTTGGTACAGCCTTCTTCTCACCTGAAGGCGGCGGCGATCCAATTTTGTTCCAGCACTTGTTCTGGTTCTTTGGTCACCCTGAAGTTTACATCATGATCCTTCCAGGCTTTGGTATCGTGTCTCACATCGTTTCAACATTCTCTAAGAAACCAATCTTTGGTTACTTGGCGATGGTATATGCGATGGCAGCGATTGGATTTGTTGGTTTCATCGTGTGGGCTCACCATATGTACACAACAGGTATCTCGCTTGATACACAGCGCTACTTCGTATTCGCTACGATGGTTATTGCGGTGCCAACAGGCGTGAAAATCTTCTCTTGGATTGCGACAATGTGGGGCGGTTCGCTCTCATTCCGTCCACCAATGCAATGGGCTATCGGCTTCATCTTCTTGTTCACCGTTGGTGGCGTGACAGGTGTTGTGTTGGCGAATGCCGGCGCTGACCGCTCACTGCACGACACATACTATGTGGTCGCTCACTTCCACTATGTGCTCTCTCTTGGTGCTGTGTTCTCGATCTTTGCAGCTTGGTACTATTGGTATCCAAAAATGTTCGGTCACATGTATTCAGAAACACTTGCAACTTTGCATTTCTGGGTAATGTTTGTTGGCGTGAACTTGATCTTCTTCCCGCAGCACTTCCTCGGGTTGAACGGTATGCCACGTCGTTACATCGACTATCCTGATGCATTCGCACAGTGGAACATGGTTTCTTCTGTTGGTTATCTCATCACGCTCTTGGCTGTGATCATCTTCCTATACACAGTATTTGAAGCGATCGCGAAGAAGCGTCCTGCTGCAGATAACCCATGGGGCGAAGGTGCAACTACTCTTGAGTGGACATTGCCTTCACCACCACCATTCCACCAGTTCGAAACACTACCTAAAATTAAGTAGTGAACTGAATTAAGTTCCGCCGCGCATCGGGTGCGGCGGAACAATTTTCTTAAGGCTTGAACCTGCAATGACATTTGTCAGCGACCCAAAAGATCAACCGCTTTACTCAAACGCAGAAGTCGAAGACTTCTTTGCGTTGCTGAAGCCGCGCGTGATGTCTCTCGTGATTTTCACAGCGATTGTTGGCTTGCTTGTTGCGCCGGGTACTATTCATCCTTTGATCGCTTTTACTGCCATCTTGTGCATCGCAATTGGGGCAGGGGCCTCTGGCGCGCTTAACATGTGGTTTGACGCTGACATTGATGCGGTCATGAGCCGAACCGTCAATCGCCCAATTCCTGCTGGCAAAGTGACAAAACGCGAAGCGCTTAGCTTTGGTTTGATCCTGTCAGTCTTCTCAGTGCTAACACTTGGCCTGTTGGTCAACTGGGTTGCAGGCGGTTTGCTTGCATTCACGATCTTCTTCTACGCTGTGATCTACACAATGTGGCTCAAGCGTTGGACACCGCAAAATATCGTTATTGGTGGCGCAGCTGGCGCATTCCCGCCAATGATCGGCTGGGCTGCGGTAACGGGTACAGTCACCATTGAAAGCACGATCTTGTTCATGATCACTTTCCTTTGGACACCACCTCACTTCTGGGCGTTGGCGCTGTATAAAAAAGGCGACTACCAAGAAGCAGGCATCCCAATGTTGCCAAATGTCGCTGGGGAACGAGCGACACAGAACCAAATCCTCATCTATTCAATCCTGCTGGCTGGCATCGCGCTTGCGCCGACATTGATCGGCTTTGCAAGCTATGCCTATGGCGCTGCAGCGGTTCTATTGAGCGGTGGCTTCGTATTCTACGCGGTCAAACTCTGGCGTGAAAACGACTTGGTTGAAATGAAGAAGTCAGCTCGTAAGTTGTTTGCTTTTTCTTTGATCTATTTGTTCGCTATTTTCTTGGTCCTGCTTGCCGACATCGGCGTGACCAAAATTCTTGGAGGCTTAGCTTAATGTCTGAGATTTCAACTGAAGAAATGGCCAAAATCAAGGCTCGTCAACGCAAGCGTTCAATCGCTTTGGGGTTGGTTCTTGGTGTTTTGGCAGTGCTTTTCTACGCTGTAACTATTGTGAAGATTGGCCCTGCCATCTTCCAACGTCCGCTTTAGGTGATTTGAAGCATGGCAAACCTAGACCTCTCTCCATCACCAGCTAGTCCGAACAACATTCGTGTTGCGTGGATCCTTGCTGCTGTTGTGGTTGGTATGCTTGGTTTGGCCTACGCTGCTGTGCCGATCTATCAGATCTTTTGCCAGGTCACTGGATACGGCGGCACAACACAGCGTGCTGAAGATGCATCTGTAGGTATTATCGATCGTGAGATGGGCGTCCGCTTTACTGTAAGCGTTGATGCTGGTCTGCCGCTTGAAGTTAAACCAGCAGCTATGTCTGTCGATAAGATTGGTTCCAAGGTCACTGTGACCTATGTCGCAACCAACTTAAGCGACGAGCCATTGGCGACGACGGCAGGATTTAATGTGGCTCCAGCACTAGCTGGATCATATTTCAATAAGATCGAATGTTTTTGTTTCACCGAGCAAACACTGGCTCCAGGTGAAGTTAAGGAAATGCCGGTAGTCTATTATGTAGACCCGGAACTAGATTTAGACAAAGAACTTGATACCATCTCGGAAATCACGCTCTTTTACGCATTCTATGCTTCGTAAGGATTGGGAGAAGCCTAATGGCGGCACACGCTAAAAATCACGATTATCACTTAGTGGACCCGAGCCCATGGCCATTTGTTGGCTCTGTCTCTGCGTTTGTTATGGCTATTGGCGGCATCATGTGGATGCGCATGGACGTTCCATGGGTATTCCTTATGGGCCTTGCTGGTGTTCTATACACAATGTTTGGTTGGTGGGCTGATGTGATCAAAGAATCACACGCTGGCGATCACACACCAGTTGTTCAATTGCACCACCGTTATGGCATGATCCTTTTCATTGCTTCTGAAGTTATGTTCTTTGTTGCATGGTTCTGGGCATATTTTGACGCATTCTTCTATTTTGATGAAGTTCAGCAATATGGTCGTGTTGCAGCTACAGGCGGCCACTGGCCACCAACTGGTGTAGAGCTATTCGACCCATGGCACTTGCCGATCTTCAACACTTTGTTGTTGCTGACATCAGGCATGACAGTCACTTGGGCACACCACGCAATTCTTGAAGACGATCGTGAAGGCTTGAAGTGGGGCTTGATCCTTACTTGTATCCTTGGCGCAATCTTTACATTCGTTCAGGGCATCGAGTACGCACAAGCAGGCTTCAGCTTCTCTGGAAATATCTACGGCGCCACATTCTTCATGGCGACAGGTTTCCACGGCTTCCACGTGTTGGTGGGTACAATCTTCCTTGGCGTATGCTTGTTGCGTGCCTTGAAAGGTCACTTCACACCAAAACAGCACCTCGGCTTCGAGTTCGCGGCTTGGTACTGGCACTTTGTTGACGTTGTGTGGTTGTTCCTATTTGCAGCTGTCTACGTCTGGGGTTCTTGGGGCGTGGCGATTTCGCACTAAGCTCCAACTTAAGTATTCAAGGCGCGGGTTTCATTCCCGCGCCTTTTTTGTTTGTCCTGATGCATTAACGAGGCACTTCAATGGCCGCTACCAATGTTCGCAATTCAAAACTTGGCACCTTCATTTTTGTTGTAGGCATGTCGGCTATGGGAATTCTGTTCCTTGCGCTTGGCACATGGCAGATGGAACGTTTGGCATGGAAAGAACAGTTGATCGCAGCAGCGACAGCAAGAGCGGACACAACGGCGGTGCCTGTGCCTAATGCTAGCAAATGGGCAACACTGAATGCTGAAGAGGTTGATTTCCAACCAGTAACCCTTCAGGGCACATTTCAAAGCCATGGTGAAGCACGTATCTTTATCTCGTTGCCAAAAAGGAACGGCAAATATGGCGGACCTGGTTATTGGATTGTCACGCCGTTTGAGTTAACCGACGGTGGACTGGTTTACGTCAACCGTGGGTTCGTTCCGCAAGAACTCGCTTTTAACGCTGGATACGAAGCCGCTCCGCTTGGCGCCATGAACATCGGTGGGGTGTTACGCAGACCAGAGCGTTCTGGTTCTGCTACGCTGGAGCCTGATCTCTCTAAACAAGTTGATTGGGTCATCAATCCGGAACGCCTGTCGACGATCCTTTTTCCTGATCTCAAGGACGTTGCCCCATTTTACGTACATTGGGTACCAGAAGCGCCTGTGGCATTGCCGCAACCTGCACAAACTGAAGAAGTCTCATTCCCCAATAAACACCTAGAATATGCCATCACTTGGTTCTCTCTAGGCGCTTTGGTGCCAATCCTGCTTGCATTTTGGCTGTTTAGACGGAAAAACCTTCAAAAACTTGCAACTGAACAGAGCGCGGACTAGTGTGCGCCCGAATAATTTCACGGATTGAATAATGCAATATGTCAGCACACGCGGCCTCGCGCCGCGCTTGGGTTTTTGTGACGCTGTACTAGCTGGGCTAGCACGCGACGGTGGTCTTTACTTGCCAGAGACATGGCCTCAGATTTCAAAAGAGCAAATTGCTGGAATGGTCAACAAGCCATTTGCAGAAGTTGCTTTTGAAGTCATTTCACCATTCGTCGAAGGTGAAATCCCAGACGCAAAACTCAAAGAGATGTTGAACGAAGCTTACGGCACATTCCGCCATGCTGCGGTTGCGCCGCTTGTTCAAACTGACGATGGCCAATTCGTTCTAGAGCTCTTCCACGGCCCAACGCTCGCGTTTAAAGACGTAGCCATGCAGTTCCTTGCCCGCGTGATGGATCACATCCTTGGCGAACGCGGTCAGCACGCTACTATCGTTGGCGCCACGTCTGGCGACACGGGTTCGGCAGCGATCGAAGCATTCCGTGGCCGTTCAAACACAGACATTTTCATCCTACATCCAAAAGGCATGGTGTCGCCGGTGCAGCAGCGTCAGATGACAACTGTGCTGGACAGCAACGTGCACAATATTGCGCTTGAAGGTAACTTTGACGATTGCCAAACCATCGTCAAAGACATGTTTAACAATCACCACTTCCGCGACGGCGTTAGCCTATCAGGTGTGAACTCTATCAACTGGGGCCGCATCGTTGCTCAAGTTGTTTATTACTTCACATCAGCTGTGGCACTTGGTTCTCCTGATCGTGAAATCAGCTTCACTGTACCTACAGGTAACTTTGGTGATGTGTTTGCAGGTTTTGTCGCCCAAAAAATGGGCTTGCCAATTAAGCAGCTTGTGATTGCCACAAACGAAAACGACATTCTACGCCGCACGATGGACACCGGCCGCTATCAAATGGATGGCGTTTCAGCAACAACCAGTCCTTCAATGGATATTCAAATTTCGTCGAACTTTGAACGTCTGCTGTTTGAAGCGAATGATCGCAATGCAGAAGAGACCAAAGCACAGATGGATGGCTTAAAGCAGTCCGGTAGTTTCGCTCTGTCTGAAAAGGCACTGAAAACCATCAAGCAAAAGTTTGGCGCGGCCACTTCTGACCAAGCTCAAACTGCAGCCGTTCAACAAAACGTGCTCGACAATGCTGGTTATTTAATGGACCCACACACAGCAGTGGCCTACAAAGTTGCACTCGAATTTGCTGATGGTGAGGCACCGATGGTGACCCTATCAACAGCGCATCCAGCTAAGTTCCCAGCAGCAGTTAAATCTGCAACAGGCGTTGATGCCCCGCTGCCAACTTGGCTTTCTGATCTCTACGAGCGCGAGGAGCGTTTCGAGGTCTTGGAGAACTCTCAAACCGCGGTTGAAGAGTTCATCAAATCTCATGCCCGCGCCAATAAGGAACAATAATTTGCCAGTTCGCTCAACCACACTTGATAACGGCATGACTGTTATCACTCACTCAATGCCAAGTCTTGAAAGCGCATCTGTAGGCGTTTGGGTTAAATCGGGTTCACGTTGTGAAACCAAGGCCGAGCACGGTATTTCGCACGTGCTTGAGCATATGGCGTTTAAAGGCACGAAAAGCCGCACGTCGCGTGAGATTGTTGAGCAAATCGAAAACGTTGGTGGCGACATCAACGCAGCAACAAGCATCGAGAATACCGGCTATTTCTCTCGTGTCTTGAAGGAAGACGTCGGTCTCGCAGCGGACATCATTTCAGACATCTTGCAGAACTCTTTGTTCAACGAAAAAGAGCTGACGCGCGAGAAACACGTCATCGTACAAGAAATTGGCGCTAGCCATGATGCACCCGATGATCATGTATTTGATCTGTTCCAAGAAGCCGCATTTGGTGACCAACCAATTGGTCGGAACATTCTTGGGACTGTTGAATCTGTTGAAGGTTTTACCCCTGACGATATCCGTGGTTACATGGAGCGCACATACGTGGGCGACAGCATGGTTATGGCGGCAGCCGGTAACCTTGACCACGATCAACTTGTTGATGTGGCCACAAAAAAATTTGAAGGCCTAAAAGCAACGGGCGCACCTGAGCCTGAACCTGCAAAATTCTCAGGTGGTGACATCCGTCTAGACCGCGATCATGAACAAGCACACGTTTTGATTGGCGTTGAAGGCCGTGCATACAACTCAGATGGCTTCTATGCTGGGCAAATCCTTTCAAGCATTTTGGGCGGCGGCATGAGCTCGCGTTTGTTCCAAGAAGTGCGCGAAAAACGCGGCCTTTGCTATTCAGTCTATTCATTCCATTGGGCATTTGCAGATAGCGGCATCTTTGGTGTTTCTGCAGCCACGAGCCCAGACGATCTTGGTGAATTGGTTCCGGTTGTTTTGGACGAACTTAAGCGCGCGACATTGGATATCACGGAAGAAGAAGTTCTTCGTGTGCGTAACCAAATTCGTGCTGGTCTTTTGATGTCTCTTGAGCGTCCATCTTCACGTGCTGGCCAATTGGCACGCCAGCAGCTTTTGTGGGGTCGTCCAATTCCGTTGGAAGAAACCATCGAACGTATCAACAAAATTGATGCAAAACGCGTGATGGATGTGGCAGAGCAGCTGTTTAGCGGTGCAAAACCAGTTGTTGCTGGCATTGGCCCTATGTCGAATCTTCCAGACTATGACAAGATCGAGGAACAATTAAAGTTCTAGAGCAACGAAGGGTTCAACTGTGCTGCGTACACTTTTTAAAAGAGGTCAGCCCATTGAACTCAAGTCGAAAGACTTGATGCTCAAGACACCAGTTCTTGGCGACTACCAGCAATGGCACGAAGTGCGTGCTGGCAGTCGCAAATATCTCACACCTTTTGAACCTACATGGTCCGAAACAGAACTCGAGCTATCATCGTTCAAGGAACGGGCTCGTCGTGCCGAGAAAGAGGCCATGGAGGGCGTTGCTTACGCTTTCTTTATCCACGACATGTCTGGTCCATTGCCAACGATTGTAGGTGGCCTGAACCTGTCGGATGTGCGTCGCAGAGTTTCCCAGTCCGTGAATATCGGTTATTGGATGAGCGAGCAGCAATCCAATAAAGGCATTATGACAAATGCCTTAAACCTTGCACTTCCATTTATCTTTGACGTTCTTGAATTGCATCGGGCCAATGCCGCTTGTCTGACGGACAATATGCGATCGGTTCGAGTGTTGGAGAAAAACGGTTTTCAGCACGAAGGAAGTGCAGAAGGTTTCTTGAAAATAAACGGGAAATGGCAAGATCATTTGCTATATGGCCTTACAAAAGAACGATTTGAGGCCAATAGAGCTGCCAAATAAATGTAATATTTGGTCGTAAGCGCTTGATGCATTGGCAAAATCTCGCTACGAAAAAGACCGTTGGGAGTAACTAAATGCATCGTGATTGGCTGCAGCGCGGATTATTACTGCTCGTTGTTCAGGTGTTTATCGCCGTTTCGAGCATTGCTGCGCATGGTCTTGAGACCGTTGCAATCCCAGAAAACATCGGCGCACTGGACCTTTCCGCCGCTCTTGAACACCGCGAAGGCAACAACGGACGGGTTCAACTTTCAACTTCTCCAGACGCCGAAGGCATCGTCCGTCGGATCGAAGTTCAGGCCACTGAAGTCGGCACTGATCCAAACTGGGCCTTGATCGCGCTAACCAACCCTCACGATGTGCAACTTGAGCGCTTGCTCGTTGCACCAAACTTTAGCTTGCCGGGTTCAGGCATCCTTTCGCCAGATCTTGGCGGCGAACATGTTCGTATTATTACGCCAAGTCAGGGCTTTAGACCTTCACGAATTGAAGATCGAGAAGCAGACGTATTCGCTATTACAGTCGATCCGGGCGCAACGGTAACTCTGATTTTTGAACTCACCGGCGAGAACATTCCAGAGCTTTATCTCTGGGAGCCATCTGAATACCGCGATTACGTGAGCTCATTCACATTGTTCCGCGGCACTTTGTTGGGTGTATCTAGCTTATTGGCTGTTTTCCTCACCATTATGTTTGTGGTGAAGGGCAGGGGGATTTTCCCAGCCGTTGCCGCGTTTTCTTGGTCGGTACTATTCTACTTGCTCGTTGATTTCGGCATGCTCATTCAGTTGTTTGAATTGAGTGCTGCACAAGTCAGAACAACTCGAGCTGCCGCCGAAGCCGCGTTAGCAACAACACTGTTCGGCTATCTCTTTATCTATCTGAATTTGCACCGCTGGCATTTGCGTTTCGTCCACCTAGCGTTGGCTATCGGAATCGCACTTGCCATCTTGATGGGCCTCGCCTTCTTCCAACCTGTCTTGGCCATTGGTATCGCACGCGCCATTTTGGCCGTTGTCGCCGGATTCGGCATCATTGTTGTTAGCTTTTTGGCCCTACGCGGCTACGACCGCGCGATAATGATCGTGCCGACTTGGGTGATCACAGTTGCTTGGGTAAGCTTTCTGTTCCTCGTGCTTTCAGGGCGCGTGGACAACGACATCGCACAATCTGCTGTAGCAGGTGGGCTTGTTTTGATCGTAATGCTGCTTGGTTTCACAGCTATCCAGCATGCATTTACGGATGGCGAGATTTCCGTCAGTCACGTTGGTGAAGTGGAACGACAAGCGCTCGCGCTAAACGGCAGTGGTGATTTTGTTTTTGACTGGCAAGTCGAACGCGATCGTGTTGCCGTCTCTGAAGGGTTTGCTCTTCGTCTTGGCGAGCCGCATGCGGATTTGCAAGGCGCAATCAAACGTTGGCTTGATCGCTTACATCCCGAAGACCGCGATCGTTTCCGCACTGGGCTTGATACGCTTGTTGAACTGAAACGCGGCAAGATCTCAAACGACTTTAGAATTTTATCCCACGATGGTGGATATAGAACGTTCCGTTTGCGTGTTAAACCTGTTGTGGCAAGCAATGGCGATGTGTCCCGCTGTGTTGGAACACTGCAGGACGTAACCGACGACCGCAATGCTCGCGATCGTTTAATGCATGATGCCGTGCACGACAGTCTTTCAGGACTGCCAAACCGCGAACTATTGCTTGATCGTTTGGAGCGCGCGTTGTGGCGTTCACGAGAAGAAAAAGAAAACAAGCCAGCCGTCTTTTTGATTGATCTGGACGGGTTCGCCAACCTAGACGAGCGCATAGGTCACATTGCTTCAGACTCTGTGTTACTTGCTATTTCTCGCCGTCTGTCACGGCTAATGCGTCCACTAGATACAATTGCGCGCCTGAACGGCGATCAGTTTGGTGTGGTTCTTGTCTCTGAGCAAAGTGCCACTCGCATCGCTGGTTTTGCGGAACAAATGCGCAAATCAATCCGCGAGCCGATAAAGTTCGGTGAAGACGAACTTTCAATTTCTGCTTCAATTGGTGTAACGATTTACGACAATAAACAAACTAACGCCGATACCATTTTACGTAACGCTGAGCTTGCCATGATGCATGCGAAGCGCATGGGCGGCGATCGCATCGAAGCCTATCGGGCAAATACAACGGAGCTCGGCAACAACGACTCTGATCTAAATCAGGATCTCGAACGCGCAATCGACCAGCGCGAATTGATCATGTACTTCCAGCCGATTTATGATTTGTCGAACAACACATTGGCAGGCGCAGAAGCGCTCATGCGTTGGAACCACCCTAAGCGTGGTGCGATTAGCCCAACAGAGTTTATTCCACTTGCTGAACGCAGTGGTTTGATCGAACGGCTTGGTAAGGTCGTTATCGAGCAAACTGCTATTCAGCTCCGCACGTGGATGAAAGCCGCTGATCTACCTGAAGACTTCTTCGTGTCGCTCAACTTGTCAGCACAGCAGTTGGCAAACGACAATTTGCTAAACGACATGCGTGCGCTGATCACAACTCATGGTGAGCTCGTCGACAAGATGTTGCTTGAGGTGACTGAAAGCCAAGTGATGATGAGTCCTGAGCACTCAGCCTATGTGCTTGAAACGCTCAAAGGTATGGGCTTCAGGTTGGCATTGGATGACTTTGGTACAGGTCACTCGTCGCTCTCTTATCTGCATCGCTTCCCGTTTGACTTTGTGAAGATCCCATCCACATTTGTGCAGATGGAAGAGAGCCACGGTATTTCACATACACAAGTGCCAATTATGCGCTCGATTGTTACATTAGCAAAAGACCTCGATCTCAAAGTCATCGCTGAAGGCGCAGAGACAGAGCCAGAGCTCGATCGTCTGCGCAAACTAGAATGCCGCTATGCGCAAGGATATGCCTTCTCAAAGCCTGTTACGGGGCCAGAGATGGCGCTGATCTTGAAGAAGAATGCAAAATTGGCTCAAGTCGTGGAAATGACCTAAGCGTGACCGGCAGCTGTTGAAAGAAACGCAAGGTCAATGCCAGCGTTCTTTAGGGCTTTGCCATAGCGCTCATCCATTGGCGTCGTGAAGATCAGGTCAACAGACGAAGGCACCGTTAGCCAACCGTTTTCGCCGATTTCATTTTCCAATTGACCAGGTTCCCAACCACAATACCCAAGAGCTAGCAATGCATGGTCCGGACCGTCACCATCTGCCATAGACCGCAGAACGTCCATAGTGGTCGATAGACAAAGATCGTCCGAAATTGAAACCGAGTTCTCGCGGTCATTCTCTTCAGGCGTGTGCAACACGAAACCACGACTGGTTTCTACAGGTCCGCCAACTAGGATCGGTTGGTCATACCCACCAATCGAGTCTTCGGCTTTTTCCGGTTCCACTTTGATATTGAATTGAGCCATCAGATCGCCGAAATGCATATCTGGCATCAGCTTATTCACAACAAGTCCCATGGCGCCTTCTTCTTCGCTATGCGTACAGACAAAGATCACGGTGTTTGCAAACCGATCATCTTGCATGTCTGGCATAGCGACCAAAAACTGGCCCCGTAGGGAAAAACTCACTGAAATACTCCTAATACCCTTAGTCTCAACATATTTAGACTACACGCAAGGGGTAAAGTTTCGATCACTAAAAGCTGATTAACATTAACTTCCGTTTTTGTGTTGGGTGGATTATCTAAGGGACATGAAGATACGCATTCCAATTTGTTACAGTTTGATGCTTGCAGGCATCTTGTTTCTCGCTTCCCAACCGCTATGGGCCAGCGAAACTCAATGGTCAGAAATAGCTCCCGGTGCGAGCATTCGCATGGTCACGAGCAACAAGCTTGATGCCAACGGGAAACTGCTCGCTGGCATTGAAATGCGTTTGGGTTCTGAGTTTAAAACGTATTGGCGAATTCCCGGCGAAACCGGCATTCCACTGACTGCAGATTGGAATGGCTCCAAAAGTGTTGCCGAAACTCAAATCCATTGGCCAATGCCAAAACGCGCAACAAGTTACGGCATGATGGATTATGTATTCGAAGGTGATCTAACTCTGCCGATTGAAGTGACACTGGACGAAGGTGCCGTGACCGCCAGTTTGAATGTTTCTTTGACGCTCGGTGTATGTTCAGATGTTTGCATCCCAGTGAGTTGGTCAGGCACTTTGCCTGTTGACCTTGAACAACCGTCTTTGTCCAACAATCAGCGGCTTGTTAGTGCACTTATAAACACCCCAATAAATGACGAACGTTCCAGTGCACCTTTTCAACAGGTAGGTGTTGATCTTGAGAAGAACCAATTGGTGTTTGAGGCCGCACAAGACGAACTGAGCAACTCAAGCTTAATAGTTGATTTACCAAACCAATCGCTTTTGTTCGATGCGCCCATCATTTTGCCAAATTCTGACGCGATCACTGTTGCCAGCTTAGGTGATTTCGATTTATCGAAACTCATCAAACAAAAGATAAGATTGACCTACGACAGTGCAGAAGGTCCGTTTACAGCAATAGTTGACGTAAAGTTAACGAAAATTGTCGACGGCGAAGCGATTTTTGAGTAAAAACACTTAATCGCTAAACATGCACAGTCCAGCATGTGATGAGACGGGAAATGAAATGCCATTAGAGATAGGCGACAAGGTGCCTTCAATTGAAGTTAAATTGATGACAGCAACAGGACCAGAAGATTTTGATTTCGCAGACTATGTGGCGAGCGGTCTATCGGTTATTTTTTGCCTACCTGCCGCATTTTCGACGACTTGTCACAATAATCATTTGCCTGGATACATCGCCAACAAATCAGCTTTTGATGGTTTGGGTGTGAATAGAGTGGCATGTTTGTCGGTCAACGATCACTTTGTAATGTCCGCTTGGGCAGAGCAAACTGGCGCATTAGGCGTCATTGATATGGTCGCTGATGGTAACGGTGAGTTGGCCGTTGCGATGAAATCTGAGGTAGATGCTCGCGGTGCGGGTATGGGGACACGATTTACACGGTGCGCATACATCATTAAAGATGGTATTGTTCAACAAGTGTTCGTGGAGACAGCACGGGGGTCGACTGCACAGACAGGTGCAGACAATCTTCTCGAGGCACTAAAAGAACAGTTAGCCGCTTAGTCGGTCAGGGCAGACGATAGTGAGTAGAAATATGTCGACAATGAAATTGGCAAAGACCGCAGCCGCTCTTTTGGGCAGCGCAGTTATGTTGAGCGCGTGTGTTGGTTCTCTAACCGGCAATAGTTCAGACAATAATCTAATCAATAAGTCAGCTACACAAACAGAGATCGCAAATTCTGCGCCTTCTGCTTTCCCGATTGTAGCAAGTGAATGCCCAGAAATTCGTATTCGTCCCGGCGCTGAATCGTTCGCGCTTTACACAAAAGGCCAAGCTGGCAATGCGAAAGCGTTGCGCTATCAAGCAGTGATCGACAAAGAGTCGCGTAACTGTCTTGTTTCCAATGGCCTTATCACAGTGAAAATGGGTGTCGTAGGTCGTTTGTTGACTGGACCACAAGGCAGCAACGAAACAGTGAATGTGCCTTTGCGCTTCGCAGTTGAGCGTGACAGCCTCGCAGTGTTCTCACAAAAATACGATATCCCCATAACAATTACACCGCCAAGCCAAGGTGAAGAATTCATCAAGGTCGTAGAGAATGTGGCCATTCCTTTCGTTGGCGGTGAAGAAATCATCATTTGGGTTGGCTTTGATTCTAAGGGATAAGACCAAACTGATTGACGTGCGTTAGATTCGTGGTAATTTGACGCTGCATTAGCGGGAGAGACTGGTCTTCCAGCGCCGAAGGAGCAACCGCCCCGGAAACTCTCAGGCAAAAGGACCGCTAGGCACACGACACTCTGGAAAGCAGAATTGGGAGACCAATTCTCACCGAAGGACGTAGCCGAACACACTGTTCGGGAAATCTCTCAGGTAATCCGACAGAGGGGGCACTTGGCGACACTGATTAGTCGTGCAGGTACCTTTTTGTCGAATTTAATGAGGGACACATGGCTGGGGCATCTTCTCAAGATCTACAATTTACGCCACTAAACGACACCCATATTGCATGGGGCGGTCGCATGGTTGGCTTTGCTGGCTATTCAATGCCAGTTCAATACAAGGGCGTTATCGCAGAGCACGAGCATACGCGAACTGCCGCGAGCCTTTTTGACGTTTCACACATGGGCCAAGTCATTGTGACTGGACCTGACCATGATACAACAGCACAAGCACTTGAAAGCTTGATGCCGGGTGATCTGGTGGGTCTAAACCCGGGCGAAATGCGCTACACACTTTTGCTCAACGATGAAGGTGGCATTGAGGACGATCTTATCGTCACACGCCCGGTCGAAGAGGGTACTGATGGCGTTTTGATGATTGTGTTCAACGCTGGTCGTAAAGATCATGACGTTGCAATCCTTCGCAACAAGCTCTCAAGCGACTTCAAAGTTGAAACTTTTTGGGACAAAGCGCTGATGGCGCTTCAGGGCCCTAAGGCAACTGACGTTCTGGCTCGTTACTGTGATCTTCCGCAAAAGCTCAGCTTCATGAATGCCGCTGAAACAACCATCGAGGGCATGACAGTCTATGTTTCGCGCTCTGGTTACACAGGCGAAGACGGTTTTGAACTTTCAGTATCTGCTGATGATGCGGTAAAGCTTGCAGAGCTTTTGGTCGGTAATGACGAAGTTGAGCCAGCAGGTCTTGGTGCACGTGATAGCCTTCGACTTGAGGCAGGCCTTTGCTTGTATGGCCACGATATGGACGATAAGCGCGATCCAATTAGCGCAGGCCTAATCTTTGCAATCGGCAAAGGTCGTCGCGTTGAGGGCGGTTTCCCGGGTGCGACAACTATTCAGAAAATCATCAAAGATGGCGTAATTGAAAAACGGGCAGGTGTTCGTTTTGAAGGCCGCATGCCAGTGCGTGAAGGCGCTGAAATCGTTGATGCTGATGGCAACAAAATGGGAGTTGTCACTTCTGGAACATTTGGCCCAACAATCGGCGCACCAGTAGCGTTTGCCTATTTGCCAAAAGACTTGGCGAAACTGGGCACAGAAATCACAGCAGTTGTTCGCGGTAAGCCAGTTAAGGGCATCGTCGAAAAACTTCCATTTACACCTGCAAACTACGTCCGTTTGTAAGACACATTTACCTGACCTAGGGGGATCACATGAGCAAAACTCTTTATACAGAAGATCACGAATACATCGCAGTTGACGGCAATGTCGGCACAATTGGCATTTCAAACTTCGCACAGGACCAGCTTGGTGATGTTGTGTTTGTGGATGTGCCAGAAGTTGGCGCGAAGTTCGCCAAAGGTGACGAAGTTGCAGTTGTAGAATCTGTTAAAGCGGCTTCAGAAATTTACGCACCTGTTTCAGGCACTGTAACAGCCGTTAATGACAAATTGGCTGATGAGCCGGGTCTTGTGAATTCAAGCCCAGCTGGCGATGGCTGGTTTTTCAAAATTGAAATTGATGATGCTGGCGAACTTGATGGGTTGATGGGCGAAGACGCTTACAAAACTCATACAGACGCCTAAGGATCAAAGGAACGACTATGCGTTATCTCCCGCATTCCAATAGGGACAGAAAAGTGATGATGGATGCTGTTGGCATTCAATCATCTGACGAGCTGTTCGCTAAAGTGCCAAGTAAAGTGTTTAACAACGCCGAGTTTGATCTGCCTGATCATCAGCCTGAGTTTCACGTTGAAGCAGCCATTCGTGGCTTCGCCAACAAGAACCGTGCAGCAGGTGATGGGCCATTCTTCGTGGGAGCTGGCGCATACCGCCACCACGTGCCTGCCAGTGTTGACCACTTGATCCAACGCTCAGAGTTCTTGACCGCCTACACACCGTACCAACCTGAGATTTCTCAAGGTACGTTGCAAATGTTGTTTGAATTCCAAACACAAGTCGCAAACCTAACGGGCATGGAAGTGGCAAACGCTTCGATGTACGACGGCTCAACTGCAACTGTTGAAGCTGTTTTGATGGCACGTCGTCTTAAGCGTCGTGCAGGTGTGGTTGTTTCTGGTGGTATCCACCCACAATATCGCGACACGGTTGCGACATACATGGGTGATGATGAGGGCTTCCAATGCCTACCAGCTGATCCAACTTCAGATGAAGACATCATCAGCCAAATCACCGACAAAACAGCAGCTGTTGTTGTTCAGTCACCTGATTTTTACGGTAACTTGCGCGATCTTCGCCCAATTGCAAAAGCAGCCCACGAAAAAGGCGCTTTGCTAATTGCTGTGTTCACAGAGGTTTTCGCGCTTGGTGCGATTGAATCTCCGGGTGCACAGGGTGCAGACATCGTTGTTGGTGAAGGCCAATCAATCGGCAATCCACTGACCTTTGGTGGCCCTTACGTGGGCTTGATGGCAACACATCCAAAGCTTGTCCGTCAGATGCCGGGCCGTGTTTGTGGTGAAACTGTTGATGCCGATGGAAACCGTGGCTTTGTGCTTACGCTTTCAACACGTGAACAACACATCCGCCGCGACAAAGCGACATCAAATATTTGTACAAATGCTGGCCTTTGTGCTTTGGCGTTTTCAATCCATATGTCTTTGCTCGGTCAACGCGGTCTTGGTGAAACGGCAGCACTTTGCCATCAGCAAGCCTACAAAACTGCAGATGCGCTAACAGCGATCGACGGTGTTGAGTTGGTCAACGAGTATTACTTCAACGAGTTCACATTACGTCTACCAAAAGCTGCAGCACCTGTTGTTGAGGCGTTGGCTGACAAAGGTGTTCTTGGTGGCGTTCCTGTTTCTCGTTTGGAGCCGGGCAAAGCTGACTTGGAAAACTTGTTGGTTGTTGCTGCAACAGAACTCACAAGTGATGCAGACATTGCGGCCTTTGCCGCAGCATTGAAGGAGGTCACCTGATGTTGAATAATCAAGGCCGTCCAACAAACGTTGATAATGTGAATTCAAATGTAGGCCAGTCGACCGGCGCTGCATTGCTGCCTTCAGAACCTTTGCTATTTGAAGTAGGCGATCACAACAAAACTGGTGTCGACCTTCCTGCCACGGACAAAGACTATTCGTCTCGTCTTGGTAAGTTCGCGCGCCAAACACCAGTGAACCTTCCAGGTCTTACTGAGCCACAGTCTATGCGTCACTATGTGCGAATGAGCCGCCTAAACTATTCGATCGATGCTGGGTTCTACCCATTGGGTTCTTGCACAATGAAGCATAACCCACGTTTGAACGAAAAAATGGCACGTCTGCCGGGTATCGCTGACATTCACCCACTTCAACCTCAGTCAACTGTGCAAGGCGCAATTGAGTTGATGGAAGAGCTGGGCCGTTGGTTGATGGAATTGACTGGCACTGGCGCTGTTGCAATGGCTCCAAAGGCTGGCGCCCACGGCGAAATGTGCGGCATGATGGCGATTAAGGCAGCACACGAAGCGAAGGGCGAAAGCCATCGTAATCTTGTGTTGGTTCCTGAGAGTGCACACGGCACGAACCCAGCGACCGCTGCTTTCCTTGGCTATAAAGTGAAGGAAATTCCAGCACGTGATGATGGCACTGTCGATGTTCAAGCGGTCAAAGACGCTTTGGACGAAAACGTTGCCGGCATTATGCTGACTAATCCAAACACATGTGGTTTGTTTGAGCCTGACGTGATTGAAATCGCAAATGCGGTTCATGAAGCTGGCGCTTACTTCTACTGTGATGGTGCAAACTTCAATGCGATCATGGGCGTTGTTCGTCCGGGTGACCTGGGCATCGATGCGATGCACATTAACTTGCACAAGACCTTCTCAACCCCTCACGGTGGTGGTGGTCCAGGTGCTGGTCCAGTTGTTTTGTCTGATGCTTTGGCTCCATATGCGCCTTTGCCTTACGTCAAACGTGATGGCGACAGTGTATCACTTGTCGAAAACCAAGACGGTAGCGATGACCACCTTGGCCGTATGTCTGCATTCCACGGACAAATGGGCATGTATGTGCGCGCTTTGACCTTCAAAATGTCTCACGGCCTTGACGGTATTTCACAAGCAGCTCGTGACGCTGTTTTGAACGCGAATTACCTCAAAGCTAGACTTTCAGATGTCTTCAACGCGCCATTTGACGGTCAGCCTTGCATGCACGAAGTGCTGTTTGATGATGCAAGCTTGAAGGGCACAGGTGTTTCAACACTTGATCTTGCCAAAGCTATGATCGACGAAGGCTATCACCCAATGACGATGTATTTCCCATTGGTTGTGCACGGCGCAATGTTGATAGAGCCAACTGAGAGCGAAAGTCTTCACACGTTGGATCAATTCATCGGCACCATGCGCGAACTCATGGCAGATGCGAAAGCGGGTAATATTGACCGTTTCGTGAATGCGCCAATGAAAGCGCCAATGCGTCGTCTAGATGAAACACAAGCAGCTCGCTCACCGCATTTGCGTTGGGAAGAGCCAGAGGCTGACGCTGCTGAATAGCTAGCGTCCTAAAGAACAAAGAGCGGCAAAACAATAATAAATAGCCGCTTGATTAGGCGGTGGGTTCTGCAGAACCCACCGCCTTTACTTGTTGTGCCGATGCATGTTTGTTTTCAATGAACTAGTTCCAACATTCGCATCTTGGAGAACCGCCTTGCCATCTCGTCGACAGTTCTTAAAATCCGCCTCGATTGCCAGTGCATCATTGTTTGTGCCGACAAGTGTTTTGGCTGCAGGACAGGATATTTCTATGAGTTACAGGCAGCCCGAAGAATCTAGCTCGCATCAGGCAACCTTCATGCAGTGGCCTGTAAACCCTCGTGTTCATTCAGATCGATACTTCTTGTCGGATCTACAACAATCAATAGCTGATGTCGCGAACGCTATTGCGGCGTTCGAGCCAGTGATCATGTTGATGTCGGCTGAGCACAAATCGAAAGCACGACGAATTCTATCGTCAACGGTCGAAATCTGGGATGTTCCGACAGATGACCTTTGGGCACGGGATAGTGGCCCATGCTTTGTCAGAAATGCCGACGGCGACTTAGCTGTTCGTCAATTCAACTTTAATGGCTGGGGCAACAAGCAGGTTCATGAAAACGACGGCTTGATCGCAGCGCGGATCGCGCAGCGCTTGTCCCTTCCGCTGCTGGACAATGGAATTGTGGGAGAACCGGGTGGTATCGAATTTGATGGGCACGGTACTTTGATTGCCCATGAAAGCAGTTGGATCAACAAAAACAGAAATGCTGGCAGCAAGTCTGAAATATCAACGCTTCTCAAAGAAGCATATGGCGCCGACAAGGTTGTTTGGGCGCCCGGAATTGCTGGTGCGGATATTACCGATTATCACATTGATTCACTGGCGCGTTTCGTCGACAAAGGGCGCATTCTCATCCAAATGCCGGACGATATTTATCCCAATGACCCATGGTCAAAGGCGGCATATGAGACTTACGATATTTTGGCGAACGCAACTGATGCCAACGGGCAAAAGTTTGAACTTATTGAGATAGCTGAGCCAACAGCGCCGCGTATACAGTCAGATGATTTCGTAGCAGCATATGCAAACTATTACGTCTGCAATGGCGGGCTTATTACTGCGCAATTTGGCGACAAACAAAAAGACGAAGCAGCGCTAAACACGCTGAGACGCCTATATCCAGATCGCGAAGTTGTTGCGTTGAATGTGGACACCATCGGCGAGGTTGGCGGCGGTATTCACTGTGCAACCCAACAATGGCCTGCAGCTTAAGCCAACTAACTAGATTGCTCCGGCGTCGCGGGGCCGTCACTGCACTGTAAATTGGCAAACTCTTTGCACCCTTGAGCATTATATGCCAAGTTTTCGCCACTCACTCGAATAGCTATGGATCAGCACTATATGAAAATCCGCGCGGCCACTTCTGAAGAACTTGCTGAACTCAGTGAACTTTGTCTTCGCTCCAAAGCTTATTGGGATTATGACCGTGCATTTATTGAAGCCTGTCGCGAGGAACTGACGCTCACCACAACCAACTTGGAAGAAGACTACGTCATGGTTGCTGACGATGATGGTCAATCTGCAGGCGTTGTTCAACTGGTCCTTGAAGGCACTACAGCTGAGCTAGAGAAGCTGTTTGTTGATCCTAGCTGGATCGGCAAGGGAATTGGTCGTCAGCTCTTTATATGGGCTTTAGAAACAGCACGCAGCAACGGCGCGACCATTATGAATGTTGTCGCAGACCCCGGTGCCGCGCCATTTTACGAAAAACTAGGCTTTGTGCAGTTCGGCACATACCCATCCGGCTCTATTGCCGGACGAGAATTGCCCCATATGCGTCTACAGCTTCAGGGCTAGCCCTGACACTTCGATCCGAGTCGTTCATTCACACATGTCAGGATGTGCTGCTCCTCAGTGTTTGTTCGCGCATAGCCGCCTAAGATTTCAATCTGTCTTGCAAGATTTCTATCAGCAGATGGCAGCGTATTTCGTTTCGCATAAACAAGGCGAAGCATGTCAGTGATGCATGCTGTCGACGTTTCCCGTGGTTGTTTGCGCATCCGGCTAAAGCTCTTGTTGCCGCAATGATAGGTGAGGGTCACATTCCTGATTTTGGTGTTGGTTGCCTTGTCCAAGCTATCACTTCTTAAAGAGCCTACGGTGATTTGAATTGTTTCTTTGCCGTCACCGCGATTGAGCTGACGTGCTTCAACCCAATATGGATATCCAGATTGGATCGTGTCACGCGACTTACAAAATGCAACCTCTTCGCTGGTGTCATCGCGACCGTAAGATGCCCAATTGCTGACGCTGCCGCAGCTATTCAGGATATGTACAGCGTCCGGCGAACCGAAGACATTGGTCGGTCGCACACCGGTGTAGGTTTCCAGTTTTTGCCGGTTGTTTTCGTCTGCCAGCATCAGTTGGAAACAATACATGGCTGTCATTTCTGTGCCGAACGTGCCGCTTTTGCTAAAGTGCGGGCAGGAGCGTACAATCGCTTCGTCCAGATAGATTTCAATTTCACCGGTGTAGTTGTCGCCTTTGCTTTTTAGAGCGGACACCATTGCTTTGCAGGTGTCTAGACCAAGGTTGAGCGCCACTACGCCAGGGTTTGGCGGTGCTGTAGCGATTGCCTTTGTTTTGACTTTAAATCCGCAAGGAGCGGTGAACACTTTGAGATAACTCTTTGGGTCGCTCCAGTCGAAACTGTTATCCTTGGGCGGAAGGAACGACTTGTACTCAGTTGAGATAACAAAGCTTTCGCCTTTTGTATTCTTAGCTGAGCGGCACGAAAAGGCTTGAACCGGTTTGCCTTCATATCTGACTGTTTGCACACGCCAATTGTTTTTATCCAGACAAGTCCACAGTGGTGTATCGGAAATGCGTCTATTAATTGATCCACTACCTACTGCTGGGTGATTCCCAGACACTTGTAAAATGGGTTCATCAATAACCGGTTCCTTTGCAGGCATGGATTGCATCACAGCGTTTGCAATTTGTTCTGCGTTCTGTTCTCTCGTCATGTTCAGAACTGTTCTGTCCGCGTTGCCATAGCATGCGCTCGAACAAGTCATTTCATTGATCTGACATTCCCACTCTTTGTTATTGATTACGGACGTTGAAGCCTTGTTTTTGCGCATGTTTTTTGCGCTAGCACGGCAAGCCAAAACTTCGGGGTCACGACCACAATTGTCTGAACATTCCTTTTTTACCATGAAACGGGCATGGGCCGCGGCGTCTCGTTTCTTCTGAATCTCTGCCTTTGCCACATTCCACTGCTCATCATTGCAGTTTGGGCAAGTCTGCGCGCGATATTCAGCGTCGCTAACGCCGAAGCAGCCTGACAAAGCGAGAGACAATAAACATAGGGTGATAGCATTTCTGAGTGTGAAAAAAATCGACATATGGCTCCCCGCACCAAAATTCAGAAAAACCTGAACAAGTTGCGGATCATTATCATATATAAAAACAGGAATAGCTAGCCCAACCAAAGCGTTCGCACTTTGGCGACGTCAGCTGACGGCTAGCTATTTGAAGGCTTGAGCGCTTCCACTTTGGTCTCAAAACCCAATTGCCAAGACAGGCCAAAACGATCGACAATCCAGCAGTATTTTTGTGAAAATGGGTACTCACCCAATGGCATCAGGTCTTTACCACCCACAGAAAGCGCAGTGTGCAATCTCTCGACTTCTTCTTCACTGTCGCAATTTACATACATTGAGGTGGATGGCGTGAAATCAAAGTCATGATTTATGGCGCTATCAATGAAGGTCATACGCTGACCATCTATATCAAAAGTAGCGGAAATAACGGTGCCGGGATCACCCAGTCCATCTTCGCCATAGTGCGCAATTGCCTCTAGGCGTGAGCGTTTGAACAGCGACATGTAAAAGGTCAAAGCTTCTTCGGCTTGGCCGTTGAACATGAAAAATGGAGTGACGCTTATAGCCATAATAACCTCGAAACAATTTGGCAGGACGGTGCCGAAAATATCTCTCAATAATGAGCAGAAAATCACTAAAGAACTCTGACGTTAGTCAGCTAAATTTAGCGCCATTCTGTTGTGTTCTTCGATAAGGTTTGGCAGGTCTAATGCGGCTAATATGCCGTTTGAAACGACGGCACGCCCTTCAACGTAGAGGTCGCGGACATTGTGCGGTCCGGTCAGCACCAATGCAGCAACTGGGTCCCAGCTGCCAGCGCTGCTAATCTCGTTGGTCTTCCATACTGCAAAGTCAGCTCGTTTGCCAACTTCAAGTGAACCAACATCCGACCGACCCAAAACTTTTGCGCCGCCGATTGTCGCGATTTCCAATACCTCACGAGCAGACATAGCATCCGCACCGTTTTGGACACGTTGCAGCAAAAGAGCTTGCCGCGCTTCGTTCAGCAAATGGCCACTGTCGTTTGATGCAGAGCCATCAACGCCCAGACCAACATTTACATTCGCATCGCGCATTTGACGCACAGGTGCGATGCCTGAGCCCAAACGACAGTTGGAACAAGGGCAGTGGGCAACACCTGTGCCAGTACGTGCAAACAGATCAATTTCGCTTTCGTCGAGCTTCACACAATGAGCATGCCAAACGTCGTCACCTGTCCAACCAAGGTCCTCAGCATATTGACCCGGACGACAGCTGAATTTTTCCAAGCTGTAAGCAATGTCTTCGTCGTTTTCTGCAAGGTGTGTATGCAACATCACACCTTTGTCACGTGCCAGCTCGGCAGCGTCGCGCATTAAGCCTCGGCTAACCGAAAATGGAGAGCAGGGGGCAACACCGATACGGATCATCGCGCCGTCATTAGCATCATGATGTGCATCTATCAGGCGAATGCTGTCGCGCAGGATGTCCGCTTCTTGCTCAACCAAATGATCAGGCGGTAGACCGCCATCACTTTCGCCGATAGACATGGAACCGCGAGTGGCGTGCAAGCGCATGCCAATTGATTGGGCTGCATCTATCGTATCGTCAAGCCGAACACCGTTTGGATAAAGATAGTGATGGTCAGATGAAAGCGTGCAGCCAGAAAGTGCTAGCTCGGCAAGCCCCACTTGTGCGGCTAATCTTACGTGGTCTGGTGTCATGCGTGACCAAATTGGATAGAGAGTTTGAAGCCATCCGAACAGAAGCGCATCTTGTCCACCCGGGACCGCACGGGTCATGGACTGGAATAGGTGGTGGTGAGTATTGATTAGACCGGGTGTGATCACGCAGCCTTCAGCATCAAGGACTTCGTCGCCGTCCAAGTTCTGACCAACTTGAGTAACCATGCCGTCTACAATAAGCAGGTCTGAGCCATGCAGCTCGCTCCGCTCAGAATTCATTGTGACGATCACGTCAGCATTTTTGACGACAAGACTTTTCAAGATCACTCCACTGTTAGTTGGTTAAACCGAACCAGCAGAGTGTTTATCGATTTGCATTTCAATGCAAGCCATTCAGGTACGTGAATACAAATAGTATGCATGATTGGTAAGCACAAAAAAACGGGCCCCAGAAGGGCCCGTCAAATCTTAGCAATGGATATTTCCAGCTTAGTTCAAGCTTGCAGAAACATCCTTGATTGCTTGCTCAACAAGTGCGTCGCCTTTTTCAGACATCTTATCAACCAACACGTGGCGAGCTGCTTCAACAGCAATGTCTGCAGAACGTGCACGCACGTCAGCGATAGCTTGGCTTTCAGCCTGAGAGATCTTCTCTTCAACAGCTTTCGTACGGCGAGTGATCAAGTCTTCTAGTGAAGTTTGAGCTTCGGCAGTCAAGCGTGTTGCTTCTGCTTTTGCTGCTTCAATGATTTCCTGAGCTTCGTCTTCGGCTGCTTTGCGCTTGCGTTCGTAGTCAGCCAATAGTGCCTGAGCTTCTTCACGCAAACGTTTTGCATCGTCCAAATCGTCAGCGATCTTTTTAGACTTTGCGTCTAAAGCGCCTAGGATTGTTTTTGGTAGGCCGAAATAAACCAGCACACCAAGGAAAGTTACAAGACCAACTGTGGCCCAAATTGCTGCGAGTGATGTTGCGTCCATCTGACTTATCCCTTCACAACTTTAGCAACGGCATCTTTGGCGGCTTTTACGCCAGTGCGGCCCAAAAGGTTTGTTACCAATGCGTGTGCTGTGTCTGTGGCAATTTCTTCGACATTGTCCATAGCATCAGACTTTGTTGCCTGAATGCGGCTTTCAGCCGTTGCCATTTTCTTTGCCAAATCAGCTTCAACGTCAGCGCGCTTTGCATCAAGGTCTTTACGAATTGCTTCGCGTGACTCTTCTGCAATGCCGTGCGCTTTTTGTTTCGCTTCAGCTAGTTCAGTTTCGTAAGCTTCAATTGCTTGGTCAGTTTTTTGACGAAGACGTTCTGCTTCAGCCAAATCACCTTCAATTCGGTCACGCCGAACTTCCAAGATTTCACCGATCCGAGGCAGCGCGATTTTGCTCATCAGCAAATAAAGCGCAGCAAAAGTTAGAGCCAACCATATGAGCTGCGGGCCAAAAGTTGCTGGATCAAACGGAGGGAATGCACCCGCGCCGTGTTCTCCACCATGTGCTTCTGTTGTCGCATGCGTCTCTGTAGCGTGGCCGTCGTCGGCGTGCGCTTCAGTGGCGGTTGTATCGTGCGATGTTGTTGTATTGCTTGCCATCTGGATACCTAAAATTCGTATACCAATGCATCGTTCGAACGAACAATCACTGGTTTTGGTGCCCTTAGCTCAAGGCCGCGAGCGGGTAACAGTGAGGCAGCCCAATCTGCATTGCTGCAAAGTTGGGCTGCCTAAGATCTTATCGTTGTTGATTAAACAACGAACAATAGCAATAGAGCAACCAAGAATGAGAAAATTCCCAAAGCTTCTGTCACAGCAAAACCAAAGATCAAGTTACTGAACTGGCTTTGTGCAGCAGATGGATTGCGCAACGCGCCTGACAAGAAGTTGCCAAAAATGTTACCCACGCCCATTGCAGCGCCGGCCATGCCTACACAGGCAATACCTGCACCAATATATTTCGCTGCTTCTGCTTCCATTATAAAATTCCTTTCAAAGCCACTATGCGATAGTTTGTTTAGCCAAATTCCACCGTTGGAAAGTGACGATTAGTCTACTCAATTAATGCGAAGGATGGATCGCATCGTTAAGATACATGGAGGTTAACACTGCAAACACGTAGGCTTGCAAAGCGGCAACCAAAAACTCAAGTGCTGTCAGCGCTACAGTCATTGAGAACGGTAGGATGGCGCCAAACCAACCAACAGGACCCAGTGCCATCAAAGCGACGATGAAACCAGCAAATACTTTTAGGGTGATGTGTCCGGCCAAAACGTTGGCGAACAAACGAACTGATAGGCTAATTGGACGTGATAGGAATGAGATGATCTCAATAACCACAACCAATGGAAGCACGTAACCTGGGACGCCGCTCGGCATGAACAGTTTTAGGAAACCAAGGCCGTTCTTCATGAAGCCGTATACCAACACAACAGAGATCACCAACATTGCCAAAGCAAATGTTACGACGATGTGGCTGGTTACAGTGAAGAAGTAAGGCACCATGCCAAACAAGTTGGCGATAAGCACGAACATAAACAGTGAGAACACGAACGGGAAGAACTTCATGCCTTCTGAACCAGCAGAAGAGCGAACCATATTGGCTACAAACTCATAAAGCATTTCAGAAATAAGCTGCAAGCGCCCTGGAACAAGACCGCGACCGCGTGTTGAGAGGATCAAAAACGCAGAGATCGTAAGAACAGTAAGCACCATGAACAAAGCTGAGTTTGTAAATGAGATGCTGAACCCTTCGCCACCACCAATTGTGAATACGTCCGTAATCGCAAACTGGTGAATTGGATCTACTTTATTTGGATCTGCCACGTTTTAAAGGCCCTTATTTCTCTTAACCGTCGACGTCGTCGTCTTCCGGTTCTAAATCCATATCCGGTGTGATAATCACGCCTTTGCTCATTTCGTTGGCACTACGCACAACATTTAGAACACCAGCGGCAAAACCCACCAACAACATGACGATCATAAACCAAGGCGTAGTGCCTAAGCCCTGATCGACAAAATAACCGATCCCCGCACCAACTAGTATTGCAGCGATAAATTCTGTGCCCAATCGAGCAGCTCGCGCATGACCAGTTAGTTGGTCATCCGGTTTTTTCTCCTTCAGTACACCTGCAGCCTTTTTAGCGGACTTGATTTTGTCTGCCAAAGCGCGGGTTTCTTCTGAACGAGACCCAACCGGATCGGATGTCTTCATTTTGCTTACCAATTCTTGTTATTGGGCATCGACCAACACTCAAAAACTAGCCAATTAAGCAATGCAAAGGCATCCCCCAAAGTCGAGCGCAACATAATGTGGCAAGAATTTGGTGTCAAGCAAAGTTGGTTGTGCTGAGTGGTGAGGAAAAGTTTTTATTTTACAGTGTGTTACGCCCTTTGATGTGAGTGCGTGGAAATCCTAAGCTGCGACAGATTGGCCCTTTTGATTGCCTTTTGAAAGATTCGCGATTTACTGTCCGTACATTGTTGGCAGGAAATGGTATTTTTGTACATATATGTAGGATACTAAAATTGAGCGAAGTGAGAGTGGCTGGGCGATGCGTGTAGATTTTATCATGAATGGCAGGGTGAGTAGCAACGAGTTAAATGCGCTTTGGCATAACGCGTGGCCTGATCATGTTGATAGAGACCTAATAGGACCACTAAAAAGCTGTGAGTCTTATGTTCTTGCCAGAGAAGGTGCAAAGTTGTTGGGGTTTGCCAAGGTGATCACGGATGGGGACCTGCACGCTGTCCTACTTGATGTCATCACTCACACATCGGCGCGAAGGCAAGGCATAGGCCGACGGATGGTTGAGATGTTGGTTGGCGATGTAAAAGCCAAAGGATGCTCAAATATGCATGTGGACTTCGAGCCACACAATTCAGATTTCTATGAGGCCTTGGGCTTTTCAAACACAGCAGCCGGTTTGCTGCGAATTTGACCGCGGCGGGGCCACCGCGGTCATTCGAGTTCCAGCTCACGCAGTTGGCACTTCGTAACTTGAAATGGTCATGTCGCACGCTTCTTCGCGCAGCGGTATAACAGCCTGATACTCTGATGAATTGTACCAACCCTTGATCGCATCAAGGTCAGGGAACTCAATGACTGCCACAGTATTGTGTTCGCTGTTAGTTGTAAGGGAGCCTGCGAATTTTCCCTTCTTCGCCAATGCGCCGCCATGTGCTGCAAGCGTTGCGCCTGCGGCTTTTCCATATTCGGCAAATTTCTCTGGGTTCTTTAGGACTGATGTTGCGACTACAAATGCACTCATGTTTTCTCTCCATTGCTATCTTGCGAAAACAGTTTTATACAGTGTTGTATAGAATGACAAGTTTTTTTGTTCACTATTGTACAAAAGGAATAGAAATGGGCAGGCCTTCAGCATTTGATCGCGAGCAAGCAGTTGATGACGTCATGCACAAAATCTGGCGTGACGGCTATGAAGCATCGTCGGTTAAAGCGATTTCCGAAATGCTCGGCATCACCCGTTCGAGTTTTTACAATGCCTTTGGCACACGCGAGCAATTGTTCAAAGAGGCATTGGTGCACTACTGCAAACAGTCACCCGATTATGCATTGGCTTTGGCCACACCGCCGATTGACGTACGCATGCTCATTACAATGGTTTTCAGAGAAGCTTGTGCAGCTCGAGCACAAGATCCAGAGGGGCGCGGCTGCTACGCGATTAACTCAGTGGCTGAACTTTGCAACACGGATGAAGAACTGTCACCTGTACTGGAAGACCTGGTGCTAGGTTCAATCGATCAAATCCAAACGATTTTGACTTGGGGTGTTGAGTCTAAAGAGCTGCCACGTGATCTTGACACAAGGGCAATGGCGCTGTCATTGCAAAATCTTCTCATTGGCATCAACGTCATGTGCAAGATTGTACGCGCAGAAGCGGATTTGCTCAAAGTCGCAGAAACGACCTTAAAAGGCCTGAACTTGTATGAGTACGGTATTGATGAGGCTGTGAACTAAACAGCTTCTAGATATGTCTCAGCCGTGGTGAGGTCGACGGATACTAGATTAGAGATGCCACGCTCAGCCATAGTCACGCCAAACAAGCGATCCATGCGGGCCATGGTAATGGGGTTGTGTGTGATCACCACAAACCGTGTTTCTGTTTTGGCGCGCATTGAATCCAACAGATTACAGAAGCGCTCAACGTTGGCATCGTCCAATGGCGCGTCAACTTCGTCCAACACACAAATTGGTGCCGGGTTAGTAAGGAACACAGCAAAGATCAACGACATGGCCGTCAGCGCTTGTTCACCGCCTGAAAGCAGCGTCATTGTTTGCGGTTTCTTGCCCGGCGGTTTAGCGATGATTTCCAAACCAGCTTCAAGCGGATCATCGCTTTCCACGAATGTCAGCTCAGCTTCGCCGCCGCCAAACAGCTGGGTGAACAGTTCTTTGAAGTGTGCATTCACTTTGTCGAACGCTTCGGTTAGGCGAGCACGCCCTTCACGGTTCAAATTTGAAATGCCGGTGCGAAGTTTTGCGATCGCCGCGATGAGGTCTTCACGGTCCGCCACCATTGTGTCGAGTTTGTCTTGAACTTCGCCAGATTCTTGTTCAGCGCGAAGGTTTACGCCGCCCAAGCGCTCGCGCTCGCGTTTCAACCGATCAAGCTTGGTTTCAATTGCTGTTTCAGTCGGCAGCTGGTCTGCAGGTTTGAGGCCAGCGATCTCTGCTGTGCGATTAGCGCTGACGTTGAGAGTTTCCACCACATTCTGCTCAATTTGAATGCGCTGTTGGCCAAGTGACTTGAGGCGTTCTTCTATCCGCGCGATTTCTTCACGAACTTTCGACAAAGCCGAAATGGCATCTCGCGCATCGCGATCTTGCTCGCGATGTTTTTGCTCTGCTTGCGCCACAGCATCTGCTGCGCGTTTGCGTGCAGATTCAGCATCGTCAATCTTGTCCTCTAGACCTGATCGCTGCGCGGCGAACTGATCAGGTGCGTTGTTGAGCTGAACAAGTTGGCCTTCAATTTCCTGCTGGCGGGAGGCAAGGGACGCGAGGTGCGTTTCTGCATCACTCAAACGTTTTTGCCATGATGTGCGTTCGTTCGCGATGCGCTGCAAACGTTGCTCGCGCATACGTGCCGCATTATCAAATCCAGCCAACCGCAACCTTGCCTGATCCGCTTGCTCACGTAGTCGCGCTAAGTTTAGATTTTCCGCTTCAATAGTACGGGCAAGGTCATTGTCGTCTTCAATAGATTCAAGCGCTTGCTGCGCGTCAGCCAACACAAGAGAAGTTTCATCTCTGCTGGTGCTTAGGCGAACCTTGGCTTCTTCCAAAGCGCTGCGACGTGAGGTGAGATCAACAAGGCCCTTTTGTGCTGCCTCAACTGCGGCTTGAGCCGCACTAATCGCGCGCTGAGCGTCTTTATAGATTTCTCGGCAAAGGCGTTCTTGGTCCCGGCATTCGCCAAGTCGATCCGACTTTTGCTGAACTTGTGTTCGAGCCGTTGCCAGATTGTCGGCGAATCCCGCACGCTCATTCTCAATATCAGCAAGTCTATTTCTTTGTGCCAGACGTTGTGCGGCGGCAGTTGGTGCATCGCCACGAGCAACAAAACCGTCCCACCGCCAAAGATCACCTTGCTCTGTTACCAAAGTTTGTCCCGGCTTGAGCGACTTCATCAATCGATCGCCATCAGCGATTTCGACAACGCCGATTTGGTTTAAACGGCGGCTCAATAGTGCTGGGCCGCGCACAAAATCACTTAAGGGCGTTGCACCTGCCGGCAAGTCAGCGTCTGCGCTCGCATCACCCGGCTCCGACCAATAGAGTGGTGCGCCACTGTCCGATGAGGCGTCTAAGTCGTCACCGATGGCGGCACCTAAGGCGGTCTCATAGCCAGCATCAACCTTTAGCGCATCTACAATGGCTGGCCAAAGTGATTGGTCGTGCAGCTCAAGCATTTTGCTGATGGCTTGAGCCTCAGCGTCCAGCTTGGTTATTTCTGCCTCGATTGAGGTCAAGGCCGGGCGAGCGTCATTGAGTTCCGCTTCTGCAACACGTGTATTGCTCTCGGCCTTGTCAGCTTCCAGTTCAGCTGTTTCCGCTGCGCCGCGGGCTGCAACAAGGGCTTCTTGGCGCGCTTGCAAAGTTTTGTCTTCGGACAGTGCCTTTATTATTTTTTGAGCTTCGTCTTCAACGTCGGCAACTTGTTGGTTCTGTTTTACCAGGCGTGTTTTCGCATCTTCCAGAGTGCGTTGCGTTGAAGCGCGGTGGGCACGGATTTCGCTCAGCTGATCGGTTTTAACGCGAAGGGCCTGCTCAATTTGGGAAACAGCTAGTTTAGTGCGTTCTGCGTCAGCTTGAGCTGTTTGATTGTCGTCAGCCGCGTTTGCAGCATCTTTGTTGAGTTGCGCTTCCTCGTCAGCCAAATTGGCGACCAACTCGCGGCTCTCGCTAATCAGATCATTATCACGTTGCGCATCAACTTTCACTTGAACCAATCGGCCTTCAAGTTCCGTCTTACGTTGATTGGCGCGACGCGCGTCTTCTTCGAGCTGTGTCAGCGCAATCTTGAAGCGTTGCAAACTTGCCGCTGCTTCAGCTTCTGTCTGGCGTAAAGGCTGAAGTTCAGTTTCAGATTGTTCAAGGCGCTTCTTCGCCGCCAAGTCAACGTGGGTAGCGTCAGCAAGCAGGTTCACTAACCGCGAATGCTCTGCTTCGGTCTCTTTTTCTTTCACCTTTACCGCAACCCAGCGAAGGTGAAGCAATGTTGCTTCTGCTCTGCGAATGTCGCCGGATACATTGCGATATCGCGTAGCTTGGCGTGCTTGGCGTTTGAGGTTTTCCAATTGGCTGTCAACCGCGGCGATGATGTCATCAACGCGCTCAAGGTTAGTCTCAGCTGCACGCAAGCGAAGTTCAGCTTCGTGGCGGCGTGAATGAAGTCCGGAAATGCCGGCCGCTTCTTCCAATATCTGGCGACGCTGTTTTGGCTTGGCTGAAATCAACTCGCCGATTTGGCCTTGGCGCACCATGGAAGGTGACCGTGCACCTGTAGATGCATCTGCAAACAACAACTGCACGTCGCGCGCACGAACTTCTTTGCCATTCACTCGATATACGGAGCCGTGGTCGCGCTCAATCCTGCGCGTCACTTCCAGCTCATCTTCGTGATTGAGAGCAGCTGGTGCCGTGCGGTCTTTATTATCTAGGAAAAGTGTAACTTCAGCGCTATTGCGAGCAGGGCGGCCACCAGATCCTGAAAAGATCACATCGTCCATGCCCGAAGCGCGCATGTTTTTGTATGAGCTTTCGCCCATAACCCAGCGCATGGCTTCAACAAGATTGGACTTGCCGCAACCGTTGGGACCGACGACGCCGGTCAAACCAGGGTTCAAATGTAAATCAGTTGGGTCGGTGAATGACTTAAAGCCAGTAAGCCGAAGGCGCGAAAACTTCATCGCGCCCCCCTCAATGGGTGGCGATCGATGCTATAGTAGCGGTTCGATCTCCTTGGCGAATTCTTCAACCGATATTACTCCAGCCAGCTTCTTGCCGTTCACATAGAATGTAGGCGTCGCATCCAAGCCAAACTCTTCAAGAGCCTGAGTGCGCGTCTTCTCTAATCCTTGGAAAACCTCTTGGTTTGTCAAGCAAGCGTCAAAGGTTTCCTGTGTAAATCCGGCATTTAGTGCCACTTGAGCCATGTCCGCGCGTGGATTCTCACTTGTGGCCCATGTGCGCATAGTTTCGAAGTAGCTCTTCGTGATCGAGTAATATTCGTCATTATTGTTGTTACAAGCCGCAACCATGAACACTACAGCGTCCAAAATTGAGCGGCTGAACGGACGCAATACGAAGCGTACTTGGCCGCTATCGATGAAACGTTCTTTGAATTCTGGGAACACTTGGGTGTGGAAAGTTGCACAATGTGGGCAGGTTGGTGACGCATATTCGATCACAGTCACCTTGGCGTCTTCATTGCCAATCCAACGATCTTCAAAACCCACTGGGATATTCAAATCGCCGCTTCTGGTCGCTTCTGACGCGGTTGAAGCCGTGTTTTCGCTTGTCACATCAGTCTGGTTCGCTACCGCGTCCCCACTATTGTCACAGCCTGCAAGCATCAATGCACCAAAGCTCGCGCCAGTAATCATGGCTGTTCTGCGGCTAATTTTCACGTCCCAAACTCCTTATTCTTTTTGTTGTTAGTGACGTTACATATTATGATAGTGGCGGCAAGAGGGCAAAATGCGGCTCAGCCTCACATTGAAGTGAACCAATTAAGATGTTCAAACAGAATTTTATGACACGCGTCATATATTGAAACAGGTGATTTTTGATTAAGAACCATTATCGATACAAGCCCAAAGTTTGGGTTATGGCGTTGACTGCAATCTTCATGTTGATTTGCACATGGGCGTTCTTCACTGCGGCTATTGGCAACGATCAGGGCTTACAGTTTGATCGCACGATTACGCTCTCAGTTCAGGGCGCGACAATCTTTTATTGGGCGCTGGGGCTTTTTTGCGCTGCTGTCGCAACCATGGGTGTTTTGGCGATCGTACGCGCTTTCGGAAAACCGCGTTTCATTGTGCTCAATGACGAAACTTTAACTGCGCCTAAATCTCAAATCAGTTCAAAAATAATCACTCTCAAGCGGGCCGATATAACGCGGCTGCGGGTCATCACTGTTTTTGGACAAACCGTTCTTCGTGTTCATAATCACGGCAAGACTTTAGAAATAGCTGTCGCAGGTTTTGCGAGCCGTGAAGACTTTGATGAGTTTTACAAACGTCTCGAAAAAGGGCTGGAGTTATCTCAGCCGAATTCGTGACGCCAGCTATTTGGTAGTACTCAACCATTGCCAACCATACGATGTAATCGATATCATTACTGAGTCTTTCAACTAAGGATTATGAATATGTTGCGATGGGGAATATTGGGCACGGCGAGAATTGCTCGCGAACGATTGGTGCCCGCCATTCAAGCCTCAAACAATGGTACGTTGGCTGCAATCGGCAGCCGCAGCCAAACGAGTGCCGATGCTTTTGCTAAAACCTATGGAATACCCCACGCCTTTCCAACATATGACGACTTGCTCAACTCAGATGAAGTTGACGCAGTCTATATTCCTCTGCCAACAGCCGATCATATTGCTTGGACGCTCAAAGCCATTGCGGCGGGCAAACACGTTTTGTGTGAAAAACCAATTGCTTTGCACGCTAGCCAAATTGATGACGTGATCAAGGCGCGCGATGCTTCTGGTTTAGTTGTCGCTGAGGCCTTTATGGTCACTTACCACCCGCAATGGCTCAAAGTGCGTGAGCTCATTCAGTCTGGCGTCATTGGCAAGTTGCGCCACATTCAAGGTTCATTCGCCTATCACCTGATCGACCCAGATAATATGCGCAACAAAGTTGAGCAGGGCGGCGGTGCGCTGTTGGACATTGGCGTGTACCCAACGGTTACAAGCCGCTTTGTGACAGGCAAAGAGCCGATCAAAGCTTGGGCGCAGGTCGAACGAGATCCGAATTTCGACACAGATATATTCGCCAACTGCAATCTAGATTTCGATGGTTTTGGTGTCAGCTTTTACGTTAGCACCCAGCTAGCAGGGCGCCAGCACATGGTGTTCCATGGCGATCAAGGCTATATCGACGTCAATGCGCCGTTCAACGCAGAGGCCTATGGCGCCGCTAATGTCGAGTTGTTCGACCAAGGTCGTTCTTCATCACAGTCTTGGCGCTTCAGCTCCGAACTTCAGTACACCCATCAAGTTGAAGCATTTGGCCAAAAAGTTGCTGGCGACGATGTTGAATTGTTCACTCTAGAACAATCCATCGCCAATCAATCCGCAATTGACGCGCTGTTCGCTTCAGGCGAAAGCGGTGCTTGGGAAAAAGTGTAATAGACTTTGAATTAGCTTTCTCTGGTTTTCACTAATCAGAGAAAGCGCTCGAATATGTAATGCTAGGCTTGAATATCAAGCAGCGGCTTAGACGTATCAAAACCGGCCTCAGTTAGCTTTGTGATAATACTCTCAATGTCATCGGATGAAACATCTTCCTGTCCGTGTTCTTCTAGCAATTGAGTCAACAACGCAATTGCGTCGCTGTTCACACTTGGCGGCGGAGGTGGTGGAGGGCCAGAAGGACTGCCACCAGCTTGCTCTCGAAGTTCCTGCGGATCAAAGCCTGCTTCAGTAAGTACCTCACCCAGTTCCTTGCCCGGATGAATTCCCAATTCTTTGATGTCAGATACAAGCGCTGCGGCTTCGTCGTCCGTTAGCGACTGCGCATCATATTCCTCAAGCAGTTCCTTGAGCGCTGTAAGTTGCTCTTCAGATGGCTTTGCGTGTGCAGGAGGAGGTGGTGGAGGGGGCCTTTGTCCTGCACTTCCCGAAATGGCGTGAGTCACAATATCTACCTATGTTAATCTGCTAACAAACAGTAAAACTCTATGGTTAATGCGGTGTTAACAATGGCTTGCCGGGTTTGTGAGTTGTTAGGATTTGCATGAAAAGTATCAATAGTTGCGTTAAAACTACGCAGTGCTTGGTCACACGCTTCGCAAGTTTTAGCATTTCCCAATGATGCAGGTATTTCGTGCTCGCACATAAGCAACTCGGTGGTCTTAGGAGTGTTTGCAAGATAACTCTCCTGATTTGGTAGCTATAAAGTCCCACCAATCGCTTGGTATTCTTAAGCGTCTGTTTACCGCGAGCCAAGGTTTGTTGGTGGCGTAAGTAAAAGTCAGGAAATGCGCACTAGCATTGTTTTCTATTGGGGAAATATGATGCATAAACATCTTAGCGACAAAATTTCGATGGTTCTACTTGGGGCAATTGTTGTCACCACGCTTACCATCGGTGCTGTCCTTTTTTGGATGTCCGAAGAGCACAACCAAAAATCTGCAAACGACTCTCAAACCATGGTCATTGGAGGTCTCGAGGGCATCGAGCACAGTCTCAAAAATCTAAATGTTGATTATTCGTGGTGGCAGGACGCTCTAGACAATATTTTAGCAGAGAACTCCGAGTGGGTTTACAACAACTTGGGCACCGGAGTGAAAGATTCCGGAACAGTTGATCTTCTTGTTATTGTTCAGCCGGATGGTCGTGTAAAGTATGGGTGGCAAAAGGGTAGCGGGCAGGCAAGCGATCCAAAAGTCCTCAAGCCCGAAGTTGTGAGGGCAATGATCGCTGGTTTAGCAGATGTTCCCGTAGCCGACGTACGTGCAACCACACAGTTTATGTATCTCGATGCTGATCTTTACTTGCTTTCGGCCGCGCGTGTTTCACCAAATGACCCTGCAAAAGCTAACCCTGACGATCTACCTGTAAATATTATGGGTTTCATCATGGATGAGGAGAGGATAAATGCCCTTGGCAAAACATTCCTGATCGACGACTTGCATGTTTCACACGATGTGGAAACTGGCGAAGTGAGCATTCCGTTCCAAAATGCACACGGAGCAATCATAAGCAAATTGGTGTGGACACCGCCTGAACCAGGCCATCAACTTCTGGTAGAAAGCGCGTTGCCTGTCACTGCAGTACTTGCGCTGTTTACGCTCTTATCTATGTTTGTGGCTGGTGCAGCGCATAACTCAGCAAAAGAGCTTTCTAAGAAAGAAAAAGAGTCGCATAGAGCGGCCAGAACAGACAGCCTTACAGGGTTGCCCAATAGGTTCCATTTCGTGGAGCACCTAAGTTTAAAACAAGTCATATCCGCCTGCCAAGAAGGTGATCTTGGGGTTTTGTTTTTAGATCTCGATGGATTCAAACACGTCAACGATACTATTGGGCATGCGGGTGGGGATGAGTTGATCCGTGAAGTATCTCGCCGATTGTTAGAAGTTCTGCCAGAAGGGGCATTTCTGGCCCGCGTCGGCGGTGATGAATTCAATATAGTAGTGGTGAGCGAAAACCCACATGTCTTGGTCAAAAACATTGCAGATGTTGTCATCGATCGGGTGAAACAAGATTTCGTGGTTAAGGGCCGCACATTCACAGTGTCAGCCTCTTTGGGTTATGCAGTGGCTGATGTGGACTTAAGCCCGCAAGAACTAGTGCGCCGCGCGGATGTCGCGATGTACGAAGCCAAGAACACCAAACAGGGTGTTCCATTGAACTACAGTTCTGAATACGAGTCTGTAATTTTTAAGAATAAGCGGATTTCAGAGGGGCTTCGCTTGGCACTTTCTCGCGGTGAGTTAGAAGTTCACTATCAGCCAATAGTTTCTTCTAATGACGGGGAAATGAAACTGGTCGAAGCGCTCGTTCGTTGGAACTATGGATCTTTCGGGTACTTGTCGCCTTCGATATTTGTACCAATCGCCGAGGAAACGGGGCTGATCAATGATTTGGGCCTCTATGTTTTCAATCAAGTCTGCAAAGACATGATTAAAATGCCTGAGTTGAATGTCAGTGTGAATGTTTCGCCAATTCAACTGCTTGATCCAACGCTACTTGATGGATTTATGCAGATACTGGATGAAACCGGCATTTCCGCGGAACGCATTGAAATCGAACTCACTGAGGGCATTTTGGTTAGTCATCCTGAGATCGCTAAAGAAAAGCTCGAACTGCTAAAAGCGCAGGGCTTTTCGTTGTCATTGGACGATTTTGGCACCGGGTTTTCTTCAATCGGATATTTGCGAAAGTTGCCGTTCGACAAGCTAAAAATCGACAGAAGTTTTATCACTGGTCTTGAGTGTAGCTCGGATGCCGCTTCTTTAATGCATTCAATCGCAAACCTTGGCCGTGCACTGCACCTTTCAGTAGTGGCAGAAGCAGTTGAAACTGAAGAGCAGGCAAAACTAGTACGGCTTGCAGGCTGTGACCTCATTCAGGGGTACCTGTACAGCAAACCATTGCCTTTCGACGAGCTTCGATCATGGAATGAAGCGAATGAGCAAGAGCATAAAAAGTCAGCCTAGTTTGTTTCTTTAGCGCCACTTGGCAATTGCGTAAGATGGGCCTAAAAGTTTGACTTACTAAGTCACTCTAGTTGCATTGCTCCACACACATGTATGACCCTATTGGCAACAGCAAACAGAAAACGATCGACTCTGTACAGTTTTGCGATGCGGAGCCCCCCATTCACTTGAGTGGCATCATTCATCGATTTCTTGATATTAAGACTGAGCACCCCTTACCAAGTGAATATCGGTTTCATGCATTACCGGATGTCTGTACCTACGCGGTTTTTGATCAGCTAAATCCCAATGTGACAGGCATGGCCAAACTGAGCGCTTCATCTGAGGAGATGAACCTGGGGCACATGTTTCATTTTACAAATATTAGATTTCTTCCAGGGGTCTGGCAGGGCGGAAATGAAAATGTGAAGCGTGGTATGGTTTCTGATCCCTACAAAGGTGATATGCTGCTTGTCGAACTCAACAAAAATCTGATTGGCAAGAGTTTTGAAGAGAAGCAAGCGGTGTTGGTTAGGTTCGTGGACCAACTCCTTGAGCAACGAGTAGTCATCGCCAACCCAGTTACACAAAGCATTTTTCTTCAACTTGAGAACATTCATTCAGTTGCCGATATGGCAAATGCAGCAAACTTATCTGCGCGCCAGCTACAAAGAACACTAAAACGCACCACAGGTTTTACGCCGCATGATTTTCTGAAAGTGCTTCGTTTGCAGCAGTCATTGCTGGGTGAGCCTTCGCTTTCTTACGCCGATCAATCGCATTTTATCCACTCGTTCAAAAAAGCGACGGGCTATACCCCGTCAAAATTCTCAAAAAAGTTCGATGTCTGAAATCTACAATACTGAGCCTAGACCACTTGCTAATTCATAGTCACACCACCACTCAGGAGATGATGATGACTAAGATGAATGCAATCGGATGGTTCGATGTTTTTGTTAGCGATTTGGACAGGGCAACAGCTTTTTACCAAACAGTATTTTCCTGCGCACTTGAGCAAATTGGCGACCCCACTGGCGAAACACAAATGATGAGTTTCCCAGCAGATATGAGCGTCTATGGCGCAGGGGGCGCATTGTCCAAGTCACCTCATGCAAAGCCCGGAGCCGGCGGCACAGTGGTTTACTTCAACGCGAACGACTGCGCAGTTGAAGAAGCCCGCGTTGTAGATGCAGGTGGTATTGTCGTTCGGCCCAAGTTCTCTATTGGTGAATTTGGTTTTGTATCATTGTGCCAAGACACTGAAGGCAATCTGATCGGCATCAGTTCGATGACGTAATTGTGTCGTGCAGTTCGGGTCTCCACATCTTACATGCCCGTAGCACATTACAGTTGATTGGGCTTGTGGCTTACTAAATCCGCCCCTTTAAGCCACGCCCCAGATCAATCAAAGCCGCTCGCAGCGTCTCATCTTCGATCGCGTCGACTTCATCCGCTAAGTTTTGTTCTTCCTTCTTGCTGAGTTTTCTTTGCTCAGGCTTCGTGCTTTCTTCCAAAGCTGGAACAAATGGGCGGCGTGAAGGCTTAATTTTGTCGACCAAATAGAAGCCAAAATAGCGGTTGATTGCAGTTTTGATGACGTCGGTTTCATGGGTGAAAGCAAGCGCGTGAATAGGGTCTACGCGCACGGTAAGCACTGCGCCAGAATGTGGATTGTCGGCGGCTTCTCGGGGCCAGTTCAATTTGTCCGGCACGACCCCTTTATCGTAAGGTGAGCTGACGATGGTAGACCACCTCATCAGCAATTCAGAGTTCGCAAAACCTCGTTTTTGAACCAAAGGCTCAATGGCCCGCTCTGCCAATTCGGCAATCGAGGCGCTACGGCGCAGTCGTTTTGGCGTAGCTGGTTTTTTGGTCATTCAAAAGTCCAATTTGGTTCAATCACATTCACCACAGCAGCTTGTTTTGCTGGAGCAAATCACCCATAAACCCATAATGTCAGAAATCAAGCGTCCTGCCAGCAGCAAAGTTGAATTTAAGCCGATCGACGCGCAGGCGGTGTTGGCGTGGTACGACGTAAATGCGCGGACATTACCTTGGCGTACTAGCCCGCAAGACCGTGCAAAAGGCGTAGCACCTAATCCATACTTTGTTTGGCTATCCGAAGTCATGTTGCAACAAACTACTGTTCCGACAGTTGGTAAGTATTTCGCGGATTTCACTTCGCGCTGGCCCACTGTCCAAGATTTGGCCGCAGCTGAACGAGATGATGTTCTTAAAGCTTGGGCGGGGTTGGGCTATTACGCCAGAGCGCGCAATCTACATGCTTGCGCGCAGCAGGTCGTGCTGGATCACGACGGTGTCTTCCCGAGTAATTCTGAAGAGTTGCAGAAACTGCCCGGCATAGGCCCCTATACAAGCGCCGCCATCGCATCAATTTGTTTTGATGAACAGGTCGCCGTTGTTGACGGAAATGTAGATCGCGTCGTGGCGAGGCTAACGGCATTGGCTGATCCTGTTCGCGATGCCAAACCATTTATTCGGGAATATGTCCAACAATCCGTACCTAAACGGGCCGGCGATTTTGCTCAATGTTTAATGGATTTGGGCGCAACAATCTGTGCTCCAAAACGCGCCAATTGCTCCATTTGCCCTATGATCAACAGTTGTGCAGGTACCAAAACTGAGGACCCAACGCTTTATCCAATGAAGCCTTCAAAGAAACCAAAACCAATTCGTGTCGGTCATGCTTTTGTCGTGGAAGACGAACGTGGTGCAGTTTGGCTTCGTCAGCGCCCAGAAAAGGGGTTACTTGCTGCCATGAGTGAGGTGCCCGGTAGTGAGTGGTTCAAGGTGGATAGTCTTGAAGAAAAACCGCAGCCTGTTTTTCCACTTATTGGCGAGTGGAAAGACTGCGGTACAATCGATCACGTGTTCACCCATTTTTCGCTCAACGTTACAGTTTGGAATTTGAATTCGAACCAGCAGCCAACAGAGGATGGCTGGTGGTCGGAAATTGGTCAATTGAACAGCGAAGCCTTGCCCACAATCTTCAAAAAAGTGCTTGTGGCTGCATTTGAGGCATACCCCTAGATTAAACGAGCACGTGCCGGCACATAGCTAGGACTGTTTGGTACATCAGATGCACAACACGGAACAAAACTTGGGCAAATCTTGCACAAAAAAACCGCTGACCGAAGTCAGCGGCTAGTCACCTGAGGTGATTTGGAGGTCTTAAATCAGGCCGATAATTTCTGCATGGTCGCACGGATTTCTGTGCGGAAGTCGTCGATACATACAAGGTCTTTGCCCTGTTCAACGTACCAGTAGGTCCAGCCGTTACAGGCTGCAGCGTCTTGCACCAAGGCACCAACTTTGTGGATGGAACCTTCGTGGCCATTGCACATCAACGAACCATCAGCGCGTACAGTGGCTTTAAATTTCTTCTTTGAATCCATGAGGATAGTGCCAGGCATCAACATGCCTTGTTCTATCAGCGAGCCGAACGGAACCCGTTTTTCAGCGCGTTTTCCCTTGACCGTTTCAAGCACAGCCTTATCCAAAGGCTTAATCGAAGCGATACGCTTAAGTGCCGCATTGATATATGTGTCTTCACGTTCACAGCCGATGAAATGACGTCCCAGTTTCTTCGCAACTGCGCCTGTTGTGCCCGTGCCAAAGAATGGATCAACAACAACATCACCAGGTTTAGTTGTCGCCATAAGTATCCGATATAAAAGGCTTTCTGGCTTCTGCGTCGGATGAACCTTGTCGTCGTTTTCGTCTTTTAGACGTTCGCCGCCGGTGCAAATCGGGAACAGCCAATCTGAGCGCATTTGCGTATCGTCATTCGCTTGCTTCAACGCATCATAGTTGAACGTCGGCTTGCTGTTTTGATCGCGAGTTGCCCAAATTAGGGTCTCATGCGCATTGGTAAAACGTGTGCCACGAAAGTTTGGCATCGGATTTGACTTGCGCCAAATAACGTCATTCATCATCCAAAAACCTAAGTCTTGAAGGATGGAGCCACAGCGGAAAATGTTGTGATATGAACCAATTACCCACATCGCGCCATTTGGCTTGAGGATGCGTTTTGCAGCCGTCATCCAGTCGCGAGTGAACTTGTCGTAGTGTTCATAGTCCGAAAACTTGTCCCACTCGTTGTGAACACCATCCACATTAGATTGGTCCGGCCGAGTGAGGCCTTTTTCGAGTTGTAGAAAATAGGGGGGATCTGCAAACACAAGATCAACCGATGCCTCAGGCAGCGAGTTCATATGTTCAATGCAGTCACCTACCATGATCGTGTCGATCGGGAGATAACCGTCAGACTTACTATTGCCCTTACCGGACACAGACGCATCAACGCGCGTCGATGAATGCTTGTTACGCAACATTCTATTTACCCTAACGCAAAACTACCTCGCCATTTGTAATTTCTTAGGGTTAAGGGCCAGCTAAGAACTATAGTGAACAAAAAGTAAAATCTGAGCTTTGGGCGTTAAATAGCTGATTTGAATCAGTTTTTACGTTCCAATATTTCTGCAATTGGTCGAAAGTCAGCGCGATGGTGAACCGTTGCGCCGTGGGTCTCTAGTTCGTGCATATGAGCCGCTGTACCGTAGCCTTTGTGCCGTGCAAAGCCGTACTCAGGATGTTGTTTATCCATGACTTCACACATGCGGTCGCGGGTAACTTTGGCGATAATTGAGGCTGCTGCTATTGAAAGTGAACGGCTGTCGCCTTTAATCAGTGCTTCACCTCGGCACGGAAGCCCGGGCGGGATGTCTCTGCCATCGATCAAGGCTAGGTCAGGCTTTACTGCAAGTGATTTGACACTTTGGGCCATGGCATGAAGCGTTGCGCCACGGATGTTCTTTTCAAAGATTACATCAGGTGAAGCTGAAGCAATACCAACATGAGCATATTGCATGATCAAATCATATAGAGCGTCACGCTTCTTTTCAGAAAGCTTCTTACTGTCGTTCAAACCTTCAGGGATGTGATCAGGATTAAGCACGACCGCTGCAGTTACAACTGGGCCCGCAAGAGGACCGCGGCCAGCTTCATCGACGCCGCACACAATTAGACCCTTAGCGTTTTGCTGTTCTTCAATGGAGAAGTCCGGTGCGTCGAATAGTGTTGGTTGTGAATCAGATTTGGCCATAGCTCAATTTGCCAGATTGTAGATCGATGACCAAGTCGCATTATTCCACACGTAGATAACCGGCCAAACCTGTTTTTTGGTGTTCAATAACATGGCAATGGAACGCCCAGTCTCCCGGATTGTCTGCTACCAATGCCACATCCATGGTTTCGCCTGAAAGTAATAAAGCCGTGTCAGTGAACACGTTGGGAATGTCACGCTTGTCCGACCGGAGTTGTTTGAAAGCTAGTCCATGCAAATGGATTGGATGATCGTTTGGCGTATTATTGATCAAACGCAGTATATAGCTTTTGCCAAGCTTCATAACTGCCAATGGGTCAAGCGGTCCGGGGGTGTCGCCCAGCCAAGGTGTTCGGTTAATTGACCAAAACGTATACCCGAGTGAGCCGCAGATGCTTGCAACGGGTTCATCGCCGTCCGGCGACCAGCCAAAGACAAACTCAAGAATTTCAGCATTGTCGACATCAGGCTCCGAAACAGGGTTTGCGGGCAGTGGTGCGATCTCATGTAGCGAGCGTTCTACGGTTGCTTGTGTGGAAGTGAAAGTAGCCATAGGCCTTGGACCAGCCAGCGTGTCTAAGACTAATTTGGCGCTTTCGCCTTCTTCCGGCATTTTGACTGCCAAATCGGCGCGCTGCCCGGGTGCAAGTAGAATACTCGTTGTCGGCGTAGGGCTGATCAATGGATGTGAATCCAATGCCATAACTTTCGAATTGGCACCCTCAAGCCTATATTGGCCAACGCGTGTAACGTCTGTCACTGCCATGCGTACGCGCACTAAACTTCCAGCTGGAAACTGATATGTCGGTTGAATTTTCCAATTGACGGTTGAAACTATGCCCAACGTGCCACCACGCGCAGCGTTTCGAGGCTTATACAGCGCAACAAATTGTCCATCTGTGCCAAGTCTGAAGTCGCGAATGTTGAGCGCGATGTCGTGGTCAAAACCCGGGTCTTCTGGCTCATCAACAATGAGCAAGCCTGTCATCCCTCGTGCCATTTGATCTAGCGTATTGCAGTGAGGGTGATACCAAAATGTACCAGCGTCCGGCGACTGAATTTCGTAACGGAAAGTTTCGCCAAATTCGATAGGCCGTTGAGTTAAATAGGGCACCCCATCCATGTTGTTGGCGTGGCGGAGACCATGCCAATGGACAATGCTCGCCTCATGCAAGTTATTGATGACCTGAATAGATTTAGTCTCATGTTGTTTTAAGCGAATGGTCGGAGCGGGCCCACCTTCGCCAAATCCCATCATGCCTTCAGTTACGGTGCCGGGCACAATTGAATGGTCGAAATAACCGATTGGCAATTGCATGTCGGCAGACATTACAGACTTGCCAAGTGCATATGTTGCGGAAGAAGCGGCAGCTGTTGCAGCGGAGCCGAGTAAGAATTCGCGGCGAGACATGCCGAACATAGTTTAGCCCTAGATTGGTTTCACAGCGCGACCTGATCAGTTGGATCAAATCTATGCGAAAACCAAACTTATTGCCAACAGGCAATTTGCCTCAGCAAACATATGCAATGCTAAAACAGGCTGAGTTGATCTTCTACCTTTTTTGGAGGTGTAAACAGGTCAGTACGCAAATGTGGAAGGCGTTTTTTCAGGCCATTTCTATTCAACGCTAATTCGAAACGACGTTGAAGCGCGAATGCGTATGGGCCGTCGCCTTTCATGCGTGAGCCAAAGCGAGGATCATTGTCGTTTCCGTTTCTGACCGAACGTACAAGATTGAGCACATGGCGTAATTTGTCTGGGTAATAGCGAAGCAACCATTCTCTGAAAATGTTACGAACTTCACCTGGAAGTCGGAGCATAATCATGCCTGCTGCAATTGCGCCCTGAGCGGCGGCGGCATCTATGATCTTCTCAAGTTCTGCATCGTTTATTGCTGGAATCATGGGTGCTGCCATAACCATCGTTGGGATACCGGATTGGCTTAACAGCTCAACTGCTTCCAATCGCTTTGACGGAGTAGAAGCACGCGGTTCCAATTGACGTGAGAGCTTTCTGTCCAAGGTGGTCACGGACAAAGCAACATGTACCAATTTGTGTTTTGCAAGCTCTGTCAATAAATCCAAGTCACGCACTACCAACGCCGATTTCGTAACAATCGTAACGGGATGTTTTGTTTCCAACAGTGTTTCTAAAATTGGACGCATCAGTTTGCGTTGTCGTTCAATCGGCTGGTATGGGTCCGTGTTCGTTCCGATAGCGATTGGCTTAGCTACGTATTTCTTGCGGCCTAGCTCCTGCTTGAGCAGTTCGGCACCATTGACCTTTGCATATAGCTCACGTTCAAAATCAATGCCTGCAGAATGTCCCAAGTAGGCGTGTGTTTGACGTGCGAAACAATAGGAACAGCCATGCTCGCACCCCCTGTAGGGGTTTATAGAGCGATCAAAGTTTAGATCCGGCGATTCATTTTTAGTAATAATTGATTTGGCGCGTTCGTCCCGAACGTTTGTTTCAAACGTCGGTAAGCTTTCCAACGACTGCCACCCATCATCGAAACTAACGTACTGGTTGGTTTCAAAGCGACCGCTCTCATTACTTTGCGCGCCACGGCCACGGTTGCGGTCAGGCGATACCATGCTGTTCGCCAAAATGTCGCCATCAGCGCTGTCTGCGATTCGTGCAAAGCTATCAGGTGGGGGCGGAAAACTAGGCATAATGGTCATTTTGACCTCGCGACTAAAGGGTTAACAATTCGTTCCACCAAAATAGAACAAAATGAGAACAAAAGTCAATTGAAGTCAGGTTTGATTTTCAGATTCGACCAGAAGTCCGATGTCGAGATGCTTATCTTCCAGAGTATTTAGGCAAGACTTCAAGGAAGTTACAGGGCTTATGACGCGAATCTAATTGATAGTTGATAACGCCTTGCCATCCATCGCGGCAGGCGCCGCGCGAACCGGGGAGACAAAACACTAATGTTGATCCAGCGAGGCCGCCTGTGGCGCGGCTCTGAATTGTTGAAGTGCCGATTTGAGCGGCGGAATACTGATGGAATAGCACCGAAAAGCCATCCATTGTTTTGTCGAAAAGTGGTTCAAGGGCTTCGGGTGTTACATCACGTTGAGAAAAACCAGTACCGCCTGTTGTAATCACAACGTCAATTTCTTCGTCTGCAATCCACTTTTGCACCACTGCTCGGATTGCCTGCTTATCATCAGTAACGATATCTCGGTGCAAAACCCTATGTCCGCTCTGAGTGATCATTTCTTTGAGAAGCGCGCCTGAATCGTCTGTTTCTAAAGTGCGAGTATCTGATACTGCCAGCACTGCCATGTTCAGTTGTGTCATGGTTTGGGATTCATCGATATTTGATTTGAACATCAGGCGCTCCAAAGTGAATTTTCAACGTAAATAGCAGCAAACACGCTTTACCCAACATGATTTAGGACAAGCAGAGCTTAATAGCTATTTTTGTTCTGCAATCTTAGCTTTTAGGCTGAGTAAATCTTTCCAGACCAAGGCCTTTTGTGCGGGCTGCTTGAGCAAATATGCTGGATGTAAAGTGGCCATAGCCTGACACTTATGCTTGCCAGCTTCAAGCTCTCGCCACTTTCCACGTAGCCGCAGAATACCGTCGGTTGTGTTGAACAATGTTTTCGATGAGCCGCCACCCAAAGTGATGATGATGTCAGGGGCAACCAGTTCAATCTGGCGGTTCAAAAACGGAAGGCAAACAGCAGTTTCAGCAGGCGTTGCATTTCGATTGCCGGGCGGGCGCCAGGGCAGCGCATTGGCAATAAAGATGTTTTCTCTGTTAAGGCCAATTGAACTCAGCATGCGGCTAAGCAAATCACCTGTGCGGCCAACAAACGGTTGACCTTGCATGTCTTCGTCTCGTTCAGGTGCTTCACCAACAAACATCACTTGAGCGTCATGTTTGCCTTCGCCGAAGACAAGGTTGGTCGCGCGATGCTTCAACGGACAACCATCAAAGTTTTCCATAACCGCGCGAAGCTCCTCAAGGCTCTTAGCGCTAGAAGAAAGTTCTTGCGCTTCTTCTACATTATGGGAGGCTGGCTGAGCATGGCTCTGCGCTGGCGTGGCTTGCGGTGAAGCTGGAGCGGAAAGGGGTGCGCCAATTGCAGCAGGCACACTGCTCGACTGTTGAGGTGTTGTAACTTCTGGCTTTTTCGCAGCGAAATGATCAATTGGTTCGTCACCAACAGCCAAATCTACGCCCATCGCGCTATACCATTCTAGCGCGCCACGTAGGTCAATATCGGTGTTGATTTCGGGTTCCATACCGCAGCTATATCACCCCTCAAATGTAAATGGCAGTGGGGGATTGAATTGTTCAACGACTATAAACAAAGAATTGAATGGGCAAAGCTTGCTTCTGTGCCACAAAATCGCCAATCTCAGGGCCGAATAAAGTCTCAACTGATTCAGAATAGCTGAAGAGAAGTCTGCCTGTGAATTTCGCGCAAAAATTGATTACCCTTGTACTTGGCGTTGGTTTGTCTTTTGGCACCATGAGCGTTTCGACAATTGCTCAAGACAATAATCCTTATTACCTGTTTCAGCCTTCAATTTCGGGTAGCTTTTTGGCAGGCCGAGATGCATTCGTTGATAAACGTAGCGAAGATGCCGCGAGCTTCTTTTTGGGCGCGCTTTCTGAGGACTGGGACAATGTTGTATTGCTCGACCGCGCTTTTATGTCGTTGGTTTCTTCTGGTCGAATTGAAGAAGCTGAAGAACTAGCGCAGCGTTTGATCGTTCTTGAACCGGAGAATGAGCTGGCGCGTTTGGTTTTAGGCACCGTTGCTCTTAAGGAGCGTCGCTATAGTTCAGCAGAAAACCAACTAAAAGATATGTCGATCAATTCATTGTTCGGCATTACATCAAATGTCGTTCTGGGTTGGGCTCAAATTGGCAAGGGTGATGTAGATAAGGGCTACAGATCAGCTGAAGCGATTACACAGCCGGGCTTTCAAAGCTTTTTGGTTTTTCAACGTGCACTAATGGCGGACGTTGGTGGCAGCAAATCAAAAGCAAACACGCTTTACGCTGAAGCCTATAAAGCTGACCCATATGTGTTCTCTATTGTTGAAGCCTATACGCGTTTCCTCGCCAATAACGCAGAGTTCGCACGAGCGAAAGCTGTTGTGCTGAACTACTACAAACGCGGTCTCGCTCATGTGAACATTCAAGAGCTGGCCCAGAAGATCGACGCAAAACAGCGTCCAGGACGCCTAACTGAAAATGTGCAAGAGGGCGCTGCGGAACTTTTGCGTGGTCTTTCAACTGCATTGTCAAGAGATGACGCATCAGACGTTTCAATCGTTCTGATGCGTTTGGCTGCTTATATGAACCCTAAATCAGACACGATTACGTTCTCGATGGCAGAACTGATGGAACGCGCGTCACAGTTCGAAATTGCTAATGAGATTTATGGGACTGTCGGTACCAAATCCAACCTGTACGAACAAGCATTGGTTCGAATTGCTGAAAACCTCATATCACTAGATGACGTTGATGGTGCGATTAAGAAGCTCTCAAACATTGCAAACCAGCGTGCCAATAATCTGACGGCGATAATCGCGCTAGGTGATGCGCTTCGTCGCGATAAGCAATATGCGGCGTCAAGCGACGCATACACGAAAGCGCTTTCGATCACTCAAGGGCAGCGGCCGACTGACTGGCATTTGTACTACGTACGCGGCATTTCTTATGAGCGGCAGGGGAAATGGCCAAATGCTGAAAGTGATTTCAAGCGGGCGCTAAAAATCTACCCTGATCAACCTCAGGTGCTTAATTATCTTGGCTACACTTGGGTCGATATGGGCGATAACCTAACTGAGGCGTTGGGCATGATCGAAACAGCAGTAAGCTTGCGTCCAAACGATGGCTACATCGTCGATAGCCTAGGCTGGGCGTATTATAAGCTTGGTCGGTACGAAGATGCCGTTGTGTCCTTAGAGCGTGCAACACGACTAACCCCAAGTGACCCGACCATCAGTGATCATCTTGGCGACGCTTACTGGCAAGTTGGCCGGAAACGCGAAGCCGGTTTTCAATGGAACAAGGCACGTGACATGGAACCTGACGAAGATCTGCTTTTAATCATCGATGAGAAAATCAAATCGGGATTGAGCGGCGATCAAGAAGTCGCAGACGCAGGTTAAGTGTAAATGAGCGCTTGGTCAGAGCCCGCTCCAGCTAAAATCAATCTCAGCTTACATGTGGTTGGCCAGCAAAATAATGGCTACCACCTGCTTGAGGGCCTTTCGGTCTTTACGCAGCTGAGCGACGGGTTGACTATAAGAGAAGCGCAAAAAGACCGGCTCCATATCATAGGGCCTTTCGCGAAAAAACTGGACAATGAGAACGACAATATCATTCTTCGTGCTGTCGCGTTGTTCAGAGTGCATTGGCCAAACGCTATCCCTGAAGGGTTAGACATTACCCTTGAAAAGCACCTACCAGTCGCTGCTGGAATTGGTGGAGGATCGGCCGATGCAGCAGCTGCGTTGCGGATAGCCGCGCGTATGTCGAAACGCAAAGTCTCAGTTTCCGAACTCGCGGACGTTGCGTTGCAACTTGGTGCTGATGTGCCGATGTGTCTGTTTTCTCGCACCTGTCTTGTTGCGGGCGTTGGCGAAGAGGTTCAAATTGTTGAGCCGTTCCCGTCTTTGCACCTTGTTTTAGCCAATCCAGGAATTGCCGTCTCAACGGCAGATATTTTTGGGAAATTAAAGTCCAAGAACAATCCGAAAATGGCAGTGCTACCAACCGATCCGAACGATATTGATGCACTGGGGCTTTGGCTGCAAGATACCCGCAACGACCTCGAGGCTCCAGCGATTGAATCCGCGCCCGAGATTAGCATGTTGTCCGATACGCTTAGCGAACAGAGCGGTTGCCTTCTTGCCAGAATGTCTGGATCTGGAGCAACTGTGTTTGGCGTTTTCTCTGAGGAAGGATCCGCAATGGCTGCGGCGCAACAGATGCGTAAAGCCTATCCAAATGCCTGGGTGGCACACTCTCCAATCATCTAGTTCGTTACCAATACATTAATCGATTGGTTGCGTTTTTCAGCTCTTTCTCGACATTTCTTCAAAACTGATGTGCCACACTCTCTCGATACTTATGGAGTTGGAGGTGCACTTATGGGCAACGAAAAACTACTACAACCGTTTCAGATCATCTACGCCAGTTTGGCGACGAATGATTTGTCAGGCGAAGAGATTAGAAGCTTGCTCGACATAGCGCGGCGTAACAACGCCAGCGTTAAAGTGGGCGGCATGCTGGTTTATCATGAAGATTGTTTTCTACAGGTGCTTGAAGGCCCTCGAATTGCAGTTGAGGCGATCTATAAACACTTGCAAACAGATCCGCGGCATCAAAACGTGAAGCTTCTGTTGAAACAAGAGATCGAAGAGAATGAGTTCAACGAATGGTCGATGGCTTACATCGACACAGACGGACAGAACGGCGGTTTGAAAGGGTACGTGGATTACATCGAGAAGCTAGATGGCGAGGCTGAAGGCGATACAGCAGCGCGCAAAGTTTTGCGCCGGTTCAAAGCTGGTAGTTGGCGCGATATTGTTCGCGATGATCTAGCAGAGACCGGTTAAGCCGCTCGTTCAACGCAATAATCAGCAATTTCAGCGAATAGCTTCGTCACATCAGTTTGCGGCAAAGGTGACAATGCATCTCTTGCGCGGGCAGCATGCTCGTATGCCCGATCCAAAGTAGCCTTAAGTGCACCGCATTCTTTGAGCGCCGCAACAACACGTTCCACTGTATCTTGTGTAGCTTCCTGATCACCCAAGTACTTGCGGATAAAATCAGCTTCTTCTTTCGGCGCGTTTGCTAATGCATGAAGTATCGGCAGGGTCATTTTGCCCTCGCGTAAGTCATCACCAACGTTCTTGCCGATTGTGCCGGTAAGTCCGCCATAGTCCAAAACATCATCGACAAGCTGAAATGCGATGCCAAGCTCAGCACCGTACAATTTCAGCGCTTCACGTTGTTCGGCAGAAGCGCCGCCCGCAATTGCACCAACTTCAGTTGCAGCTTCAAACAGCGCAGCGGTTTTCGCTTTTATGACCTCAAAGTAGTCTTCAACTTTTGTGTTCAAATCGTTTGCTTTTGAAAGTTGAAAAACTTCACCCTCAGCAATGATAGCAGCTGAGCGCGATAGAATGCCCAGTGCTTCTAGATCACCGGCTTCAACCATCATCATGAATGCCTGGCCGAGCAGAAAGTCACCCACCAAGACGCTAGCTGCATTTCCCCAAATCTTACGGGGAGCATCTCGACCGCGACGTTTGTCGCTTTCATCAACCACATCATCATGCAAAAGCGTGGCGGTATGCATAAACTCCACTGCTGCTGCGTAAGAAATGTGGTTGTTGCCTTCAGGCTCAAACATCATTGCAGACGCAACTGTGAGCATTGGGCGCAAACGTTTGCCGCCAGCAGAAATTAAATAATTGGAAATCTCAGGAACCATTTCAACATGTGAGCCGACGCGAGAAAGCAAAAGCTGGTTCACAGCTTCCATTCCATCAGCGGTATAGTCGATGAGCTGATCAATAACCGGTAGAGTGGTGCTTTCGGCTGATCGTGCTTCACTGCTTGTCATACATGCCTCAAGAAAGTCTGGCTGGTAGTTGTTTTCAATTACTGTTTCAATACGCAATGCATACGTGAAAGGCAAATGAACTTGTTGCTGATCTGCATTAGCACTAATCTATGGTAGAACCAATTGCGCGAAGCAACTAAGAGAGCCATTTTCACAGCTATTGCCTATGTCCGTAGACCAGCATGATGCCAATGTAAAACCACAAAGTGTCACATTAGATGCTTTTCTAGGGGGGGAGTTGCAAATACTCCAACCTAAGAATGGTTTTCGTGCGGGCGTGGACAGTGTCTTGCTCGGTGCTGCAGTACATAGAAACTCAAAGAGACTGCTCGAGCTGGGTGCTGGTGTTGGTGTGGCTGCGCTAACAGCACTTAAGCACAATATAGATCTTACAGCTCATCTCGCGGAAATATCTGATGAAGCGGTTCAGCTTTGTCACCAAAATACGGCGCATAACAATCTCAGCGAACGAGCTCAAATCGCACAGGTGGACATCTTGGCTTCTGGCCCTGATCGCGCTGAAGCTGGAATGACGCCGGATCATTTTGACACGGTGATCGCCAATCCACCATATTTTGACAACAAATCCGTTTCCATGCCCAAAGACCAATATGGCGCACAAGCGCATGCGCATGCGAAAGACTGTTTGGATAAGTGGGTCAAAGCGGCGGTAAGTGCTGCACACGCGACTGCCGAGATTATATTTGTGCACCGTGCCGAAGCCATTAATGATCTTTTGCGAGCTTACGACAAACGGCTTGGAGATATTACCATATTGCCGATCATGTCGAGACCTGACCAGCCAGCGAGTAGGGTCCTTATTCGTGGTCGAAAGGGATCAAAGGCGCCGACAACGATGTTGTCACCACTGCACTTGCATGGAGCCGAAGGCCGAGAGTCGTCTCCCAAAGTTGAAAGAATTTTGCAGGGTCATGACTGTTTGCACTGGTAGTTTTTCAATTTGTGACTACATATCGGCCAACAAAGAAGTTTTATGAAGGACGACCACACCATGTTTAAAGACAATGATCATTCTGTTGCACCAAAGCCGTGGCACGCACGTTTGCTTGGTCGTGACAGAACAGTTGTTCCTGTCGTTCGGCTTTCTGGCGTAATCGAAAGCGGCGCTCGCGCTGGTCGCATTAATATGCAGAGTGCGGCTCCATTGCTGAAGAAGGCTTTTGGCATGAAGCGCGCCCCAGCGGTTGCAATTGTCATCAATTCTCCGGGCGGTTCGCCGGTTCAGTCTAGACTTGTTGCGAAGTACATTCGTGATTTGGCGGAGGAAAAAGACAAAGATGTCTATGTCTTCATTGAGGACGTAGCTGCCTCTGGTGGATACTTCATCGCGACGGCAGGTGACCACATTATTGCTGATCCATCATCGGTTGTTGGCTCAATTGGGGTTATTTCTGCTGGCTTCGGATTTGAAGAGGCAATTGGCAAGCTTGGCGTTACGCGGCGCCTATATACAGCAGGCAAAAACAAGTCGACGCTCGATCCATTTTTGCCAGAGAAAAAGTCTGATATTGACCGCTTGAAGAAGTTGCAATTGGACGTGCATGATGTGTTCATCGATTTTGTAAAATCTCGTCGCGGTGACAAACTGGATTTGGACAATAAAGATCTGTTCACAGGCGAGTTCTGGACAGCGAAGTCGGGCATTGAATTTGGCTTGGTCGATCGCCTAGGTGACATGCACGAAGTGTTGCGCGAGAAGTTCGGCAAGAAAGTTAAACTGGATTATGTGACGGCGAAAAAGCCATTCTTTTCATTTCCAAGTTCACCATTCGTCAAAATGGGTGTGTCTGACGCGGGACTTGCTGACGATTTAATTGCTTCGGTTGAAGCAAAGTCAATGTGGAGCCGTTTCGGGCTTTAAGAGTTGCGTTTGTTGGGAGGCGTAGATGTTGCTTAAAATTATCACGATGATCGTGATCTTTGGGATAATCTATTACGGTGTGGGCAAAATCCGGCGTAACATAAATGATTATTTCTCTGGCGCTGACGCAGATAAACTGCGCCGCGATCGCGAAGATTTAAAACGTTCGGACGTTGTCGACTTAGAGCAGGACGAAGATGGCGTGTTCCGTCCGGGTGGCAAAATCGACGATAAAAAAGACCGCAAATAGGACGCTTGATAAATTGGCGGCACCGCATTAGGTTCGCCACTGCATTTATCCACGCCAAACGGCAGACCCATCAAAGGTTGCGAACTAATGAGCGACACTCAAATTCCTGCGCACATGGACCCGAAGAACTCATTTCAGGGCCTACTTCTTACCCTTCAGCAATTTTGGGCTGAAAAGGGCTGCGTTATTCTGCAACCGTATGACATGGAAATGGGCGCTGGTACTTTTCACCCTGCGACCACAATGCGTTCGCTTGGTCCAAAGCCATGGCGTGCTGCATATGTTCAAACCTGTCGCCGTCCGACAGATGGTCGATATGGTGAAAACCCAAACCGCCTAGGACAATACTATCAATTCCAAGTGATCCTGAAGCCATCGCCTGAAAACCTTCAGGAGCTCTACTTAGAGTCCCTATATGCAATCGGTGTCGATCCAAAAGTACACGACTTGCGTTTCGTGGAAGACGACTGGGAAAGCCCAACTTTGGGTGCCTGGGGACTTGGTTGGGAATGCTGGTGTGATGGCATGGAAGTTAGCCAATTCACTTACTTCCAACAAGTTGCAGGTTTTGAGTGTAATCCTGTTTCCGGCGAACTTACCTATGGTCTGGAACGTATCGCTTGTTATCTGCAAAACGTGGATAGCATTATGGATCTAAACTTCAACGGCCGCGAAGGTGACGAGAAGATTACATACAGCGATGTGTTTTTACAGAGTGAACAAGAGTTCTCTCGCTACAACTTTGAACATGCGAACACAGATGTATTGTTTCGACATTTCAAAGACGCTGAAGACGAATGTAAAGCCATTCTAGAAGCGGGTGAAAACGGCAACCAGCACCAAATGGCTATGCCTGCTTACGAGCAGTGCATTAAAGCTTCGCATGTTTTCAACTTGCTTGACGCGCGTGGCGTTATCTCAGTTACCGAGCGTCAGAGCTACATTTTGCGTGTTCGTGAATTGTCAAAAGCATGTGGGGCGGCTTGGCTAAAGACCGAAGCCGGTGGCGCCTAAAGCCTACTAAGTTTGAATTTTGAGGATCATCCCCTATATCAGGGTTGCACTGAATGGGAGATGTGACATGAAGCGATCAAGTGATCGACAGATTGCCGTCCCGAAAAACCGGGCGGCCAAAGCTCTGAGTGAGACGCAATTCAAACTCAATGTAGTTAAAAACAAGCGCCAATATTCGCGTAAGACAAAATTCAAGAAGGGACATTTGGATCAATACCAAAATGTCCCTTTTTTGTTGGCCGGTTGATTGTTCACAATTTGCGACCAATTGTATAAGCTTACCTAAACAACCTGTGGGAGTGGGACATGGAAGTCATTTGGGTTTTATTGGCAATAGCGGTTGCTGTGGGCATCTACGGTGTCATGGCGTACAACAATCTGGTCAAGAACCGACAGCTGGTCGAAGAGGGCTGGTCTGGTATTGATGTTCAATTAAAGCGTCGCGCAAATCTAATTCCAAACATGCTTGAAACAGTCAAAGGCTATGTGGAACACGAAAGTGGAACACTGGAAGCTGTGACAGCAGCCCGTGCGGGTGTTCAGGGTGCTGCAGGTGCATCTCCACAAGAACGAGGCGCATTGGAGGGAATACTCTCAGGCGCTCTAGGCAAGCTTATGGCGGTAGTTGAAGCTTATCCTGACCTGAAGGCGGACAGTTCGTTTCTCGAGTTTCAAGGCGCCTTACAGGCGACGGAAGACGAAATTCAACTCTCTCGACGTTATTACAATGGCACAGTGCGCAATATGAACGTGATGGTTGAGAGCTTTCCTTCAAACCTGATCGCGAACGCATTTCAGTTTTTCACGGCTGAGTATTTTGAACTTGAAAATGAAGCAGATCGCGCAGTACCGGATGTATCGTTTTAGTAAGACACAATTTGTAGCGGCAAAGGTTTTCCTTGCTGCAATCCTAGTCGCTTTTCTTTTGGCCCCAGCATACGGGGCTGAGAGCGTTCTCTCGTATGCTTCAAACATTGAAGTTGGGACTGATCGCTCAGTGATTGTCACTGAAACCATCAAAGTCAAAGTTGAAGGCGATCAAATTAAGCGCGGAATTTGGCGCTATATTCCGACGCAATCGGTTGATGATAACGGTTACGGCGTTGGCCACGGGCTTGAGTTTTTAGAGGTTCTTCGCAACGGCGAGCCTGATGAATGGCACATTGAGAACTTGGCTAATGGTGAGCAGATTTACGTTGGTGATGCTGATTATTATCTTACGCCGGGTGTTTACACTTACACATTGAAATATCAGACTTGGAAACAAGTCCGTTCTTTTGACAGTCATGATGAGATCTATTGGAATGTAACTGGCAACTATTGGGATTTCCCGATTGCCGAGACAGTTGCAAGGGTCCAGCTTCCTGATGGCGCGAAAATCGTCAATCAAGAAGTATACACCGGCGAATTGGGGAGTTTAGCGAGCAGCGCAAACATTACTGCTGAAAGCGAAACGGTTTCGATTATAAGAGCAACAAGACCTTTCCGCCCAGGCGAGGGCATGAGTGTGGTCGTTGCATTCGAAAAAGGGCTGATGCAACCGCCTTCGAAATTTGACAATCTTTTGGCATATCTGTCTGCTCGACGATCTTTGTTGTTGCCACTTACGAGCTTCCTAGTCGTTTTTGCATTCTTCTTTTCTGCTTGGAATGCAGTTGGTCGCGATCCGCAAAAAGGTACAATCATTCCTCGTTTCTTTGCACCAGACGGGTTCTCGCCTGCGCTTGCGCACTATGTCCATAACTTTGGATGGAGAAAGTCTGGTTGGATCGCCTTCACTGCCGCACTAATGTCCCTTGCGACAAAAGGCTTGGTTATTCTTGGCGAGAGCGGGAAGAAGACAAAAGTTACAGTTACAGAAAAAGAAGCTGATGATTTGCCGAGTGGCGAGCTGAAACTTTATTCGTGGCTACAAGCAAAAGGTACGGTGGTCATAGATAAAGACGTGGGCAGCAGCTTGCACGAACTTCACACTGATTTCATCAGCACAATTGAAGACGAAAATCGACGAACATATTTTGAGCGAAACACAGGTTTCATTGTGATTGGCGTTGCCATTTCATTACTGTTCCTGCTTAGCATGCTCTACTTCGAAGTATTGCATTTCGGCTGGTTTATCATTGCTCTCGTGCTTGGTGTATTTATCGCCATGACAAGCGGAGCACTTTCTCATATCGGTAAGATGCCATCAGCGTCTCGTGGCATAGCCATGTTCATTTTCATTGCTGTCTTCGGTAATGCCGCTACAGGCTTGATTGCGTCGGCCCAATGGTTCGATTTTGGCACTATGTTTGAAGGTAACTTTCTGACGAATGCCAAGAACTTCGTATGGGGAGAGCCGGGCGCTATCGCCGCCATTTCGATTATTCTTATCAACGTTGGCTTTGGCCTCACTATGCGGGCTGCAACGGTTCAAGGTCGGAAAATCATGGACCAATTGGAAGGTTTCAAAATGTATATGGAAACCGCAGAAAAAGAGCGGTTGAATTTGCATGGTACGCCAGAACTTACTGTCAAACGTTTTGAACAAATCCTGCCATATGCGATAGCCCTTGGGGTTGAAAAACCTTGGTCAGAACACTTCGAAAGTGAATTGTCTCGAAATGCGCGCAGCGCTGAAGACGAGGGATATAGCCCGAGTTGGCATAGTGGTCGTCGTTGGCGTTCTGGTCACGTATCAAGCAATATTGCATCAACGGCCACTGGTCTTAGTGCAGCCATGATCGCGGCGCAACCGGCACAATCTTCATCGTCAGGATCGTCCTCTAGCGGAGGGTTCTCCGGCGGCGGGGGCGGCGGCGGTGGCGGTGGGGGCTGGTAAGTCAATAAACCGGCGTCCTTAATCGTTGGACATCGTGCCTGAAGGCGGTTATCAAACTGCGACTTTAATTTCATCTAAATGAAGTAAGAAACATGCCTGAACTCCTGCTCGAATTGTTTTCGGAAGAAATCCCTGCGCGTCATCAACGACGTGCAGCAGAAAACCTGAAAAAACTAGTCACTGACGCGCTGGTTGAGCGAGGTTTGGTTTATGAGGGCGCAGTTGCATATGTAACCCCTCGACGTTTGACACTTCATGTGGCTGGATTGCCAGCTGGATCCGCAGCTACAAGCACGGAGCGAAAAGGGCCACGCACTGATGCGCCTGAAAAAGCTCTCGAAGGTTTCTTGCGTGCGGCAGGGCTTGCTTCAGTGGATGAAGCAACAATCAAGAATGACCCTAAGAAGGGTGATTTCTATGTGGCGATTACAGAAAAGCCTGGTGAAAAGACAACTGAAGTTGTTGCCGACATAGTCCCGAAACTGATCGAGAAGTTTCCTTGGCCAAAGTCAATGCGCTGGGGTAGCGGTCGTTTGAACTGGATCCGTCCACTTCGCGCGATGACTGCAACTTTTGCAGTTGAGGGTGAAGAAACTGAAACAATTCAATTTGAAGTTGATGGTCTGAAATCTGGCAATACCACTTTTGGTCATCGCTTTATGGCACCGGAAGCGATTTCCGTGCGTCGCTTTGATGACTATGCGAGCCAGCTTGAAAAAGCCAAGGTTGTGTTAGATCTAGATCGCCGAATGGAAATCATTCGCTCAGACGCTGACAATCTTGCTTTCGCACAAGGTTTAGACGTTATTGCCGACAAAGGCCTTCTTGAAGAAGCTGCTGGCCTTGTGGAATGGCCAGTTGTCATGATGGGCTCTTTTGATGCCAAATTCCTTGGCCTCCCAGATGAAGTTGTTACAACAACAATCCGCTCGCATCAGAAATGCTTCTGTTTGCGCGATCAAAAGACCGGCAAACTGGCCGACCGCTTCTTGCTTATTTCAAATCTGGAAGCACCTGACGGTGGTAAAACTATCATTTCAGGTAATGAACGCGTCATTCATGCGCGTCTATCGGATGCCAAGTTCTTCTACGACACAGACTTGAATACACCACTTGAGGAACGCCTGCCAAAACTTGATGCGATGATTTTCCATGAGAAGTTGGGCACACAGTCTAAACGCGTTGAGCGTTTGATTGAACTTGCCGCTCAAGTTGCACCAATGGTTGGCGCCCACGCAGATGATGCTGCACGCGCTGCAAAGTTGGCGAAAGCCGACCTTGTTACAGACATGGTCTATGAATTCCCAGAGCTTCAAGGCTTGATGGGCAAATACTATGCAGCTGCACAAAACGAAAAAGCCGAAGTCGCCAATGCGATCTTTAATCACTACAAACCTTCTGGTCCAAGCGATGAAGTGCCGACCGAAGCAGTATCTATTGCTGTGGCGCTAGCTGATAAGCTGGACATATTGACTGGGTTTTGGGCGATAGATGAAAAACCTACGGGTTCAAAAGATCCGTTTGCTCTTCGACGCGCTGCACTTGGCGTTATCCGTATATCACTTGATAACCAACTAGACCTCAACATTGCGGCGTTGATTTCTGATCATATGGTGCGCATCTCAGGTAGTGCTGATGCAGAAAAAGTTGCCGACCTGATGGCGTTCTTTGAGGATCGCTTCGTCGTGCAGATGCGTGATAGCGGTGTAGCTCACGACGTTCTTGACGCGGTGCTCGGTAATGGCGGGCTTGCAAAAGGCTTCACACTTACAAGCGTTGTCGCTCGTGCAAAAGAACTTGCAACACTTTTGAAAAGTGAAGCTGGTGAAAGCCTTTTGGCCGGCTATCGTCGTGCTGTAAACATCGTTCGCGCTGAAGAGAAAAAAGACAAAACTAAATTTGCTAACGCGGTTGATCATTCAATTTTTGCGACTGACCAAGAAGCTCAGCTCGCAACTGCGATTGAACTTGTGAACGAAAGCGTTGCGTCTAGCATAGCAAACGAAGACTTCACCGCGGCAATGAACGAACTTGCATCGCTACGTGTTCCGGTTGATGCATTCTTTGAAGATGTGTTGGTCAATGACGATGATCCCAAAGTTCGTGTTAATCGCTTGAACTTGTTGGCAAGATTGCGCGATACTATGCACCTGATCGCAGATTTTTCTAAGCTCGCTGGATAGCAGATCTCCGGCAAAAAGGAGAGAAGATGTCTCAACATCCTGTGTCAATTCTTGGCGTGCCGGTTGATCATAATTCTACGTTCTTAACAGGACCTCGACTAGCACCCGCTCGCGTCCGTGAGGCTTTCAACTCTGAAAGTTCCAACATGTGGAGTGAGCTGGGTGTCGACTTAGCATCATCTGAAAGTTGGACCGATGTTGGTGATGTCGATGTCGCAGGCGTTGACCGCGCGACAACTTCACAGAGAATACGTTCAACAGCTATAGAACTTATAGGTGAGGGTACACGCGTATTGTCTTTTGGTGGCGATCACTCCGTTTCGTTTCCGCTCATTGATGCTCATGCTCAAAACTATGACGACCTCAGCGTGCTTCACGTCGACGCTCATTGTGATCTCTACGATGATTTTGAAGGCAATCCACTTTCTCATGCATCACCGTTTGCCCGCCTTATGGAAACAGGCAGGGTAAGTCGGTTGGTACAAATTGGTATTCGTACTTTAAACGGTCATCAACGCGAGCAAGCTGATCGGTTTGGTGTTGAAGTCATCGAAATGAAAGACTGGAACGACGCCATGCAGATTGCGTTTAGTGGGCCAGTTTATATGTCGATTGACTTGGATGGGTTGGACCCGGCGTTTGCGCCAGGTGTGTCACATCATGAGCCGGGTGGGCTGACAACACGCCAAGTGATCAATTTGATCCATCGGTTTGAAGGCAGTTTGGTCGGCGCTGATGTTGTGGAGCTGAACCTGCATCGCGACGTTAATGGCGTAACTGCAATGGTCGCAGGTCGATTGGCAAAGGAACTTTTGGGACGTCTTTTAACAGACTAGGTTTATAGCAACATTTCATTCACCAAATTTAGGTAGATGAAGTAGTTGAAAATGACTATAGATACGGCAACATCCAGAACGAGAACAATAATGATAAAGCACTGGCTCGCCAAAACACTTCTCATCACTGCATTGATGTTTACGCCCCAACTTGCGTCTGCCGCAAAATTTGAAGTTAAAGCAGCGACGGGCGTTGAAAAAGGTTGGTCTGATAAAATGGATTGCGAGAGCAGTGCGAGCGGTGCCTGCACGTCAGCTTACTTTTGTTCCAACGATATCTGGATGCCAAATGCGGCTTTCACAAGAGTGCAAGATCGCCGCTATGCCGGGCAACAATTGGTGATTGTCAGAGATGGACAGCCAATCTGCGCTGTCAATTAGACAGCAATCCTAGGACTTGAATGGGGCCATGCCTTGGTTGGCAAGTTGGTCGGCCTTTTCGTTTCCTTCGTGTCCTGCGTGACCTTTCACCCAGTGAAATTCAACTTCGTGTTGTTGAAGAGCTGAATCAAGTAAACGCCATAAGTCTTCGTTTTTAACGGGTTTCTTCGCAGCAGTTTTCCAGCCGTTGCGCTTCCAATTATGCATCCAACCGGTCACTCCGCCCTTAACATATTGGCTGTCTGTATAAAGGTCGATCGCGCATGGTCGCTTCAATGCGTTGAGCGATTCAATGGCAGCCATGAGTTCCATTCGGTTATTTGTTGTCAGCTCTTCGCCGCCACAAAGCTCTTTTTCTTTGTCACCAGTTCTAAGCAACGCACCCCAGCCACCGGGTCCCGGATTTCCAGAACAGGCGCCATCCGTATAGATTGAAACTCGATCAGCCATTCAACTCGTCTTTTGATAGTTTGTGGAAGCTCAGCTGTTTACCTGAGTCGACAACTTCTGTGTGCGTAAACTTCATACCAATGGCGAGAAGAATTTTTATCGATGCCGCATTTTCAGAATAGGCGTAACCCAAAAAGCAATCGTGTTTGGTTCTTTCAAACATCCAATCACGCAAAGCTGCAGCTGCTTCAATTGCATATCCATTGCCCCACTCGGACTTGAGCAAAGCATAGCCGATTTCTGGTTCAGGGTTTTCTGGTTCCAGGGGCCCGAATCCAGCCCTTCCTAGAAACTTCCCATCCGATTTCCGGGTGACACGAAACTTGCACCAGCCAAATTCTTCAAAGTGACTGGCCCAACTGTTCAAGCGTCGCTTGGCTTCTAGTGCACCCTCGGGCGCGCCAGTTAAATATTGTGTAACCTCAGGGTCGCTGTGCAGTTTAATGACATCATCAATTTGATCTTCAGACCAAGTGCTGAAAATCAGGCGTTCTGATTGAAGCACCTCGACAGATTGGGTCATTACGCTGTTCGCAGCTCGCGAGGTACGTTGAATGCAATGTTCTCAGTTGCTGTAACTTTAGCTGAAACCGAGATGTCATAACGCTCGCCAAATGCATCGATGATTTCATCAACCAATGATTCCGGTGCAGATGCGCCTGCGGTGATGCCCAGCGACGTGATATCTTCAAATTCTTCCCATTTGATCTCTGAAGCACGTTGAACAAGCATCGATTTTGGACAGCCTGAACGCTCTGCAACTTCCACCAAACGCATAGAGTTTGAAGAATTTGGCGCACCAACAACAATCATCGCGTCAACCAAAGGAGCTACAACTTTGACGGCTTCTTGCCTGTTTGTTGTTGCGTAGCAAATGTCTTCTTTATGCGGTGCTGCAATTTCAGGGAAACGCTCGCGCAATGCTGCGACGATTGCAGCAGTGTCATCCAATGAAAGGGTTGTTTGCGTAACAAACGCCAGTTTCTGATCGCTTTTGGGCTCAAAACCAGCAACATCAGCGACCGTTTCGATCAAGCTGATTGCGCCCTCAGGGAGTTGTCCCATTGTTCCAACAACTTCGGGATGCCCTTCGTGGCCAATTAGAATGATCTCATATCCTGACTCGAAATGGCGCTGCGCTTCAACATGCACTTTTGACACTAGCGGGCAAGTTGCATCCAAGAAGAACATATTGCGATGTTTGGCTTCGACTGGAACACTTTTAGCTACGCCATGTGCTGAGAAGATTACCGGTGCGTCGGTGTCCGGAATTTCGTCCAACTCTTCAACGAAAATCGCCCCTTTGTCTTTTAGGCCATCTACAACATATTTGTTGTGTACGATCTCGTGGCGAACATAGACAGGCGCACCATATTTCTCGAGCGCCAACTCAACGATTTGAATAGCGCGATCAACGCCTGCGCAGAATCCGCGAGGTGCGCATAGGAGTATTTCTAAAGGACTTTTTTTTGCCATAGAATTGGGGTGCTTTGTTCCGGAATTAGCGTCAAGTTTGTTGCACTTAGAGGTGACACTGCGCATACTAAACCGAATCTCAAAACCAATCTAGGCTGGCTAGACGTGTCGCTTACAGTTTCGCAGCAAATAATTGCAATTGCGCCGGCAAATGAACGTCCTCATTTGTCGCGTGAGCAAGAGCGTTTGGTTGTGGGTAAGGCGACTTGGATTTTTGCCATGGCAAAGTCTGGGCAAGCGGTATGCCCAACCATTTGTATTACGCGCCGCGCTTGGGAAGCCGTCAAGCAAGCCAAAGCGGGTAGCCCGCTGCATACAAATTGGATTGCAGCGTTGTTTAAGCTGGTGCCGAAAGGAATGCAGCCACCGCCATTAGTGGTTAGAACGGCAGCGCAGACACATATTGCAGGCTTAGCGCGAGTGCGCGGTTTGGTGGATGCGCCAAAACGCGAAACCGACGCCGCCGACCCAGAGAAGGCCTTAGGGCGTGCGATTGATCGCGCGTTTGACAGTTACATGCATGGCACGCCGGTTTGGACGATGGATACCGGCCGCAACCATGATCAAGACCAAATTGTCTTGGTGCAAGCTGCAACCGATGAAAAACCGTTTTCGATACTGACGCGCGATCTGAATACTGGCGAGATTGGTCCTTGTGCTTTGCCGGGGCAACCCCCGTTGTCAAAATTTGAAGGTCCAACAGCTGCTAAAGAACTTTGCAGATCAATGGATGGCATTGCTGGTGCTCATATGGTTTGTTTGCTTGCAGAGCAGGGTGGCGAACTGGTGTTCCTGTCGGCTCGACCTGCGCAAGCTTCCATTTCAGCCAATCTAGCTGCCGCGAACGATAGAGTGGCAAATGGTGACTGGACGCCACGAAAAGCAGTTGCCGAAATCGATCCAGCGCAATTGCCACAGATATTGCACGCTCGACTTTCTGACAAAAAGCGAACCGCTCACTTGGCCAAAGGGTTGGGTGTCTCTCCCGGTGCAGCTAGTGGCGCTATAGTGTTCTCTTCGGAGGACGCAGCCAGACTTCGTGCGCGTGGCAAAGATTGTATCTTGGTCACAATTGAGACGGGACCTTCTGATATCGAAGGGATGCAAGCAGCGGCGGGTATTTTGACAGCGCGCGGCGGTATAACTAGCCATGCGGCCGTTATCGCTCGCGTTACCGGCAAGCCTTGCGTTGCCAGTGTTCGGTCATTGTCAATCGACTATGAGGACATGAAAGTGATCATCGGGGAACGTGAGTTCCTTCCTGGTGCTGAGATCACAATTGATGGTAGTACCGGCGAAGTCTATGCAGGTGCTCTGCCGCTCACGCAGCCTCATATCGACGGCGCGCTTGAAACGTTGCTTGATTGGGCTGACGGAAGTCGAACCATTAGTGTTCGAACGAATGCAGAGACGGATGAGGCCGCGAATGTAGCACTTTCGTTTGGGGCCGAAGGCATTGGGTTGGCGCGTTCTGAGCATATGTTCTTCTCTACTGAACGAATGATCGCGCTTCGGCGGATGATTTTCTCTGAGAACAAGCAAGACCGTAAACAAGCCTTGAGCGGCTTGGTAGAATATCAAGCAGATGATTATGCACGGTTGTTTTCAACCATGGATGGCAGACCGATTAATGTTCGATTGTTTGATCCGCCATTGCATGAGTTTCTGCCTCGATTTGAAGAAGAGCTAGAAGAAACGGCTGCTTCGTTGGATATGGATACCGAGAAACTTCGAAATCGCCTTGAACGGATGATTGAAGTGAATCCAATGCTTGGTCATCGCGGTTGTCGTCTCGCAATATCTCACCCTGAGATTTTAGATATGCAAATTCGCGCGCTGGTAGCTGGCGCGCGGGCTGCTATTGAAGCAAATGATGTTGCTGTCGATTTAGAAATTATGGTCCCATTCGTATCCTCTGCCCGTGAAGTGAATTGGGTCAGAACCAAAATCTTGCAACTCATGGAGCGTTTGGGTGTTAGCCAAACAGAGAGCTTCAAGTTCTCAATTGGCACAATGATCGAATTGCCACGTGCTGCGCTTAGGGCATTTGATATTGCCAAGCACGTAGACTTCATTTCTTTCGGCACGAACGATCTGACACAAACTACATTCGGCATCTCTCGTGATGATGCGCCCGCATTCTTGGCAGAATATCAGCGGCGCGGGCTGTATGATGCTGACCCCTTTGTCACTATTGATAAACAGGGAGTTGGTGAACTGATCCAGATCGCAATCAAACGTGGCAAAGAAGCAAACCCTAATCTAAAAATAGGTATTTGCGGCGAGCATGCTGGTGATCCAGAAAGTCTCAAGTTTTTTGCAGGCCTTGAGATTGATTATGTGAGTTGCTCACCATACCGACTGCCAATTGCCCGATTAGCACTGGCTCAATCACAGCTTTAAACTCGCGTCACATTATTGCCCTGAAACGACCCCGCTGCTGCCGGCTTGTCGTCGAACTCTAATCATCACTCACGTTTACACACCATAAACCAAGATTTGCAATAATGGTGAGGTCGGCGCGTGTTTAGTCGATTGAGTAGTATCGAGTTGAGTATGAGTATTTATCTGGCTGCCCAGCTGCAAAAAGCTGAGCGGAACAAGGCGAGAGCGTTTAAGCAGGGCTGTGCTTTATTCAGTTTTGCTGCGACAATTGCTGCAGTTTTGACTGCATTGCCACAACATTCTCAATCAGAGTTTGCGCTTTCTCCGACGGCGAAATCTGCGTCACCGATTGAAGTTGCTTCTATTCTTGGCGTTGATGCCATGCTTAACCAAAACATATTCGTTGGCCCAAATCGCGCAGACAAAGTTGACCGTCGAAAGACGGTCACGGCGACGGCAATTTCTCAAAGTTTTAAGCGCGACCGTTTTGCTCTACTTGAAGCGCAAAAACGTCCACCGCTTGTGAACTCAATCGACAATATCGCGGTGGCAAGTATTTCACCGGTAGTTGTCAAAGCGAATGATCCTACAAATCCGGTGAGCTTTAACCCGCAAGATATGCCAAAAATGGCTGCGCTCGAGGCTATTGAGGCAATCACAAGTTTGCCCGCTGGTGGTGATTTGCGCGATCCTTCGCTGCCTTTCCCAGTTTCAGTGCCGACAAAGCTCGCCTATGCGAGAGATGCAGCACCAAAAACCAAAGATTTGTCTCGTCCGCTTACGCAAGCTTCAATGGACGCATCAAAACGAGAGGCGTGGTGCCTTGCAACTGCAATCTACTTTGAAGCACGTGGTGAAAGCTATCGTGGGCAGGTCGCCGTTGCTCAAGTGGTGCGAAATCGTGTGAAGCACAAAGCCTATCCTGGCTCACTGTGTTCTGTTGTGTTTCAAAATCAGACTTGGCGCAATCGCTGCCAGTTCTCATTTGCCTGCGATGGAGTGCCAGAGCGTGTGAATGAAGCCGGTCCTTGGAAGCAAGCTGAAGAGATCGCAGCAAAGGTTATTGCTGGTGACATCTACTTGCCAGAGGTTGCAAATGCTACGCACTATCATGCGACCTATGTAAGCCCAAAATGGGCGCCGAAACTTCGACGCCTAACCAAGATTGGTGTTCACATTTTCTACCGTTTCAAAAGCAGTTAAGGTGCAGCTTATTTACAGGCCGCATAGCTTGTCAGAAACTTGCAAGTGATTGCTGCGCCTAGCGGAATGCCATCCATCTGTTTCAAGAAAGTAGCAATCTCTTTTGCTTGGCGTTTGCTTGTGTAAACAAAGCCAGCACTTGAAACGTGAACAGGGTAAGCCCGTTCAACATCAATGCCCGGATAAAGCACGTGATTTGATTGCAAGGAATCTGTTGAATATGTGCCAGTAGGTGTCGTCGCAATATTGACGTTGAACACATGACCGCCACTGATTTTTTTGACCACTGTCGATGAAGTCGCTGTCATGTCTACGCTAGCATCTGCTGTGATGCTGTACATGCCACCATCAATTCGCACGAAGCTGTCAGGGTCGATCGGAGCTGAGCCGGGTGTGACCGCATCAACAGTCATGTCGATGATTGAGGCTGCATTCACGTTCTTAACGAACTTAACGCCGCTCTCGGCAAAGAATACTCCAGCAATGCCGCCGAATACGATGGCAACAGGAAGTAGGTTGATCTTATTTCGTACAGTTCCAAACATGCAAAATCCTTCAAAGCAGTATGCTTAAGGATTTATCAACCATCACCCATGTCCGTCAAAGCAATGCTTAACATAAGGTTAATTTGTGTATTGTTTTGAAACAGACTGAATTTTACTTAGAACTTGGTCCAAGCACGGTTGAAAACACGGACATGAATTTCTCATGAGCTACATGGATCGGCCAAGGGCGAATGAGTTGTTCGAAATCAGGAATATCAAAACTTGCTAGCGCAGGTTCACCAAAAAGCTTTCGTGCTTCCTCTGGTTCAAATCCAGCTAGGTTTACAGCTTCGAAATAAGCTGCTTCCTTATCGGCCTTTTTCACTAGCTTTGTAATAGCCGTTGGCGCTTTTGCCGCTAGCGAGAAGCGCACATGAATGGCGCCAAGTAAGCTGTTTTCCAACTCTTTGTACTGCCCACCCATGGCCGCCTTTAGCGGTGAGATAATGTCACCCATTACGTATTCTGGCGCATCGTGCAAAAGAGCATAAAGCCGACCGCTACCATCAATCTCCGGCTTTGCAGCAATTGCAAGTTCCATTACCAATACGGAGTGTTGTGCAACCGAGAACGCATAGTCGCCGTTCGTTTGACCATTCCAGCGCGCAACACGCGCCAAACCGTGTGCGATGTCGCCTAATTCAACGTCAAGCGGCGAAGGGTCTAAGAGATCAAGTCTGCGACCAGACAACATGCGTTGCCAAGCTCTTGGTGGTGTTTTGGCCATAGAGGTTTACCAAAGGTTTGAACAGAAGAAGAATCGTTAAAAAGCGTAACTTGCCCATTGAGGTATCGCAAGCTGGACTGCGTTGCCATCAACTTCGCAAGCGTCCGGGTCGTTCACTTTATCCAGCCGAACTAGTGCTAGGCCCGTTTTTCCTGTCGCGGAGCTGATCGTTCCAATAGATTTGCTGTCGCTAATTATGCTTTGTTCAACCGCGAGTGACACGCCAGTAATAGCAACTGGACGTTTGCGAGCCGTGCCACGATGTTGCATTCGTGAAACCACTTCTTGTCCGATGTAACATCCCTTTTTGAAATCGACGCCTTCTAGCTGGTCCATGCCAATGTCGTGTGGGAAGACAGAATTAGTTTCAAAGTCCGCGCCCATCTCCATGATGGACTGTGTGATCCGGTTCTGATGGTAAGTAGATGTGTCGTCGTTCCAATCTTCTGGAGAAGCGCTGTAGGTTCGGTGTCCCATGTTGGCGCGCTTGTCTTGAAAGCTATTAGCTACAGGTGAAGCCGACCAACCTGCCGATAAGTCTTCTCTGGGTTCGATTGTGACATTCGCGCGCATTTTATAAAGGCGCATGCGTTTCGAAAAATTCTCTAGTTCTGAAACGGGAATGTCCAAGAGGAAACCGTCTTTTGTTGACGTGATAAGACCTTCCACTAAGACTTTGCCCTGCGGAGCAAGCAACGCGAACCAGCTAGCGGTGTCGCCCAATTGTTTTGAAAGATTGCAAGTCAGAGTGTCATGCAACAGTTTTTGGGCATCCGGACCGGTGATTTCCACCAAGCTTCGATTCAATTTGACTATTTTTTCCATCAATCGCTCCGTTGATCTTGCCCTTATGGCGGGCATCGCGGTACACCCCAGTTGAGCAATCCTTATCAGCTTATCTAGGACGCACCAGCATGAATGCCAAATTCGACACTATTTTTGTTAATGGAACGATCGCCAATCACAATGGCGTCAACAAAGGCGACGTTGGCATCATCAATGGCAAAATTGCCGAAATTGGCGATTTGTCAGGACGCGACGCAAGCGAAACAGTCGATTGCAAAGGCTTGCATATTCTTCCCGGCGTCATTGACACACAGGTTCACTTCCGTGAGCCGGGTGCAGAGCACAAAGAGAATTTGGAAACAGGCTCACTAGCCGCTGTTATGGGTGGGGTCACAGGTGTTTTCGAAATGCCAAATACCAACCCACTTACAATCGACAAGGCGACATTTGAGGATAAAATCAAACGCGCGACCCACCGCATGCACTGCGACTTTGCATTCTACATTGGTGGTACGCACGAAAACGTCGATCAATTGCCAGAACTAGAAAAAATGCCGGGTTGTGCTGGTGTGAAAGTCTTCATGGGTTCATCAACCGGATCGTTGTTGGTTGAAGACGATGACGGCGTTGAGAAAATTTTGCGCGCGATATCTCGGCGCGCTGCTTTCCATTCTGAAGATGAGCCGCGCCTAAACGATCGCAAACATTTGCGGGTTGATGGCGATCCACGAAGCCACCCTGTGTGGCGCGATGTTGAAGCTGCAGTCAAATGCACAACACGCCTATTGGCACTATCAAAAAAGACAGGCAAACGCATTCATGTGTTGCACATCTCAACAGCGGATGAGATGGCTCTTTTGGCTGAACATAAAGACCTCGCCAGTGTTGAAGTTACACCGCATCATCTCACTCTTGATGAGACGGCATACGATAAACTGGGTACCTATGTTCAAATGAACCCACCAGTTCGCGACGCGCACCATCGTGCTGGAATTTGGCAGGGTGTGGATGCTGGAATCGCTGATATTCTTGGCTCAGACCATGCGCCTCATACTCGTGAAGAAAAAGATCAGCCTTACCCACAATCGCCCTCCGGCATGACCGGCGTGCAAACGCTTGTTCCCGTGATGTTGGATCACGTGAGTAAAGGAAAAATGACCCTTGAGCGGTTTGTCGACATGACTAGCCATGGTCCAAATAGATTGTTCCAAATCGCCGGAAAAGGCCGCGTTGCGGTGGGTTATGACGCCGACCTCACAATCGTTGACCTAGAGCGCAAAATAACGATCACCAACGATTGGATCGCGTCTATTCCTGGTTGGACACCATATGATGGCGTTGAAGTGACTGGATGGCCCGTTGGGACCATTCTTCGCGGTAACACAGTGATGTGGGAAGGCGAATTGGTTGGCGCCAATAAAGGCGAACCTATGCGTTTCGCCGAATCTTTGGCTGAATAGTTTTAGTCACCGGCAACGAAATAACGCCACTCTCCAGCAGCGTCGATGCCGACACGGAAGAAGTACCAGCCACCATATAGCTGCATTTCTTCTAGGTCGGTATGACTAACGATTTTGTAGACATCGATCAATTCTGCAGGCGACAGATTCTCAAGATTATGAGCAGCGTAAGCCGGCCAAACATATATAGCAGGCTCGCCGTCTTCCGCAGGTGTGATGGAGTAGGGTGCTTCCAGCAACTCAAGCATAATTGCCAAAAGTTCACGGCCTTCACCGTCGTTGGATGATTCTTTCAAAAATACGATTGGATCGTCAACTTCGCCAAAGGCTAGAACGGGTTGATTGGTTTGGCGTTGCAGGATGTTTCGTAAGCTCTCTACATCGCCTGACTGCGCTGCGGCTTTAAGCCGTTCCCGCATTTGAAGGACTGGAGCAGGCAACGCTGCATCAGTCCTAAAAACCTTGCCATTTGGCAGCGCAACGCGATCTTCACTTCCCGGCGCCGGCGGAATGATGATGCGTTCATCATCGTCAAAAGCATCGCTTGTTACTTCTTGAAGATTGTCGGGCGTGGGCGTTGATGGGTTCGTATAAGACGCAGCAGGCGTGCAAAGCTGCAAAGCAACGAGTATCGTGCTGGTCACTAAAGTCGAGATCTTTGTTGATTGAAGGCTATGAAACATGTGTCTCCCCGAACACTAAGTCGAAGTGTGGCACAGAAATTACAGCTTGGGCAGGACTATTGTACTGTTCGTCCGACGGTATATTCACCTTGGTCGATTTTTGCGGGCATCCGCTTCATGAGTTGAGCAATGGCATCTTCGCCATACAGTTCGATCAGCGTGGCGATGCCAGCAAAGACGGCAGCATGCGCGAGCGATTCTTTATCGACTTCTTCTTCTTCAGCATTTCGCCAAGCTTCGGCTAGATACTCAAGTGCACGCTTGCGTGCTTCGTCTTCACGCTCAAAAAGCGCATGACTTCGTTCGTGCTCAAACATAGATGCAGTACTCCTACAGAGTTGTGTAGCATGCACTTTTGGTGTGGTAACCTGACAAATGTAGAAAAGGTTAACGCAGTAGCGAAAATGCTATTCAGCAAACCGCGTATGGATGTTTTTTGTGATCTCTGCGCCTTCGACAACAAAGCGTCTTGTAACCGTTTCCGCATTGGCGGTGCAACGAACGTGAAGTCGACTGAAGTCCAGGTAACCGTTGTTGAAAGCCGCTGTGAGCCGCTCTTGACGGTCTTCGTCAACTTCGTCCAATTCCATCAGGTCGGCAAATTCTTGTCGCCAATCAATCGTGGAATTCAAGCAAAGTTCATCCAGATGATAGAGCGCGCCCATGATGTTTGCGAGGCGTTCCATTTCTTGTTGATAAGGTGGATCCACAGCCAGAGATTGTGTGGCTGTGGATAAACACAGCCCAATCACAATCAGTGTCTTTTTAAAGCGCGAATAGATCACAAATCACCCAACTCAAGTCTGCAATACTTGTGCCAGAGGATTGCGGCAATCTCAAGCGGTCAATCTATTGCAGGATTTCCAAGTCAGGCAAAAAGGCACGGGCAGAGAACGCGAAGGTGATTTCATGTGTGACCAAGTCGCCATTTGCATCAACAACTTCGATATTGCCCACGTCACGTCCATCCGAAATGCGAGACGTATCTAGCGCTGAGGATTGTCCTTCCTTCCAGCGAAACTCCAGTCCGTTCTTTGATAGCACTTTGTCTTCGCTCAGCTTTGGCAAAGCCACCGCAAATGGTTCGTCACCTTGTACAAGAATTACGCGGACCATGCCGTTGATGTCCTCTGGCAACTCACCTTTAAAGAGAAATGGTTGGAATGAACTGTCATAGCCGGCATATGGGTTGCGACCTAGTTGCGAGATGCGACGTGGATCCGGCAACAGCATTTGACCTTCAGGATAGGTTTCTTTGAAGAGGTCCAAGCTCATAAGGCGTGATGGGTAGGAAGTTAGCTTTTTGCCTGCATGAACACCAGCAAGGGCGTTGCCGTCAAACTGTTGCCACCATGTGTGTGACGCACGGTCATACATGATCAGATCGGAGTTCCGTAGCTTGCCTGACGTCCCGAATGTTGTCGTTTCTCCATCGATACGACGATCAAAGACAATGGAAGTATTGCATAGCGGGCAATAAGTTACAGATACTGGGATCCCGGCAAAATTATCATTGACGATCTCATGCCACATCATAATGCGCAACGGATAGGCGCGAGCGATGCCGTTAAGTTCAATGCCAATAACAGGTTCATTGCCGGGGATGATGATGTTGTTATTAACATCTTCAAACTTAGGCTCATCAATTGCTGGAATATTGTCGCGGCCAATGACGTCGGTGACATCCCAATAGGGAATTGTGGCCTTGGAAAAGTCAGTGTTCCAACCCTCAAAGGTCCAGTGTCGCGGCGTTTCTTGTTTTTCCCACAATGGAATTGTGTCGGCGAATGAAACTGTTGACCCAAAGGCGCTGGCGCTTAGGGCCACTACGGCTAAAACTTTTGCAAAGTGACCAATCATTTTGTTCTCCCACGATTTGGGACATGTTGCGACGTGATTAGATTTGGCTCAACACAAGACTGGTCACTGTTGCGTGAGTGAGTAGATTCGGAGCGCCTAAAACAATCTATCCATGGCTGCGGTGATGGAATGTCCTAAGTTTGGTGTGGTTTTGTACTCATTTAGAGCGTCAATTGTAATGCAAACTGTTTGCAACGCATCGTCAGCTGCAATTGCGCTGTCGATTGGTCCTTTAGCTGCAAAGACATGCAAATGATATCGCGGCACTTCGAATTCAATCGTGTGCACAAAGGTGAGTTGTTCAATTCTTATGCCGGTCTCTTCTTTGAGTTCTCGCTTTGCGGCCTGCTCAAGTGTTTCGTTGGCCTCAACGCGACCACCGGGCAAGCTCCAAGCATGCTTGTACGGGTCTTTTGCTCTATGAATTAGCAGCACGCGTTGCCCATCAAACAGAGCGACACTAACTACATTTTGAACTTTTGCACTCAGCTCACTCATAGCGGCGGCAATCGGCGCTTAACCGGAGACGCCTTCACAATCGAAGAGTTTGTGCGCGCATGTTCCGCAATCCTGTCCAGAATGATATCTAGCTGCTCAATGGACTTGAGGTAGATTTTGCAAATGAAACAATCATCTCCGGTGACCTTATCGCACTCCACAATTTCAAGCGTGTCTTCGATGAGTTTTTGAACCACCTGAAGTTTACCAGGCATGGGATTGATGCGCACCACGGCTCTTAAGGGGTAACCCAGTTGGGTATTATCGACACGAAGGGTATAACCAGCAATAGCCCCTTTATCTTCTAGCCTTCTCAAGCGTTCTGATGTGCTGGGAGATGAAAGCTCAACAGCGGCCGCCAGCGTCTTCAAAGGTGTTTTGGCGTCCTTGTGTAATATTTCTATGATTCTTCGATCTATGTTATCCAATTAGGATTTCCTGCTCGATTGATTTCAATTATTAGGATTTTCGAACGCTACGCCTAATTTCTATCATTTTCAATCCCAAGGGCGCCGCTTAGTCTGGAGGCAACAAAGGACGTAATAATGAAAAGCTCAACTGTTGGAATAATTGAAATGATAGCTGCAATGCTCATCTCGGGCACAATTGGATATTTTGTGGTGATGTCGGAATTACCGATATTCAATGTGGTCTTTCTGCGCTGTATTCTGGGTGCTATCACCTTGCTGGCGCTTTGCTGGGCCATGGGACTTGTCAAACCATCATTTTTCACAAAACGATTTGTGATGCTGGGAGTCATTAGCGGAGTGACGGTTGTGACCAATTGGGTACTGTTGTTCTCTGCCTTTTCCAAAGCATCGATAACTATCGCAACGGTTACCTACCACACTCAACCCTTCATGCTCGTCGCGTTGGGAGCTCTGTTTCTTGGTGAGAAACTGACAATTCAAAAGCTGTTTTGGCTCGGCGTAGCCTTCGTCGGAATGATTTTTGTTGTCCAAGCGCGTCAAGGTGGAGACAACGGCGGCACTGACTATTTGCTCGGAATTGCCATGTCGCTAGGTGCGGCGTTCCTGTATGCGATTACTGTCATATTGGTGAAACAACTGAAGGGGTCACCTCCACAACTTGTAGCGCTGGTTCATGTGTCAGTTGGCACTATTTTGCTCGCGCCATTGGCGAATTGGGCGGTGCAGCCTGAAACAACCATGCAATGGACTTCTGTTCTGGCTCTAGGCCTTCTGTGCACCACCATCATGTACATCATCATGTATGACGCCTTTCAAAAGCTTTCTACGTCGCTGACCGGTGCATTGTCTTTCGTTTATCCTGTGGCTGCGATTGTGGTGGACTATCTTGCATTTGATCGCCAATTGGCAACAGGGCAGTGGATTGGCTCGGCAGCGATCTTGGTGGCAGCTTGTGCAATGACGTTGGGATGGAAGTTACCTTTCTTCACGCAAAAGCCCAAAGCAGTTTAGGTCTACTTATCCCCATTGAAGATCTTGGTCGGAGCACGAACCGTGACTCCGGCCAAAATACCTGTAAACTCTGAGTGTTAGTGAATATTTGAAAACACATTAATTAGAGCATCAGGGCAGTTACTAATGACAACAGAGTTAAAGCCAAGAACATCAGAAGTGAACGGAAAGCTGTGGGGTTCCAGAGCGCAAGACTGGGCAGACATTCAAGAAGCAACAGTTCGAGCCGTTTATGAAGAAGTACTGGAGCAACTCGCAGTCGGTGGTCGTACGAAATTTCTGGATGCTGGTTGTGGATCTGGGTTGGCGGCCTCACTGGCTGAAGCACTAGGCGCTGAGGTGTTCGGAATTGATGCGTCAGACCCGCTCCTTGAAATTGCCGAGGAATTGTCGCCAGAATCCAACTTTCGCAAAGGCGATCTAGAAGAACTGCCATACAAAGACAACCAGTTCGATCTGGTGACTGGCTTTAACTCATTTCAATATGCCGGAAATCCAAGCGCAGCTTTGGCTGAGGCTAAACGTGTAACTAAACCAAGTGGTCGTGTGGTGATCATGACGTGGGGTGAGCCTGAGGGGATGGAAGCTGCGCAGGTAATTACTGCGCTCAAACCGCTGTTGCCACCTCCGCCAAAAGATGCGCCCGGACCGTTCGCCTTATCAGACGAGGCTAAGCTGCGCGAATTTGCTTCTAGCGCTGGATTGGAACCGCTCGAGGTGTTTGATGTTGAAAGCCCATGGTTCTATTCCGACAGCGAGACGGCTGTTCGTGGCTTAATGAGTGCTGGCACTGCGGCCAAGCCAATTGAAGTACTTGGAGAAGACGTTGTCGCCAAGGCATTTGCTAAGGCACTTGAGCCGTTTGAACAAGAAGGCGGTAGTATCTCTATTGATGCGACTTTTAGATGTCTTATTGCCAAGCCTTAAGCTAGAAACTCTTCTCCTAAGAACTAATTGATGAGCGCAATGAAACAGTTTATTTCAGCACTAAGCTTAGTCGTGCCCGACTACGACGAGGCCATTGAATACTACGTTGAAACCATTGGGTTCAAACTTGTAAGCGACGTAAATCTTGGCGGCGATAAGCGCTGGGTCACCGTAGCTCCACAAGGGAGCAGCGAAACCATGTTGGTGCTGGGAAAAGCCGATGGTCCGGAGCAGGAAAAAGCGATTGGCTTGCAAGCTGGTGGTCGAGTATTTCTTTTTCTGAGTACGGACGACTTCGCTAGAGACCACGCCGCTATGTTGGCCAAAGGTGTTCAGTTTCTGGAAGAACCGCGTCATGAAGTCTACGGCACAGTTGCTGTGTTTCAAGACAAGTTTGGCAATAAATGGGACTTGATAGAGCAGAAGAACTAGTGGCTTTCTGCTTGAAATCGTTTGGATAATGTCTCAGCATGAGTTGAACCAAGGATCGGCAAATTACCATGTGTGGGCGATTAGATCTCAACGATACACGGGTTGAAATAAACCGAGTGTTCAAGACGAAAGGCGGAATTCCATTTCCGCCGCGTTATAATATTGCGCCGACGCAGCCCGTACTTACAGTCGTCAATCAACCCGCAGGCCGGGACGCCATATTAATGCGTTGGGGACTTGTGCCGCATTGGGTGAAAGACCCACGTGAGTTTTCAGTGCTTATCAATGCGCGCGCTGAAACCATAATGGAAAAACCAGCGTTCAAGTCGTCTATCAAAAACCAGAGGTGTGTGGTTCCTGCTAGCGGTTACTACGAATGGTTGCGCGAGGGCGGTGAAAAGCAGCCCTATCATTTGTCACTGGAAAGCGGCGAAATGCTGGCTTTGGCAGGTATTTATTCCACGTGGAAAGGGCCTAACGGCGAAGAGATTGATTCAATGGCAATTGTCACTCAAGAAGCGACGGGTGCTCTTGCAGATATTCATCACCGTACGCCCGTGCATTTGAATGAAGAGCAAATGGACTTATGGCTTGATACCAAACGTGTAACTGCCAAAGAAGCCATGACGCTCATCGATCCGTTGGACCAAGTTGGTATCAAATCCTACACTGTTTCAAAGCGCGTCAACAATGCGCGCAACGAAGGCGCAGAATTGATCAAATTTGCCGCCCCAGAACCCAAGGTTGAAAAAGAAGTTGAGCCTAAAGCAAAGAAAGCTGGCGGCCAGCTCGATCTTTTTTAGGCTCGTTTCGCCAAGACTTTACCCGGGTTCAATATTCCTTTTGGATCAAGAGCTTGCTTGATCGAATACATCATATCAAGCGCTACAGGATCTTTCTTTTGTTGAAGCAGTTGGGCCTTCATTTGGCCAATGCCGTGTTCAGCGGAAATCGATCCGTTTAGGTCGGCCACGATCTCATACATTGCATCGTGCAACGCTGGAGCATGGCTTCGAATTTCGCCTTTTGGCATGTCGATGGGAGAAAGAAAATCATAATGGATGTTGCCATCACCCATGTGACCAAATGCGAATGAGCGAATGCCGGGTATGGTTTCTTCTGCAGCAATGTCGCCACGGCGAATAAGCTCGGGCACATCTTTCACTGGCACAGAGATATCGTGCTTGATGCCATCAGCCTCGCGGGTCTGACATTCAGCATAGTTCTCGCGCATTTTCCACATCATCTTGCGGTCTGCCAATGAGTTGCAAACCGAAGCATCGCTGATCAGTTCTGCCTCGAACAGCGCTTCTAGCGTGTTCAGCAGCGTACCGGGCTCTTCGCCATCAAACAGCGAGTATTCCATAAGAATATGCCAAGGGCTGACGCTGGCGCGTGGGTCTCGTTCTGCGAGTTGGTGTTTGATTTGAAGCTCGATGCCATAAGTGGGCACCAGTTCAAATGATGTGACGCGGTTGCCGTTTTTACGACGCACCACTTCCAACACACTTACCGCTGCTTCTGGAGTTTCAATATTCAAGAGCGCGGTTTCGAACGTGGTTGGCCGCGGAAACAATTTCATCGAGGCGGCGGTAATAATGCCCAAAGTGCCTTCGGCGCCAATCAGCAAGTCTTTCAAGTCGTAACCCGTATTGTCTTTGCGTAACTTTGAAAGACCATTGAACAAGCTACCATCAGCAAGCACGGCTTCAACGCCCAAACATAGATCGCGCGAGTTGCCATAGGCCAAAACAGCCGTGCCACCAGCATTTGTGGAAAGAATACCACCTATCTGGCAACTGCCTTCAGACCCAAGCGAAAGCGGGAAGAGGCGATTTTGCTCTTCGGCGATTTGTTGTGCTTCAAGAACAGTCACGCCAGCCTCGAGCACCATCGCGTTGGTCGCAGGATCAACATCTCTCGCTTGCTTCATCTTCTTGAGCGAAATGATAACTTCAGCGCCTTGCAATGGCACTTGCCCGCCAACCAGACCAGTATTGCCGCCTTGTGGAATAACAGCCACGTCGTTGGCATGCGCCCATTTCATCACAGCCTGAACGTCGTCAACGGATGTAGGTGTCACAACCAAAGAAGGTTGGGCTTGATAGAGCTGTCGTGGCTCTTCAGCAAATGGCTCAATCAGCGACGATTCGCTGATTACGTTTTGTGCGCCAATCAATTGTGCAAGCGTTTCGGCCATCTGTTCAGGTGTAAGCATTATCTATCATCATCTTTTCGGGGATCAGTTGCCACAAAACTTGCCCGTTTCGCCTGCCTGTGTCAAAACCCAAATCAAGATAATTCAATTTCGGAGTGCATTTATGACTGAGGGTAACCTTATGAAGGGTAAGCGCGGCGTTATTATGGGCGTTGCCAATAACCGTTCGATCGCTTGGGGCATTGCAAAAGCAATGGCAAACCAAGGCGCAGAAATCGCGCTCACATATCAAGGCGAAGCACTTAAGCGTCGTGTTGATCCATTGGCTGCGGAACTTGGCTCTGATCTTGTTGTTGAGTGCGACGTTACAAACTCAGATGCACTTGATACAGCTTTCGGCGAAATTGAAGCCAAATGGGGCAAAATTGACTTTGTTGTTCACGCGATCGCTTTCTCTGACAAGTCAGAGCTTGAAGGCCGTTTCTTGGATACGACAGAAGCCAACTTCTTGAATTCCATGAACATCTCAGTTTACTCGCTAGTTGCTGTTGCGAAACGCGCTGCTGCGATCATGAACGAAGGTGGTTCAATCCTCACGCTGACCTACTATGGCGCTGAAAAAGTGATCCCGAACTACAATGTGATGGGCGTTGCAAAAGCTGCGCTTGAAGCATCAGTTCGCTACTTGGCAGCTGATCTTGGTCCAGATGGCATTCGCGTCAACGGCATCTCTGCTGGCGCAATCAAAACATTGGCTGCTGCTGGTATCGGCGATTTCCGCAAAATGCTTGCATACGGCGAAGAAAACTCTCCGCTACGTCGCAATGTTACAACTGACGAAGTTGGCAATGCCGGTATGTATTTGTGTTCAGACCTATCTTCAGGCACCACTGGTGAAATTCACTATGTGGATTCTGGATATAACGTCATGGGTATGGGTGTTCTTAAAAAAGAAGACAAATAGAGTAGGCGGCCAATCGGCGGCATTTGCTCTTCAAAGAATTGGTGCTTTATGCCTAGTGACCGCTGGCCACTTATCTATTTTCTGCGTCATGGACAAACTGATTGGAACGCTGCTCAGCGTTTCCAAGGCCAACGCGATATACCTCTAAACGATTATGGGCGGTCCCAAGCCGCCCACAATGGCAAGACACTTGATGCGCTATTGTCCAGTGAAACGGTTGATCCCAACCATCTGGATTGGTTCTGCTCTCCACTTGGCCGCACACGCGAGACTATGGAAATTGCTCGCAGTCAGTTCTCATCGGATCTTCCGGAAGTCACGTTTGACGATCGACTAATGGAGATTTCTTTCGGTATTTTTGAAGGCACATTGCTTTCAGACATGGAAAAAGAGCATCCAGACGAGTTTGCAGCTCGCAATAAGAGCAAATGGAACCATTTGCCGCCTAAAGGCGAAAATTACGATATGCTTTTGGAGCGTTTGCAAGCATTTGGTCAACGCCTCGAAAAACCTTCTGTAGTTGTCGCACATGGCGGTGTAGCCAGAGCTTTGCGCAGCTTCTTGGCAGGCGCTAGCGGCCCGCAACTTGATAGTTGGGCCCCGCCTCAAGACCAAGTTATGCGGTTCGAAGACGGTAAGTTTGAACTGTTTGGCGGTTAAGTTGCCATCGTATACGCCCGACGTCCGTCAGGCCGATTCGACCCATTGGAGAACTAAGATGAGCACAACTTCTGTGACGCCGCTTGATTGGCCGACTCTTTATTTCATTCGCCATGGTCAAACGGATTGGAACGCGGTGCGTAGACTGCAAGGCATCAGCGACATTCCATTGAACGCGCTCGGTCAATCGCAAGCGGATCAGTGTGGAATTGGGCTTAAAAACCTACTCGAAGCGGACAAAGCGGATGTGGGTAATCTGGATTGGTTTGTTTCGCCGTTGGGTAGAACGCGAGAAACTCTGAAGCGCACACGCGCCAATTTTGATGAATTAATCCTGCAATCCCCAAGCATCGATCAAAGGCTCATAGAGCTTTCTTATGGTGACTTTGAGGGCGCGCTGGTAACAGAGCTTTTCGAAGACCCCACCGATATCGGTGAAGCGTGGATGACCGACCGTTGGAACCATCGTCCTGCGAACGGTGAAAACTACGAAGACTTAATCGCGCGCGTTGGTGCCTTTGGCAGCGAACTTAAGCGGCCGGCAGTTGTTGTTGCACACGGTGGCATTGCGCGGGCTTTGCGCTATTTGCTGAGCAGCGCAGAGCAAACTGAGATGTTGGATTGGCTCGCACCTCAGGGCAAAGTTATGCGGTTCAAATCCGGCCAATTTGAAATATTTGACCGCTAAACCATGTAGTTGGCTGGCCACTACACGTTTGGTGTGCGCTTGACCTTCTTAATGCCTAACCCTAGAAACATTGCACAGATCGCAGAACGCAAACTTTGGACGGCTCATGTCACACAATTCATTCGGACATATGTTTCGGTTTACCACTTGGGGTGAAAGCCATGGTCCAGCCTTGGGCGTTATTGTTGATGGATGCCCGTCTGGTCTAAAAATTGATGCACAGATGATCCAAAACGATCTGGATCGTCGTAAACCTGGTCAATCGAAATATACGACCCAGCGTCGTGAACCTGACCAAGTCAAAATCTTATCCGGTGTTTTCGAAGATGATCGTTCGGATGGTCAGCGCACCACCGGCACTTCTATTTCGTTGATGATTGAAAACACAGATCAGCGTTCAAAAGACTATGGCGACATTCGTGACAAATATCGCCCGGGACATGCAGACTTCACCTATCACCAAAAGTACGGCATTCGTGATTATCGCGGAGGCGGTCGCTCGTCTGCTCGCGAAACAGCAGCACGTGTAGCAGCCGGTGCTGTGGCGAAGCTGGTTGTGCCTGATATCAAAATCAGAGCGTCGCTTGTACAAGTTGGTCCACACAAAATTGACTACTCTCGATTTGACTGGAATGAAGTCGACAATAACCCGTTCTTTTGTGCTGACCCGGTCGCTGCAAAAGAGTGGGCGACTTATCTTGATGGCATTCGTAAGGACGGCTCATCAGTAGGTGCAGTTATTGAAGTTGTTGCAGAGAATGTACCAGTTGGTTTGGGCGCCCCAATCTATGGAAAACTAGACCAAGATTTGGCCTCAGCCATGATGTCGATTAACGCCGTAAAAGCGGTCGAGATTGGCGCTGGTTTTGACGCAGCTGAATTGACAGGTGTTGAGAACGCGGACCAAATGCGGGCAGGTGACGAGCAACCTTACTTCCTGTCAAATCACGCGGGCGGAATTCTTGGCGGTATCTCAAATGGCGATCCTGTGGTTTGTCGATTTGCTGTTAAGCCAACTTCATCAATTCTTGTGCCTCGCCAAACAGTCACAGAGAAAAACCAAGACGCAGACATCATTACAAAAGGTCGTCATGACCCATGCGTTGGCATTCGCGCAGTGCCGGTTGGTGAAGCGATGATGGCTCTTGTCTTGGCAGATCACTTCTTGCGTCATCGTGGCCAAACAGGTCGTGAAGACGGCTTCGGGCACGAGTAGCTGAAGTCAAAGTCACTATATTGAATGCTTGAATCTATACTTGAATTGAAACAGGATTACTGAATCAGTTTAACGTCTAAGCGAAGTTTGTTGATGTTGAATCTGAAGTTAAGCGCTTACGGCTAGGCCTTTGAAAAGACTCGCAGATATTCCACGTTGCCATCGGCACCCTGAATTGGCGACTTGAGCGAATGCTCATCTTTCCATCCCAGTTTTTCCATAAACATTTTGAACTCGGCAAGACGCGTTTGAACGACTTCATCGTTCTTGACGATACCTCCCTTGCCAACATTTAGACGTCCAACTTCAAACTGTGGTTTGAACAATAAAATTGCGTACGCACCTTTTGCACAGAGTGCCAAAGGCACCTCAAGTATCTTTTCAATCGAGACAAAGCTGACATCACAAACGAGCAAATCGATAGGGTCAGGCACAAGATCAGTATTCAAGCTCTTGGCATTTGTGTTGTCGAGTTGGACGATTTTTGGATTGCTGGCGATCTGCTCAACTAGTTGCTCGTAGCCAACGTCAACGGCGAAAACCTTCGCAGCGTTTCGTTCGAGTAGGACCTGACAAAACCCGCCAGTGGAGGCACCTAAATCTAAGCACGTTTTTCCATCTGGATTGATGCCAGAAGCTTCCAAACCAGCAAGCAGTTTTAGAGCCGCACGTGACACATAATTGCTTGAGGGATCTTCCACTTCAATAGTGTCTTGAGCGGTGACTCGGTATCCCGGTTTTGTAATCGTTCGGCCATCAACTTGCACGGTGCCGCGAACAATTGCGTCACGTGCGCGAGCGCGCGAACGGCAAAGTCCACGCGCTTCTAAAGCGACATCTAGTCGATGCGGTTCACTAGCCATTGATGCCCATCAATCGTTTGACTTTTGCCATAGCGCTATCTTTGGCCTCGCCGTAACCAACAGTTCCGAACAAGTGACCTTTATCATCTAGTAGGAACAGTGTTGCTGTGTGGTTGATCAAGTAATCTGAAGCACCGTCAGTGTTGACGATCTCGCCAAGGATGCCGAATGTCTTCTTGGTTGCGTTGACTTGCTCCTCGGTACCTGTGAGGCCGATAAGATCGTCGCCAAATGAACCAAGATAATCCGATAGTGCCTCAGCTGTGTCGCGCTTTGGATCAACAGACATGAAAACAATCTGTACGTCTTCGCCTGTAAGGTTTAGCTCGTTGCGCCATGTGGTCGCTTCGTAAAGCGTCGTTGGGCAAACATCTGGGCAGAAAGTATAGCCAAAGAAGAGCATTGTAGGTTTGCCAACAAAGTTGGCTTGTGTAAACTCACCACCTGCCGCATTTTGCATCGTAAAGTCGCCGCCAAACTGGACTGAGGCTGACGATTTGGGCTGGGTTTGCTGGTACAACGTGTAAAGAGTTGCACCGATACCAATGATGATGATCAAGCCCCAAAGGACCAAGCGGACGCGAGCTAGTGACATTATTCTGTCTCCAATAATACGGTAAGTTGCAGCACCATTATCCGACACGTCTGGGTTTGGCGATGCGACCATTTGGACCGCTGCTGACTAATCGCCAGCGAGGACCATTGCCTTTATTTTATGTGCTTTCTCGAAATGATCCAACTTGTGTGTCTGTATCCACCACGTGGCTGCTTCCATCAGGAGGACAGGGTCATCATTTCGGTTCTTAAAAAATGCGTAAAACGAAAGGCCGACATTGTCGCCCTTTTGTCCAATTTTTGTGTCGCAAACATCAACAATTTTGCTTCGAAGCGTGTCGCGCATGACTAGCCGTCTAGCGGTTCGGTTCCTGCAGCGTTTCCGTCGCGATCTAATGTGATTTTTTCGATCCGAGCTTCGGCTTTGCGCAGCAAGTTTTCGCAATGTGACTTTAATAGTCCACCGCGCTCGTAAATCTCGATTGATTCCTGAAGTGGCGCTTGGCCACCCTCAAGCTTGCCAACAATTTGCTCAAGTTCAGTCAATGCATCTTCAAAGCTCAAGGCTTCAATCACAGCTTTTTGGTCTTCGCTCACCCAAAACGCTCCTCACGTTCAAAATTGATGTGGTCAATCTTGGGCCCTGTAGTTCCGTGAGCAAGCATCGACATGTGAGCCGCTGCGCCTTGGCCAAGACCATCAAGATTATACCCACCTTCTAGAAGGGATATGATTCGATTGTCGCAACGCTTGCCAGCAATGTCCATCAAATTGCCCGTGATCCACGCAAAATCATCTGGTCCCCAGTTTAAGCCAGCGAGCGGGTCACGACTGTCGGCGTCAAATCCGGCAGAGATTAGGATGATGTCTGGATTGAAGTTTTCAATCGCGGGCAAAATCACGTCCTTGTACGCCAGTTTCATTTCATCGCCGTCAGTATCTGCTGAAAGCGGTGCGTTAAACACATTGCCAGCTCCAGTTTCATTCAGTGCGCCAGTTCCAGGAAACAATGGCATTTGATGGCTGGATGCATAGAGCACGTCTGGATCTGTGTAGAATATGTCTTGTGTACCGTTGCCGTGGTGAACATCAAAATCAACGATTGCAACGCGCTCTAGCCCTTTTTGGCGAGCGACACGGGCAACAACAGCAATTGTGTTGAAAAGGCAGAAGCCCATTGGTGTTAGGCGTTCAGCATGATGTCCTGGCGGACGGATTGCGCAAAATGCATTTTGGTGGTTGCCGGAAAGAACTTCATCAAGTGCGTCCAAGCCAGCGCCCATACCAGTCATGACAGCGCTCAATGACTCTTTTGAAATATATGTATCGCCATCAATGGGGTGCATGCCTTCAACAGGGCGCAGGTTCTTGATGCGGTCTACATACTCTTTAGGGTGCGCTTCCAATGCGAACTCTAGGCCAGCACATGCAGCCTCTTTTCGAGCTACGTCGTCGAACTGAGGCAATGCGAACACTTTGTTTAAGCGGCGCAAACGGTCTGCGCGCTCAGGGTGTCCAACTGGCGTTACGTGCTCAAGGCCTTGGGGTTGAGTTATTAAAAGGCTCGACATTCATTTCCCTATTCAACTGCGCCAGAACGCATGCAAATGCATTATGATCCTTGACGCGCCGCACTTCAATTGCCAAACAGCGACAATGAAGGACAGTGATCTATACTCTAATCCGGTTTCAGTAAATGAAGCTGTTGAACAATTGAATAACGCGAGCGTAGTCGCTTTGCCGACTGAGACTGTTTATGGTCTGGCCGGTTTGGCGAATAGTGATGACGCTGTCTTCAAAATCTTTGAAACCAAAGGCCGTCCTCGGTTCAACCCGCTGATCGTTCACTGCGCCAACTTACAAATTGCTCGCTCAATCGCACAATTTGATGCCTTAGCAGAGCAAGTGGCAGATGCATTCTGGCCGGGGCCACTGACATTGGTGTTGCTTAAAACAGCCAACGCCGAGCTGTCTGACCTTGTGACAGCTGGTTTAGACTCAGTTGCTATTAGGCTTCCTAAACATCCAATAGCTAGAGAGATTCTATCGCAATTATCTAGCCCCGTTGCCGCGCCTTCAGCTAATCCATCTGGAAAACTCTCGCCAACGACTGCACTGCATGTCATTGACGGCTTTGATGGGCGCGTTCCCGTTGTGGACGGCGGACACTGTGACGCTGGCATAGAATCGACGATTTTGGCCATAATTGATGGGCAGATCACAATGTTGCGTCCCGGTACGATTACAAAGAAGATGGTCGAGAATGCCGTTGGTCAGCCCGTGGGTGATCCGCAAGACGAAAAAATAGTCGCGCCAGGCATGTTGAAATCCCATTACGCTCCAAATGCCTCCGTGCGTTTGGCGGCGACGTCACTCAAAAGCGGTGAAGCCCTTTTGGCATTTGGACCTGTTGCAGAAAGCTTGCAGACTGATGGAGCGGTAACGCTCAATTTGTCAGTAGCTGGAGATCTAGCTGAAGCCGCAAAGAATCTATTTCAATTTTTGCGGCAATTGGATGCACAAAACCCCACAGCGATTGCAGTTATGCCAATACCTAATGAAGGTATCGGCATTGCTATCAATGACCGTTTGGAACGGGCAGCAGCAGACCGAACGAGCTAGTCGCGCGGATTGTACTGTTTTTGATCCTGCCAAAAACGCATAAGGCTCTCTAGGTCAGGGTCACTTTCTTCTGGCAATTGAATGCGCAAGTTCAAGAAAATATCGCCTTCGCCGTAAAGGCCTTTGCCTTTGAGGCGCATCGCCTTGGATGTATTCACCCCAGCTGGGATTTTTAGCTCAACAGCACCAGAAAGCGTTGGAACACGCACTTTACCACCCAAAACGGCTTCATAAAGCGTCAGAGGTACATCTACGCGAAGGTTGTCGCCATCTTTCTTGAACTGCTTGTGGCCTTGAATGCGCACGTTGACCAGCACATCCCCTTTGCTGCCACCCATTGGTGGAGCTTCGCCTTGGCCCTTCAGACGGACTTGCTGACCGCTCTCAATTGGATGAGGCAGATTAACAGAAAGCACTTTGCCGTTGGGCAAGCGAAGTGGAACAGGTTGGCGTGCGTGAATTTGCTCAAGTGTGACTTTGAGACCAACTTTGACATCTTGGCCCTTGGCTGAACGTTGCCCGCCGCCACCAAAGCCTCCAGCACCGCCCATACCCATCGGACCAGCACCGCCGCGACCACCGCCGCCGCCGAAGCCGCCCATGAATTCTTTCAGAATGTCTTCAGGGTTCACACCCCCGCCGCCGCCCCCGCCGCCGCGAGCGCCGCGTTGACCGCCACCAAAGCCGGAGAAGTCGAAACCAGCCATCTTAGGCGTTCCATCGGCATCAATCTCACCACGGTCATATTGTCCGCGCTTCTGCTTGTCCGAAAGGAAGTCATAGGCATTGGAAGCCTCAGTGAATTTTGCCTGAGCCTTCGGGTCGTCTTTGTTTTGATCCGGGTGGTAAGTTTTCGCAAGTTTGCGGTAAGCGGACTTAACATCGCTATCGCTTGCAGTTCTTGGCACACCTAATACGCTGTAGGGATCACGCATTGTATTTTTATGTCTCCAATCAACATGCATTCTCGCCGTATTGGCTCAGACCGCATGGATATATATCATTTGTTGGGTCATATATGGCGATCAAGCCGCCAAATGTCTAGTGCTGCCTAGTCTTAAGCTTAAAGCGGTAGCGGGCGTTGTTCTTCAATAGCTTCCATGGCGAAGTATGACGTCACCGAATCCAACTCAACCGATGAGATCAACCGTTGATAGACTTCGTCGTAACTATCCATGTCGTTGGTCACCACTTTTAGGAAGTAGTCATATTCGCCGCCAATTCGGTAAAAATCGACGACTTCAGGGATCGTTGAGACGTGACGCCTGAACTTTTCAAGCCAATCTGCTGAGTGATAGCGGGTTTTCAACATTACAAACACGACCAACCCTAGGCCCAGTAACCGCCGATTTAGCATCAAAGATTGATTTAGAATTAGCCCAGCTTCGCGCAAAATGTTGAGGCGTCGCCAGCACGCATTTTGGGAGAGATTGACCTGTTCGGCCAACTCCCGTTGAGAAAGAGATGCGTCTCTTTGTAAGATTCGCAACATCTTTATGTCTAATTGATCGAGTTTTACGCCATTCATACGATCATATGACAACATAATGGCGTATAATTGCAAGTAAAATGGTGAAAATATGGCGATTGATGGGTGATATGGTTACCTCAAGATAGAGGGAAACATATGTGTCGCTGGATCGCCTACTTAGGGCAACCAACTTATATCAACGAGTTTTTGTACGACGGACCGCGTTCGCTTTGCGCTCAAGCTCAGCAATCTCATAAGGCCAAACTAGGCGTCCACGGAGACGGTGGTGGCCTTGGATGGTACGGAAATCAAGAATGTCCGGGTCTTTATAGAAACCCAGGTCCGGCTTGGGGAGATCCGAATCTCCGCGATCTCACCTCTCAGATTGAAAGTCGTTTGTTCTTTGCTCATGTTCGGGCATCTACCGGCGCACCAAATACTTTCGTGAATTGTCACCCGTTCCGCAAAAGCAATTGGCTTTTCATGCACAACGGCCAAATCGGCGACTTTCCCTTAGTACAACGACAACTTGAGCAGTCGTTGGATGATCAAAATTACGCCGATATCGAAGGCACGACAGATAGCGAGTTATTGTTTGCTTTACTGGTAAGCAACGGTTTGTACGAACAGCCAGAGAAAGCAATTCGCCAGACGTTGGGCGAAGTCGCCGCGATTTGTGAGGAGAAGGGGGCATCGTCATCCTTCAGAGCAACATTTGCGGTCGCAAATGGCGATGAAATCTGGGCCACCCGTTGGTCGACAGATGCTTATGCGCCCTCTCTTTACCAACGCGTCCAAGAAAGCAACGTTCTACTGGCCTCCGAGCCATTGGATAATGAGACCAGTGATTGGCAAGAGATTGCACCTAACTCATTGGTCAAACTGAAACGCGCCGATAATGGCACCTCAATTGATATTCAACCGCTATTCGAAGCAGGAGTGCAGCATGTTAGAGCAGTTTAAAAACCAGCTTCAGTCAACCGACCTTGTGGCAGAACTTCGCGCAGGATTGATCGGTGACGGCGTTTCAATTCCGGGCCCGTTTGGTGCTCAAAAGCTTGTCTATGCGGATTATGTGGCTTCAGCGCGCGCACTGCGACCTATTGAAGACTTTGTGACACAGAATATCTTGCCATATTACGCAAACTCCCACACTCGCTCTTCATATTGCGGCGCATATATGACGCAAATGCGGGAACAGGCACGCTCTGAGATTGCAAACTCAGTTGATGCAAGCGATGACTATTCAGTCGTTTTCACAGGCGCAGGAGCTACAGCAGCGGTCAACCGTCTGGTGAAACTTTTGGGTGTCGAAGAAGCCGTTAGATCAGGGTTGGAACCAGTAGTTTTCATTGGACCGTATGAACATCACTCGAATATTCTGCCTTGGCGTGAAACAGGTGCAAAGATTGTCATCATTCCAGAAGCTGCAGAAGGCGGCCCCGATCTGGGTGTTTTGCAGCAAAAACTAGATGACAATAAAAGCTCGTCTTTGAAAGTCGGCTCATTCTCAGCTGCATCAAATGTTACTGGAATTCAGACAGATGTCGCGGAAGTAACAAAAATTCTAAAGGCAAATGATGCGTTCGCTGTTTGGGATTACGCCGGGGGAGCCCCTTATCTCCCCGTGTCTGTGAAGCCGTCGGGCGTGGAGCTGGATGCGCTGTTTTTGTCGACCCACAAGTTCCCGGGTGGCCCAGCCGCCTCAGGATTGTTGATCGTCAAAAACAAGCTTAGCGCAACCAGCAAACCAAGCTGGCCCGGCGGTGGAACGGTTACTTATGTTTCACCATGGAACCACGACTATGTGTCTTCGCTGTCCGCGAGAGAAGAAGCCGGTACGCCAAATGTTATAGGCGATATTCGCGCAGCGCTTTGCTTCATAGTCAAAGACGCAATCGGTGCTGAATTTCTTGCCAATCGTCAGAACGAGCTTAGAGACAGAGCTATTGCGGCTTGGAAAGATAACAAAAACATCCGCATTCTTGGCCATGCAACGGCTGAACGTCTTCCGATCTTCTCATTCCAAGTTAGGGACGAACAGGGCGAGCTAATCCAGCATCAACTGTTCACACGGATGCTTTCCGATATGTATGGCATTCAAGCACGTGGCGGGTGCGCATGTGCAGGCCCCTATGGCCATGAATTGCTGAATATTGATGCCGATCAATCCGCTGTCATGCGGGCTGAGATAAAAGAAGGTAATTCGCTTGCACGTCCTGGTTGGGTACGTCTGAATTTTAGCTACTTGCTTAGTGATGAAAAAGCGAATTTCATCATTGAATCTGTTGCTGAACTGGCCAATAGTGCGAGCAAATATGTTGATCAATATGTCTTTGACGAAGCGACTGGCAGTTACACCCATCACAAAGAATTTGATCTCGAAATCGAGCTCAAGAGTTCAGGTGGTTGTTCCTAATTGGCCCAAGCTCAGTCAAATTCGAACTGGGTGAAGCTATGTACGCGCAAGTTGAAGCACAAAACAACAATCTGTTTGATCATACCTTTGAAGGTGACATCGACCCATTCGCTCTTTTTGACGACTGGCTAAAGTTGGCAACGCAAGAAGAGCCAATGGCGAATGCCATGTCGTTAGCAACGGTAGATAAATCTGGCTTGCCTGATGTACGTGTTGTGCTACTCAAAGAACGCAATGCTGATGGCTTTGTGTTTTACACCAACAAAACAAGCCAAAAGGGCGAAGAGCTCTCTGATAATCCAGCAGCTGCTCTAGGCTTCTTTTGGAAGTCGCTGAACTGGCAAGTGCGTATTCGCGGTGCTGTTACCGATGTAAGTGATGAGGCTGCCGACGCATATTATCAATCACGCCCGTACGGATCACGTATTGGCGCGCACGCTTCTCATCAATCTCAGCCACTCGAGCAAAAGAAAATTCTGTCCGATCGTGTAGCCGAGCTTGAGAATGAATTCGGCGAAGAAGTGCCACGCCCAGCGCACTGGAGTGGGTATTTGATTACACCTGTCGAAATTGAGTTTTGGTGCGATGGCGAGTTTCGATTGCATGACCGCGTAAGATTTTCTCGTCAAAATGTAGATCAAGCTTGGACAAGACAGCGCCTCTTCCCTTAAGTTCACCTTTCAAAGGGTTGGCAGGGACTTAAGTGCGCGTATTCATTCAAACATCACCTTGGGCCATATGGTCTTTGCGGTTTGTCCGGCCTGTGCTGCCGACATTTGTCATTGGTACGCTTATGCATCGGCTGCAGCTGATTGATAGCAATGTGTTTGTTGCCGCGTTAACAGGCGCGGGAATTCTATCGATTTTTGCTTTGCTATTTGGGTTGATCGCTTTCTCACGTATTTGGCAAAGTGGCGACGCTGGCTGGCGTCCTGCAAGTTGGGGCGTTGTCATCGGCTTGGGAGTTGTTGCTCTTTTTGCTGGTCTTTCGTTTTTGGCCTCAATGTATCCGGTCCACAATGACGTCACGACCAATGCTCTGCGTCCCCCGGCACTATTGGGAACGGACGGGGTAACACTGGATCGAGTGGGTGTTGTTGCGATCAATAAGGATGTATTCGGAGATGTCGACACGCGACAATATCCGCTTACCAACGAACAGTTTTCGCCTTTGCTTGAAAAGCTAGTGAAAGAGTTCGGCTGGAAGTCGGCTGGTTCGGCTTTTCAGAATCAGTCAGAAGTCACTCGTTTTTACGAAGCGCATTCACTGATTGGTTTTGTGGATGATGTTTCAATTCGGGTGCGTACGACAGCTAAATCAGTTGTTGTTGACCTACGTTCAGCATCTCGTTTCGGCGAATCGGATTTTGGTGCGAACGGCAATCGAATTGCTCGATTTATCGAACGCCTCGACACAGTTGTAGGCGAAGCGCGGTCAAAGCTTGATCAAACGGCGACCGATAGCTAACGGCCTTCTACGAGATAGTATTGTTTGGCAAAACGGAAATCGTTGATGCCCAAGTCGCCCCGTTCAACTAAATAATGCAAATGGGCGTTCAGTGTGAGAAGGGCCGCAGGCTTCACCTTGAGCGGAATGCCCTTATATATTTCTGCCAGCAGTTGCAGTGTCCATTTCGGCTTCTTTATCAATGCGGCGATGATTTGGTGGTTACGGGAATGCCGATGAGCAAGTAATTGTTTTGCAAATGCGTGGCCATCTTTGATGATTTCTCCGTGCGCTGGCAAATAGCAGTCAGCATCCAAATCCAAAACCTTTTGAAGCGATTTGAAATAGTCTTCTAAACTTCCGTCTGGGTCAGCTATGAGGGTCGATGACCAGCCCATGATATGATCACCCGTAAACAGATGTTTTGAACCAGAAATGCTAATTGCGATATGATTGGCACAGTGCCCGGGCGTTGTGTGGACTATGAGGTCAATCTCACCGAGATCGATTTTTGTTTGATCGACCACGACCCGATTGGGCTTGAGGCCGTAGTGTCCAGATTTTTTGAGCGGGTCTTTTTCGCCAATCGACATTTTGCGGGAAGGGCGATGCTCACCTTCAAAGATCAATGGAGCATTCAAAGCAATGCCAAGGGCAGGGGCCAACGCTGAGTGATCTCTGTGTGTATGAGTTAGAACGATGCCGACGCAATTGGCATCCCCAACAGCTCGAATGAGCGCATCCTTATGGTTTTGATCCTCTGGTCCAGGATCAATCACCACCACGTCGTCAAAGCCGACTACATAGCTGTTGGTGCCTGTAAACGTATATGGACTTGCATTTGGCGCAACGATTCGGCGAATGCCGGGGGCAATAACCACGGTTTGACCGGTTTTTGGGTCAAAAGTTGTATTGTAATCGGGCGCTGTTTGCGTTTGCATACTCTACCAAACTTGCTCTAGTGCAAAAGAGCGATTAAAAGGTCGCTAACCAATTCAATAAAAGGAAATGAGAATGGCTGCAACAACCGCATCACGCAACTTGCCATTGGCAGAACAGTTCTTGCCACAAGAGGGCGCTGCCCGATACGTCGGATATGCTCTTATGGCTATTGCTGGCACAATTCTTCTTTGGGCGTCTGCTCAAGTTAAAGTGCCATTCTTCCCAGTACCAATGACTATGCAAACTGTTGCAGTTCTAGCAATTGCTGGCACTTACGGTTTCCGTCTTGGTCTTGCAACAATCGCCCTTTACATGGTTGAAGGCGCTTTTGGTCTTCCAGTATTCGCTGGCGGCGCTGGCCTTGCTTACATGGCTGGCCCAACAGGTGGTTTCTTGGCTGGTTTCGTTGTTCAAACAGCAGTCGTTGGTTGGGCAGTTGATCGCGGCGTTAGCAAGAACATCATCGCTTTGTTTGCTGTAATGCTTGTAAGTGAAGTTGTTATGTTCGCTTTGGGTTACAGCTGGTTGGCAAATGCAATCGGCGCTGAAAAATCATGGATGTTTGGCGTGCAGCCATTTATCCTTGGTGATCTGTTCAAAACTGCTATCGCTGCAGGCCTTGTGTTCGCAGGTGCTTCTAAGTTAGCGAAAAAGTAGTTTTGCCCTGAGCAATCCTATAGAAATTCAAGAAGGGTCGGCGCTTTGGCGCTGGCCCTTTTTCATGTGGGTCATACAAAATTCAATTTGTTTGAAAAAAAAGTCAAAAACTAACACTCAAAGTGTTGCGCGATGATTTTAAACAACGTATAGACCAGCCCGTTCAGTGAATAAACTGAGCAAGTGCTGGGGCGTCGCCAAGTGGTAAGGCAGCGGTTTTTGGTATCGCCATTCGCAGGTTCGAATCCTGCCGCCCCAGCCAATTATTCCAAACATCATTTTGAGAATGCTGCCAATTGCAATGGCGCACTACATCTTGCGTTGTGTGGCTTCGCACTGCTCAATGCTGGCTTAGTTTGTTTGCAGAAGAATCCGAACTTCTTTGAACCCGGCTTTTTATCAACTTTAGGCGGCGTTTTTTCACCCATGCCGTCAAGCCGATCGGCTTCTGCCAGAGCGTTCAAATGATTGGCAGCAGCCAAAGCCTTCATAGGATCAGTGGCACTTGCCGATGTTGCGATGCTTGATGTTGCTATTGTAGCGACCGGTGCTGCTGTTGCGAAGTTCTTGAAGTTAAAAAGTGTCATGATAGCCCCGAAAACTGTTGTTGATGTGGTGATCATGACGGCGCGCGGTTGAATTGATCCGGAATGGGGCGTTCAGTTTGCATTCATCGTGTATTGGAAACTAAATCCAACGCGGCAAAGTCATCGTGACTTCAAAGCCGCCGGAGTGCTGAGCAAATTGCAATTCGCCGCCGTGATTTTGAACAACAGAATTTGTGATCGTTAGACCTAGACCCGCGCCCTTTGAGTTAAGGGCATTCTCACCTCGCACAAATGGCTCAATGAGTTTTTCAGGGTCAGCAAACGTCGTGTGAGAGCCATTATCTATTACGGTGATGGCGAATTGATCGGCGGACGCTGTCAGGGACACACGGGCCCTTGTGCCGTATTTGATGGCATTGTCGATGAGATTGGTTAGTGCACGTCGAACGGCATTGGGTCTGCAACGACAAAGAACCCGCTGCTGGTCTTTGATGAGAAGACGCGTGCCTTCGCTTGTTTGATTGAAAACACTGCCTAAGCGCTCAAGATTGACATGTTCCGGCATATCGATGCTTACAGGTTTTCCAACATCCTGATAGTCGTCGACAAGCGATTCTACTAAAGAGCGCATTGAAATCTTACGCGGCTCTTCTGTATCCATTTCATGACGGGTGTAGCTCAAAACACCATCAATCATGTCCGTCATCTGATCGATGTCACGATCAAGTTTTTCGCGCAGCTGGTCATCCTCAATCAACGCGGTGCGGAGTTTTAGACGCGTGGCAGGCGTTCCCAAATCGTGCGAAATGCCTGATAGGAGCATTGAGCGTTGCTCTAGCCGCTGCCTTTCATTTGCAAAGAAAGCATTCACCGCCGAAGCAAGACCCTTAACTTCGGCGACGCCTGTTTCCTCAATCTCCTCCAATGAGCCACTTCGAGCGGCTTTCCTAATTTCCTTAGCTAACCGCTCCAACATCTGGGTGAAGCCATTTGCAACGCTGAAAAGAACTCCGAGCGAGAAGGCGGCCAATAAGAGTGCTGGGAGCCGAAGATCTGCAGGTCGTGAAGAACATGACCAAACGGTTGGCGCTTTGGCTTCTAGCCAATTCACAGCATCTAGCTCAATAAAAACTGTAGCATCAGAGCACAAAGTTGCGATGCCACGGGAAACTTCACCGAGCTGAAAGGCAATGCCGTTTCCCGAGTCTTGTAGCGAGGATACAGCATATCTGAAGTCAGGCGAGAACACACGCATTCCCATGCGTTCGCCGGTCGACGTGATGGCCGCCGATTGAGGTCGTAAAGTGAGGCTTGTTTGATAGTTGAGATTGGTTGGCACAGTGAAACTGAGTTTTTCAACTTGATCTTGCAGTGAACGTTCTGGCTGAACAATTTGAAACTCAAACAGGGTCGATGTCACCGGGTTGCTTGGCTTTGCTTGGAGCTCTGTAACCGCACCGAATAGCGAAACGCCGGCGTTGAAGGCACCGTCTAAATGTGTTTGCCACGAACTATTCGAGCGCTCCCACATAAGAGCGGCGACGAGGCCAGAAATAAATGCAAATGCGAGCATGACGAAGGAAAGCGTTGTTGCGGACAACAACCAATCCAGTCTGCTCTGTTGGTTCATTTCTGGACTATCCATCCGCGTTGACGCTGCAACAGAGCTGATAACCAGTGCCACGCATGGTTTTGATCAGGCGGGGAAGTTTTGCGTTTGCTTCCACCTTTTGACGAAGGCGACCGACAAGCACATCAATTGCGCGGCTTTGTTGCGGGTTGAGTTTCTCGCCCTCAATTTCTTCGCCGCCGATTGCATTCGAGATTTCTTCTCGGGTCAGGGGTATTTGCGGATTTGCGAGCATGACTTTGAGCAGAGCAGTTTCTCGCTTAGACAGCATGGTTTCAACGCCATCGTTGTCTAACAACTCTTCTCTATCTCCGAGAAATTTCCATTTGTCGAAACTGTATGTGCGCGCGTCACGTCGATGTGCGAGCGAAGAGGCTCTGTGTGTTCTGCGGAATACAGCGCGTACCCGCGCAAGCAGTAGCCCGGGGTTGAATGGTTTCGCGATATAGTCATCGCCACCCATTTGGTATCCGGTTAGCCTGTGGTGGTCGGCGGATAGGGCAGACAAGAAGATGATTGGAACGGCATTGTCTTCTCGCAATTTCTTGCAGACATCAAAACCAGACTCTTCACCCAACATCACATCAAGAAACACCAAGTCTACCCGTCTCTGCGCTACGATGCTCATAGCGGCCTGTGTGTTCAGGGCAGACTCGACCGCATATCCCTCGCGCGTGAGATACTGTTTAAGCATTGCACACACATCAGGATCGTCATCAATGACCAAGATTCGTCGAATTGACATTCATTCACCCATCTAGATTTGTGCGCAGAGTATTGAGTAACAAACTGTAACAAGCCAAGTGCGAATGTAACAGCACGTAACAGATGCTTGGTAAATTAGCGACCAAGGCCACTCAACTCGACGATTCTGGGTTGAAATGAAACGGCGCACACTTTTTCTAGGTTTAACTTCGCTGACACGGGTTGGCGGAGTACACTTAAATTCTCTCGGGAGGGGAATGTGATGAAAAAATCAATTCTTTTGACAAGCGTGTTGGCTCTTGGCTTGTCTGCAACAGCGGCGATGGCTGAACCAAAAGCAGAAGTTCTACACTGGTGGACTTCTGGTGGTGAAGCAGCAGCAGTTAAAGTTCTGATGAATGAGTTCGCTGAAAACGGCGGTACTTGGACAGATATGCCAGTAGCTGGTGGTGGTGGCGACGCTGCAATGACGGCTTTGCGCGCTCGTGTGCTTTCAGGCAATGCGCCAGCAGCGGTTCAGCTTAAAGGCCCATCTATTCAAGAATGGTTTGAAGAAGGCGCAATCGGCAATATCGACGATGTTGCTAAAGCAGAAGGTTGGGACGAACTGCTTCCAGCAGCTGTTGCGGATCACATGAAATGTGATGGCGCTTACTGCGCTGCACCTGTGAATGTTCATCGTATCGATTGGATCTGGGGTAACTCAAAAGTGCTCGCAGATGCTGGCATTGATGCGCCAACAACATGGGCAGAATTCAACGCTGCTGCTGACAAACTTCAAGGCATGGGCATCACGCCTTTGGCTCACGGCGGTCAAGCATGGCAAGACGCAACAGTGTTTGAAGCTGTAGCAGTTGGCCTTGGCGGTCCTGAGTTCTTCCGCAAAGCTTTCGTTGAGCTGGATATGGACACTTTGAAATCTGACAAGATGAAAGAAGTATTCGACCAAATGCGCAAGATGCGCGGTTATGTTGACGAAAACTTCTCTGGCCGTGACTGGAACTTGGCAACTGCCATGGTGATCAACGGCGAAGCAGCTTTCCAAATCATGGGTGACTGGGCTAAAGGCGAATTCATAGCTGCAGGCAAAGTGCCGGGCAAAGACTTCACATGTACTTCACCTTCCGGTGGCGCATACCTTTACAACGTTGATAGCTTCGCGTTTTTCAACGTAGACGGTGAAGACAGTGTTGAAGGTCAAAAGCTCCTTGCTAAATTGGTTATGGGCGGCAACTTCCAAAAAGTCTTCAACTTGAACAAAGGTTCAGTTCCAGCACGTCTTGACGTTTCTATGGATGAGTTTGAATTCTGCGGTCGTCAATCAAATGCAGACATGAACACTGCGATTGACCAAGGCTTCTTGCTTCCATCATACGCTCACGGCATGTCACTTCGCGGTGCTCAAGCTGGTGCGATTACAGATGTTGTTACAGCTCACTTCAACTCAGACATGAGCTCAGAAGATGCGGTTGCAGCACTTGCAAAAGCAGTAGCTAACTCACTGTAATAGTAACTTAAAAATCTCGTCCACGCGGCAATACTGATCGCGTGGGCGAATTCTTGGAGCAAACTAATGACCGAATGGCTTGAAAAACATGTACCGAAAATGGTGCTGGCACCAAGCTTCATTGCAATTTTGGTCTTTGTGTACGGGTTTATTGGATGGACCGCATATATCTCATTCACCCGCTCAAAGCTTTTGCCAAAATACGATCTCAAAGGCACCATTCAATATGAACGTCTTGCAGATTCACCTCGATTTGAGGTGGCACTGACCAACCTTGCCATCTTTGGCATCCTCTTCATTCTTTTCGCGACCGTGATTGGTTTGGCTCTAGCGATCTTGTTGGATCAAAAAATTAGAACAGAAGGTCCACTGCGCACGATCTACCTTTACCCGATGGCGCTTAGCTTCATTGTGACGGGTACTGCATGGAAATGGATTTTGAACCCAGGTCTTGGCATTGAATCTGTGATGCACGATTTTGGCTGGACTGACTTTACCTTCAACTGGTTGGTTGATCCGAACTTAGCCATTTATACCGTTGTGATAGCTGGTGTTTGGCAATCCTCCGGTTTCGTGATGGCTCTCTTTTTGGCGGGGCTGCGATCTGTAGATGAGGAAGTGCTACGTGCTGCAATGGTCGACGGTGTGTCCACACCTCGTATCTATATGAGCATCATCATTCCATCGATGGCACCCATCTTTTTGTCGGCTTTTATCGTGCTCTCTCATTTAGCGATTAAGAGCTTTGACCTTGTAATTGCGCTGACAGGCGGCGGTCCGGGATATGCTACCGACATGCCAGCGACATTTATGTATGCCATGGCGTTTTCACGCGGTGACATTGGTCAAGCAGCCTCGTCAGCAACCGTGATGATGGTCATTGTGACTGCAATCATCGTGCCTTACCTCTATTCAGAATTGAGATCACGCCATGACTAATATGACGCTCAATAATAACTCGATAGACGCAGGCGCAGCGCGCAACCGTTTGTTGAAGCGGATTGCCCTTAGAGTAGGGCTATATGCCATGCTCTTGGTCTTCGCACTTTACTATCTAATGCCACTTTTCGTCATGCTGACAACATCACTGAAAAGCCTAGACGAAATTCGCACAGGCTCTTTGCTATCTTTGCCACGAGAAATCGATTTCTCATCTTGGGTAACTGCATGGAGCGGTGCCTGTACAGGTATCCAATGTGAAGGACTTCGTCCGTTCTTTTGGAACTCTGTGCTGCTTTCAGTGCCTGCAGTTTTCCTTTCAACTCTGTTGGGTGCGGTAAACGGATATGTGCTTGCACAGTGGAAGTTCAAAGGATCAAATGTTTTATTCGCTTTGATGTTGTTCGGCTGCTTTATTCCATTCCAGGTCGTCATTCTGCCAATGGCAATGACACTGGGTGTGATGAAAATTGCCGGCACAATTGGTGGGCTAGTCTTCGTGCACGTCGTCTACGGAATTGGTTTCACAACGCTGTTTTTCCGCAACTTTTACGTTTCGGTTCCACAAGAACTGGTGAAAGCAGCGAAAGTTGACGGCGCTGGGTTCTTCAGGATTTTCTATTCTATTTTCCTGCCGATATCTCCGCCGATCATCGTCGTGACAGTTATCTGGCAGTTTACTCAGATTTGGAACGACTTCTTGTTTGGCGTTTCCTTCAGCCAAGCTGGCACGCAACCCATTACGGTTGCACTGAATAACATCGTGAATTCAACAACTGGCGTCAAAGAATACAATGTGGACATGGCCGCTGCGATCATCGCTGCGCTGCCGACACTGATTGTCTACGTCGTTGCTGGGAAATACTTCATCCGCGGTCTGACCGCTGGTTCTGTAAAGGGATAGTCTGATGACAGATATCAACCAACCAATTTTGTCGATCGAAAATCTCTACAAGAGCTATGGATCGGTCGAAATTCTAAAAGACATCAATGTGTCTATCCAAAAGGGTGAGTTTCTCGTTCTTGTAGGGCCTTCAGGTTGTGGCAAGTCAACTCTGCTGAACTGTATCGCAGGGCTTGAGGCCTCAAACGCAGGTGACATCAATATTGCCTCACGTTCCATGAACGGGGTGTCGCCAAAGGATCGCGACATCGCAATGGTGTTCCAATCGTACGCGCTTTACCCAACAATGACCGTGGGAAAGAACATTACCTTCGGAATGAAAGTGCGCGGGATAAGTGAAGCCGACCAACAAGCCAAGCTTGATGAAGTTGCTGAACTTCTTCAAATCACGCCGTTAATTGATCGTAAGCCGTCGCAACTCTCTGGCGGTCAACGTCAGCGTGTTGCCATGGGGCGTGCACTTGTTCGCGATCCTCAGTTGTTCCTGTTTGATGAGCCGCTTTCAAACCTTGATGCGAAGCTGCGCGTTGAAATGCGCACAGAAATTAAGCGTCTGCACCAGACATTGGGCGCGTCGATCGTCTATGTAACCCACGATCAAATCGAAGCCATGACATTGGCAACGAAGATTGTTGTGATGAAATCCGGCGTGATCCAACAAGTTGGCACTCCAAATGAAATCTACAATCACCCTGCGAATATGTTCGTTGCTGACTTCATGGGGTCACCTTCAATGAACTTGATACCCGCTAAGGCCAAAATTGGTTCTGCCGGCGCACAGATTGCTGTGGGCCGTGAAGGCGAAGATGATCTGGTTCTTGATTTTGAGCGACCAATCTCTGGCGTGAAGGGAGAGGGCCACATGGATGTAATTCTAGGTCTTCGCCCTGAGAACATTACGGATCCACTCAGCATTGTTTCCCAAAATGGGCAACTTGCAGACTGCCGTATCGACGTTGTGGAACCGGCGGGATCGGACACTTTTGTTGTAACCAATCTGGGTGGCAAACAAGTCACTGCTCGTTTGCGCGCTGACGCTGAAGTTGTTGCTGGTGAGCAAGCATCATTGGCATTTGATCTGTCGAAAGCTTCAGTTTTTGAACCAGAAACGGGCGCGCGTATCGCCTAATCCATTCTTTGACAATTATAGGCGCCGGGTCCTGTCATGGGGCCCGGCATTTTTTTATGCAGCAAACAATTCGGCAGGGCCCGAGGGCACAATGCCGCTTGGGTTGAGTGCCTTGACCGAATAATAGCCTTGTTTGATGTGATCGATGTTCACGGTCTTTCGAACAGCATCGATCTCGTACATACGTTTGGTATGCTGATACACATTCCTAAATGCACTGAGCGGCTTCAAGTTGCATTTGAACAGACCAAAATATGCCGCTTCAAAGCGAACCATTGTTACGAACAGGCGGATGTCTGACTGCGTGATTTGATCACCAAACAAAAACTGGCGGCGATCAGATAGGCGTTGTTCGATCTGTTCTAGTTCTTGAAAAAGCTCTGTTACCGCTTCATCATATGCGGCTTGTGATGAAGCAAAGCCTGCTTTGTAAACACCATTATTCACACGTTCATACAGCCGCTGATCGAAGGCGGAGACATCTGATTGAATTTTGGCAGGAAAGAGGTCCAGTGTGTTTGTACCTAGCTGATCGAATGCACTGTTGAGGATGCGCATGATATCTGCGCTTTCATTATTGATAATGCGGTTTTCTTTTTTGTCCCAAAGTACGGGAACTGTCGCTCTACCTGAAAACTTGTCGTCTGAGTGCGTATACAATTCGTGCATGTATTCTGCGCCGATCAACTGATCTTTGCCACTGGAACCTGCAAAGTTTCCGAAGTGCCATCCCTGTTTTGTTAGTTGGGGTTCAACGACGGAAATCGATACAAGATGATCAAGTCCCTTAAGAGCACGAACGGCTAGCGCGCGGGACGCCCAAGGGCAAATGTACGCAACGACAAGATGGAAACGATCAGCATCTGCCTTATAGGCGACTTGTCCTTCTGGACCAGGCGCGCCATCTGGTGTGATCCACTCACGAAAAGAAGACTTCTGTCGAACAAATCGACCATCTTCGTCTTTCTTTTGAACGGGATGCCAATCGGCATCCCATTTTCCATTGACCAACATGTTATGCTCCGGAAGTTTGGAAGGCGAGTTTGCCGTTTGATAGGTCATAGCGATATGCGCCAGCACCAAGCAAAGACTGTACGATTAGAGCCGCTGCCCAGAAAGCAGGGAATTCCCAGCCACCATTTGGCGCAGAAAACAGCCAACCGTTTTGACCGTGGACGAAGAAGATGGAGCCGAGAAGGATTGGAGCGAGCGCCAAGCTAACCCAACGTGTCTGAAAGCCGACGATAAGAGCAATTGCGCCCAGCAGTTCCGCGGCAATAGTCAAGTAAGCGAGTGGGCCCGGAAGGCCAAGCGATTGAAAGAAACCGACAGTGCCTGCTGGAGTAAAGACGACGATTTTCAGCCATGCGTGAGCCAAAAAGAGGGCGGCGAGTGTTAGACGAAGTAGTGTTGCTGCAAGAGCGTTTGAATTAGGCATTTCGATTTTCCTATGTGATGTTTTGATGACCTCTTTCTATTGGTATGAAAAAAATGATAAATGCGCAGTTTGATGATATATTATCTCCAATACGGAGATAATATGGATCAGATAGAACTATTGCGCGCGTTCGATGCAGTCGCGGAGGCGGGGTCATTTGTTGGTGCAGCTGACCGGCTGGGAACGACCAACAAGCAGGTATCAAAACAAGTAGCTGCGCTGGAGGACAGGTTGGGTGTCCGCTTGTTTCAACGCACTACGCGAAGTGTAACGTTGACCGAAGTCGGTTCAGGCATGCTGATGCAAAGTGCGCAACTGCTTTCCCAATATGATGAAATGGTGCTTGGGGTCCAAAACACGAAAACCAAAGTCTCAGGCAAACTAAAAGTTGCTGCGCCAATTTCTTATGGCGAAGCAAAAATCCTGCCGTTATTGGCGGAATTTGCAGACCTTTACCCAGAGTTGAAACTACAGGTTGATCTCACTGATAGATTTAATGATCTAGTGGAAGAGGGATATGATGCGGCAATTCGGATTGGGGAATTGGCAGACTCTAGTCTCATTGCCCGAAAGATTGCCGAAACGAATATGGTGTTGGTCGCATCCCCCGAATACCTCGCGCAAAATGGCGAGCCAGAGCGAGCAAATGATCTTTTGCGGCACAAAATCATATTTGATCGAAATTACCGTGGTGGCAGGCGTTGGATATTCGGTGCGGGCGACGACTTAAGCAGTGTAACAATTGAACCGCACATACAAGTAAACAGTCCGACGGGGGCTCGACAGCTAGCTCTAAAAGGAATTGGGATCGCAAACAGCCCATACTTTATTGTCGAAAATGACATAAAATCCGGTTCGCTGAAAACGGTGTTGTCGCCAGTGGGGTCAACCCAATGGGGCGTATACATCGTCTACCCCAGTAACCGATATTTGGCACCTAAAGTGCGCTCATTTGTGGATTTTGTCTCGAAACACAAGTCGATCTAACAACGCCAGCCGCCGCGATTGATTTCAATCATAGGTGTTTTTGCAGCACCGTATTATTGTGACACAATCACACAGCATGCGGAGTTTGTGATGAAACAATTGAATGGTCAATTGGCCTTTCAAACCAAAGGCATAACAAAAACATATGGAACCGGTGATGCCACCGTCCATGCCCTGCGCGGCGTTGATATTGAGATTCCCGCGCACGAAATGATTGTGCTTTTGGGACCGTCTGGAAGCGGAAAGTCGACGCTTCTAAACATTTTGGGCGGTCTGGACGATGCGACCACGGGTACTGCGCATTTCTTTGATCAAGAGCTGACTGCAATGAACGAGCGGGCGCTAACGCTCTACCGTCGAAACTATGTTGGTTTCGTATTTCAGTTTTACAATCTCATGCCAACCCTGACGGCGAAAGAGAACGTCGAGCTTGTCACTGAAATTGCTGATGACCCCATGGACGCTGCTGATGCTCTTGCGCAGGTTGGACTTCAAGAGCGGATCAATCATTTCCCAGCCCAACTATCTGGCGGCGAACAACAACGTGTCGCAATCGCGCGAGCAATCGCGAAAAAGCCAACCGTGATGTTTTGTGATGAGCCAACGGGTGCGCTGGACAGTACCACCGGGCGTTCGGTGCTCAATGTATTGCAGAACGTCAATCAAGAATTGGGTACAACCGTGATGATCGTCACCCACGCGGCGGCTACTGCCGCAATGGCCGATCGCGTGATCCATTTCGCCGATGGCGACATTCGCACCGTGATCGAGAACAAGACAAAACTTACCGCTGATGAAATCGAGTGGTGATCTGAATGTTTAGTGCTCTGGACAAAAAGCTAGTCCGCGACCTTGGCAGAATGAAGATGCAGGCCACAGCAATTGGCCTTGTTATCGCGGTTGGTGTTGTCGTGCTGGTTATGATGGACGGACTGTTCAATTCACTAAACCAAACCAAAGAGACCTATTATGACCGGTATCGCTTAGCAGAAGTCTATGCGCCAGCGGTTCGAGCACCTCGTCATCTTTTGACGAATCTTGCCAGTATCCCGGGCGTCGACAGTGTTGTCGGTCGTATTCGTGGCGCTGGTTTGGTCAATCTGCCAAATGTGGATGTCCCAGTTTCCGCTTCAGTGGTGTCATTGCCTGATAATGGAGAACCGCGCCTCAATCACATTTTCTTGGCTGACGGCAGCATGTTCGACAGCCAGCGCGAAGATCAAACATTGTTACTCCGCTCTTTTGCATTGGCGCATGGCTTAGAGCCCGGTGACACCATTTCAGCTACCATCAATGGTGCGAAAAGAACGTTGGAGATAGCTGGATTAGTTCAGTCACCCGAATTTCTAATCTCTATGGGGCTAGGCGAGCTGGCGCCCGACGACAAAAGATTTGCAGTACTCTGGATGAGCGAGACAAGCTTGGGTGCAGCGTTTGATCAAAGCGGAGCCTTTAGCGAGGCCATCTTCTCTTTGACCCGAGACGCCACTCTGCCCGAAGTGCTAGATCGGATTGACCAAATCCTTGCGAATTATGGCGGCACGGGTGCTTATGGCATTGAAGATCAGGCGTCGAATAGGTTCTTAACCGAAGAGATCAAAGGGCTCGCCACTCAGAGTAAAATTCTGCCACCAATCTTTCTGGCCATCGCGGCGTTTTTGCTGAACATTGTGATTTCTCGCATGATCCAGTCTGAGCGCGAGCAGATCGGTTTGCTCAAAGCGTTCGGCTACACCAGTTTTGAGGTTAGTGCGCATTACTTCAAATTTGTTCTCGCAATTGCAATCGGTGGAGCGTTGGTTGGCTGTCTTATCGGTGTTGCTGTTGGCCGCAGCTATGCAGATTTATTCCAGACTTACTATAAGTTCCCATTTTTGGTTTTTCGAGTTGACCCACAAGCGTTTGTCATCGGTATTCTGGTCAGCGTGCTCACTGCCTCAGCCGGGGCGCTGTTCGTGCTTCGCAAAGTGTTCGCACTTACTCCAGCCGTCGCTATGCGCCCACCTGCGCCTACGGATTACACGACGGCGGGTAACTTTTTGGCAATTGCTAAACGATTCTTGGATCAACCAACTCGAATGGTGATCCGTCGGCTTGCTCGGCATCCGGGCCGAGCATTTGGCGCTGCGCTCGGTGTAGGAGCAGGCATGGGGCTTTCTGCTGCTTCAATCGGTTTAATCATGACTTTCAATACTGTGATTGATCGGACGTTTGATTATGTGGATCGGTCCGACATGACGGTGATATTCGCCGCACCACGCTCAACCGACACACTATTTGAGCTTAAATCTTTAGAAGGCGTGCAAGCTGTTGAGCCTTTTCGCTCGGTTCCCGTCGTTTTCAGAAACGGTTTACATTCGCACAAAGGTGCGGTCACTGGGCTTGTTGAAAGCCCTCTGCAATACCGTGCGATCGATAGCGCACTTAACGCCATCACAATGCGTGAAGACGGCATTATTGTCGCCAAGTCATTAGCAAAGAAACTTGAACTGCAAGCTGGTCAATCTGTATTGATTGAAGTTCAAGAAGGCGCCCGCCCAACGTTGAGTTTGCCGATTGTAGGCTTGGCTGAGACACTCTCTGGTGCGCCCGCTTACATGGAGTATGGCGCGCTCAATAAGGTGCTCAAACAACCCAACCAGATTAGCGGTGCTTACCTGCAGATCGATGAGGGTTATCAAACAGCTGTGTATGAGTCCCTGAAGGCGATGCCCGTGATTGCCGGTGCAAATTTGAAGTCGGCTGCGCGTGCATCGTTTGAAGTTTTGATGGATCAAAGCGCTGGTTCTATGCGCTTCGTGATGAGTTTTATCGCTGCGATCATAACATTCGGAATTGTCTACAACAGCGCACGAATTGCATTCGCTGAAAGATCACGAGACCTCGCAAGTTTGCGTGTGATTGGATTTACGCGCGGCGAAACCGCATTTGTGTTACTCGGGGAATTAGCGATGATCGTGCTGCTTGCCATACCGATTGGAATTTTAATCGGCTTTGGTTTGAACGTTGCGATCACCGAAGGCTTCTCAACCGATCTATATCAAATACCACTTGAATTCGTGCCTGAAGCTTATGGCACAGCCGCAATCGCGGTTCTTGTATCGTCAGTCTTCTCAGGCTGGATGGTAAAACGAAACATGGACAGTCTTGATCTTGTCTCAGCCCTGAAAACGAGGGAATAGGAGCTATGGCAAAAAGAAAATCTCGAACTTGGATCATTCTATTGGTTGTGGTGGGTATTGTTGGCGCAATGACCTATTCTTTCTGGCCGAAGCCGTTAAGTGTTGATTTCGGAATTGTTGAGCGATCTCACATGGTCGTAACGATTGATGAAGACGCTAAAACGCGCGTGAAAGAAGTCTATGTGGTATCGACGCCCGTCGCTGGTCGATTGTTGCGCGTTGAAGTCAAGCCGGGTGAAACCGTGGCGGGCAAAGACTCAGTTGTGGCGACAATGTTGCCAACCAACCCAGTAGTGCTTGACGTGCGAACCCGAGAACAAGCGTTGGCGGCCGTTAAGGTAGCTGAAGCTGCGCTTCAAGTTGCGCAAGCTGATCTCAATAGATCGATCGCAGACAAAGAGTTATCAGAGCAAGATTTGGCGCGCACAATCCAACTTCACGTTAAAGAGCTCGTATCCCAAGCTGATCTAGTGCGCGCCAAACGGGTTGCTCTAATGTCAAACGCATCGATGGAAACTGCAAAGGCTGCCATCGCTATGCGCGAAGCAGAAGTGGCAAGAGTTCGAGCGAACCTTATTGGTTTTGAAGAGCCCACTGGTGATAACGAAGAGAACGCTGAGACAATAATTCCACTACATGCGCCTGCTTCTGGTCGTGTTTTGAGAGTCATGCAAGAAAGCGCGACCACGCTTCCGGTTGGGGCACCGATCCTAGAAATAGGCGATATCTCCAATGGGTTAGAAATTGTTGTAGAGTTGCTCTCAAGCGACGCTGTGCGTGTACAAGCCGGAGACCGTGTAATCGTCGATAATTGGGGTGGAGAAGCCAAACTGGGTGGTGTTGTGACAAGGGTCGATCCATGGGGCTTTACGAAATTCTCCGCGCTGGGTGTCGAAGAGCAACGTGTTGTTGCAGTCGTCGAGTTCGTTGAACCATGGGAACAACGTCAAACATTGGGGCATGGCTTTAGAGTAGAAGTGCAAGTGGTGATCTGGGAAGATCAGGATGCGCTCACTGTTCCTTCAAGCGCTTTGTTTAGGGAAGGCGACAACTGGGCAGTGTTTGTGGAAAATGAAGGTGCCGCTGTTAAACACAGCGTTCAAATTGGCCAGAACAATGGACTGCAAGCCGAAGTTCTAGACGGTTTAGTCGAAGGCGACACGATCATTCTTTATCCGGGTGCAAACTTGGTGGATGGCGCACAAGTCGAACAGCGAATAGTTGAATAGGGCTCTGGCCAAACTTTACACTTAAAGATAACAAGGCGTCATGACTGATATTTACGTCGATGGCGACGCTTGCCCTGTAAAAGACGAAGTCGTTCGCGTAGCCGAACGCTATAATGTGAAAACCATCATTGTCTCAAATGGCGGCTTGCGTCCGTCTCGTGATCCGATGATCCAACACATCATTGTTTCTGCCGGTGCTGATGTGGCCGACGACTGGATTGCTGATAATATCGGGCAGGGCGACATCGCGGTCACCGCTGACATTCCTCTCGCTCAGCGATGCCTGGACAAAGGCGCAAAAGTGTTGGGCCCAACAGGGCGGCCATTCACTGACGAGAATATCGGCATGGCCATTGCTATGCGCGGTCTCAAACAGGATTTGCGGGAAAGTGGTGAAATCAAGGGATATAACCCAGGTTTCACTAAAGGTGACCGGTCCAACTTTTTACAAGCGCTGGACCGGCTTATTTCTTCAAAGAACTAGCGTAGACGCTGTTCACTCTCCACATCAAACAACATCATATTGCTTGTGTCGAAATCGACAGAAACCTGCGAGCCCAGTGCAGGTGCATCAGTTTCAGCGCTGGCTTCTACTATGAAGCGCTCGTTCGTAGCCGTTTTTAGATAGACGTATGTCACGCCTCCCAAATGTTCGGTTAGGTCAACGGTGAGGCCTTTGCCTTTGAGGTTTAAGGTCAGATGTTGAGGACGAATTCCAATTGTCACATCAGCACCAGCTTTTGGAAGCTCTACACTCGACTTGATGCCTTTTAGGCCTAGAGCTGGTATGTCGACAGCGCCTTTGGTCGCGGTAGCGCCTAGGAAGTTCATTCCAGGTGAGCCAATAAAGCCTGCCACGAATTTATTGTCTGGGTCCTTGTATAGCTTCATCGGCGAACCAACCTGCTCAACAATGCCTGCGCGTAACACTACGATCTTGTCGGCCAATGTCATGGCTTCAACTTGATCGTGGGTTACATAGATCATGGTTGCGCCGATTTCTTTGTGAAGTCGGGCAAGCTCGACACGCATTTCTACACGCAGTTCTGCATCCAAGTTTGAAAGAGGTTCGTCGAATAGGAATACTTCAGGTCCACGAACAATCGCACGTCCAATGGCCACACGTTGGCGTTGGCCACCTGAGAGCGCTTTTGGTTTACGACCCAGATAGTCATCAAGCTTCAGAATGGCCGAAGCTTCATCAACTTTTCTTTTGACTTCGTCCTTTGGAACGCCGTTCATCTTTAAGCCAAAGCCCATGTTTTCAGCCACCGTCATATGTGGATAAAGAGCATAGGTTTGGAAGACCATTGCCACGCCACGGTCAGCTGGATCTGCCGTGGTGACATCGCGGTCACCAATTTCGATTGTGCCGTCGGTTGTTTCTTCTAGACCCGCGATCATACGCAGCAAAGTTGATTTGCCGCAGCCAGATGGACCAACGAAAACGCAGAATTCACCGTGTTCGACTTCAAGGTCCACACCGTGGATGACCTGAATGGCCTCATATTTTTTGATGGCCTTATTGATTTTTACACCAGACATAAATCCTCCCGATGGATCTTGATTGGTTAGTGGTTTGGGAACTGCCAATTCTCAGAGGCAGTCGCGATTTCTATTGCAGCCTGTTTCATGTCAGGAGCAAATCTCTCTAATTCTTCTAGTGAAGTTCGGTTGGTTGAACTGGTGATCGAAAGACCGCCAAGCACACGATTGGTCTGTGACAGAATCGGCACTGCGACGCAGATGATGTTTGGTTCGTGTTCTTCACGGTCAAAGGCGATTCCCGTCTTTTTGATCTCGCCGAGAACCGCTTTAAGGGCGTCAGGCGTCGTCAAAGTGTGTTCTGTGTATTCATAGAATGCTTGCTGGGCGATAGCCTTTTGTTGCGCCGCATCATCAAGATAGGCGAGCATGGCTTTGCCGACGCCAGTGCAATAAATCGGTCCGACTTTCCCCGCTTGGCTAAACATTTCGATCGGCCGATTGGCATCTCGTTTGTCCACATAGAGCACTTGGCCGTTGTCGAGCTGAGCCAAATGGATCGTTTGTCCAAGATCTTTTGACAGTCTGTCTACCGCAGGTTTGGCAATTGGAGCCAAAGATGACTGCTGCCAAGCCGAATGTGCAAGGCGAACGAGTCGCACACCAGGGGCATATGTTTGGTGATCAGGGTTGTAATCCAGCATGCCTTGATTGGTCAGTGTCTGCATCAAACGATACAGAGTCGCCTTAGGATGTTGGCTGTTTGCTAGTAGGTCGTTGAAGCGTACCGGACGGCCAAAAGCCGCGACATCGTCGAGGATTTCTAGGGCTTTGCCCACTGTTCCATCTTTGTTGGCTTGCTTAGTCACTTCTCTACCCTTTTTAACAGTCGGCTGAATTTTTAGCCAACGTCGCTATTGACAACAATAGGTTTAACGAACAATAATTTCAATAGTTAAAACCAAGTTTCATATGTTGGAACCAATCGGGAGGAAAAACTCATGAAACAACTACTAGGACGCGGTGTAACTGCGATGCTTGCGGCGGCGCTAATGTCGACAACAGCATTTGCAGGTGAACTGGTCATCAACACGGATACTTCAGATCCAGCCCCTAAAGCTGCTTTTGAAGCTGTTATCGAAGGGTTTAAAGCTGAAAACCCAGACGTAACGGTTACTTGGAACCTGTTTGATCACGAAGGTTACAAGACATCTATCCGTAACTTCCTAACGGCGGACGCTCCAGATATCGCTAACTGGTATGCTGGTAACCGTATGTTGCCTTACGTTAATGCAGGTCTTTTTGAAGCTGTTGATGATGTTTGGGAAGGAAATGGCCTAAACGAATCTTTGGGTTCGGCTGCTGGCTCAATGACTATTGATGGTAAAAAATGGGGTGTTCCATACACTTACTACCAATGGGGCGTTTACTATCGCAAAGACATCTTTGAAGCGAACAACATTGAAGTTCCAACAAACTGGGACGAGTTCAAAGCTGCTGGCGCAACTCTAAACGGCGCAGGCGTTACACCAATCACTATCGGTACAAAGTATCTTTGGACTGCTGGCGGTGTATTTGATTACTTGAACCTTCGTACAAACGGTTACGATTTCCACATGGCGCTTACTAAAGGTGAGATCGCTTGGACTGACGACCGTGTTCGCGCAACAATGGCAAACTGGAAAGAATTGGTTGATGCCAACTTCTTCCTAGAAAACCACGCTGCATACTCTTGGCAAGAAGCTCTAGCACCAATGGTGCAAGGCGATGCTGCTATGTACGTAATGGGTAACTTTGCGGTTGCACCACTTCGTGAAGCTGGCCTTACAGACGATCAAATTGGGTTCTTCCAGTTCCCAGTGATCAATGCTGATGTGCCACTTGCAGAAGAAGCTCCAACCGACACTGTTCACATCCCAGCGAATGCGAAAAACAAAGAAGATGCGAAGAAATTCTTGGCATATCTTGCACGCGCAGATGTACAAACTGAAGTTAACAAAACTTTGGGTCAGTTGCCGATCAACAAAGACAGCTCTGTAGGTGACGACAAGTTCCTAGAAGCTGGTTTGTCAATGCTTTCAAGCACAACTGGCGGCATTGCACAGTTCTTCGATCGTGATGCACCAGCTGAAATGGCGAAAGCCGGAATGGAAGGTTTCCAAGAGTTCATGGTTAAGCCAGAACGTCTTGACGAGATCCTTGAGCGCCTCGAAAAAGTTCGCGCAAAAGCATACAAGTAATAGCTAAGCTATAATCAGCCCTGCGCGCCAACGGTGCGCAGGGTCTTTGTTTCCCCGGAAATAACTGGATCTTCATCATGCAAAGTTTTTGGAAGAAAAACCAACAATCTATAGCGCCTTGGCTCTTCTTAGCTCCTGGCATTCTGATGTTTTTGGTTTATGTTGTTTATCCGATTTTCGGTTCTGTCCAAATCAGTTTCCATGACTGGGATGGACTTGGTGAAAAGACTTGGATCGGGTTCGCGAACTACGTCGAACTCATGGACGATCGCTCGTTTTATACATCGCTGAAGAACAATATTCTTTGGCTTGTCCTTTATATGTTGGCCATTCCAGCTGGCCTGTTTGTAGCTCTTTTCTTGAACCAAACAGTGCGCGGAATTCGCCTTTACAAATCTCTTTTCTTTTTCCCATTTGTAATCTCACAAGTGGTGGTTGGTTTGGTATTCTCGTGGTTCTACGATCCAAACTTTGGCCTGTTGAACGTCGCGCTTGGTGCCATTGGTTTTGAACCAATCGCCGTTCTCGCTGACGAACGTCTTGTGACATACGGTATCATCGCTGCGGGCCTATGGCCGCAAACTGCATACTGCATGATCCTTTATCTAACTGGCTTGAACGCCGTTGACCCTGAGCAGATCGAAGCTGCACGCTTGGATAACGCGAAGGGCTGGAAAATGCTCTGGTACATCATTTTGCCACAGCTTCGTCCAGCGACCTTTATCGCGATGGTTGTGACAATCATCGGCGCGCTTCGCTCATTCGATCTGATCTCGATCATGACCGATGGTGGCCCATGGGGTTCATCAAGAGTGTTGGCGTTCTTTATGTATGAACAAGCTTTCTCAGAATACGGTTTCCGTATGGGTTATGGCGCTGCAATTGCTGTTGTCTTGTTCCTGATCATGATGGTCTACATCTCAGGCTTCCTTTATAAAATGTACCGCGACGAGAGGGGGCACTAAGATGTTTCCAACACCTGTAGAGAGAACTTCCGCCACCACGCGCATAGGCTATCAAGTTGCGCTGCCGATCGCGCTAATCCTTTGGCTTTTGCCTTTGATCGCTGTAGCACTGACTTCAATCCGCTCAGCAGGCGACATAAATGCCGGTAACTATTGGGGCTGGCCGTCATCCTTCAACTTTGTAGAGAACTACACCGCGATCTTCACAAATACGCCAATCGGCCAGTATCTGTTGAACAGTTTCAAAGTGACTATCCCGACAGTGATTGGTGCTGTGGCCCTTTCATGTATGACGGGCTTCGCGCTTGCCGTTTACAAGTTCAAAAGCAACCTGATCATCTTCTTTATGTTTGTTGCTGGTAACTTCGTGCCGTTCCAAATCTTGATGGTGCCGGTTCGTGATCTGACTTTGCAAATGGGCATGTACAACACGCCTCACGGTTTGGCTCTATTCCATATTGCTTTTCAAACCGGCTTTTGCACACTCTTCATGCGAAATTTCATCAAAGCGCTCCCATTCGAGTTAATCGAAGCAGCGCGCGTTGAAGGTGTCTCTGAAGCAAAGATCTTCTGGTATGTGGTTCTTCCCCTGATGAAACCTGCGATCGCTGCACTGTCAGTGCTTATCTTCACTTTCATCTGGAACGACTACTTCTGGGCAACCGTGCTGACGCAAGGTGCTGATAATCAGCCGATTACTGCTGGTCTTTATTCATTGAACGGCCAGTGGGTTTCCTCCTGGCACCTTGTGTCTGCAGGTTCCATCGTCGCCGCATTACCACCAGTTGCGATGTTCTTCTTGATGCAGAAGCACTTCATCGCAGGTCTAACATTAGGTGCGGTAAAATGATCCAAGCTTGGCGTTTGGACGATAAACGCCAAACTCTTGTTCTGGGCGCTCGCGATGGGCGCTTAGCTGAAGTGATCTATTGGGGTGGTCGTCTGCCTGATGGCGAGGACCTTTCCAGTCTTTATTCTGCACATGAGTTGGATGTCACAGGCGGTATGCTGGATGTTAATCCAGAGCTTTCAATTTGTCCTGAAGCCTCTCGCACGTTTCCGGGGCAAGTGGGGCTGGTTGCAAATTCGTTGGATGGCACAAAGATTGTTTCCAAATTTCAGTTCACTGAAGCCAAGCAAAACCAAGACAGCCTTGAGCTGATTTATGATGATGCAAAAAACGGCTTAACCTATACCGCACGCTTTGCTGTGAACGGTGAAACCAACATGCTTTCGGCTCAGGCATATTTGGATTCAAGAGAACCAATCAATGTGCAGTGGTTTGCAGCACCAGTTTTGCCTGCCAGCCAACAATCGGCTGAAATGATAGATTTTTCGGGCCGATGGTGTTCTGAATTTCAAGCAAATATGGTGCCTTGGACCGCTGGCGCGCATGTGCGTGACAATCCAACAGGGCGCACCGGTCATGAGCACTTTCCTGGGCTGGTAGTTCCAAACGCTGGTGCGACCAACAATGCTGGCTCAGCCCGTGCATTTCATTACGGATGGTCGGGTGGTCATAAGATGGTGGCAGAGGAACTCTCTGACGGACGCCGCCAAATTCAGTTTGGGCATGCAAGCGGGACTTATCCTGTCGCGCAAACCCAATTTGGAACAGCGAAGCTTTACTTCACCTTTTCCGATGAGGGCATCAACGGCTGTGCAACTTCCTTCCAACGTTACGTACGAGATCAGGTTGTAAAATTCCCCGATCCTAAACGGCAACGCCCAGTTCATTACAATTGCTGGGAAGCCGTTTATTTTGACCATTCATTGAATGAACTCAAAGAGATTGCTAGCCACGCCGCGAGGCTTGGCGCTGAACGGTTCGTTTTGGATGATGGATGGTTCGGCAAACGTGATGATGACACAACCTCACTGGGTGATTGGCAAATTGACAAACGCAAATATCCGAACGGACTAACGCCACTCATCGACCACATCCATTCGCTGGGCATGACATTTGGCATTTGGTTTGAACCTGAAATGGTCAACAAGGAATCCAACGTTTACCGCGCGCATCCTGAATGGGTGCTGGGCGATGATGATCAAATCTTAGGTCGCCAACAAAATGTACTGAACATGGACCTGCCTGAAGTGCGCGAGTACTTGTTTGACGCCATTAGCAAAGTGCTCTCAGAAAGCTCAGTTGATTACATCAAATGGGACCATAACCGGGTTTTACCAATCTCTGATGCGTCGCAAGTCATGGGAACCTATGCACTCCTTGATCAACTTCGTGCGGCTCATCCTTCTGTGGAAATTGAAAGCTGTTCTTCGGGGGGCGGGCGCATCGACGTGGGGGTGCTGGAACGCACTCATCGGGTTTGGCTTTCTGACAGCAATGACGCTTTCGAACGTTTGAAAATCCAACACAATGCAGCATTGTTTTTGCCAGCATGTGTCACTGGTAGTCACGTGGGGCCGCGGACTTGTCACACTTCTGGGCGAACAATGGATATGCGCCTTAGGGCATGGACAGCGGCGCAGCGGCATATGGGTTTTGAAATGGACCCACGCGAGCTAACAGACGAAGAGGCGCAAATTCTTACAGCTGCGACATCATGGTGGAAACAAAACCGTGAATGGATGATGCTGGCGGACATATTGCGCCTAGATGCACTAGACGATGCAATTGTTGCTGAGCAACATATGAGCGCAGACAAGTCGAGATTCGTTGTGTTTGCGGGCAAAATTGCCGCTTCCGATCAAATTCTGCCACGTCCGCTCGCATTGGCGCGTTTGGATGAGAGTGCGAAATACGAAATTGATCTTATTAACCGCGATGATGTGGTTGGACTTTCAAGAGGAAGTACAGCGATTGAACGCGGCAAAGTAACACTATCTGGGGCCTATTTGAAAAATCACGGCCTCAACCTACCATGGAGTTTTCCCGACACCATGTGGGTGCTTGAAGGAAGAAGAGTAAATGACTGACAAGAAGAACCGTCGCAGCCAAGCTTGGTACGGTAAAAAAGACAAGGATGGCTTTATTCATCGTTCGTGGATGAAGAACCAAGGCTTTCCTGATCACGTCTTCGACGGTCGTCCAATTATTGGTATTTGTAATACGTGGTCAGAGCTTACACCTTGCAATTCGGGATTGCGGGTGTTGGCTGAGGCGGTGAAACGAGGCGTTTGGGAAGCCGGCGGCTTCCCCGTCGAGTTTCCCGTCATGAGCCTTGGGGAAACCCAAATGAAACCTACAGCAATGTTGTTCCGCAACTTGTTGGCAATGGATGTAGAAGAATCCATTCGCGCGTACGGCATTGATGGTGTTGTGTTGCTTGGCGGTTGTGACAAAACCACTCCGGGCCAGCTTATGGGCGCTGCGTCGGTTGATTTGCCAACCATAGTGGTTTCATCCGGCCCAATGTTGAATGGCAAGTTCGAGGGTAAAGACATTGGTTCTGGCACCGATGTTTGGAAATTCTCAGAAGCCGTTCGTGCTGGCGATATGACTTTGAAAGATTTCATGAATGCTGAAAGCGGCATGAGCCGTTCAGCTGGCGTGTGCATGACAATGGGAACCGCATCGACGATGGCTTCAATCGTTGAAGCCATGGGCATGTGTTTGCCAACAAACGCTGCGCTTCCAGCCGTAGATGCACGTCGCACCAACTTGGCGCACCTTACAGGAAAACGCATTGTTGAGATGGTCGACGAAGACTTGGTTATGTCAAAGGTCGTGGATCGTGCGAGTTTTGAGAATGGCATTTTGGCTAATGCGGCTGTTGGCGGCTCGACCAACGCTGTTGTTCACTTGCTTGCAATTGCAGGACGTGTCGGCATTGACCTCACACTTGAAGATTTTGAACTCGGCAGTGAAATTCCGTTGCTGGTCAACTGTATGCCGTCTGGCAAATATTTGATGGAAGACTTCTGTTATGCGGGTGGCATGCCGGTTGTTCTGAAGGAACTCGGCGATAAGCTGCGCACTGCAAATACTATTTTGAACAAGGACATTTCTGTTTTCGCTGATGGCGCCGAATGCTTCAACGAAGACGTTATCCGTCCATTTGATGATCCTCTTAAGCCTGCCGCAGGATTGCGTGTGCTTAAGGGTAATTTGGCTCCAAACGGTGCGATTGTGAAACCTTCTGCAGCCACTGATGAGCTGCTTGAACATGAAGCTGAGGCTTTCGTTTTTGAGAGCATCGAGGACATGAAAGCCAACATAGACCGACCAGACCTGCCGGTAACTAAAGACACGGTTTTGGTGCTCAAAGGTTGTGGACCTAAAGGCTATCCGGGTATGCCAGAGGTTGGCAATATGCCAATTCCACGCGTGCTCGTGGAGCAGGGCGTTCGCGACATGGTCCGCGTTTCTGATGCGCGTATGTCGGGCACAGCCTATGGAACTGTAATCTTGCATGTGAGCCCTGAAGCCCAAGCTGGAGGCCTGTTGGCATTAGTGAAAACAGGTGACAAGGTGAAAGTCAGCGCATCAGCCGGTGTGCTTGAACTTTTGGTATCAGAAGAAGAAATTGAAAAACGCCGCGAAGCATGGGTGCCAGAAACGCCACACTACGATCGCGGTTATGCAAAACTTTACATCGATCACGTGTTGCAAGCGGACAAAGGCGCAGACCTTGATTTTCTTGTCGGTAAAGACACACGTCCTGTTACTCGGGAGAGCCACTAATGAGCGAAAATGTAACCTTTCACGACCTTGAGGGCCAAAGTGTTTTCATCACTGGCGGCGGTTCAGGCATTGGCGCTGCGCTAACCGAGGGTTTTTTGAAACAAGGTGCAAATGTTGCCTTTGTTCAGCGTTCAGATGCCAGTGAATTTGCGACTGAGATGGGCGAAAAATACGGCAACAAACCATTGTTCATCAAATGTGATGTGACAGATGTTCCAAGCCTAAGATTTGCAATCAAAGAGGCAAGTAAAGCGCACGGCAACATAACCGTGATGGTCAACAACGCAGCGATTGATCAACGTCACGAAATGGAAGGCTATACCGTTGAGGAGTGGGATTTTGCGATGGATGTAAATCTTCGCCCACACTATTTTACAGCTCAAGCAGTTGCAAAAGGAATGAAAGAAGCTGGCGGCGGTTCGATCATCAATTTCTCTTCAATTTCCTATATGATGGGGGCTGGCGGTTACACGTCCTACATGACATCGAAAGCTGCCATTGTTGGCATGACCCGAGCGCTTGCACGGGAGTTGGGCCCAGACAATATTCGCGTTAATGCGCTTTCGCCGGGTTGGGTTTTAACACAACGTCAGCTCGACAAGTGGGCAACGCCAGAAGACCTTGCGTCACACTTGGAAAAACAATGTCTCAAAGAGCATTTGGTGCCTGATGATATTGTCGATGCCACTCTGTTTTTAGCTTCAAAAGCCAGCCGTATGATGACCAGCCAAGCAATGGTTGTAGACGGTGGCGTGGCGATGACTGGATAAGCCATGAGCAATAACATTCAATGGATTGCACTCGACTGGGGAACTACCCACTTTAGAGCCTGGGCCATGGGCGCAGGCGGGCAAGTGCTCGACCAAGTTAAAAGCGATCAAGGCATGGGTTCACTCTCGCCTGACGAGTTTGAAGGTGTTTTACTGAGCCAGCTTGAACCATGGTTGGCTGATCGTCAAAAGCCACTTACTGCATTTGCATGTGGCATGGTGGGTGCGCGCCAAGGTTGGACGGAAGCCGCTTATCTTTCCGCACCATGTGTGCCGCCACGCAACGAACAATTGGTAAAAGCGCCAACGACTGACCCTCGATTGAACGTGTATATTGTCCCCGGTCTGTCTCAGGCAGAACCAGCAGACGTTATGCGAGGGGAAGAAACACAAGTAGCTGGTTTCTTAGCAAGCATGCCCTCGTTTGAAGGCGCAATGTGTATGCCGGGCACACACTCAAAGTGGGTTGAGATCAAAAACGGTGTAGTCGAGCGCTTCACGACCTTTATGACTGGCGAAATGTTCGGCCTGATGACCAAGCATTCTGTAATCAAGCATTCCGTAGCGGGCAAAGGTTGGGACCACGAGCAATTTCTTGCAGGCGTAGAACTGTCCATGGCAAACCCTGCGATGACCAGTCAAGAACTGTTCGGCATTCGCCCGCGTTCAATCTTACAGGACTTTGGTCCAGATAAAGCTCGCGCACGTCTTTCGGGTCTACTGATTGGTTGGGAGATATTAGCAACCAAACATCTTTGGGCAAACAAACAGATTTGCATTCTTGGCGAACCGCAACTTACAAAAATTTACAATATCGCACTTGAGCAGCAAGGATGTCAGGCGACCATCGCTGACGGCGATATGATGACACTAGGCGGATTGCACGCAGTGGCAGTCGCGCAAATGGAGCAAGCTTCCTAAATGACACGAAAAATTATTGCCATCCTTCGCGGTGTGAAACCGGATGAAGTCGTTGCGATTACCAATGAAATCGTTGAAGCGGGGATCACAATGATCGAAGTGCCGCTCAACTCCCCTGAACCTCTAAAAAGCATCTCTGCTATGGCGCATGCATTTGCTGGGCGCGCAGAAGTTGGCGCGGGCACAGTTTTGACAGAACAAAATGTTGCAGACGTCAAAGCATCAGGCGGACAATTTGTTGTTTCGCCTGATGCAAATGTCGATGTGATCAAAGCAACTAAGGCAGCAGGTATGAATTCATACCCGGGTGTGTTCACCGCGACGGAATGTTTTGCCGCAGTACACGCAGGCGCAGATGCGCTAAAGCTCTTTCCAGCTAATGCATTAGGACAATCGGGCTTAAAAGGCCTTAAGGCTGTTTTGCCAAAAGACATCGACACCTATGCAGTTGGTGGTGCTGATGCATCTAATTTTGGCGAGTGGAAGTCTGCTGGCGCAGATGGTTTTGGCCTTGGCACAGCGGTCTACAAACCGGGTGATGATGCGGCTACGGTACGCAGAAAAGCCGATGCGATTGTAAAAGCATACGATGCGGAATTCACATCATGAATATAGGGATTTTTGACGATAGGCAGTGCACTTTGGGTGAAGGTCCTATTTGGCATCCGCTGCGCAAACAGTTCTATTGGTTCGACATTGAAGAAAAGCAATTTCAAACCAAACAAGACGGCGAGCAAAAAGTCTGGCAGTTTGACCGTTCAATCGCTGCTGCTGCTTGGATAGATCAGGACCATTTTGCCATTGCCGATGAATTTGGCCTTGTAAAGTTCAACCTAAACAACGGCTCTGAAGAGCGCATTGTGGATATTGAAAAGGACAATCCTGTCACGCGTGCGAATGACAGCCGCGCCGATCCATTCGGTGGCTTCTGGATTGGTACCATGGGAAAGAACGCAGAAGAGGGTGCTGGTGGTATCCATCGCTACTATCGCGGCGAAGTTCGATGCCTATTCCCAAACATCACAATCCCTAATTCCATTTGCTTTTCACCTGACGGTTTGTTCGCTTACTTCACAGACACCGGTACAAAGAAGATTATGCGCCAAAGCTTGGACCAACAGCATGGTTGGCCAGTGGGTGATTCGATTGTTCACATCGATCTAAACGCGGCGGGATTGAATCCAGACGGTTCTGTTGTAGATGCTGCTGGCAATTTATGGAACGCACAATGGGGCGGCAATCGTGTGTCTCAGTATAGCGCTGATGGCGAATTGTCACGGGCAATTGAATTGCCTGCAAGTCAGATCACATGCCCAGCATTTGGTGGCGAAGACTTGCAAACAATGATCGTCACGTCAGCCAACATCAACCTTGGCGACACTGAAACGGACGGCGGCAAAACCTTTGTGGTTGAAACTGACGTCAAAGGTCAACTAGAGCACCAGCTGGTTCTGTAAACATGACAAAACGATTTCTTGGCACTTGCTACTACCCCGAACATTGGCCTCGCGAGCAGTGGGCGGATGACGCGCGCCGCATGACCGAACTGGGTCTGACGTGGATCCGTATCGGCGAATTCGCATGGAGCCGCATTGAGCCGAATTTTGGTGAGTTTGACTTTGAATGGCTGGACACCGCGATTGAAACACTAGGCGCAGCAGGTCTTAAGGTCGTGCTTGGAACGCCTACAGCGACACCACCGCGCTGGATGGTCGATCGTCATCCGGATATGCTTAGCATCGATGAAAATGGAGACGTACGTAAGTTTGGTTCGCGTCGTCATTATTGTTTTTCGCACCAAGGTTACCGCAAAGAATCAGTTCGAATTACTGCGAAACTTGCTGAACGGTATGGCCAAAACCCTCACGTAGCAGCTTGGCAAACCGACAACGAGTTTGGTTGTCACGACACCACCTTGTCTTATTCACTGGCAGCACAAGGTCAATTTCGCCGCTGGTTGGAAAACCGTTATGAATCGCCACAGGCCCTGAATGAAGCTTGGGGCAATGTGTTCTGGTCGATGGAATATGACACGTTTGATCAAGTTGAATTGCCAAATCAAACGGTAACGAAATCCAACCCTGCGCATCGCATGGCTTTCAGACGTTTTTCATCCGATCAGGTTGTTAGTTATAACAAGTTGCAAGTTGACGAAATCAAGAAACACACCGATGCGCCCATCGCACATAATTATATGGGGCGCATTACTGAGTTTGATCACTTTAAGGTCGGCGACGATCTAGAAATTTCAAGCTGGGATTCATATCCGCTTGGCTTTCTTGAAGATCGTATTGAAGAAACTGAAGAGTTCAAGCACGCCCATTCACGTCAAGGGCACCCCGATTTTCAAGCCTTCCATCATGATATCTACCGCGCAGTTGGCAACGGCCGCTGGTGGGTGATGGAGCAACAGCCAGGCCCGGTAAATTGGGCACCATACAATCCGGCTCCTTTGCCCGGCATGGTACGTCTATGGAGTTGGGAGGCTTTGGCTCATGGCGCTGAGAGTGTTCTGTATTTCCGCTGGCGTCAGGCCCCGTTTGCTCAAGAGCAAATGCATTCAGGATTGTTGCGGCCAGATAGCGAAAATGCGCCAGCTCATCATGAGGCGCTTCAAGTTGCAAAAGAGCTGCAGGAAATTGGCGACGATGATGCGGTTCGCGCCGATGTTGGAATAGTTTTTGATTATGAGAGCGACTGGGTGACAGACATTCTGCCCCAAGGTGACACCAACAAGTATTTTGATCTGGTTTTTGACTATTACCGCGCTGCGCGAAAGTTCGGCTTGTCTATTGATATCGTCAAACCAAATGCGACCGATTTGTCGGATTACAAAGTTGTCATGTTGCCCGGTGTTGCAACATTGAGCGATGAACTGCGCGCTGCGATTGATAAATTTGATGGCGTGACGATTGCCGGTCCGCAAACAAATTCAAAAACGAATGAATTTTCAATCCCAGTGCCGTTACCTCCCAATTTGCCGGGCCTTGACGCGACAATTGAATGCGTCGAAAGCCTACGGCCTAGTGAGCAACCAAAAGTCAATGGTGGTGGTCATGTGCAACGATGGCTGGAGACATTGGACACGAATGCGAACGTTGCCGGTGAACTTGAGAACGGAAAAGCTGTAGTCGTTCGGCAAAGCAACATGATCTATGTTGCCGGTTGGCTGGATCAGGTGGGTTTGGCCAATCTGTTCAAACAAGTTTGTACAGAAACTGACATTGCAATCGAAGAAATGCCTGCAAGTGTTCGTCGTCGGGACACAGACGGTTATAAGTTCTATTTCAACTATGGACCTACAGCACAAACCATCAGTGGCCATCAGGTGGAGCCCGCTGGTGTTCATTGGGAAAAACGATAGTCGACATAATGCCTATTTGAATGCGTGAATTTCTCTGATAGTGAGCAATAACAAAAAAGCTGTCAGGGGAAATTGATGAGCAATCAATCTAAAGAAAAAGCTAACCCGGTTTTGGCTGAATTCGTACGTGGCAACATGTCGGAAAACCTGCACCGTGGCTCTTTCTGCGTGGTAGATGCGCAAGGCAAGATCATCGCAAGCGCTGGTGATGTTGATGCTATGGTCTATCCACGCTCCGCTATCAAATCCTTGCAAGCACTGGCCCTTTTCCAAAGTGGAGCAGTTGAGAAGTTTAATCTCACCGATCAAGACTTGGCTCTAGCATGTTCTTCGCACCTTGGAGAGCAATTCCATGTAGATGGCGTAAAAGAGATCTTAGCCAAAATCGATCTCACTGTTGATGATCTTGAGTGCGGCGCACATCAACCAACTCATAAAGATGCGCGTTACGAGTTGCGTGGACGTGGTGAGAAACCATCTGCTTTGCACAACAACTGTTCGGGCAAACATGCCGGTATGCTCGCAGTCGCTAAAGCGCTTGGCGTAAATCACAAAGGCTATATTGAAGCAGAACATCCGGTGCAGGTGCTGGTTCGTGAATGCGTAGAACGGGTATTGGATTTCAAATTGTCACCGGACTTTTGTGGTCGAGACGGATGCTCAATTCCAACTTGGGGCGCGCCGTTGAAATCTTTCGCTGCTGGCTTCGCCAAAATGTCGTCTGGGTCAAATACGTTGCCTGCTCTATACGCGAATGCAGGCGATCGCCTTTTTAACGCTGCAGCGAGCAACGCGAAGTTCATCGCTGGTACCGATGGTTTTGATACAGATGCGATGAATGCATTCGAGGGCGATCTGATGCTCAAGATAGGCGCAGCGGGCGTCTTCTGTGGCGCATTGCGAGGCAAGAACTGGGGATTTGCGCTAAAGTGCGATGACGGTTCTATGGACGCTGCCCATGCGATTGTCGCTGGTCTATTGAACGCCATGTCCGTCAGTACTGAAGAGACTGCGCCGGTTTTGCGCAGCAAAATGGCTCAAGTGTCGAAAAACTGGCGCGGCTTTGAAGTTGGACAACTGCAATCACACGAAGATATCGCTAGCTATTTCTAAGCTTAGTATTTGTTATCGTTGACACTTAAGAATGGGAAACGGCTTGCGTTTTTCTGCAAGTCGGTTTCGACCATGTCGTTCCAAGTAGCACCAACAATTGAGGCGACAGAAGACTCTACGATCATATTACTATTGATCTGAGCGGTGCCTACACCTTCAACAACAGAGACTACTATTCCGTAGTCAGCTTTTCTTACAATGTTGTCGGTAACGCTAACGTTGCGCATATATGGTCCCCAACCGACACCGATGCCAACGCCGGGAACATTTTCGACAACATTTCCGTCAACAACTACGTCAGCCTCTATGCCTATGCCGACAGGAACGGTGTCAGGATTGTTGGGGCTTTTTGACCATACGTTACGAACGATATTGTTCGCGCAAACTGCCAATCGCCCGCCATCATTCCAGTTCGTTATGGCAATGCCTTGCGCGGTCCCATCAATGATGTTTTGCGCCACAATGGATCCGTCGAACTCGAATTCTGAGAATATGGCCACTTCATAAAGGTCGCGACAATTGTTGCCGATGATCTGACAATTCTTGGTGCCATTCGCCCTGATTGCAGAGAATGCACAGTCTGTGATTACATTGTTGGACACAACAACATCGCCAGCGCGGTAGATGTTTATACCGTTGCCATTCTGACCATTACCACCATTGCGCCAGTGTATGTTGGAAATGTGGTTGCCCGACACAATCGAGCCGTCATGAGATTGATCGCCACGCCAAACCAAAATGCCGTTGTTACCACAATCATCTATGAAATTGTCGTTGATGTTCATGCCTCGAGAATCGAGCGAGAACACAGCGCCAACCTCGTGTGACTGAAAGTGATTAGCCGAAATGTGACCGCTTGAACCATATAGAGCGACACCATACATAGCGGAGTTTTCAAAACGACAGTCAGTAACGGTGACGCTTGTGCAGTTGATGAATGACAACAGTCCAAAATGATCGGCGTCGCTGGAGCCGCCAGGCCCAGCGAATCCAACCTTACGAATACTAACATTTGAAACATCACTGCCCACAATGGCAGGGACGTCGCTTAATGTGCGAAGGATGCTTTTGCCATTGGCACCGATGAGTTCCACATCAGAGGAAAGCTCTACGTTGGCGATGATGTATTCGCCTGCACCAAGAAACAAAGAACGGCCACTAATGGACGCTTCAGCGATTGCCTTATCAAAGGCCGCAGATTGATCTGTGCCTAAGTCGGGTAAAAGACCAAAGTCAGCGGCATCGAGTGCGCCAACGTTGGCCAAAGTTGCAGTGGGAACCAGTGCGCTAGCAACAACAGTTGTCGCCATCATGCCAAGTAGATTTCGCCGATTGGTTTTCATGCATCTTTCCTCAATTGTTGAGAAATTATGCGCATGTCCAGTTCGGTGGTGCAATCAGAGCTTGTAAACGGCGTTAACGCTCAAATCAGCGTTTGCGTAGTCGTACTGCTGTGCCCGAACACGTCACCATCAACATTGCGCCGCGTGCGCCAACGGTTTCATAGTCTAAATCAATGGCTACAACAGCATCTGCACCCATGACGCGAGCGCGGTCTGTCATTTCTTCCAATGCCGCTTTGCGGGATTTGCTCAATGTCTCTTCGTAAGCCCCCGAGCGTCCACCGATGTAATCGGTCACCGTCGCCATGATATCGCGGATAATGTTTGCGCCCAAAATGGTTTCGCCCATTACTATGCCCAAATATTCAGTGATCTCGAAACCTTCAAGAGAGTCCGTCGTTGTCGTCAGCATAATGCCCCCAAATGGCTGTTGCGTTTGCATGCAGATAGGGCGCAACTCAGCAGATTCCAAGAGCTGAGGCGACAAGTTCTGTTAAAAACGAGAATCTTCTGCCCTGAAAATGGCAAATTTTGTTGAGAATGATGCGCCCAACGTCTTATATGTCGACAAAGAGTTGCAAAGGGTGAGCATGGAACGGTTTGTTGAAGACAAGGTCTATCTTGGTACGAGTACCAAGGGCGAGTATCTCAATCTAAAACTGGCCAACAGACATGGCTTAATAACAGGCGCAACCGGCACGGGTAAGACTGTCAGTTTGCAGGTTATGGCCGAGGGCTTTTCTCGAGCAGGCGTTCCTGTTTTCTGTGCGGATGTTAAGGGCGATCTGTCTGGTATCGCTGTTGCTGGGGAAACCAAAGGTTTTCTAGAGGAGCGTGCGACCAACATCGGTTTCGGCGACTATGTCTATGAAGCATTCCCAACAATATTTTGGGACCTTTATGGACGCAAAGGCCATCCAATCCGGGCAACGATTTCGGACATGGGGCCGTTACTTCTCTCACGCTTGCTTGATCTATCAGATGTGCAGGAGGGCGTGCTCAATATCGCTTTTGCTTTGGCAGACGATGAGGGGCTGCTGCTACTCGATCTTGCTGACCTACGCGCATTGCTTGTCGAGATTGACGAACGATCAGCCGAAATTTCAAAAACATATGGTCGTGTTTCACGCTCGTCAATTGGAGCGATCCAGCGGTCTTTGTTGGTTTTGGAACAACAAGGTGCCGAAAACTTTTTCGGTGAACGCGCATTAGATATCAAAGACTTGATGCGTGTGGATGATGATGGCCGTGGCTTTGTAAATGTGCTCGCGGCTGACGAACTGATGCAGGCGCCTCGATTGTACGCGACATTCTTGCTTTGGTTGCTTTCAGAGCTATTCGAGGAACTCCCTGAAGTTGGGAATCCAGACAAACCCCATTTGGTTTTCTTCTTCGATGAAGCCCACTTGCTGTTTGAGGATGCACCAAAAGCCTTGTTGCAAAAAGTGGAACAAGTGGTGAAGCTTGTTCGTTCTAAAGGTGTGGGCGTTTATTTTGTGACGCAGAACCCGCTCGATATACCGGACGCTGTTTTGTCTCAATTGGGCAATCGTGTTCAACATGCTTTGCGTGCTTACACGCCAAGAGAGCAAAAAGCGGTTCGAACTGCTGCCGACACATTTCGTCCTAATCCAGAATTCAATACAGCGGAAGTCATCACTCAACTTGGCGTAGGTGAGGCGCTTGTTTCAACGTTGGAGAAGAAGGGCGTGCCTTCCATCGTTGGCCGGACCATGATGCGACCGCCGTCATCCCGACTTGGACCGATCACCGACAAAGAGCGCAAGAAGATCATGCGCGATAGTCCTATGGCTGAATTGTACGATGAGACTATCAATCGTGAATCGGCTTATGAAGTCTTGGCCGAACGTGCCGAGCGAAGTCAACGCGAAGAAGAATTGCAACGCGAGCGCGAAGAACAAGAACGCGAAAATTACGGACGCATGAAGCGTTCACGGACGGGATATGACGATGTCTATCGGGATGACCGTCCAACGAAACGATCGCGGTCTAAAAGTCGACGCAAGTCCAGAAGGCAAAGCTCTCCAGAAGCCGCTTTGAACACTTTTGCAAGAACAGTCGCTCGGCAGTTGGGGAATCAGCTGGTTCGTGGCATCCTTGGAAGCTTGAAGCGTGGGCGATAGGAAGTAGACGTGTTTTTCAAAAAGAAAATCAAGATGGTGAAACTGTCTGGTCTTGATCGACCGGCTGGCTTTCTCGTTCCTCACGGCGAAGATGTTAGCGCTAAGCTGATCAGCCTTGCTCACTCATGTGGCGAATTCTTGGCTTCCAAAGGCACTCAGATTGTGTGTCCGACACCTCGCGGAGAAACTGGTATCGCTTTAGCTACTGGTGCCCTTTCGATCGGTGGGAAAGTCAAAATCATATCCACGGATGCTGAAGCTGGCCCAATTGAAGGCGCTGAGTATCAAAGTGGTGTTGAGGAAGAACTCAACTCTGCGTTCGCTGAAGTCGGGCATATTTGGGTGTTGCCTCCCTCAATGAACGATCTACAGCGCTATCTGGAAGTGTGGACGAACGCAGCGTTTCCCCCATTGGTCTGTCTTGATCCAAATAACGAATTCATGCTGCTTCGTGGCTTTGTGGAAGACGTTGTTTGTGACGGTAACGCAAAGGCCGCTCAACGGCTGATTTTTGCCAAAAGCCTTGATGAGGGCTGGGAAGCCCTTAGCGAACTGATGGCCGCCTAACATCCTATCAATGAAAAGGTTGTTGGTTGTCTTCCGGCTCGCTCTTGCCAAACAATGGAATAACGTTCCCCGAATATTGAGGCGTTGTGTCTTGTTCGTCGATCTTAAACTCGACTTGCTGAGCCAAAGATGACTTGGGAGCCGGTGTGCGACGATAACGAGATGGCAGTGCTAACCGCGCGTCTACACGTTCTTTTATGTAAGCAGGTGACATTGGTTTAATGATGATCTCGTCAATGCCGACCGCGCCGATCGCTTTTTGCATATGGCCATCAATACTCTCACTCAAAGCGATGATCTGCATGTTTTCGGTGTGCATGCGTGGGTTAGATTTCAACACAGATGCCAATTTAGGGCAGCTTGTTTCTTCTAGGTGATAGTCAGAGATCAGCAGGTGAACCGGGGCAATACGAAGATAGATGGCCAGTGCCTTTGGCGTTTCAAAAACGCGCACGCGAACATTCAAACAGTCCTTGAGCATCATAGACAAAATGGAGCTTAGCGCAGCATTTTGCGTAATAATTCCAACGACTTTCAACATTTAACCGACTCACCTCTAAAGTTAACAAAATGTTAACATTTGTGAGGTGCGCTCAACCCACGAGTTTCAAACTGTCCCCAACTTCACAAAAAAGGCCCGCTCAACATGGTGTCGAGCGGGCCAAATTCTGATGATGTCGAACGCGCCTACTTAGCGGCGTCGAACAATTCAGCAACATATTCCCAGTTGATCATCGAATCGAAATAGGCTTCGAGATACTTAGGACGCGCATTGCGGTAATCGATGTAATATGAGTGTTCCCAAACATCACAACCAAGCAACGGAGTTTGGCCAAATACAAGTGGGTTCTCGCCATTTGCAGTTTTGGTAACTTCAAGTTTGCCTTCGTTCATTACGAGCCAAGCCCAACCAGAACCAAACTGCGTAGCGCCAGCATTTAGAAATGCTTCGCGGAATTCAGCAACAGAGCCCAAATCAGCGTTGATTTTAGCTTCCAACTCACCAGGAATAGAACCGCCGCCATTTGGCTTCATCCATTTCCAAAAGTGCATGTGGTTGTAGTGTTGTGCAGCATTGTTGAACAGGCCGGCATTTTTGCCGAAGCTGCCACGAACTACGTCTTCCAAAGACTTGCCTTCAAGGCCAGAACCTTCAAGCAATTTATTGCCGTTGGTTACATAAGCTTGGTGGTGCTTGTCGTGGTGGAACTCAAGAGTTTCAGCAGACATGTAAGGTGCCAACGCGTCATATGCGTATGGTAGATCAGGAAGTTCAAAAGACATTGGGTGCCTCCAATAGATTTTTCGTACGATAGCGATTTAGCCGCAGTTCATCGGCTTTTATAAAGGTTGTCGCCACAGACAACAACACTTCAATAAGAAAAGACTTTTTAAATACGTGCTATTTTGTAGTTTCCAGTGCGAATACATAGGCCATGGCGACTTCTTTAATCCGCTCAAACCGTCCAGACATGCCGCCGTGACCTGCACCCATATGGGTCTTTAGGATCAAGGGGTTACTATCGGTTTTACTTGCGCGAAGTTTAGCCACCCATTTAGCGGGTTCCCAATAAGTCACGCGTGGATCCGTGAGGCCGGCCATAACAAACATAGATGGGTAATTCTGTGCAGACACATTGTCATAAGGCGAATATGAGGCGATACGGTCATAGTCTTCCTTCGATGTTATAGGGTTCCCCCACTCCGGCCACTCTGGTGGAGTGAGCGGTAAAGTGTCGTCGAGCATGGTGTTCAACACATCGACAAAAGGAACCTGCGCGATGATGCCACCAAACAAGTCTGGTTCCTGATTGGCGATAACGCCCATCAGCATTCCACCGGCAGAACCACCCATTGCAGCGATTTTGCCTTTTGAGGTATAGCCTTCTTCGATCAACATATTGGCAGAAGCAATAAAGTCGTCAAAAGTGTTGGTTTTGAACTCCTTCTTGCCTTTGGTGTACCACTCATAACCTTTTTCCATACCGCCACGAACATGGGCGATGGCGTAGACCATTCCACGATCCACTAGCGATAGATTGTTCTCGGAGAAACCAGATGGCATCGACATGCCATAAGAACCATAACCGTAAAGAAGCAATGGAGCTGAACCATCCAATTTGAGATCAGCGCGATGCAAAATTGTAACGGGAACTTTTTCGCCGTCATGTGAAGTCGCAAACAAGCGCCGAGTCACATAATCTTTTGGCTCGTGTCCTGATGGAATAACCTGCGTTTTGCGAAGTTTGCGCGCTTTGCTCACTAAATCATAATCAAACACTTGGGATGGTGTTGTTGGCGAAGAATAGTAGTAACGAATCTCTGTGCTATCGAACTCATAACCGCCAGAAACGGATAGCGTATAGGCTTCTTCATCAAAGCTAATGGCTTCTTCTTCTTCAGTCACCAAGTTGCGCACAATTATGCGGGGCAGGCCTTCAAACTGTTCTTTGCGAACCAGATAGCCATCTTTTAGGAAGTAACCCTGCATCAAAACACCAGGACGGTGAGGGATCAGGTCCATCCAATTGGAGCTGTCCGGCGATGCAAGCGGTGCGGTCATCATTTTGAAGTCTATAGCGCCATCGGCATTTGTCGTGATGTATAAAGTGTCGCCGTGATCTTCGATGCCGTACTCGCGGCCCTCAATTCGTTCCGAGATCAAAGTTGGTGATGCTTCAGGGCTGTCAGCTGGAATGTAGCGAATTTCGCTGGTTTCATGATCGTTCGCGTCGATCAGGATCAGTTTTCCAGAACTCGTTTTATGGATGCCCAAAAAGAAACCCGGGTTCTTTTCTTCGTACACCAAACGATCGTCCTCGGCTTTGCCGCCAAGTTTGTGATGGAATACTTTGTGTGGGCGATGGTTCTCGTCTTGAACAATATAGAAGAAGCTTTCGCTGTCCGCAGCCCATACAATGCCGCCAGCAGAATTTGCGATTTGGTCTTCAAGCTCTTTGCCGGTTTCCAAATCGCGCACATAGATGGTGAAATACTCAGAACCTTTGCGATCACATGACCATGCTAAGAGCTTGTGGTTTGGCGCATGTGCAGCCCCGCCAGAACGGAAGTACCCGTCGCCCGCTTCAACATTGTTGTCGATCAGAATTGCTTCGTTGCCACCATCTCTGTCAGTGCGGCACAATTGACTGTATTGTTGGCCTTCTAGTGTCCGGCTGAAGTACGCGTAGTCGCCATGTTTAAACGGCACGCTTGTATCGTCTTCTTTGATGCGACCGCGAATTTCGTTGTAAATCGTTTCCTTAAGGTCGTCGAAATCGCCCATGTACTGGTCGAAATATGCGTTCTCGTCTTCAAGGTATGTGCGAATGTCTTGGCGCAAAACGGAAGGGTCGTGCATGACTTGCTGCCAGTTCTCATCACGCAGCCAGTGATAAGTGTCGTTGCGTTTGATCCCGTGGTTTTCGCTAAAATGCGGACGCGTTTCAGCTACAGGTGGGTTCAATTTCGTCATGTATGATTTTCCTTCACGGTTTGACAGTGGAATTTGCCAATCGTTTGCATATTGCGATTTTACATCTAATGCTTCGATGTAAGAAACTTATATGGTTCATATCAAAGCAGATTAAAGGAATCGCGAACAATTTTGATCACCTTATCTCACCATGTGAACAAGACAATTGCTTTGAATGCGGGAAAATCGATCTATGAGCACACTGTCGCTACGGCCAGCCGAAGCTGAAGACGAGGATGGCATTGCCAATGTTTGTCTTCAAACCGCAGACAATGGACAAGATGCGTCAGCCAATTTCTCTCGGCCGGATTTGCCTGGGTTAGTCTGGAGCACACCTTACATAGTTCATTCCCCGCAGCATTGTTTTGTCGTTGAAACACACAATCGAATTGTAGGCTTTATCGTCACAACGACACATTCGCGCGAATTTGAGCTGTGGCAGCGAACCTACTGGTGGCCCGAAGTTGAGCGGCGACTTGCCGGTTTTGTGCCAACGACAAGCCATGATAAAGAAGCGTTGGACACAATTGACTTCGTAAAAACACCGGCACCAGCATATGCCGATGATTATCCTGCTCATTTGCATATCAATTTATTGCCTGAAGGGCAGGGCGGTGGCTTTGGTCGCAGATTAATCGAAACTGCTTCGGACAAGCTAAGACAAGGTGGCGTGAAACGTTTGCACCTTGGCGTTTCATTCGAAAACCTGAATGCGATAGGCTTTTACAAGGCTTTGGGCTTCACAGAAATTGTGCGTACAGGTGCCCTAATTCTGGGCAAAGACCTATAGTTTGACCGAATGATCTGATTTTTACAGATTTGCACCGTTTTTCATCGGATTTGGGTCCCAAACCCTTGTGGATCAATAGGTCGAAAGGTCAAATAGCGGGTTAGTGGGATGATTCGGAGAATTGGTGCGTCCAATCTCTAGTCCCGTGTGGCGGCCAGATTTTCAAGGGGCAACAATGACACCAATGCCAACAACGGATTTTTCGATGTTGCTCGTGGCCCTAGCGCCATTTCTCACAGCATTCATTGCTCCGTCGATTAAGAAATTTGTGCCCGAACACGCGGGTTGGGTTTTGGCGCTTGTTCCTGCAAGTATCTTCTTGTTCCTTTTCAGCTTTATTCCTGCAATTTCGAGCGGTGATAAGCTGACGTTCGCCATTTCTTGGATTCCAATACTTGGCATCAATCTAAGCTTTTATCTGGATGGCTTGAGCCTTGTATTCGGGTTGCTTATTTCCGGTATCGGCACATTCATTGTCATTTACGCTGGGGGATACCTAAAAGGGCACGAGCATCTTGGTCGCTTCTACAGCTACATCTTGATGTTCATGGGCTCGATGCTGGGGCTCGTGCTCGCAGATAACATCATTAGTCTGTTTGTCTTCTGGGAACTGACGTCGATCACTTCATTCTTGCTGATCGGTTTTGATCATTCACGTCAAGCCGCTCGACGCGCTGCTATACAAGCGCTTGTCGTGACCGGCGGTGGCGGTCTTGCACTGTTAGCTGGCCTTATCTTACTTGGCCTAACGCTTGGCACATTTGAAGTGCACGAGATGCTTGGTGCCTCTGAGTTTATGGCACAGCAACCGCATTACTTGCTGGTTTTCCTTTTGGTTTTGGCAGGCGCTGCAACAAAATCTGCTCAAGTCCCATTCCACTTCTGGCTGCCAAACGCCATGGAAGCGCCAACACCTGTTTCTGCCTACCTTCACTCTGCAACAATGGTGAAGGCGGGTGTTTATTTACTCGCGCGGTTCAGCCCAATTTTGGGTGACAATCATATCTGGTGGATCACACTCGCGGTATTGGGTGGGATTACACTGCTTACCGGAGCAATCTTGGCGCTTCGCCAAACCGATATGAAGCAAATGCTGGCCTACACAACATTGGCGTCACTTGGCATGTTGGTGATGTTGATCGGTGTTGGTGGCAAAGAGGGCATTCTTGCGGCAATGCTGTTCCTCGTAGCGCACTCGTTCTACAAGGGCGCGCTTTTTATGATCGTTGGTTCAATCGATCATGAAACGGGCACCCGCGACATTACCGAAGTATCAGGGATTTGGCGTGCGCTGCCGATTACATTCTTGGGTGCTGCTTTGGCTGCCTTCTCAATGGCTGGTCTGCCGGTCTCACTCGGTTTCTTCGCTAAAGAAGAAATCTATTTAGTGGCAAAAGGCTTTGCTTGGCAGGATTGGACTGTGGCGATTGTCGCGCTGGTTGGTAACGCGTTGATGATGGCGGCTGGCGCCGCAATTGCAATCAAACCATTTTTAGGACCAAGATTATCAACGCCGAAATCTCCACACGAAGCACCGCTCTCAATGTGGATTGGTGCATCGATTTTGGCAATTCTGGGCATTGTATCTGGCCTCTACATCCACGAGTTTGGCGAATGGTTCTTCGCTCCTTCTGCAACCGCTATCTATGGCGACAAAGTATCCAATCATTTGGGCCTTCACTTCGACCCCATACCACTTGCGTTGTCCGTAGCAACTTGGTTGCTCGGTGCGCTGATTGTTTGGCGGCTAAATGATGTTCGAAGCTTCTTGCGCAGAGTTGGTGAAGTATGGACATGGGGTCCAGATAAAGGCTTTGATCAGGCAATGTTCGGCTTGATCCGTTTTGCAGACACTATTACGCGTGTCATTCATCATGGCCGTCTTGAACAGTATCTGCTCTTGGTATTTGTCGCATTGGCCGTGGCATTGTTCGCTCCAATGGTTCTAACAGGTACATGGCCTGAAGTGCCGGTAGTGCCAAACCTGTTCTTCTATGAGTGGGGCATAATGGCCATTGCTGCCATTGGTTTGCTGGCGGTCGTGATTGGTCGCACGCGCTTGGTCGCAATCGTGTCTTTAGGAATCCAAGGCTTCGCTGTTGCGATTATCTTCCTGCTTTATGGCGCACCGGACTTGGGCTTCACACAATTCATGGTGGAAACACTATCCGTTGTGATTTTGGCTTTGGTTATGACCAAGTTGCACCTTGATCAACGCGACAATCGTGTGTTTGAAGAGGTCGTTCGTGACGGTGGTCTTGCTGTTATTTGTGGCGCTGGCCTAACAACACTGTTGTTGCTGGTACTTCAGACAGACCTAGATTTGACGCTTACCGAACTATTCAAACAAACCAGTGTTCCAATTGCGCATGGTCGAAATATCGTGAATGTCATTCTGGTCGATTATCGTGCGATTGATACTTTGGGCGAGATCTCTGTGGTTATGGCTGCAGGTGTAGCCATCTTAGCTTTGATCCGCATTCGGGCAGGTGGCCCCAAAGGTGGCGTTGGCCAAGCGACAAAAAAGCGAAGCTCCAGCAAACGGCCCGCGGCGGCACGTAAGGCGAGGGTTGCATCATGAACACATTGATTTTTAGAACCATCGCACCTTATTTGGCAGCGCTTATGTTTATGTTCTCAATCTTCGTATTGTTGCGTGGCCACAATGAGCCAGGTGGCGGATTTATCGGCGGGCTGATTGCTGCTTCCGCCGTCGCAATTTACGGTATCTCGGCGGGGGTATCTGAAGTGCGTAAAGCACTTGTTGTTCACCCAATCACATTGGCTGGATTTGGCGTTTTTGTGGCAACAGTCACTGGGTTTCTTTCGCTCTTCTATGATGTGCCGTTCCTTAAAGGGCTTTGGTGGTTCATTGAACTTGCAGATGGATCAGAGTTAGCTCTATCAACTCCCATGTTTTTTGACATTGGCGTCTACTTCGTTGTCTTGGGGGCAATCTCAACAATTGCTTTGGCGCTGGAAGAAGATGAGGAGGGCAAATAATGGAAACCGCACTCGCAATTCTCATTGGTCTGTTTTTCTCAGTCTCAATCTATTTGCTACTTTCCCGGTCAATGATCCGGATGCTGCTTGGTGTTGCAATTCTGGGCAACGCAGTGAACTTGTTGATTTTCACAGTTGGTCGTTTGACCCGTGAGATCCCACCAATTGTTCCTGAAGGCGAATATATTCCGGTGGCGGACATCGCCAACCCTTTGCCCCAAGCATTAATCCTGACGGCGATCGTTATTGGATTTTCTTTATTCGCGTTTCTTCTGGTGCTGACATATCGCGCGTACCAAGAATTGAATGCTGACAACACTGACACAATGCGTGTCGCGGAGCCTGAAGACAGCCCGCGTCCACCATTGAGTTATTAGGAGGGATCGCAGAGATGGCGAGTTCCGCTAGCACACCAAAAGATCTACCGACCGCAATGATCGATGTTGCTACTTCAGTCAGCGACTGGGTTGTCGTTTGGCCAATTGCATTGCCATTGTTTGGCGCCGCACTTTTGATCATGATGCGCAGCCGCACAGAATGGCAGGCACCATTTGCATTTATCATTCTGCTCGCAACATTGTTGAGCAACATATCACTTTTGGCACGCACTTACGCCGATGGTCCGCTGACCATGACAATGGGCAACTGGTTACCTCCATTTGGAATTAGCTTTACTGCCGATACTTTGGGCGCAGCATTCGCGCTCGTGTCGACGATCGTCATGATCGTTGTACTGTTCTATGTGCAAAGCGACCTAGAGAACCGCGAGAACAAGTATGGTTATCATCCATTGATGCTTTTGCTTCTTGCTGGCATCAGCGGCGGTTTCCTAACAGGCGATCTGTTTAACTTGTACGTTTGGTTCGAAGTTATGTTGATCGCGACCTTTGGTTTAATGGTCATCGGTGGTCGCAAAATCCAACTTGATGCTGCAGTCAAATATGGTTTCTTGAACTTCTTGGCGACAACATTCTTCCTGATCGCAATGGCATATCTGTATGGTCTTGTAGGTACATTGAACATGGCAGACATAGCGCGAAAGACGCCACTTGTTGAAAACACAGCTATCATATCGGTTACCGCTTTATTCTTCTTGGCATTCGCCATGAAGGCAGCAGCGTTCCCGCTGAACAGTTGGTTGCCAGCATCCTATCACGCGCCTGACCCAGCAGCTTCTGCACTGTTTGCCGGTATTCTGACCAAAGTCGGTGTGTATGCTTTGCTGCGGGTGCACCTGATGCTTATTCCTGCGACGCTTGATGACATTCAGATGGTCATTCTCGTCATCGCGGTATTAACGATGGTCTTGTCGCCCCTTGGCGCTCTTGCACAAACCAATATTCGAAGAGCACTTGGCTTCTTCGTGATGGGCGGCGTTGGCGCGATGTTGGCAGGTCTAGCAATGGGCACACGTTCTGGAGTTGCCGGTGCGAGTCTTTATGCAATGCATTCCATGTTAACGATGACAGCTCTTTACCTGACAGTTGGTTTGATTGAACGCATTGGCGGAACTTCAGACATCCGCAAGCTGGGTGGTCTTTACAAAGCAAGTTCACCGCTTTCCATAATGTTTCTAGTGCTTGTGTTTGCTGTTGCCGGACTTCCGCCATTCCTTGGCTTCTGGCCAAAGCTAGTACTTGTGCAGTCTGGTATTTCAATCAGCTTCGGCGAACAGCCGTTGGCGCCATATCAATGGTGGTTGATTGGCGCGTTGCTTGTAAACTCATTCCTAACTTCAATTGCAGGCTCTCGCATCTGGGCCCACGTTTTCTGGCGCAACGGACGCGAAGGTAAGCAATCTGAAGTTCCAAATGATCAGCTCACCAAGTTGGACAAGCGCAGCTTCCGTTTTGCAATGTTGCCAACAATGGCGTTGGTCGCAGGGATCGTTGTGGTTGGCTTGTGGCCAGCGGGCTTTATCGAGGCAGGCGTCCGTGCAGCGCATGGCCTAACTGTTGGCCAAGGTTTCTATATTGAATCAGTGTTTGGAGAGAAGAAATGATGTTTCTCGCTCTTGCCGTACTTTTGGCCATGACGTGGGCCGCGATTACAGGAACGTTCAGTTTGGGCAACTTGCTGCTCGGCGGCGCCATTGGACTGTTGTCGTTGTGGGTGATCCGCAAGCAGCTGGATCGACCAAAACTGTTCGGCCGCATACCAAAAGCGTTTGGTTTGGCGATGCTGTTTCTTTACGAGCTCGTACTCAGTGCGGTCAAAGTATTGGTGTTGGTGTTGTCACCCAACATGAAGAAGCGCCTTGAACCGGGTATCATCGCATTCCCACTTCAAGTGAAATCTGACATGGAAATTACGTTGCTGGCCAACTTGATTACTTTGACACCAGGTACGCTGAGCGTTGACGTTTCGGATGACCGATCTGTTCTTTATGTGCACGCAATTTCTGTTCCCGATAAAGATGCTCTGATCAAAGATATTGCAACGGGTTTTGAAGCCAAGATTATTGAGGTATTTGAATAATGGACGGTGCAAGCTTCCTTGAACTCTCAATTTCTATCGCTCTCGGACTTTCCACTGTGGCGCTGGTTCTGGTGATTTACCGTATTATGCGCGGCCCAACTCTGCCTGATCGTGTGTTGGCTCTGGATATGTTGGTATCCGTAGGTATTGGTTATGTGGCGATCATCGCGATTAAGACGGGCTATATGCTCTATTTGGACATCGCAATTTCGCTCGGACTTGTTGGCTTCTTGGCAACAGTTGCCTTTGCGAGATATATCTTGCAGCGCTGGCAAATCAAAGCAAACCAAACTGACGGGGAGGCAACCAAATGATTGCTCAAGTAATCCCATACATCACGGGCGTTTTGCTGTTGCTAGGCTCATTATTCATTCTTACTGCAGCGATCGGAATTATACGACTACCTGATCTCTACACGCGCATGCATGCTGCCTCCAAAGCAGGTACACTAGGTTCAGGGTTTGCGTTGATCGCTATTGCGGTGTTTGCTTTAGACGGTTCTGTTGCTTTACGTGCATTGGCAGGCTTTGTATTCTTTTTGCTGACAGCGCCAATTTCTGCGCATTTGTTAGCAAAAGCGGCATATGCGGCAGGTTATCGGCCCGATGACAGCACGAAAATAAACGATATGGATAAAGATAAGTAGTTTTTGCTTCAAAACTGCGACACTAACTACATTTCTTGAATATGTACTTGCGCGTATAGTTCAATGGTTATATGAGAGCGTCAGTAAACCTCACCTATATACGAACTCGTTAAATATTCGATTGGTAGTTATCTTGGAAGACATCAAACCCGTAGAAACTGATAGCAATATTGAAGCTTTGGATATGTGCACTGAAATTGTCAGCGCTTATGTCAGCAACAATGCGATTAGCCAAACAGACCTGCCGAAACTGATTGTTGAAATTCACAACACAATCCGCGGTCTGTCTACTGCAGATGCTCAGCCAGCGGCCGAGGCACGTAAACCGGCAGTATCGATCAAGAAATCAATTACGCCTGACTACATAATCTGCCTTGAAGATGGTAAGAAGTTTAAATCTCTTAAGCGTCATTTGCGCACCCACTACGATTTGTCTCCAGAAGCGTATCGTGAAAAGTGGAATTTGCCTGCTGATTACCCAATGGTCGCGCCAAACTATGCTGCAGCGCGCTCACGTTTAGCACGTGAGATGGGATTGGGCCGTAAAGCCGCCAAATAACTGCAGTTGCTGGTTATTGGGAAGATATTCTTATGTGGGGTCGCTTTGCGGCCCCATTTTTATACTCATCCTTAGAAATTAAACCTACCAGATAAACGCACTTACGCTAGTCGTTTGAGCCATTTTAATCCTGCCTGACATAAATCTATCCACGTCACCTTGAAATGCGGCATAGGAATATATACCTAAATAGAGGTTGAACCGATGATTCATAATTTGAGACTTATTAGCAATACCGGCTCCACTAATACTCCGACTGAGCCAAAAAAGGAAAAATCACAAGTCGAATTTGAAACTGCCGTCAAATTGGCAGCTGCTGCGAACGGTGTTCGCGTCGCTGAGATTTGCAGCCGTTCTCGCAGTCGCGCACAAGTAGCGCACGCACGCCAAATTGCCATGTATCTACTGCACGTGGGGCTAGGCAGAACGGCACAAGATACGGCGCATATGTTCCACCGTGATCGTTCTACGGTTTCCTATGCATGCGCTCGGATAGAGGACCTGCGTGATCGAAATGACTTTGATCACGCACTAACATGCATGGAACATGTTTTGCTGTTCGCAATGGACGACGACAATCCCCAGCATGTGAGGCTTTCGTCATGAGTGCGCTCAAAAGAGCAATCCGGTTTGTGAGTGCATTGTCCAAAAAGCCAACTCAGTCCATATCAAATGGGAAAGTCGTGTTGTTTCATAACAACGTGCGGATAAGCATGCCCATCAAGCACGTCGAAGAGCTTGTTTCACAGGGAGTGTTGAATTGGCAGGCCGGTAATCTTGAAACGCGAGATGAAGCTAGGGCATGGCTTAAACGACAAAAACATGTCGTAGCTGGCAAAGAAGACGTAATCAGCGGCAATGTAATAATGCAGAGCGAGAATGACACAATCACCCGCTTGAGCAAAATGTCACGTGGGTGTTCGTTTTTACAAGCGCACCATGTGCTTGTGGCAAATAGGCTTTGTAAACTGATTGAGAAAAGCCAGTTACGAACCAACATCACTCAAGATCTGAGTATTGTGCGTGTGGATGGCAATACGCCTTCACCGGATATCTCAGACATGTCGATTGATGCGCGGACTAAGGTGAATGCGTTGCTTTCCCATTTACCGAAGGAATGCGGCGGCGTTGTTCTTGATGTTTGTGGTTTTAACAAGGGATTGCAACAAATCGAGTTCTAACGATCATGGCCCCGCCGGAGTGCAAAGCTGGTTTTGCGGATGGGCTTAGATCAGGCGGCAAACCATTGGAAGATTGAACCAGAAACGCATCCATTCAAAGCGACTGCTTAGTCGTTTCAAGCTGCAATACTAAAGACGTGCATTAGCTTCTGCGTAAACGCGATCAATCATTGAGCGAAGGCCATTCGCACGTTGAGAGGTCAGGTGTTCGTTCAATCCAATTTCTTTAAGGATTGAAAGTGCAGGGGTGTCTGACATTTCTTGTGCAGTCTTGCCGCTGAACAGCGCAATTACGATGGCAACAAGGCCTTTGACAATCATCGCGTCGCTATCACCCTTCAGGATGAAAGTGTCGTTGGAAGTGTCTTCCAGTTTAATCCAGACTTGTGAGACACAACCCTCGACCTTAGTCGCTGCATTTTTATCAACCTCCGCCATCGGCTCGAGGTCACCGCCAATGTCGATTACAAACTTGTAGCGGTCTTCCCAGTCGTCGAGAAATTCTAAGCTTTCTTTAATTTCTTCAAAGTTCATGACGCGCTCCGGTTTGTCTTGCGCACCTTACTAACTGGTTCATTTCACATTGTCATGAGCAAAAAAAAGAGCCGCAACATCGGGGGATGTTGTCGGCTCAAGGAAAGGACCACAGTTGGAGTAGCATCGGGGAAGTGATGCGGTCCTTTAAGTTCAGGAGGCCCACAAAGGGCGCAGAGGAGGAATAGGTGCATCTTCCTCTATATTACGGTTCGCAGTGGGCAAACCATGCGGCTTGGAGGCCAAAATACTTACGACAGCAGCGCTTTTAATCGTCACACATGTCGCATCGTTACAATCGAGCGCCATGGCTTGTTCAATCACTGCATTCTTTCCAGCTGCAAATGCATCTTCCGCCAATGCGGAAGCTGTGTTTGCATCGAGTGCAAATGGTTTGATGACCACAAAGCCGATCGCTAACCAAAATGTGCAACGTAGAAAGAACATTATCTAAAAACCAAATTGTTGTTGAAACTGACCATATCGGCCAGGTGTAAATCCGCGGTGCGAACTTTCGCTAAAATTTTATCTATCTGCATTTTTTATGAAAAGATTTTGTTTACCACACTCAGCGAAAGGAACCTGTTTTAACGTCAAAAACGGTGGGGGGCTGAAGTATTTAATTCTGTCTTAGGGAGTGACTGCCAGTTTGCCATGAGTAGTAAATTTGCATCGAGTGGCAATTAGTAATGCGTAACCCCTTGGCTGCATACTTTGAAGGTTTTAAACCTTCAAATAGTGGCACACAGAGCAAAAGTCTTCAGCTTGTACGAGCACGGGCCGTTAAGTTTAACGCGCGTGTTGGTGCTGTTCTGGCCCTGGTTGGTGTGCCAGTAGCGATCGTATATGCCGCAATGGGCATGACGTTGGCGGGTGGAATGTTGGCAATTCTGTCAGTTGCCTTTGCAATGCCAATGTTGTTCGCACATCAAAATCGTATCCAAGCTGCAATTGTTGCCCAAACTGCGATGCTGTGCATGGTGGGTATCGCGGCTGCATTGTTGCAGCACTCCTCTCCATTCGCGAGTACATCCGTAGTAATTCTAGCAGCGATTATTGCCTATCTGATCGGCGACCGTGGCACTCAGCTTGCTTCAAATGTTCTGGTTGCCGCATCTGTTGTTCTTCAAACACTGATCTTCGCCGGTGGGATAGACTTTCCACTGATCGAAACATTCCTATCTTCGTCCATTCTGGCAACGGCACTTCTGTCTGTTGGTTTTGTGATGCTAGCAACCACTCTTGTTGAGTTGCGTCGAGCATTCTTTGCTCATGAGAAAGACCGTATGCGAACCTTCAGCCATTTGGTTGAGAGTGTGCGCGACGCTGTTGCTAAGTACTCTGCCGACGGTGAGTTGGTTTATCTTTCACACACTTCTGAGAAGTTGTTTGGCTGCAAACGTTATGAACTTGCGGGTGGTGGGTTAGTCGATCGAATTCATATTCTTGATCGCCCTCGGTACTTAAGCGCGCTGGATGGCGTCGCTCACAAACATGATTCTCGCAGCATCGACATTCGAGTGCGTTGCGATCGAGAAGATGGTTCACATTTTGTTTGGGTTGAGGTCGCGCTTTCCGCTGTATTGGAAGGCGATGTGAGCGAACGAGCGGAAGTGATTGCCATTGTTCGCGACATCACAATGCGTAAAGAACAAGAACGTGACATCGCTGAAGCACGCAAAGCGGCGGAGAAGGCCAGCGAAGCCAAGTCACGTTTCCTCGCAACAATTGGTCACGAGCTACGCACACCACTTAACGCCGTCGTTGGTTTCTCGGACATGATGCTAGCAAACATTGGCGGCGAACTGTCTGAAGATCACACTGAGTATGCAGGGTTGATCAAACAAAGCGGGATGCATCTGCTTGATACTGTTTCAATGCTTTTGGATATGTCCAAGATCGAAGCCGGTAAGTTTGAAATACAGCCCGAAGAAGTCTCAGCCGAAGAATTCGTGAAGCCATGTTTCTCAATTGTGAAGAATGCAGCTGACAAAAAGAAAGTTAGTTTGGTTTCTGAGTTGCCAAAGCACCTGCCAAAACTCATGGCGGATGAGAGGGCGTGTCGTCAGATCTTAATCAACTTGCTTTCGAACGCTGTAAAGTTCAGCGACGAAGGCAGCGAAGTGAAATTGAAAGTTCGTTTGTCAGGCACTGCAATTGAGTTGTGTGTGATTGACAGCGGTATTGGAATTTCGCCTGAGGATGTTGAAAGACTTGGCGAGCCATTTTTTCAAGCGCAAAACAGCCTTAGTCGGAAGTACGAAGGAACAGGACTTGGATTGTCTATCGTACGCGGATTGACTGAGCTTCATGACGGCAAGGTCAAGATTAAATCAACACTGGGTGAGGGTACTGCAATTTCAATTGTTTTGCCGATCGACGGCCCACAGCCTGAAGCCGAACACAGAGTTTTGGAAGAGCTCAGTGATCGTCAATTTGTGGAAGAAGAGCGTCGACAACACTTGTTTTCAAAAGCCAAAGCAGGCTAAATTAGGGGTCCATCAATGGCAAACTATGCTGATTTCGGTCAACGTCCGGAGCTAGAGATGTCAGGTCTCAAACTAGAAAAACTCGCGCCGTTTTGGCGTCTAATATCAAAGTCACCGACCAATACAGTTTTCACACTCGTATTGTGTGGTTCTTTGACATGGGCAGCCTCAAATGCGTTGTTCGGACAAGATGGTGGCCATCCATCTCCTTTGTGGAGCACGAGTGAGCAAGTCTCGCCTGTAACTCCCCCCGTCGCGGTTGAAACGACACCACCTGCACGACCTACTGCTTCTGAAGATCAAACCATGCCCGCGGAGGTGTCTCCACAAGTTATCGTAGGCGACTATGGTCCAGTCAGCGGCAATCCGGATGCATTCTTGGTTCAGTCAAAACTCGCAGATCTAGGATATTTCAAAGAAAAGGTAGACGGGTATTACGGTCCAAATACTGCTACTGCTATTCGTCAGTTTGAAGTAAGCAAAGGCTGGGCGCCAACAGGTGCTATCTCGCCAGAACTTATGAGCATTCTGTCTGGAGAGCCTATCAAGAAATCAGTAGCGCCAGTTGCCCCAGTGGTAGCGCCTGTCGTCAACACAGATCCGCTGCTTCAAATCGCCCAACAAGCAACAGCTGAGGCCGAAGCAGCAGCCTCTCAAGTTTCGGCTCCACAGATCACAGCAGACATGGTGATGAAAGTGCAGAACGCGCTTGAATCACTTGGTTATGATGTTGGCAAAGTGGACGGTATAGCTGGCGCGAGTACCGAAACTGCAATTCGCCGCTTTGAGACCTTCTACAATTACGATCAAACCGGAAAAGTCTCACTTGAGCTGATTGATATGCTCCAAGCCGCAAACGCGGAATTCTAATTCATTGGCGCGGCTAAAAGCCGATTTATGGATCGCAGCTTTCCTACGACAGCACAACGCTGTGGGGGATTTTTGCGTTGTTTCGCGCAAGGGGGACCCGGACGCAGGACAAATTTGGGTGGAAATTGACCACCTAAATGGCAAACTGTCGCTATTGTCGCCCGCGCCGACCAATCCCGATGCAACTGAACGAGAGTTTGCTCTTAAAGTTGATCAAGGCGATGCAGGGGAAATCCGCAGTCGTCTGGAGCGCGAAAGTGAGTTTGACCCGGACTTCTGGGTAATCTCAATTGAAACACGCAAGTCTGATCTTGGGTTGACGATTATAGACCTAGCTTAAGAAACGCGGTTGCTGCGCAACTTTTGAACCGCTTGCATCGCTCTTTCGACAGCATCGTTCGCCGTATCTGCTGCACGATCCAACTCTGGAGTACGTCTGCTGCCCAATGTCGCTGGTTTGTGCGAGATTGGTGCTGAAGAAGCTTCTTTTGCTAACAAGCTGATTTCGGTATCTCCACGCCAAACAGACATCAAAAACACCATCGCTTCAGGTTCAATCTGTTTGAACATGCGTGTGTATTCAGCCAGTGTTTGGTGGGTTGTCTTGTCATGCGAAGTCGCGTGGATCAGTACCTTTAGGCCATCATATTCATTGCAACCGAATGCCCGCAGAACGACAAACAAAGCAGCTCCACTAACGTCATGGGCAATGTGGCCACACATAACTTCGTCCAACCCCGTAATTTGGGTAAGGAGGCGTGTGACTTCAGGTCTGCGGTTCTTTGAAAGCAACTTCATCATTGCTTGGGTGAATTCTGCGGTCGCCACAGAGATATGCTCATATGTTCTGTGCATATTCGTCTGAGGAATTTTGCGTCCTTGGAAAGCTTTTAGAACATCAACCCGCTGTGTCTCATCCAGATTGAAGAATGCAGATGCCAGATATGCTTTGTCGAATTTTTCGCGGGAGGCAAGTGAATTGGCCACGTCGTGGTCCATGCTTGCAGCTTTACTGATCGCGCGAAGGTAAGGACCTGAGAAGTGAATTGAGTCGTTTTTCGCCAACTCGCGGTATACGCGGCGGCTGTTTACTGGGAAAACGCGCGAAATCAGCTTCTTTGTGAGATTCTTGCGGCGTGCGATGAGAGAAACGTGGTTGACGTTGCCTTCTTCAATAATGCCCAAAAGCAAGTCTTCTGAAACAGAATCATTGTGTTCAAGGAATATGCCGAGTTCATCCCCGATATTCTCAACTACTAACTGTTCCAAAATTGGGGAGAGATATTCTGAGCGCGCTAGAATTCCAGCGGCACGAGCTTGTGCGGTAGGTGCTGCGGTTGGAAACAGACGCTGTGCAAGTGCTTCAAATTGCATGCGTTCTGTTGCCATTGGCTTTGGACGACGCGAATAGGCATCGCACGCCGCGATAAGCAACGTGTTCGCTCTATCAATCCCACCTGTCTCTATGAGCAGCTGGAATGTCTCGTAAGGTTGAAAGCCGATCATAACCGCCCAAAATCACTAAACTGGTTCAAAACAAATCAATTCCCTACTAATTCCATCAATTCGTTAGCAGACTGTTAACCTTGATGAATTCTTAATGTATTTACACAGGCTATTTCAACATCCCTCGGGGCACTGAATTTGGCTTGTGAACAAGAATGTCTGATTGACATAATTTATGAGGTCTCCCATGGGGAAGATCCTGTCATTCTGGAAGAAGAAACGGCCTAGTCGTGAGGCTACTGACAAAACGAAAAACGGCGACTTGGTTATTTTTCCGGGAGTACGGTATGAAAGACGAAATAACGATGCGCGGTCAGCGCCAAAACCGCCGACTGGCAAACGCACACATCGTTGATTTCTCTAAGAAACTCCTAGCTGTAGGCTTGGTGCTTGCGCTGGCGGCTTGCGCTCGGCCAGTTGGAGATTTCGGTATCGCCCAAAAGGATGCATTACACGATGAGGTTTTACCTCGGGTAGGGGCTTTGATTTCTACTGCGCGTGAAGAGACTGTTTCGCTGTTCAATCTGACAAATGAAGAGAACGAAATGCGCAATCGCGTGTGGCGTTTCCTGATCTCAAATGATGTTCGAGACTGGATGTTTGATTCTGCAGTTGAGCTTCAACGCAACAGAATCATCGAGCCTATGGACTTGCAGTTCCGTACTGATCGTTATTATGCACACCTTAGATTGAAGCAATATGCATCTTCGCGCGGCAGATACATGCGCGTCGCTCAAGACACGTCTCATGATATCGAAACCCTACCTAGCGCCTTTGGAGCAATATGTAAGGTTATGGAGATCGAACGCCGACGAACTGTCGCCCTTAATGGTCTTTATGCAGATAACGCTGCTGTGAAGCAGCAAGTTTTGGCTCGCGAGTATGAGAACAAAAACGTAATCAACTGGTTTGCGCGTGCAGTAGACTATCGGTACAAATCTTATGACGTTGCGTTGAACCGCTTGTTGGTCGAAACCCCTCATGAGGAAGCGCATTCCGTGAATGAATATTTGAACCGTTTGGCGGTATTGGTAGGACGTGCAAAGAATGGCGAGTTCTGTGATCCGTTTTCAGGCGCTGCTTACAACCACGATAAAAAGTTTCCCGAGCTTCAATCACGATATGCGACCCAATCTATCGACAAGAAACCAGCGAACGACGACTATCTAAAGTAGTCCTAGCAGCTCATTCTTAGATCGTTTCACAGCTTAGCTGTTCGAGTTGCTCGGCAAACTTTGCGGCCATCGGCCTATGCGGCGGCAGGACGCGAATGATGGCGGTTAGTTCGCTGTCTCTAACGCGTACGATTTGAAGCAATGGATCAACTTCATACTCCCCAGCTGCAAGTTCTCGGGCTTGCGATGGATTGAATATTGCAACATTGAAGTCGCGATCGTTGTTGGTTCTACTTGTCGTCGAGTAAGATACACTGCCGTCTTTACTAACCAATGATGCAGTCCAGAAACCATTCGGTAGGTCGCCAAAATAGGCAACAGGTCCGGCACTTAAATCAACCTGACAAATGGCATAAACGAATGCGGGATCGAGGTTGAGCTTGTGGCGAATGTCCAAATTTTTGACGCCAATAGCCAGTTGCTCGTTTGCGTCAATCTTTTCGCTGATAATTGACCATGCGTTGTTCGTCGATTGGCTCGGCATTATCAGAATGACCGTCAAATGAATGGCCAGGCCAACTATTATGCCAGCGAAAATGTGGGTCAAAAGCCTGATCATGAGCACTCAACTTTATTGATGCTAGGCAGGCTTTCTAGTTCTTGACCAACAATGTTAAACGCGTTCGTGTCGTAGAAGGTCAGATTGAACTGTACAAATTCAGCGTTCGGCATTTCTAGCCAGTTTCCGGCTTTAACGGTTGGCGCAATGTAGATTGAAAATGTTTGGTCAGCATTCCAATTGATCTCAGAGCTTAATAGGTATGTGACGTTCGGGGTGTCATCTTCTCCCGACTTTTGATCGATGAACATGCTCCAAACAGAAGCTTGGGGCGTTTTACCTTCAATCGTGTAACTACAACTTCCAGTTAAAGGCTCTCCCAAATCGTCTGTATTTGCAGCGAAAATGACCCCTTCCGCGCGGCCCATTTGTAAGCTACTGGACCTAGCCAGATAGGCTTTCAGATATGGGTCAATGTCCGCAATTCCTGCATCAGGCCACCCGTACCAAGGGCCATATTGTTTAGCTGTGATTTGTCGGCCGTTCTCAAGCATATAGAGAGATGTGCCGAAGCCGACAGCAATCGCGATTGCGAACGTTAGTGCCATATATAAAATGCTACGCAACAATGAGCTAACCTAACGGCTTAATGCGTTGAACTGGGGTGCTCGCGTGATCAATTGGCCCTGCGGGAAACTTGCGAGATATTTGTTCAAACATTTTCTCTAACTCACGCAGTTTCTCTCCAGCCGCGTCTGTTAGGGAAGGCGGGCGGACAAATTGGTCCGCATCTTCGTCTTCGGCGGCGGCAGCAATGTCAGCGTCACTTATTCGTTCAAACTCAGCGCCCATCAAATTTGCAATTTTTATATTTGAATGCGCGTAAGACATGAACTTTTGCCAAGTCTGCGCTGGCAAGCGCCCACCCGTTAGATTGTTAGTCTTGGAGTAGTCATCGTTTCCGTACCAAACCGCAGCAACATAGTTGCCAGTGTAGCCCACAAACCACGCGTCTCTGTAAGACTGCGTGGTGCCAGTTTTGCCGGATGCCGGAGTGCCTGGCACCTGCGCTCGACGTGCCGTGCCGGAGGTTACCACACTGCGCAACATCTCATTCATGCCCGAAACGGTTTCGTCGCTCAATATGCGCTCTTGTGGGATATCGGTTTTGGCGTCGAAAACTACGCCGCCTTTTAGCGTTGTGATGCGGCTAATGCCGAATGCCTTCGCACGGTGTCCGCCGTTAGCGAACACAGCGTAGGAAGAAGCCATGTCCATCACACTTACCGATACAACACCAAGCGGTAATGAACGTGTAATTGGGAAAGAGTTTTGGATGCCCATCTCATGCGCAAGATCTGCAATAGGTTGACGGCCTGTCGCCTGCGAAAGCCGCACTGGGATTGTGTTAATTGATTTGGTCAAAGCAAGTTTGAGCGTAACCCGCCCGCGATAAGAACGGCCATAGTTCTTTGGACACCAATTGCCGATGCAAATTGGAGAATCTGAAATGACCGTGCTGGGTTTAAACTTGCCCGTTTCTAAGGCCGCAGCGTAAACAAATGGTTTGAATGCAGAACCCGGCTGGCGGGTCGGGCTTGTTGCTCGGTTAAACTGGCTTTTACCGTAGTCACTGCCGCCAACGAGTGCCCGAACGGCGCCACTTGGTTCCAGCACAACCATCGCACCTTGGCCCACGCGATAGGCTTCGCCTTCTTCGCGAAGAATGGAAGTAACTGAGTTCTCTGCGTGGCTTTGCAAAACGGGATCGACTGTTGTGCGCACGATGAACGCTGTTCCAACAGGGTGCTCAGCAATTAGGGGGCGAACTTGTCGCGCAGCCCAATCAAGAAAATAGTTGGGTGAATTTACGTCTTCGAAGCGCTCAATTGGCGTCGCTGGAGCAAGTCGTGCTGAGGTGACTTGGCCTTCTGTCATGAAGCCCGCCTGGACCATGTTCGTCAAAACATCATTCGCGCGACCGCGCGCAGCTGCAAGGTCCACGTGTGGGGCATACTTTGTTGGAGCCTTAAAGAGGCCTGCCATCATAGCGGCTTCAGCTAGAGACAAGTTAGGCACCGTTTTGCCGAAATAGTACTCGGCGGCAGCGCCGATTCCAAAATTGCCGCCGCCCATATAGTTACTGTCAAAATACAGCTGCAGAATTTCGTCTTTGCTGTAATGGCTTTCAAGCCAAAGTGCTAAATAGGCTTCGTTCAGCTTACGAGTAATAGTTTTTTCTGTTGTCAGGAATAGATTTTTAGCGAGCTGCTGCGTGATCGAGCTGCCGCCCTCAACGAATGACTTAGCGCGCACATTGGTGACCATCGCACGAGCTATACCGAAGAAATCAATGCCAAAGTGGTCATAAAAGCGTCTGTCTTCAGTGGCTAGCGCCGCATTGACGAAAAACTCAGGCATAATCGCGATATCGACAGAGTCGTCTTTGCGGATGCCGCGCCTTCCGATTTCATTGCCGTATCGATCAAGAAATGTGATCGCGTAATCTTCGGCAGGATTGAATTCACCGCTGGCCGTTACCTGGAAGGCTGGCACCGCTAGAGCTGTCATGAGCACAAGCCCCATGGCAAAGAACGTCAAACCGTCCGAAAGAACCTCGACAAGGAACCTGCGAAAACCAGATACGCGGAAATTGGCCATGAAATCGCCGAAACGCTGATAGCCATGGCCAAATGATTGAAATGTTTCGTAGAGCGAGGAATCCAACCATGAATCAAGGTGCAGGTATTTGGTGGATTTCTGCCCTTTCTTCTTCTGGTAAAATGGATCTGACACTGGGCTCGCCTGTATTCTTCAAATCTATGACGTAATGCTTGAGCCTTAACGTTAAGTGCATTAAGTCTCATTCATCCAATTGATGACGCAAAAACATAACTGAAACAAGGCAATATCAGATGAATTTTTGGGAAGAGAAGTCCCTGGGCGAAATGAATGACAAAGAGTGGGAATCTCTTTGCGATGGTTGCGCCAGATGTTGCCTCATCAAGTTGGAAGATGAAGACACCGGTCAGATCGTGACTTCGGACGTTCATTGCAAGCTGATGAATGAAGATGACTGTTCGTGCACTGACTATGCGAACCGTCAAGTTAGCGTGCCGGATTGTATCAAATTGACGCCGGATAATGTCGGTTCAATCTCTTGGATGCCGGTGACATGTGCTTACAGACGATTGGTCGAAGGTAAGGGGCTTGCTTGGTGGCATCCTCTAGTGTCTGGCGATCGCCAAACTGTTGTGGATGCTGGGATCTCGGTTAAAGGTCGTTCAGTTTCTGAGGAAAAGGTGAAGCCAGACGATTGGGAAGACCATATCGTTGGCTGGCCTGAGTTTGACCCGTCTGCAGAACCAGATGAAACAGCTGAATAAGAAATAATTCTCCTAAATAGGAAAATAGTCCTTGACTGCGTGACGGTGTTCTGTTAGGTTTTAGTCATGGTCGAAGAAGTGCGGCCAACAAGGCAACTCGCTAATGGCGTAGTTGCTTTTTTTGTGACTGAATTCTGAAAAGAGAAACCTATTAAGACCGATTGGCCAGCGGTTGCGCTTTGCTACGCGCAAAACGTGAAGACTGTTGAAGAGATCTGTGCTGATTTTGGTATCTCGCGCTCAGCTCTTTATCGACGCGCTCGTTTGGATAGTTGGGGAAAACGATCCGGAAATGAGGGGGTTGACCGCAACCTCTTCATCTCCCGAATGTTTAAGCAATTGGAAGAGCAACTGTTGGGGCTTCGACATGGTGATGAAGGAACAGACAAAACTGACATCGCTGCACTAAACAATTTGGCCAAAACATTTGAGAAGCTATTGGAGTTACAGCGCGATCAAACAGAAATTGTTGCCGAGCGCGGAAACAGCGACGCGGTAGCCGAGCTCCGCAAACTCATAATGGCTGCTACAGCAGTAGCCGATGAGTAGCATTGAGCAGCTATTAGAGAACCTATCAAAGGAAGAACTAACCGGTTTAAAGTTTGATTGGCAACTTTGGGCACGCCACTCACAATTGGCTCCAACGGGAAGTTGGACCACATGGTTGTTACTTGGCGGTCGCGGTGCGGGAAAAACACGTGCTGGTGCTGAGTGGATCCGCGAGAAGGCAATTGGCCTCAAACCAGTCAGTCCAATAGCTTTGGTTGGTGAGAATTTGTCGGATGCCCGTTCAGTGATGATTGAGGGTGTTTCGGGTCTATTGGCCATACATCCGCGAGATCAAAGACCAACGTTTCACCGATCTCGCGGGGAGTTGGAATGGTCAAATGGTGTGCGAGCAAAACTCTATTCTGCTTCGGATCCTGATAGCCTTCGTGGTCCTCAGTTTTCAGCGAGTTGGAGCGACGAACTAGCTAAGTGGCCTAAAGCAGAACAAGCTTGGGACATGCTGCAGTTCTGCATGCGTGTCGGTGAAAAACCTCAGCAAATTGTTACGACGACCCCAAGGCCGATCAAGTTGCTGAAAAGACTTCTGAGTGAAGACCAAGTCATAGTTACACGCATCAAAACCAATGAAAACAAATCAAACTTGTCGCCAACGTTCTTCAAGAATGTGGTGGGGCAATATCAAAACACAGCATTGGGACGACAAGAACTGGAGGGCGAGATGATTGAGACTGCAGACGATGCCCTTTGGACGAGATCAACACTAGAAAATTGTAGGTCTCCGATCATAGAAGGCCTAGAGTGCATAGTCGTTGCGGTGGATCCTCCCGTGTCTAGTCACGAGAAATCGGACAATTGCGGCATCATTGTCGCGGGATTGCTCGAGGATGTGGTTTATGTTTTGGCAGATGCCTCTATCCCTCGAGCCTCGCCGTTGAAAAGGGCGTCACGTGTGACAAGCGTATACGAACAATTTGAAGCCGATTGCGTTGTTGCTGAGGTAAACCAAGGTGGTGATTTAGTCGCTAATGCTCTGCATCAAGTCCACCCAAACCTGCCTGTAAAGACAGTGCATGCCCACCGCGGAAAGTGGCTGCGCGCTGAACCAGTTGCGATGCTATACGAACGGCAGCGAGTGAAACATTGCGGCATGTTTGCGCAGTTGGAAGACGTGTGGCTTGAGGGCACAAAGTCTCGGGGTATTCGAGTTTAACTTCAGCGGATGGTTGGCAGCATATCAATTGCCTGAGTGACATCTCTGTGCGTTATGCTAGTCACCAAGATGGCGAAATGTTGCCTGCTTATGCGACGAGCGGTACAGAGCTCCTCATAGCACTTCCAGCGGTAATGCCTGATGCGGTTCGAGTTGGGCCAGATGACGGTCTGATTCCATCAACGCAAATGGGAGCGTAGATCGTTGTCCAAATACGGCGAGAATTTTGCTGTCGCACTTGAACACATTCTTGAGTTCGAAGGAGGGTACGTTGATCATCCAAAGGACCCAGGAGGCGCTACAAATTTTGGAATTACACGAAAAACGTTGGCCTCATGGCGTGGTGTCTCGCCATGGTGGGATCTCCCAAAGTTGGAAGTTAAAGGGCTTAATCATAAAGAAGTTGCTGAGATTTACTTCCACAAATATTGGATCGCATGCGGTGCAGATCAACTGCCACCCGCATCTGGTTTAACGCTGTTTGATTATGCCGTTAATAGTGGGCCAACGCGAGCGCTCAAAGGTTTGCAGATGGTCTTGAAAATCCACATTGACGGAGTTTTTGGAAACAGCACCAAACAAGCTTTTGATCGGTATGTTGAGCGCTTGGGCGAAAAGCATTTGGTGACGCAACTTGTTGCGCAGCGTCATTCCTTCCTCAAGAGGCTGTCTTCATACAAAATATTCGGTAAGGGGTGGTCCAACAGACTTGCCGCACTTAAGCAAATGGCAATGAAGATTGCCAAACCTAATAAACCAAAGAAGGACAAGCAAAGTATGAGCATTCTAGCAGGTTACAAAACATATCTTGTCGCAATCTCGATGTTGATCTCAGGCGTATTGGAACTGTCTGGAGTTGATCTACCGGCTTTGGAGTCTGGAAATGCTCTACAGCTGATAATGGAGGCGCTAGCTGTGATATTCTTGCGTAAAGGTCTGAACTCTGAAATTGCAAATGCGTAATTGTTCATACAGCGTTCATGTTCGATTTGCTAATGCTTGCCATTATGAAAAGAATTCGCAAACTAGTCCCTAATCTAATTGTTCTTGCTTCCCTGCTTTTGGTAGGAAGTTCGTCAGCAATTGCACAATCGTCGAAAAACTGCCTGTCAGTTTATAAAGTGAACGAACTGGTGAAATCTGGTGAAATTGTTTCATTTGCCAAGATAAAGAAAATCGCCAAGCCACCTAAAGGCGCGAAGATTTTTGGACAACGCCTTTGCCAAGTCGATGGTCGATATGTATATTTTTTCAAAGTAGTCGATCCGAAGGGTAATGCACGCGGCATGGCCCTTCGCGGCAAAGATGGCAAGCCCCATTTGGGTGGCAATTAAACCAGTTGGGGCGGACATGCGCGTATTACTTGTTGAAGATGATAAAGACTTGAATCGACAGATATCGAGCGCGTTGGAAGATGCAGGGTATGTTGTAGACAAGGCATTTGATGGCGAGGAAGGCCACTATCTTGGTGACACCGAGCCATATGATGCTGTCATCCTTGATATTGGATTACCCGTTAAAGATGGTATTTCGGTTCTTGAAGACTGGCGAAGAGCTGGGCGATTGATGCCCGTCCTAATGCTAACGGCTCGTGACCGTTGGAGTGATAAAGTCCAAGGTATTGACGCTGGCGCTGATGATTATGTCGCCAAGCCATTCCACATGGAAGAGGTACTTGCTCGTATTCGAGCGCTAGTCCGCCGCTCCGCTGGAATCGCCTCCAATGAAATTGAAATTGGTGTGGTAAGGCTGGATACGGCCGGCAGCAAAGTGACGGTTGATGGGATGGCTTTAAAACTTACCTCACATGAATTTCGGCTTTTGTCTTATCTCATGCACCACCAGGACAAAGTAATCTCACGAACTGAACTAACAGAACACCTGTACGATCAAGATTTTGATCGGGATTCAAACACCATTGAAGTTTTTGTCGGTCGTTTGCGCAAAAAAGTTCCGGATGGAATGATCCAGACTGTAAGAGGCTTGGGTTACAAAGTCTCGGCTTCGTGAAACTAAACTTATCTATCTCAGCTCGTGTCTTCTTGTTTTCCGCTATCGGGTTAACGGTAGGTCTTGTTGTGACAGCTTTGTTATTGTCAAAGCTCTATTCCAATGCTTTGACACGCACTGCCGACCAAATTGCGTTCCAGCAATCGGACGCCCTTATAGCAAGGCTGCTCGCAGAAGACGAAGCTAGCCTCCAAACTATTCCCAGCATTGATGCACGTTATACAGAGGCAAACTCCGGTTGGTACTGGCAAATCATAGATTCAAATGGTGAAGTCCAGGGCGTATCTTCTTCAGCATTTGGCATCGCAATCCCTGTGCTTGAGACACAATTCGATCAGAATAACTCCAAGGTGGGCAACGTCTCCGATGAAGATGGAAATCAACTGCGATTGTTCGAGCGCAAATTGTTCTTAAGTGAAGAAGAGAGTTATGTAATTACGGTAACGGCAAGTTGGGATGAAATCGTTGAAGAAGTAGGTTCATTTCAACAGCAGGCCATATTTGTTCTCGCTGTCGTGGGGATACTATTAGCGTCGTTAAGTGCTGTGATTGCCCGTGTAAGTCTTGGACCCTTGCTAAGGCTTAGTAGGTCGGTCGAAGATGTCAGAACTGGAAAACAGCCGCACATTGATGGAAGATTTCCCAGCGAGATAACGCCGGTACAGTCCGAGATAAATGCTTTGTTGGAAGTTAACGACAAAATACTAGAGCGAGCAAAGAATCAAGTTGGTGATTTGGCTCATGGCTTAAAAACACCCATCGCTGTAATTCGAAACGAACTTGACGCACAGGACCAGCAAGTCATCTTTCAGCAAGTCGACAAAATGCAAGAAATTGTCAAAAAGTACTTGGGTCGCGCACAGCTCGCTGCAAGGTCAGCAGTTAGAGGGCACGTGACTGACCCTGTTTCAAGCTTGGAGAAGTTCAAGTCGGTGATGAACAAGATATACAGCACCAAATCGCTAACCTTAAAGATAAAAGTTAGTGGTTTGTTGGTTCAATGCGACGCTGATGATTTTGATGAAATAGTTGGGAATCTAATTGATAACGCGATGAAATGGTCTTTCAGTACAGTCAATGTGAGTTTGGAAGAGTTCGATGAGCACAAACTTCAAATCTCGGTTGATGACGACGGCAACGGCCTTCCAGACGACAAACTAACAGCCGTTCTGGAGCGGGGATTGCGACTTGACGAACAGGTGCCAGGAACCGGGCTTGGATTAGGGATTGTCAACGAGCTAGTTAACGTCTACGGAGGCGATATTAAGTTGTCGCACTCTGAACTTGGTGGCCTTCGTGCTGAAGTTGTGCTGCCAGCTGTGAAAAGACCAAGTTCATAATTCCGCCGCAAAATAAGTGATTGTGGCGGCCAGGAGATTATTGTGAAAACCTATCTGCGTCTAATTGTTTCATTTCTGATACTTGTTGCGATTACAGGCTGCGCCCGTTTCGAAGGAAGTAATCTTGGACAAACACAAGCCCTCGGCAGTTCTGCAGCGAATAACTCAGTAACAGCAATTGTTCCAAGCGAACAATTTAGCGAGACAGCTATTCTCGAGTTTTTGCCAAGCGAGGCTGTTGCAAGTCTTTCGGAAAAGGATAGGACTGAAGCCGCTAGCGCTCAGTTTTTTGCACTGCAGTATGGTCGTGTAGGTGCCTTCCGCGAATGGTCCGGTAGTGGAGATAGTAGCGGCGAAGTTAGTGTTGGACCATACATAAAGGTCAACAGCTTAGACTGTCGAGAGTTCACCCATACAGTCTTGCTAAGTGGCATAAGGCTAAGCAAATCAGGCACTTCGTGTAGGGTAGAAGACGGCCAGTGGAATGTTGTTTCTGGTTAAATGAAGCTTCACGCCAAAAATCGTTTGTTTACTTATACTTGCTAAGATTGGCATGTAAGTAAGTAGAAGTAATTGGTATCACTAATGCGGCAATCACTGATTGAGCAGCTTGATGGTTTGAGTTCCAACCGCAGCGCCAAGACAAATCCTAAGACAAAAACAGAAGATTCTGCATCAAAAGTGGAAGCTGAAGCAATTGAAATTGTTCGTGGTGATCTCGCGATTGAACGCATAGCTTCGGAGCTGGAACTTGTTTTGGTCTCAGGCCAACCCATTGTTCCATTCGCAGCGATCAGCAGGCATTCACTTCAAAAGTTTTGGGAATGGGCACAGCGTGATTTGGATCAGACCATTATCTCGGAAATCTCTGAGACTTTGGGGGCCAACAAACGACCATCAGATCGCACAATGGAGCTTTCACTAAAGAAGCTCATTGATGTGGTGCAGCCATTGTTTCAATCCGCTGCGAAAGATGAAGACTTCGGCCGGCGACTTTCCATTCAGATGGGAGGACGCGAAGTTTATGAGACAATTCCAACAATTCTAATGGCGTTTAGTTACGTTGGCTACATAAAGAGCGGATTGGCCCTGGGCAGGGAATTGAGCGCAGACGGCTCATTAGAAGCCATCGAATATGCGTTGGGACAAACTGAGTTTCCATCCTTGAGTATCAAGAAGCTTTGGTGCCTTTCGTTTGTCGGCGGCATGGCAAAGCCTGAGTTGTTGGCAGAGGCGATCGCAAAACTTGGTTCGCGAAAAAACGAACTGATCTTAAGAAAAGCGGGCTTTGGCGAGTATTTGGATGCTCTGCTCATAGATTCTCAGAAGCGAATTGAGATCATTGAAGAGCAATCAGGGATTTTCAGAGACGTCGATCTGATGTGCAAATCCATCGATCGGTTTCATCATTTAGCACGCGGCATGTCGTTTCAATTCGAAATGGGAAAGAATGCAGAATGGCATTTGCAACTGGAAGCATTGATCAAGCGCGGCGCAAGTGCGCTAAATAGTCGTTTTGAAGATATCGTTCCTCGCGTGAATGCTGTGTTGCGACCTGCGAAACCGGGTAAAGCAACTCAAATCGACCCTTCAGAAGTTTTGGTGGCTTTCAATTGTCTCTATATTCTTGCTGCAACTAGAGCAGCTCGAGAATCTCTCGCTGTCAATGCGATTGTCGATAAAGCCTGGAAGGACATTGGCGGTGCGCTAGAAGTGGTCGTCGATCAAGTTTTTGATCACTACAAGCTGGTCGCGGGAAATGATCAGTCTGCCACGGTACAAGCGGAAGTTGCCATTAAGTTTTGCACGATACGTTTTGGCGCGGAGTATGCCGCTATTCTGAAGAGGAATAAAGTGAACATAGAAAAAAGAGCCAAGAAAAAAGTACGCAGAGCGTAGAAAGTGCTTTATCGGGCGACAGTCGCACCAATTAGACCAGACCGTGTTTTTACAAACAGACGGTCGCCAATCTCAAATTCTGCCGTTTCAACGATCACAATCAGATGGCGTTCGTTTACTCCAATCGTCACACCAATCTGCAAAGGTGTCTCGTTAACACCGTCGGCATCATACACATACTGACCAGCTTTCATCCTTATTCCCTCATCAGGTATTAGCTCTACCTCCATGGATTTCTTAAACCGTCGTGTCACGCCCTGCACCAGACCTGGAGTGATCTTTTCTACTGCGACACCGTTAGCAAAAGGGCGAATATGTGCGGTTTTCTGAAGTTTGCCAATTGACTGATTTAGACCGGTTCTCTCAAAATTGAACTCGGTTACGGCCTCTTCTGAAGGCGTTCCCAAGAATCCTGGTGCATTTGCCGTTGTGGTCAGCAGCTCCAAAGTGTCCTCATATTTGCCAAATGTCAGTGCAGAAGGAGGACTTTCGTATTTGAAAAGCCCTTTGTAGTTTTGCGATATTGCGGACGAGTTTCCCATTAGAGCAGTGCTAACGTCGTTTGCGGAAGCAAGACATTCGCTTTGAGAGATGGCACCCGATGCTGAACCGATAAGCGCGACGTTTTTCGTGTTACCAACAGGTAGAATTCGGTCTGTTTGTTCATCGTAGGAACAGCGTCCTCCAGCCCTTTTCCAAAGATTTAGGTTTGGAAGAGGCGCATCAGAAACAATCAGATCCTCAAAGGTGTGTTTCACCTCTAACTGATGTTCATTGTTAATGGTGGAGAAGCCAACTATGGCTTTTCCGTTGTTAAGAGTAATTGATGTTGGTGCAGTGCCAAACTGCATCTTTACACCTAAAGCTTTCGCAAAATCGATGTGCCGAGAATGAGGCGATTGTCGTTTGTCATACACCTTGTCTACGTGCACACCATTTTCCGCTAACAACATTGCAAGCCGAAAGCCGGAGTTTCCGCCTGTAACTATTGAAGTCGTTTTTGCTGGCATTACTCCGTAATCCACGGCTAAACGGAAAACGTCTGCAGCATGCAAATAGAACTCAGAGTTCTCGTGGTTACTATAATCAGAACCAACCGCGAGTACCAAGTTGTTGAACTTGGCCCAGAAAAGCTTGGTTTTGGTTCCTTCAACTATGATAGCCGCATTAGAATGCAGGAGAACTCTGGCATCACTAATGTCTATCGCTGCAGTGCGTTCTAAGACTGTTATGGCTTTGTGCTGGACCACGTCGTTGACAAGCTGCTCGAGTAATTCACAAGGTGTCTGCTCGTCCTCCGCTCGACCATAATAGTCGCACATGCCGCCCAATGTACTCAGTTTTTCGACAAGGAAGACTGTTTCCCCTGAATTCGCGAGGTTAAGAGCGGCTTGCATCCCGGCAATCCCACCACCAACGATCAAGTTCTCCATGTTTTGTTCAGGAAGTTGTTCGCAATCGAAGATATCACCAACAGGATTAGGGTTTGCACTCACACCTAGCGAACTCAATGAACTGGCCAGTTTTAACCAATTGGCAACTTTAAACGACACTGAAGGACGTTCTTCAGTGAAAAGAATGTCGCCATTGTTTACACGGTATTGAGCGCTGCTGTGCCAGTCGGTTTCAGCAGTTGGCGACTTGTCACTGCAGATCTGAGGTGCGTTCTGGAACGTTAACCGCGTGAGGTTTCCATCAGTGCCAGCCAAATGGGTCACGCCATTTGCCAGCAATGCACTGACAACATTGTCGCCCATGAATCCTGAAAATTGCCGCCCATTCAACGTAAATGCAATTTTTTGCTGACGGTCAATCAGCTGACCCGCAAATGGCGATCTGGGTGTGTTCTTGAAGCGAAGGGTCTGATGCATCGCGTTATGCCCTTTGCATGACAGGGCTTAAATCGAAGCCCGAACGCACTGTGCCGCTGTGCGATTTCCAATAATCAGGGACCTCGCCATGGTGAGTTGCACATAATGCGTCAGAAACTGAGGTCATCAAAAACGGGCTAACTACTCCACCGCCAGCGAAAACCCAACCGCGCGCTTGGCGCTCTTTGGCGAGATATGGAGTTCCATCTTTTGTTTCCACAGTTCTGTAGTGGCCTTGAGCAACAAGGCGCATATCCTGATAGTTCTTTAGTTCCATATTTGTGTGATCATGGAGTTGATCAATGTTTCCAGATATCGATGCACGCAGCGTGTCACCTTTTGCGGGCGAAAATATCTTCAATCCGCTGTCTACGACAATGCGGTGCATAGAGGGCAGTGTTTTCTTTGCTCTGATTTCCGTTTTAGTGCCTCGAACAATTGTTATGCTTGAGCTGTCTTGATCAGCGTGGAGTTCGGCAATTAGATCGTCGTCCAAGATGACGACTTGTTTTGAAATACACCGGTGCTTATCCAGCTTGAATGAGAGTTGACCAGTTCGATTAGATTTAACATCCTTGAGATCCCTGCGATCGACGAATTTAATGCCGACTTCGGAGTGCCGTTCAAACAGAGATTGAAGGTAGGCACTTCGGTTTGGTGCGACTACTCCTGGAATTAGCAGGCTTTCCTTTTCGTCATGCGCAACACGACGTTCGCAATTGCGGTCGGCGTCAATGAGAGCACCCTCGACGAACTGCAGCAGTGGGTCATTTTCAATATTGGCGACGCTGAGGTGCAGATCTACCTTGGAAAAGGTATCTTTTGTATTTCTGCCACCATAGGTCGACAACCAGTTTTCTTCGCCAGTTCTTAGCAGCGCCAATGTGCCCAAATCAGTTATTGGACCAATTGAATAATGTCGAGTGTATGGTAGCGAATAATCATTTACGTGATCGCGAATTAAAACAACTTTCGCCTGATGTCGCTGCATAAGATCGGCTGCAAGAAATGCAGCATCGACACCGCTTCCATAGATCGCGAAATCAAATTCTTCGGCGTTCATCTGTTCTCACTCGTACAAGCTAAACCAACACATGTACTTGCACCACTTCTCAGGCATTGCGTCAATCGGTCTCAAACAATTTACCGCGTAAAAACCATAATCTTCTGCACTTATCGTAAATCCAGAGTATAAGACAAATCCGGTACATCTTGGAGTTTGACGCGCGTGATATTTTTTTGGGTTTCAGTCATCGTTTTATTGATTGTCGCACTTGGATTAATAATCCTGCCGCTACTTCGCAATAATGACACCTCGTTTTTGCCCAACGAGGCGGATGCAACCGCGGTTTTCTACAAGTCTCAGCTTAAAGAATTGAGTGACGATCTGTCCGCAAGCAAATTGCTTCCTGAGGAGTTTGACGCAGCAAAACTAGAGCTCGACAGGGAGTTGTTGCGATTAGCTACAAGTCAACCGAGCCCGAATTCGGGTGCGTCTACATCTAATTGGATCAACATGACAGTAATTGTTGCTGTCCTGCTTGTAGCTGTTGTAACCTACGTTGGCATTGGTAGTCCTGGTTTTCAGAATGTCCCCCTTGATGTGCGCACTGCTGCAAGCGATCAGATTGATGTGGACGATGCTGTTTTGAAAATCAAAGCTCATTTGGCCAGTAATCCAGAAGACATTCAAGGCTGGCGGGTTATCGCTCCTGTTTACATGCGCCAACAGAATTACCCTGATGCAGTTCTAGCTTTCAGGAATATTGTTAGATTGGGTGGTGCAAACGCAGATGCTCTCACTGACCTTGCAGAAGCGGTCATGTTGTTAAACGGTGGCGATGCTTCTGGTGAGCCTTTGGAACTATTGAGTCAAGCCGCCTCCAAAGATCCCGCTCATATTCGTTCTCACTTCTATTTGGCAGGTGAAGCAACAAGGACTGAGCAGTACGAAAGCGCAATTTCACTTTGGTCACAACTAATTGATTCCTCCGTTGGCACTGAAGAATGGCTAAGTACGGCTCAAGCTGGCCTGAACTTCGCGCAAGAACATTTGGGTGTTGAAGCAACTGTGTTTGAACTGAAGGGGCCAACTAGTGATGATCTAGAAGCCGCGTCAGAACTGTCAGCCGAAGACAGACTGCAAATGATTGAGCAAATGGTTGCAGGCCTTGCAGAACGACTATCATCCGAGGGCGGATCGCCCCAAGAATGGGCGCAATTGTTGAACGCGCAGATGGTTCAAAACGATGAACCGGCAGCAAAAATGGCGCTGCGTCAAGCGCGTGCAGTGCTGATTGCGGAACCTGCTGCTCTTGAAGTTTTTGAGAATCTCGTAAGCGAGCACATAGCAACACTAGAAAGACTGAATGATTAAATGACGCGCAAACAAAAAAGACTAACGGTTATTCTGACGCTTAGCGCAATCGTGATGGCGGCAGTCGTGTTCATTGCGCTGGCGATGTCCAGCACTGCTTCGTTCTTCGTTGTGCCAAGCGAAGTTGCTGAACGGAACTTGACCGCCGGTCAGGCATTTCGATTGGGCGGCATTGTGAAAAGCGAGAGCTGGGTGAAGTCGGATACTGTTCATGATTTTACGGTGACAGACTGTAAAGTAGATGTAGCTGCTCATTTCGAGGGCATTATGCCAGATCTGTTTAGAGAGGGCCAAGAGGTCATACTTGAAGGGGCGCTGGACGCAGATGGTCGGTTCGTTGCAACTACAGTGCTTGCTAAACATGATGAGAACTATGTGCCAAAAGATATGGCAGATCAGTTCAAAGAAAAGGGCCTTTGTTCTGGGCACACTGACGCTGGCTGAGGTTGAATAACTCAATGTATACTGTTGAACTTGGACATTTTTCGCTCATTCTCGCCTTTGCAATAGCCATAGGCCAGGTCATGATGGGCATTATAATTTGGCGCAGCCCTGATCAACGGGGCGCTGCATTTATGCGGTCTGCATCCATTGTTCAATTTGCGCTGGTAGCAGCTAGTTTTACGGCACTGACCTTTGCATTTGTGACCTCCGATTTTTCAGTTGCATTGGTGTATGAACATTCGCATTCGGCGCAACCAGATTTGTTCAAGTTTACAAGCGCTTGGGGAAATCACGAAGGCTCGATGCTCTTGTGGATTTTGATCCTGACGCTGTTTGGTGCTGCAGTAGCGCTGTTTAGTGGTCGATTACCACGTCAACTGAACGTGTTGGTATTGGCAAACCAAAGTCTTCTTTCAGCAGCGTTTATTGGCTTTACAATTTTCACGTCAAACCCGTTCGCGCGACTTGTTCGCCCGCCGATTGAAGGGCGAGACTTGAACCCAATCCTACAGGACCTTGGCCTCGCAATTCATCCGCCGCTACTCTATGTCGGCTATGTTGGTTTTTCAGTCTGCTTTTCATTTGCCATGGCAGCTTTGATCTCAGGAAAGATCGATGCAGCTTGGGCGAGGTGGGTTCGTCCGTGGACGATGGCCAGCTGGATATTCCTGACATTGGGCATCGCGATGGGGTCGTATTGGGCATACTACGAACTCGGCTGGGGCGGCTGGTGGTTCTGGGATCCAGTTGAAAATGCATCATTTATGCCTTGGCTTGCCGGTACCGCGCTGTTGCATTCTGCGTTGGTAATGGAAAAGCGTAACGCCTTGAAAATATGGACAATTTTATTGGCCATTTTGACGTTTTCGCTATCGTTGCTCGGTACCTTTTTGGTGCGATCAGGCATACTGACTTCAGTTCATTCATTCGCTGCAGATCCTACACGGGGACTGGTTATTTTGGGCATTCTAGTGTTCTTCATCTGCGGAGCATTTATACTGTTTGCCGTGCGCGGACCAACGTTGCGGGCAGGTGGACTTTTTGCGCCAGTTAGTCGCGAAGCGGCGCTTGTTCTGAATAATCTATTCCTAGCGACAGCCACGGCTGCTGTTTTGGTTGGAACGCTTTATCCATTGGTTCTGGATGCGATCACGGGGATCAAAATTTCAGTTGGCGCACCGTTCTTTGATCTGACGTTCGGGGTTATAATGATACCACTCTTACTTGTGGTCCCTTTTGGTCCGTTTTTGTCTTGGAAACGTGCCGATTTGTTCTCGATAAGTAAGCGTTTGTTCTTTGCTGTGATCCTTGCGTTTATCTGCACTGTGATTTTCACGGCGTACACTTGGAAAGGTGCCAATCTTTTGCCTTTTGGTTTCCTATTGGCATTCTGGGTGATGATTGGCGCACTGTCGGATTTGGCTGAACGGTCAAAGCTGCTCCGTACAAGTTTTGGTACAAGCCTGTCCCGACTTAAGGGATTGCCTAAATCTGTTTGGGCGACGGCTGGAGCACATTTTGGTTTGGGCGTGACGGTGCTTGGTGTGGTCATGGTCAGTGGATATGAGACTGAACTAATCACAACGATGAAGCCTGGCGACCAAGCGACGCTTTCTGGCTATACGATCGAGTTCGATCGTGAAGAGCAACTTCAGGGCCCTAACTACACGGCAGAACGCGCGACGTTTTTGGTTGGAAAAACAGCAAATCCAACGCAATCAGTTTCATCTGAAAAACGTAACTACCCTGTACGTCGAATGCCGACAACTGAAGCTGGAATTAAGACGTTTGGCTTCTCGCAAGTCTATATCTCTTTAGGGGACAAATCTAAGGATGGATCAACTGTTGTGCGTGTTTGGTACAAGCCATTCATTACTTTGATTTGGTACGGTGCCATACTTATGTCGCTCGCAGGTCTTTACTCCTTGTCTGATCGTCGACATAGAATTGCAGCGCCAAAACGGAATAAAAAACAACAGGTTGGGGCCGCGATATGAATCGATTTCTGATCGCCTTTACCTTGGTTCTAGGTTTGCTTTCTCCGGGATTCGCGGTGGACCCGGGCGAGATATTGCCCGATCCTGTTTTGGAACAACGTGCCCGTTCAATCTCTGCTGGATTGCGGTGTCTTGTCTGCCAAAATCAATCGATTGACGATAGTGATGCTGACCTGGCGAAGGACCTCAGAATTGTTGTCCGTGAACGTTTGGTGCTAGGCGACAGCGATAGTGAGGTGATCGAATATGTTGTCGATCGGTTTGGCGAGTTTGTGTTGCTCAAGCCAACCTTCGCCGGCCACAATTTGGTCTTGTGGTTGACAGCACCTATCCTATTTGTGATTGGCGCGTTATTCGCGATATCTGCTCTAAAGAAACGACGCAAAGCGGCGCCGTCGGCTCTCACCCCTGAGGAGGAAGTCGCTTTGGCGGAGCTTCTTGAACAGGACGGTGATGAAAATGGCGAAATCAAATAGCACCAAAATTGAGTTTGATGGAGCGTTAGGCGAAAAACTTGCCGCTTCGATTGATTGGCCTCACGGCGAAACACGTGGTTTCGCAATCTTCGCTCATTGTTTCTCCTGTTCTAAAGAATTTGTTGCCAGTCGACGTGTTGCTAATGCACTGACCGAACACGGGTTTGCTGTATTGCGGGTGGATTTTACCGGACTTGGTAAGTCTGGCGGGGATTTTTCAGACACCAATTTTTCAACCAATGCACAAGATTTGATCGCTGCCGCAAACTGGCTAGATCAGAGTTATGATGCGCCCACATTATTGGTCGGGCATTCGCTAGGCGGTGCCGCAGTGTTAGCTGTTGCGCCAGAAATCCAATCCGTCAAAGCCGTTGCGACGATAGGTGCTCCAGCAGATATCGATCACATACTTCACATGTTTACCTGCAGTCTTGATGAGATTGAAGAGAATGGCGTGGGCCAAGTTGATCTTGGCGGTCGGCCTTTCACAATCAAGAAACAGTTTCTGGATGACGTGAAGAGCTTTGACCTCAAGTCACAGATTGGCAAATTTAGAGGTGGGACGTTGGTTCTGCATGGTCCAACAGACCAAACAGTTGGTGTTGAAAACGCCGAGGGCATTTTTAAAGCTGCAAAACATCCCAAGAGTTTCGTTTCGCTGGACAGTGCTGATCACCTTCTCTCAAAGCTTGAAGACGCTTCTTATGCAGCTGAAGTCATTGCGGCATGGGCTGAGCGGTTTGTGCCTTCAAAGCCAAGTCCCAAAGTTGACGAGGGGCATGTGGTTGCTGCCGAAAGCGGTGAGGGTAAGTATCATCTTGATGTAAATGCAGCTGGTCATCACATCACAGTTGATGAGCCGCTTGAGGTAGGTGGAAGCGATCGGGGCGCGACGCCCTATGGTTTGCTAAGTGCGGCTTTAGGCAGTTGCACCACCATCACCCTTAGAATGTATGCAGACCGAAAGAAACTCGCGGTAACGCATATTGAGACTTGGGTTGATCATGAGAAACAGCACGCAAGTGATTGCGTTGAGTGTGCTGAAGGACGTGAAGGGCGAGTTGACGTTTTCACCCGGCGCGTCTTGATAGAAGGCGATGTTGATGCTGCGCAACGTGAACGCCTTTTGCAAATTGCTGACAAGTGTCCAGTTCACAGGACACTCGAGAAAAGCTCTGTTGTTCGCACAATGGCCGTCCAGAAGTAGCGGTTTGCAAATCGCTACGGTGAACGTTATGAAGTGCACATGGTGGATTTCTTCATGGCGTTGTTGCCGTCAGGTCTTGATGGCTGGGTCGCGCCAACCCTAATAATTACAAGTTTTTTCACGTCGGCACTTACTGCTGCGCTGAGCCTTGGTGGCGGTATCGCATTGATTGCGATTTTGACCTTCATATTTCCCGCTTCGATTGCTGTGCCGGTTCACGGCGTTGTGCAACTTGGTTCAAACACCGGCCGGGCTTTTATTCGTCGTAAAGACATTCAGTGGCAGTACGCAATTTGGTTCGCGCTTGGCGGACTTGTTGGCGCCGCCATTGGCGGGCAAGTGGCTGTGTTGCTGCCAAACAAGCTGTTCACACTATTGATTGCTGCTTTTCTTTTGTACTCGGTGTGGGGGCCAAAACCGTCTTCGAAAAACAGAGACAAGAAGGCCCTTTTTGCTTTTGGTGGCTTTGCTGCCTTTGTTTCGATGATTATCGGCGTTAGTGGGCCGATTGTCGCTGGATTACTGCGCTTTATCGAGGATCGTAAACAGTTTGTAGCAACCCATGCCTTGCTGATGACATTTCAAAATTCAGCGAAGATTATCGTCTTTATTTTCTTTGGATTTGCATTCTACGAATATGCATTTCTGCTCTTTGCCATGATTTGTTCAGGGTTCGCAGGCACTGCTGTTGGCAGTAAACTTTTAGATCGTTTGCCCGAAGCTGCGTTTCGAAAAGCCTTTAAGATTGTTATGAGCTTCATTGCTTGCATCTTGATCTTCCGTTCCTTCTAAAAGGCCCAGTTTCACCACACTTTTGCCCTCAACATTACCAAACTTTAATGTTCCTGACATGCTTCAGTAATGCGCGCATAGGCAATCTGAATGCAATTCGATTGGGAAGTGCATCACCGAGGAGATTACCTTCATGCAACTCATTAAATTGCCAAAGACGAAACGCCTTGCCGCGATAACGGCTGCAGCGCTCATCTCAACATCAGCGATCGTGACAGGTGTTATAACGACCACCACCACTGCGAACGCACAGATATCAGTTCCCAACGCCGCTCCGTTTAGCTTTGCTGACTTAGTCGAAGCCGTGCGACCTGCCGTTGTTTCAATCAGTGTGAAAACAAAAATTGAAGAACACCGCGGTCCTCGTTTTGATAATCGCTTTGAAATGCCAGACCTTCCAGATGGCCATCCATTCCAAGATTTCTTCAAACGTTTCGGTGAGCAGCAAGAACGTAATTCAAACCGCGAAGGCGGCAAGAACAAACGCCCACGTTTCTCACAATCCATGGGCTCAGGCTTCATCATTTCTGCCGACGGTTTTGTTGTAACCAACAACCATGTTGTTGAAGATGCCGCCGAAGTCACCATTGTCATGGACGATGGCACAGAGCGAGAAGCTTCTGTGATCGGCACCGACCCACGCACTGACTTGGCTTTGCTCAAAATTGAAGCGGCAACTGACATGGAATTCGTGGAGTTTTCTGAAGAAGAAGCACGCGTTGGCGACTGGGTTGTGGCGATGGGTAATCCATTCGGCCTGGGTGGCACTGTTACAGCGGGTATCGTTTCAGCACGAGGTCGCGACATCAATGCAAACGCATACGATGACTTCATTCAAATTGATGCCGCTGTAAATCGCGGCAACTCAGGTGGCCCTGCATTTGACACAACTGGTCGCGTGGCTGGTGTGAACACGGCGATCTTTTCACCTAACGGCGGTAATGTTGGAATTGCTTTTGCGATCCCAGCTAGCACCGTAAAACAAGTCATTTTCGACCTAATGGACGATGGCAATGTAACCCGTGGTTTCTTGGGAGTGTCGATACAAGATGTCTCAGATGACATAGCGGAATCTGTTGGTCTTGAGAAAGCAACTGGTGCGTTGGTCACCGAGCCGCGTCCAGACTCTCCGGCACAAAAAGCTGGCATTCAATCAGGCGACATTATCCTTCGGGTTGAAGGTGAGAAAATTGGCGATGCGCGTGATCTGTCCCGTATCATTGCTCAATATTCACCAGAAACAGAAGTGAAGATCGTGCTTTGGCGCAATGGCGAGCGAACAAATGTTTCTGTAACGCTGGCCAAGCTGACAGAAGAGCAAGCGTTGGTCGAAGCCCCAGAGGTTGAAGAAGAAGTCGACCCAATGGAGCCAAAAGAAACCAACTCTGGTTTGGTGTTACTACCAAATGAAGAAGGAGACGGCCTTTTGGTTGTCGAAATTGTTCCAGAGAGTCCAGCTGCAGAAAAGGGCTTCGCTCCCGGCGATCTTATTCTTGAGGCAAATTCAAAAGCTGTGAATACTCTGAATGGTTTTGATGCTGCTCTTGAGGATGTAAAGGCTGCAGGCCGCGAAACAATGTTGGTGAAAGTTAGCCGAGACGGCAACACCCGCTTTGTTGGCCTTGCACTAGAATAGTCAAATATCTGCTGGCCGCTTAGGCGGCCAGCAATTGTTATCCCGTTGAGTAAAAGGTAAGTTGGCTCCATGAAGATTCTTTTGATTGAAGATGACCGCGAGGCGGCCAATTATCTAATTCAGGCTCTGGACGAAGCAGGGCACGTTTGTCATCACGCTGCGGACGGTGAAACGGGCTATGCCATGGCAAGTTCCATGGATTACGATGTTATGATTGTTGATCGGATGCTGCCACGTCGTGATGGTTTATCGATCATTGAATCTATTCGTGCAGAAGGCAAAGACACACCCGTTCTTATTCTCTCTGCACTTGGCGAAGTAGATGATCGCGTGACCGGACTGCGATCCGGCGGCGATGATTATCTGACTAAGCCCTATGCATTCTCAGAACTGCTTGCCCGCATTGAAGTGCTTGCGCGTCGTAGTGCTCCTGCTGAGGCTTCAACATCGTATAAAGTTGGTGACTTGTCGCTTGATCGATTGTCCCGTGCTGTGGAGCGCGAAGGCGAGAAGATTACGTTGCAGCCACGTGAATTTCGATTGCTTGAGTATTTAATGAAGCACGCTGGTCAGGTTGTGACCCGGACGATGCTTTTGGAAAACGTTTGGGACTATCATTTTGACCCGCAAACAAATGTCATCGATGTTCATATGTCTCGCTTGCGGACCAAAGTCGACAAGGGTCGTAAGACCCAGCTGCTGCAAACAGTTCGTGGCGCAGGATACATGATCAGTGCATAGCTTTTGGCAGCTTTGGCGCACGACCACATTCCGCTTAACAGCTTTGCTGATCCTAATGTTTGTGGTCTTCGCTGTTTCGATCTTAGGCTACATCGCCTATGAAACTTCGATTATGATTCAACGACAGCAGTTGAACGCCATTGATCAAGAAATCAGCCAACTGAACAATCAATACCAACGCCAAGGTTCGCGCGGTCTGGTCTTGGCACTTCAACGAATGGCTCGGCGCCCGGGTCCTGGTATCTATTACGTCGCTGACCAAAATGGTATCGCGCTTGCTGGCAACGTCAACGAGATACCGATTGATGTTCTGCAAAATCCGGGCACACATACATACAATTATGATCGTGGTGGTGAGTATAAGGCTGATGATCCACGCGCAGGCGGCGTTGCGCTTGTAAAGAGTTTCATTCTGCCAACTGGATTTCATCTTGTTGTTGGCCGAGACATTGTTGAGCGGCGTGGCTTCAGTGCTGTTATCATTCAGGCATTTGCATGGGGTGTACTTTGGATCATTGTGCTTTCTGTCATTGTTGGCGTGTATTCCGCCCGATCGGTTCTCAAGCGAGTGGACGCTGTTTCCGACACCGCCAGTAAAATAATGTCTGGCGTTATGTCTGAACGTATTCCCGTGACCAAGCGCAATGATGAGTTTGATCGATTAGCTGAAAACCTCAATGCGATGCTGGATCGAATTGAGCAGCTGATGCAGGGCCTGAAAGAAGTCACGGATAATGTCGCTCACGACCTGAAAACACCTCTCACGCGGCTCCGTAACCGCGTAGAAGGTGCTTTGAAGGACGGTACGACCAAGACTGCGCAACGCGAAGCTTTGGAAACCACAATTGAAGAGTGCGATCAGTTGATCCGCACGTTTAATGCACTGTTGCTCATTGCTCGGGTGGAAGCAGGATCGTCCACAAGCGCGTTCACGCCTTTGAAGCTGGATGCGATAGCTGCGGACATCACTGAGCTTTATGAACCTGTAGCTGAAGACAGCGGAATATCGATCAAGACTGATCTTGCTGATCTTCCAGAATACAACGGCAGTCGAGAGTTGATCGGGCAGGCCTTGGTGAATTTGGTGGAGAATGCCATCAAGTATGCAAAAGGTGCCGTTGGCGATCCAACGATCAACATTTCTCTTCGATCGGTTGGCGGCGACGTCATCATTGATGTTGGAGACAACGGCCCGGGAATTCCGGAGGAGGATCGCGAACGTGTGCTTGAACGTTTCGTGCGCCTCGAGAAAAGCCGCTCAGAACCGGGGTCCGGTTTGGGCCTATCCCTTGTCGCCGCTGTCGCGCGGTTGCATAAAGGTAAGGTAGAGATTCTTGATAATCAACCGGGCGCGCTCATTCGCCTGACTTTGCCTTCGGAGAACTAAATGACATCACTTGCCGCGCAACTCGAACACTATGGATCGACCCATAAAGATAGCGTCGCAATTGATGAGCTTTTAGTACTTGAAAACCTAACGCCAAACATAAAGCTGTCAGCGCTTGGGCTATCGCACATATTCGGTGCTGCGCCTTATCTTTTAGATTGTGCGCAAAAGAACGTCGAATGGCTGGAAGATGCACTAGCGCTTGAAGCTTCCGATTGCGTTGAAGCTTTACTTTCTTCGACTGACGAGTGTGCAAAGCATTGTGAAGACGAACATCAGCTTCGTAAGTTTTTGCGTCAGCAAAAGCTGCGTTTGGCGCTCATCTCTGCTCTTGCCGAAATTAGTGGCGCTACTGGACCCGAACACACAACAGCTTGGTTGGCTCTTTTCGCAGACAAGAGCTTAGATGCCGCGCTCGATCACCTTGTGGCTACCAAATTTCATGACCTTGGGATTGAACTGAGTGACGAGGTCCGTCCATCTCAGCAATCCGGCCTAATGGTGCTGGCGCTAGGTAAACATGGTGGTCTTGAGCTTAACTACTCTTCAGACATCGATATTGTAACATTCTACGATCTCTCGCGATCACCTATTGCTGACAATCCGCGTGTGGGCCGCATTTATGAGAAGATGGTACGTGACCTTGCATCCATCATGCAGGATCGAGATGAAAACGGCTATGTATTCCGTACTGACTTAAGACTGCGTCCTGATCCCGGGTCCACTCCTGTTGCTATCTCAGTTGATGCGGCAATGAGCTATTATGAAAGTCGGGGGCAAAACTGGGAGCGCGCTGCTTGGATCAAGGCTCGGCCATGTGCCGGGGACATAAAAGCTGGCGAAATGTTCATTCAAGAACTGTCGCCATTCATTTGGCGCAAGCATCTGGACTATGCCACCATCGGCGACATAAAAACCATCAAACGCCAAATCAACACGGCCAAAAATGTGGCTGGACGCGTTGTACTGGGTCACAACGTTAAGCTGGGCAGTGGCGGTATCCGCGAGATTGAATTTTTTGCGCAAGTGCAGCAATTGATCGCTGGTGGTCGTGAACCACAGTTGCGGACGCGACCGACTTGCGAAACACTGAAAGAACTTTCTGAAGCAGGTTGGATCGACGATACGGTTAGCAGAGATCTGACGGAAAAATACTGGTTCCTTCGAGCCGTCGAAAACCGTCTTCAAATGCTGCGGGATGAACAAACTCACTCGCTTCCAGCCACCGATGAAGAGCTATTGCCAGTCGTAGCGTTATTGCCATTTGAAGGCGTTGAAGAATTCAAGGTTGAATATCGCGCCAACTTGGACGCTGTGGTTTCGCACTATGGCGAATTGTTTAGCGATGACGAGGAAGACGGTGATCTTGGAAATCTCGTTTTCACTGGAAGCGATGAAGACCCCGCAACGTGGGCATCTCTGTCTGAGATCGGCTTTAAAGATCCATCAGTCGTAATTGAAACTGTAAAACGTTGGCACTATGGCGGGTATGCCGCCACGCGTGCAGACACAGCGCGTCAAACGCTGACCGAGTTAATTCCAGGATTGTTGCGCACAATGTCGAACGCGCGCAACGCAGACGAGGCACTGCGCCACTTCGATTTCTTCCTGTCAAAGCTTCCAGCTGGTGTGCAGTTGTTTGCTCTGTTGCAAAACAATCCGCGTTTGCGCACGGTGATGATTGATTTTATGGCCGCCGCACCGCGAATGACAGAAGCCATACTGCAACGTGTTCACATCGTTGATGGGCTAATCGATCCTGCTTTTTATGACGAAGTGCCTGATGCGGAGACGCTAAAAGCCAAGGCACGTGAGTTTCTTGGTGAGGCGAGGTCATATGAAGACCTGATCGATCGTGCACGCATTTTTGGGCAGGAACAGATATTTCTCATCAGCGCTGGACTCGTCGCCGGCACAATCGGGCCCGCAAAAGCGGCCAGCCAGTTCAGCGCCCTAGCTGAATTGCAATTGAATTGGGTCTTCGATGCTGTTCGCAAAGAGTTTGAGATCAAACACGGCAAAGTCAAAGATGCGCGGGTCGCACTATTGGCCTTTGGAAAACTTGCCAGTCGTGAAATGAATGCCCAGTCGGATTTGGACTTTATCCTGCTGTATGATGCGCCGGAAAACAGCGAGGGCTCAAACGGCAAAAAACAACTCGCAACGTCCCACTACTTCATTCGTCTTACCCAAAGACTAGTAGCCGCCATTTCAGCACCGACAGCGGAGGGTGTGCTATATGAAACGGATATGCGTTTGCGTCCGTCCGGGAATGCAGGGCCTTTAGCGACCAGTTTGCGTGGTTTCCAGAAATACCAGCAAGAAGATGCATGGACATGGGAACATATGGCTCTTTCAAGGGCCCGCGTTGTGTATGCAGATCAAGATCTGGGCGCGGACATTGATGGCGTAATTGGCGAAATTTTGAGTACTCCACGAAATCTTGAAAAGGTAACGCAAGACGTTCTCGATATGCGTGCTCGGCTGTTGAAAGAACGCGCGCCCAAATCAACCTGGGATATCAAATTGGCCAGCGGAGGGCTCATCGATCTCGAGTTTATCGGGCAATACGCACAGCTCGTTTACGGTGATAAACTTGGTGTGCCCCAAGCGCCCCCGAAAGAGATATTCAAAGCCATGGAACAAGCTGGGGTGCTGAGCAAATCTGAGCTTTTGATCGAGGTTCACGATCGATACAATGTTGTGAACCAGCTCACTTCAGCGTGCCTAACCGCGCCGCTATATGTGGACAAGTGGAGCGATGGATTTGTTGAGCTTTTAACCCGGTCTAGCAACTTTCCAACTATTCAATTGTTGGAAGAAGAGCTCAAACGACGGCAATGTGAAATCGCCGAAGTCTTTTCAACTTTTGTGAATCATAGCAATAGCTAAGCGACGTTTTCTAAAGCAACTTCTTCAACCAGAAGCGGCAGGGTAATGGCAACGGTTGTGCCTATGCCAGGGCTGCTTTTGATTTCCATTTTGCCGCCACTTAGCTCAGCTATTGCACGTGATGTTGCAATGCCTAAGCCAAGGCCGTTGTGTTCTTTAGTGAATGCAGACTCGCCCAAAACAAAAGGCTGGGTGAGGAGCGTCATTCGTTCGTTTGAGATGCCAATACCGCTATCTGTAATCTCCAACACTACTCCATCACTCGCGCCCCAACAATTGAGGATCACTTTGCCGCCTTCAGGCGTAAAGCGGATAGCATTGTCGATCAGGTTATCGATCATGCGCTTGATCAAATGTTCGTCGGCTTTGATGTTGCTGTCACTAAGATTGATGCTTGCAAGTTCAATACCCGCACGTTCTGCTCTCGCCTCATGACGTCGCATAGATTTTTGCACGAAGTCATAAGTATCTATGGTTGCCGGGCGCTGGATCGTGCGGCCACCTTCAAGTTCTGCTAACTCGAATATTGAGGCGAAAGAGACCAGCAAGGTTTCCCCAGATCGCTTTATGTCGGCAACGTAATTTGTATAGCGTTGGTCACCAATATCGCCATAGGGCTGATGCAGCACGAGGTCGGCAAAACCAATAATGTGGTTGAGCGGTGTGCGCATATCGTGACTAAGATGGGAAAGAAAGCTCGTTTTAGATCGGCTAGCGGCTTCAGCTGCGATTTTCTCTTCTTGGTACTGCTGGGCCAGGCTGCGGCACTGCTGTTCCAAATCTCGAGCATTGATCTTTGAGCGTTGGAATTCTGTTTGATCGGTGATCACTGAAACGAAGTTTTGGTCTGAGTTGGCCACATCTTCGATTTGGATCGTTTTGCCATCTTCACACGTTGCAGAAACCACACGATGTAATTCATCGTCCTTTTCCGCTTTGAATGTTGTTGGGTTCTTCGCTGCTGTCATGATCGAGGCGTAAGTGGTGCCAACAAGTACATCGCTTTCTTCAAGACCCATTAGTTCGCGATAGGCGCTGTTGCTCCATACGAGGCGTGTGCCGGCATCCCAGTGGGCCAGTCCGTGTGGCATATGTTCAAGCGTGTCAGTGAGGAGGTTGGGCGTAATTGTGTTGGGCTGAGCGTCTGACTTGAATGAAACAAGTCGGTTGATGGCAATCAGGGTCAACAAGCCGACAAATATTGCCAATGCCCGTGGTCCCGTTGCAAGGCCCTCGGTCGCAACCATCAAGACCAATAGGACTGTGGTAAGAGCTAGGAATTTGAAGTTGATGAAGCCGCTAGTGCGGTCCGAATTCAACAGTGTTCGCCACGATTGGATCGTAAGGCGTTTTTGCGGCTCAATGGGAGAAACATTCACATTCTGTGATGCTCGGAATCCCTTTGGGGTGCCGTCGGATTGCTCCGTCGTCAGCATGCCATCCTCCAGATGAAATTATTTAGCCCCTGCAATGATCTATTCTGATCAGCTTGCTAAGAGATTGAATCAAAAAGGGGACTCTTGTCGAGCCCCCAATTTTGTCATCTGAATCACAAAATAAATTCGTGAGTCTTTTGAATCATTTACAGCGAGAAATAATTATCCGTTCAGCGTGCGCTCCAGAATGTCAGAGCAGTCTGGTGACAATTTGGGCTGTTTTTGCAATTTCAGCAGGGCAACTTCCGCCGCCTCGCGTCGTTTTGATTCGTATTGTTTGAATGAGCGGAACATGGTCAGCAACCGTGAGGCCAGTTGTGGTGTCCTCGTATCAATATCTGCGATCAGATCGGCAACAAATTGGAAACTGGCTCCATCTTCACGACCAAATTGTTTCTGGTTCACAGCAAAGGCGCCGATAAGTGAACGGACGCGGTTTGGGTTTTCGATATTGAACTGTGGATCGCTCATCAGTGCTTTAACGCGATCAAGTGCGCCTTTGTCTGGCATGATTGCATTGATGCTTAGCCACTTATCAAACACCAAGACGTTGTCGCAATATTGTTCACGGAAGTCGTCGAGCAATGATTGAGCGTTTGGGTGACCAGCGGCTGCCATTGCGGAGAGGGCCGCGCTTCTATCCGTCATGTTCGTTGCAGCTTGATATTGAGCCGTCGCCAACTGGCCGCCTTTATCTTCACTGGCCGCAAGCAGGAGAACCAAACATTGGTTCTTTAATGCCCGTTTGCCTGAAGAAGTTGCATCTGGAGAATAGGCTGATGTTTCAACCAAGCTTTTGTATGTTTGAGCTAACTCTGGCTCCAACATAGACGCGATGGCTGATAGCGACATCCGGCGCACGTCGTAAACGCGGCTAGGGTCGATGTCACCACCCAACTGTTCCGAGATAACACTTTGCGCGGGCAGGCCGAGAACCAGAGCCTTAAATGCGTTGTCCAAAGTCTCATCAAGCAAGATAGCTTTGAAAGCATCTGCTAACTGACCAAGAGCATGAGGCGAAGGATCTTCACCGTCTTTCTTAGATGCCGGCACAAGAATATCAAGAGCGACACTCTGTAAGCTGTCCCAACGGTTGAAGGCATCCTTGTCTAAACGGGCAAGGTTCAATTTGTCTTCAATGCTGAGGTCCGACTTAATGCTGACAGGAGCTGAGAACTCGCGGAACATGGACAAAGTAGGCTTGCTAGATACGCCTTCAAAGACCACCGTGTGTTTTTCCTGATCCATGATGATCAAATCATCCTGAACATCTGCACCACTAACGCTGTCCCAATCCAAGTCCGCGCCATTGTCTGAAACAAGGCCAAAGCGAATTGGAATGAATTTTGCGCCTTTGTGTGGTTCACCCGGCGTTGGTTTGTTTTCTTGGCTCAGATTGACGGTGAGGCGCTTGTTTGTCGCATCATAAGAGCTATCAAAGCTCACTTCAGGGCGGCCAGCCTCTGTGTACCATTGTTGCAGATGCGATAGGTCTTTGCCGCTTGCATCTTCAAAACACTTCACAAAATCTTCAATGATCGAGGCGTCGCCGTCATGGCGTTCAAGATAGATATCCATGCCCTTGCGGAAGGTGTCTTTGCCCAAGTAAGTCAGGATCATGCGAACGACTTCAGCGCCTTTTGAATAAACGGTCGCTGTGTAGAAGTTGTTGATCTCTTTGAATTGGTTCGGGCGAGGCGGGTGTGACAAAGGACCAGAGTCTTCTGCAAACTGATAACCGCGTAGATCGCGAGCGTCTTCAATACGTTTTACAGCTCTTGAACGCTCGTCGCTGGTGAATTCTTGGTCGCGGAATACGGTCAAGCCTTCTTTAAGGCACAGCTGGAACCAGTCGCGACAGGTGATCCTGTTGCCTGTCCAGTTGTGGAAATACTCGTGCGCGATGATGGATTCAATGCGCTCATAGTCTTGATCAGATGCGGTTTGGGGATTGGACAAGATGAACTTGTCGTTGAAGATATTTAGCCCCTTGTTTTCCATCGCGCCGAGATTGAAATCAGAAACCGCAACAATGTTGAAAATATCAAGATCATATTCGCAGCCAAAGCGTTCTTCATCCCAAACCATTGAGCGTTTTAGTGAATCCATGGCCCAGTCGCACTGATCGGCTTTGCCATGTTCAACATAAATCCCAAGGTCAACTTCGCGACCTGAGCGAGTTGTGAACTTGTCAGAGATGTGGTCCAAATCGCCAGCAACCATTGCGAACAGGTACGACGGCTTTGGATGTGGGTCATGCCAAACAGCGAAATGCCGGTTGCCGACTAGATCGTCGCTTTCGATTAGATTGCCGTTAGAGAGCAACACCGGCGCATCAGACTTTTCAGCTTCCATGCGAACTGTGTAAACAGACATAACATCCGGTCTGTCATAAGAATATGTAATCCGGCGGAAGCCTTCAGCTTCGCATTGTGTGCACCACACATCGTTTGAACGGTACAGGCCTTCAAGTGATTTGTTTGCTTCAGGTTCAAGCCGAACAACAGTTTCAAGAACAAACTCTTCAGGTGGATTTGAAACTTCTAATTCTTTCTCAGAAACGATATATTCGCTCTTCGCTAAGTCCCGACCATTCACAGAAATTGAAAGCAACTCCATGCGTTCGCCCACCAATTTAAGGGTCGTTCCTACCGGAACGCCCTTTCGCCGAGAAAAACTCAGCTTGGCTCTTATGTTCATTTGAGTGGCGGCGAACACCACATCTAGTTCGGTGGTGGAAAGTACATAATCGCTTGGTTTATAATCACTTAGGTAAGTGGTTTTGTTATCTGCTGCTGACATAAAAGCGGATCCCCGAATGACTGTTTTTATGCCCGAATCGGGCTTGTTTTTGAAAAGTAAGCTACTGTGGCAGGACTGCTACAGCAATATCCGTCCACTCGTATAACGTTGAGCTTCTGGTTGATTCCGACCAGCCTACCAACCTTTTGCGCGTACCTAACATGTTAAACTCTGTTTTTGCTTGGTTCGAGAAGCATTATTCGCCGACTCATATTGAAGCCAATCCACATCCGCCGATGGGACTGGTCAGCTTCTATATGTACTTTTTGAAGCAGTTCAAAACGCCGATAATTTTCAAGATTATCATCGTTGCGATCGGTGCTGCTTTAGATTCGATGATCCCCATTTTCTTGGGTACGATCATAGACATGATTTCGGGGGCAGAGCCGGGCACTTTGTTCAAGGATCAAGGAACATTGCTGTTGGCAATGGCGATAACGATCGCTGTTCGGCCGTCAGTCATCGTGCTTGATATACTTATTCAGTATCACACGATCGTTCCATCGTTGGTTGGGCGCACACGTTGGCAGTCGCATTGGCATGTGGTGCGTCAGAGCTGGACATTCTTCCAAAAAGACTTCGCAGGACGCATTGCATCAAAAGTATTCGAGACTGGCCCAGCGCTTGAGAGCAGTTCAATGGAGATCATTGATGCCGTTTGGTACATGATCGTGTTCTTCATCGTTGCGTCTGGCGTTTTAGGCAATCAAGATATCGTATTTCTGTTGCCGCTTATAGGCTGGGCAATTGCATATGTTGTGTTGATGTATTTTTCTCTGCCTGCGATTGCAAAGCAGTCAAAGATCAACTCCAACGCACGTTCCGTTGTGACCGGCCGCATGGTGGATTGCTATACGAATATTCAAACCCTGAAGACTTTTGCCACCGGCAATATGGAAGATCGTTACGTCGCAGAGTCTGTAGAAGAGAACATCAAAAACTTCCGGCTGTTGATGCGCATATTCTCGAGGATGTGGACGACACTGTTTATCATCAACACTTTGCTGATGATCTCTACCGGCTATTTGGCTTTAACGTGGTGGAACAATGGTCTTATCACGACCGGTCAGCTTGCGATGATCGTTCCATTTATTTGGCAGCTGCTGAATATCTCTGGATGGATTCTGGAAGTTGCATCGGGCATCTTTCGTGACATGGGCACTGTGCGCGATGGAATGGAAACCATATCTAGGCCACTAACGATGGTCGATGACAAAGGCGCGCCGGAGCTTGAAGTTAAAGACGCTGGGATTTCATTTGCCGACGTGAAATTCAACTATGATGGCGGCGAAGAGAAGAAGGTTATCGATCAGCTCTATCTGGACATCAAGCCAGGTGAAAAAGTGGGTTTGATCGGTAGATCCGGCGCTGGAAAGTCTACAATCGTCAATTTGTTATTGCGCTTGTTTGATGCACAGGCTGGCGTGATCAGCATTGATGGACAAAACATTTCGCGTGTTGGGCAAGATAGTTTGCGCCGTGCAATCGGTTTCGTATCGCAGGACACATCCTTGCTCCACCGTTCTGTTGGTGAAAACATCAAGTATGGCAAGCCAGATGCAACTGACGCAGAAATGATTGAAGCTGCAAAACGGGCGAAAGTGCACGATGTTGTTCTTGGTCTTAAGGATGAAGATGGCAATGTAGGCTATGACGCAAAAGTCGGCGAGCGTGGCGTGAAACTTTCAGGCGGGCAACGCCAACGGATCGCTATCGCCCGTGTTCTGTTGAAAGATGCGCCGATATTGATCTTGGACGAAGCAACATCTGCGCTGGACAGTGAAGTTGAAGCTGCAATTCAAGAGCAGCTTGAAGAATTGATGCAACAAAAGACCGTGATCGCAATCGCACACCGTTTGTCTACTATTGCAGCCATGGATCGTTTGGTGATCATGGAAGACGGCAAGATTGTCGAGCAGGGCACACATGATGAGTTGCTTACACTCGAGGGTCAATATGCTCAATTGTGGAAACGTCAGTCCGGCGGTTTTGCCAACGCATCTTGATCGCTCCACAAAACTGTTGCTTGAAAGAGCAAATGCGGATAAAAAAAGAAAAATCTTATTTAATAGAAGATCAAAACTATGAACAAAATATTCAGTTGGTTTGAGTCGCGGATCGATCCGTATCCTACAGAGGATCCAAGAACGCCACCAAAGACACTTTATGCGTTCTGCCGTCACTACACCAAAGGCATGGAAGTCTGGCTCATCGCTCTAGCGATTGGTTCAGCATTGATTGCTACCGGTGAAGTGCTGCTGTTTGGCTTTTTAGGCCATGTGGTGGATTGGCTTTCAAACTCAGACCCCAAGACATTTGTTCAGAACGAATGGCCGACGCTTGTCGTGATGGCGGTCGTCGTGTTGCTACTGAAGCCATTGCTTTCAATTGTTTCATCATTGGTCATGCACCAAGCGCTGATGGGGAACTTCCCTATGCGCATTCGTTGGGATGTTCACGGCTATCTCATTCGACAATCAATGTCTTACTTCCAAGATGAGTTCGCTGGACGCATTGCTACTAAGCTCATGCAAACTGCTTTGGCTGTGCGTGAAACTGTGATGAAAATCCTCGACATATTGGTCTATGTCGTGACCTATTTCATTGGCATTCTCTTCGTCATGTTGGCCGCCGATTGGCGCCTGATGTTGCCGTTTGTCGTTTGGCTGGTGGCCTACATCTCGTTGATGCGTTTCTTTGTGCCACGCATGCGCAAAATCTCGGCAAACCAAGCTGATGCGCGCTCGCTGATGACTGGCCGTATTGTGGACAGCTATACCAATATTGCCACCGTGAAATTGTTCTCGCATTCAAAGCGCGAAGAGTCATACGCCAAAGAAAGCATGGATGGTTTCTTGCAAACCGTTTACCAGCAGATGCGTCTTAGTGCGACTTTGGACATCATCATCGTGTTGCTCAACAGCGTGCTTCTATTCACAGTGGCTTGGATTGGCATAAGCATGTGGTTGGACGGTGCAATTTCACCAGGCCCGGTTGCAGTTGCACTAGGTATCATTCTGCGGATCTGGGGTATGTCCTATTGGATCATGTGGGAAATGTCGGGCCTGTTCGAGAATATCGGTACGGTTCAAGATGGCATCAACTCGATTTCGCTGCCTCGTTTGGTCGGTGATAAAGCTGAAGCAAAGCCAATTCCAAAAGTGAAGGGTCATATTAAGTTTGATGAGGTGACCTTCAATTATGGTGGCGAAAAAGGTGTGATTGAAGCGCTCAATCTTGATATTCCGGAGGGCCAAAAAGTGGGTCTTGTCGGACGCTCTGGCGCTGGTAAATCGACTTTGGTCAACATCTTGTTGCGCTTCTATGATGTCGAGAAGGGCTCCATTACGATTGATGGCAGTGAGATTGGCGATGTTACGCAAGATTCATTGAGAGAAAACCTCGCAATGGTGACGCAAGATACCTCATTGCTGCACCGTTCTGTGCGTGAGAATCTGCTTTATGGTCGTCCCGATGCCACCGAGGAAATGATGATTGCTGCGGCGAAACAAGCTGAAGCGCATGACTTTATTCTCGAGCTGACAGACCCCAAAGGTCGTTCTGGGTACGACGCTCACGTAGGTGAACGTGGTGTGAAACTGTCTGGTGGTCAACGCCAGCGTATCGCTATCGCTCGCGTATTGCTCAAAGACGCACCGATCTTGATTTTGGATGAGGCGACGTCTGCGCTGGATAGTGAAGTTGAAGCTGCAATTCAGGAACAATTGCACCATTTGATGCAAGGCAAAACCGTTATTGCTATCGCACACCGTCTTTCAACAATCGCCGAGATGGATCGTTTGATTGTAATGGATAATGGCGTGATTGTTGAAGATGGATCGCACGATCAATTGCTCAAGAATGACGGCATTTATGCCAGCTTGTGGAAGCGTCAATCTGGTGGGTTTATCAACCCAGTTGAAGAAGACATTGTCGCGTAAAAACTTTCACGGCGCAGATTATTTCTGCGCCGTTTTCTATAGCCAGCGTTTGCTGGATTCTAAGTATTCTTCGTATGGCTTTCCAAACTTCTCGCGCAGATAAGCTTCTTCCCGTAAGACCACACCGAAGTGCAGCACTGTGGCAGATAGACCTGTGAGCAACACGCCCCATTCAAGTGCCAAAAACAAAGAAATTCCTAATTGAAACAACAGCATGCCGATATAGATCGGGTTGCGCGTGAATTTGTACACGCCCGTTCTGACCAGCTTGAGTGAGGGCATATGTGGTGAGATATTCGTTCCTTTTTTGACGAACTCCGTTCCGCCAAGCGCAGCAATAGCCATGCCGGCCATCACCAAGACGCCGCCAATACCTGTTTGATGAACGATGAGTTCTAGCGGCAACAAAAACTGAATGTTCGATAATTGCTCTAGAGCGAGTGCTAAGCCTAAAGTTGCCGTAATCAAAAGCGGCGGCATAACCGCCACATTAGGATGGTCGTTAGCTTGTTCGTTTTCCAACTTCAGCCCCTACCTCGAAATTGTCTATCAAGCGTACATTGTCAAGAAATGCAGCGACAAACAAGCGGGCAGGTTGGTCTAATTTTTCAATCGGTTTCAAATCAGCAGAACTGCGCATCTCGAGATAATCAATGTCTGTGAATCCGGCAGCCATAATCTGAGATTTTGCATCCTTTAAGCGAGAGGCGACTTTGCTTCCTGCTGCGATGTCTTGTGCACATTCACGCATCACGACGTTTAATTGACCAGCAATTATGCGGCCTTTTTCAGTCAAGCGAACGTTACGTGATGACATTGCAAGGCCATCAGCTTCGCGCAGAATTGGACAGCCCACAATTTGCACGGGGATGTTTAGATCGATAACTACACGATTGATAACCGATATCTGTTGGAAGTCCTTCTTGCCGAAATACGCAGCGTCAGGAAGACATTGCAAAAGCAGTTTACTAACAACGGTTGCAACGCCGTCAAAGTGTCCTGGACGGGCAGCGCCACATAATCCCTCACTAACGCCACTTACACTAACGGTCGTTGAATAGCCGTCTGAATACATTTCGTCGGCTGAGGGTGCAAAGACCGCGCTGACGTTTAGAGGGGCAAGAAGCGCGACATCAGTTGCCTCGTCGCGCGGGTATTTCTCTAAGTCTTTTGGGTCGTTGAACTGCGTGGGGTTCACAAAAATCGAAACGATGCTCTGGTGTCCATCTTTGATCGCTTTGCGAACTAAGCTGAGATGCCCATCGTGCAATGCGCCCATAGTTGGGATGAGCGCCACCGTTTCGCCACTTGCGCGCAAGTTTGCGACGTGTTGGCGGAGTTCAGCCACTGTGCGAATAACGGTTGGTGTCATTTTTTGTCAGCGTATATGTGCGCTTCATCGGGAAATGCGCGGGAGCGAACATCATTTGCGTATGTTTTAATCGCTGCTTCAGCGTCAGCACCCAGATTTGCAAACCGTTTAACGAACTTTGGTTTGAAGTCTTGGAACATGCCCAACATGTCGTCGACCACCAAAACTTGGCCGTCACACTGGTTCGATGCGCCAATGCCGATGGTTGGAATATCCAGTAGTTTCGTCGCTTCAATCGCCAATTCTTCTGTGACCATTTCTAACACAACAGCAAATGCTCCTGCGTCTTGCACCGCTCTGGCGTCCTCCAAAACACGCTGGCGATCATCGCCGCGGCCTTGCACAGCATAGCCACCAATTCCTTTGACCGACTGTGGAGTAAGACCCACATGCGCCATAACTGGAATGCCGCGCTCTACCAAAAACTCAATTGTTGGCGCCATGTGGGCACCGCCCTCAAGTTTGACTGCCGAGCAATCCGTTGCTGCCATCACGAATGCCGCAGTTTCAAACGCTTGTTCTGGGCTTGATTCATAACTGCCGAATGGCAGATCGACCACAACAACTGCATGGTTCGCGCCGCGACGAACTGCTTGGCCATGCATGACCATCATTTCAACGGGAACACCTTGCGTTGAGGGTAGACCGTGCAAAACCATGCCGACACTGTCCCCAACAAGGATGAGGTCGCAATGTTCGTCGGCTAGTTTAGCAATTGGCGTCGTATATGCAGCCAGGCAAACGATGGGTGTGTCACCCTTCATCGCAGTGATTGATTTGGCGCTGAGTTGCTTTTTGCTTGATGAAGCGCTCATGAGGCGTCCCAATTTCTGATTGCGTTTTGCAATGCCTAGCGGGCATTTGGCGCATCTTTAGTGTGGATTGGTTCAGGAATCAACAAATCCAGCTTAGTCTTTAGGTTCGCAGTAAATGCCATAAAGCGTTTTAAGCACGGCCTGAACTTCTTCAGACGCGATTGAATAGTGAATGACATTGCCTTGTCGGCGTGTGCTGACGAGCTTAAGAGCGCGAAGTTTAGCTAAGTGCTGAGATAGGGCAGGTTGGCTTAGGCCAACGAGCTCTACCAGCTCTGTCACTGGTTTCTCGCAGCCCACAAGATTGCACAGAATGGCCAAACGTCTTGCGTTCGCCATCGCGCCCAAAAGTTCTGCTGCCTGATCGGCATTTTTTTCTAGTTCTTCGATATTCATGTTGACTATATTAGAATATGCGCATATACAAATGCAAGGGATGATTTAATGTCTTTTAGGACATAATACTAAGCGAGGTAAATAGGCGTATGACGGATTTCACTCCGTTCGAAGCAATCTTAGGCGGAAGTCTAATCGGGTTGGCTTCTGTATTGCTAATGGCGTTCCATGGACGAATAGCCGGAATGACTGGTATTTTAGCAGGTGTATTGCCTCCGTTCCAAAAGGATTGGGCTTGGCGTATCACTTTTTTGATTGGTGCCATTTTAGGTCCGGTTGCGGTGACCATGTTTACGGGTCAGCCCGTGCCATTTGAAAATCCCGTTTCCATGACCGCAGTCATCATCGGCGGTATCATTGTCGGCGTTGGCGTAAACTATGGTTCAGGCTGTACGTCTGGCCATGGTGTCTGTGGTATGGCGCGGCTTTCCTTGCGCTCAATTACCGCGACCCTGACTTTCATGGCGGCGACATTTGTCACTGTTTATATCGTTCGTCACATTCTTGGAGGGATCTAATAATGCGTTTGATCTCAACATTTGTAATTGGATTGATCTTTGGTATTGGCATCACGATCGGTGGCATGGCTAATCCGGCAAAAGTACTGAACTTCTTTGACATAGCAGGCACATGGGACCCAAGTTTGTTGCTTGTAATGGTTAGTGCCCTTGTGGTGACTGCTATCGGCTATTTTTTCGTTCTAAAACGGCCAAAGCCGATTTTAGAAGATGTGTTTTCATTGCCTGCTGCCAAACAAATCGACATGCCGTTGATCCTTGGATCTACTGCCTTTGGTATCGGTTGGGGGATTACTGGCTTTTGCCCAGGTGGATCTATTCCGGCCCTAGGTCTGGCCATTCCTGATCCGGTTATCTTCGTAGGTGCGATGGTGGTTGGTATCACCATTGCAAAACAACTTCGTAGTCGCGCTGCATTTGCGACCAACAAAACAACAAACTAATCTAGGAGCCCATCATGATTGAGCCTCTACCATTTGAACCACAATCTAACGTTGAACCAATCGTCACAGCTTTCTTTGATGAGCCGACGAATACGATCTCCTATGTGGTGCAGGATCCAACGAGCAATAAATGTGCTGTTGTTGATTCTGTAATGGACATCGACTACGCAGCCGGTCGCATTTCTTATGGTGGGGCAGATGAGATTATCGAATTCATTCAAAAGAATGAACTCGAGCTTGAGTGGCTGATCGAAACCCATGTGCATGCTGACCATTTGTCTGGAGCTCCTTATATCCAGGGCAAGTTGGGCGGCAAGCTGGGCATTGGTGAGAATATCACCATTGTGCAGGACGTTTTTGGCAAAGTGTTTAATGAAGGCACTGAGTTTCAACGCGACGGCTCGCAATTCGATCAGCTATTCACCGATGGCGACAGCTACCAAATTGGCAATATGACCGTGAACGTTATGCATACACCGGGACACACTCCTGCATGCATGACACACACCGTGGGCAATGCAGCGTTTGTTGGCGACACAATGTTTATGCCAGATGGTGGTTCTGCACGAGCAGACTTTCCGGGTGGCGATGCGCGGGTGCTCTATCGCTCCGTGAAAAGGGTGCTGCAACTACCTGATGAGACTCGTCTTTTCATGTGCCATGACTACGGACCAAACGGTCGCGACATTCAGTGGGAAACCAGTGTCGCTGATGAACGGTCGAACAATATTCACGTCAAAGACGGCATAACAGAAGATGAATTTGTGAAGATGCGGGAAGACCGCGATGCGACTTTGGGCATGCCAAAGCTCATCATCCCGTCGCTTCAAGTCAACATGCGCGGCGGCAAAATGCCCCCAGCTGATGACAAAGGTGATGTCTTCTTCAAAGTTCCAGTGAACAAGCTGTAGTTATGTTTCAATTTATCGATCGTATCAAAAAAGCGCTTGCTGCAGCTGCAGATCAAGCTGGTCAAATGGAGGCCAAATCCAAAATGAGGATGAACCAAGTTTCAGACGATTTTTACGTATCCGGCCAAGTCGGTTTCTCTGACCTTCCAGCACTCGCAGAGCAGGGAATCAAATCACTGATTTGCGCTCGGCCAGACGACGAAGAAGGCAATCAACCGCGTTTTGCCGATCTCGCAAAAGAAGCTAAGGCATTGGGAATTGAGGCACTTCATGTGCCGATTTCGCCTGGGCAAGCTACACCAGATGCTATTGCCAAATTTGGTAAAGGGTATGCGAAAATGGCCAAGCCAGTGCTTGGATACTGCCGTTCTGGCGCTCGAGCACATTCGTTATACGAGATGAGCAAGTAGCGCCGAAGCAATCAGTCTGCGGTAGTATTCAGCGATACGGGATTAGAACATGAAGTTGGGTCAGATGCGTTTTGTCAAAAATCTTCCTATTTTCGAATGGGGTAAGGGATACAACGGTGAAACGCTGACGAGCGATTTAGTCGCTGCGATCATCGTGACCATCATGCTGATCCCACAATCGCTTGCATATGCATTGTTGGCAGGTTTGCCACCGCAGATGGGGCTTTACGCCTCGATTCTTCCTTTAGTGGCTTACGCATTGTTTGGCTCAAGCCGAACACTTGCAGTCGGACCTGTGGCTGTCGTTTCCCTTATGACGGCAGCCGCGGTCGGCAAGCTGGCGTTACAGGGCACCGAAGAATACATTCTAGCGGCTATGGCGCTGGCATTGATTTCTGGCTTGATGTTGTTGGTTCTCGGCCTGCTTCGACTTGGTTTTCTGGCGAACTTTTTGTCGCATCCGGTGATCTCCGGCTTCATCAGTGCTTCAGGTATTATTATTGCTACAAGTCAGCTTAAACACATCCTTGGCGTAGATGCGCATGGACATAATCTGTTTGAGTTGGTGACTTCTCTTTTCGCGCATTTAGATCAAATCAACATCTACACACTTGTAGTTGGCGTCAGCGCGACAATCTTTCTATTCTGGGTTCGCAAGGGGCTAAAACCTTTGTTGATCTCATTAGGGCTAAAAGAGCGACTTGCAGACGTACTTGCAAAAACGGGCCCAGTTTTCGCTGTGTTCGTGACAACTTTGGCGGCATTCGGCCTCAACTTAGGTGGCGAAGGCGTTGCGTTAGTGGGTGCAGTTCCGCAAGGATTGCCCGGTTTGCAATTACCTGCGATGGACTTAGAACTGGTCATATCTCTTGCAGGTTCTGCGGCCCTAATTTCAGTAATCGGATTTGTTGAATCGGTTTCTGTAGCGCAAACATTGGCTGCTAAGCGCCGACAACGAATTGTTCCCAACCAAGAGCTAATCGGGTTGGGTGCTTCTAACGTTGCATCTGCATTTGGTGGCGGCTATCCAGTCACCGGTGGTTTTGCGCGTTCGGTTGTCAACTTTGACGCTGGTGCAGAAACACCTGCCGCTGGCGCCTACACAGCTGTTGGTATCGCCCTCGCAACATTGCTTTTGACGCCATTTTTGTTCTTCCTGCCCAAAGCAACTTTGGCTGCTACAATTATTGTTGCTGTCATCTCGTTAGTTGATTTTTCAATCCTGAAACGCACTTGGCAATATTCAAAGTCTGATTTTGCCGCTGTTGCCTCCACAATGGGCGTGACGCTGATGTGGGGCGTGGAGTATGGTGTTACGGCAGGTGTAGTTCTTTCAATCGCGGTGCATCTTTACAAAACTTCAAAGCCACACGCGGCGGTTGTCGGTTTGGTTCAGGGAACTGAGCACTTTAGAAACATCGATCGTCATGATGTGATCACAACACCCACCGTGCTTTCGCTTCGCGTGGACGAAAGCCTGTATTTTGCTAATGCGCGTTTCTTGGAAGATAGCGTTTATGATCTCGTCGCGGACAACCCAGCGCTCAAGCATGTCGTGTTGATGTGCCCAGCAGTCAATGAAATTGATATGTCTGCGCTGGAGAGCTTGGAAGCGATCAACGAACGATTGGATTCGCTTGGGGTAAAACTCCATTTCTCAGAAGTGAAGGGGCCGGTAACAGATAAGTTGGCCAAAACTGACTTTATGCAGCATCTGACTGGCGAGATTTTCCTTAGTCATTATCAGGCAATTTGCGCGATCGCGCCTGAGACCTGCGAACAAACCAAGCAGGCAAATTCAAAGTAACTGAGTGGTATGGTGTATCGTTACACCTTTTTGACGCTCGACGAATTGACAAAACAAGTTTCTTGGCAAATAAATGCGGTATCTTTTGCTACCAAAGTAGCAGACCCCTCATTTTGCGAGAATCTTCATGGCTCAAGACAAAGATAAGTTGTCCGTTGCGCTGGCACAGATTGCACCTGTGTGGTTGGATCGAGAAAAAACGCTGGCAAAAGTTGCTGATTATGCTCAGGACGCTGCAAAGCGTGGTGCTGATCTTGTGACGTTCGGCGAAGCGCTTGTACCCGGATATCCATTTTGGGTAGAACGAACTGACGGAGCTCGTTTCAACTCAGCAGCACAAAAGCAAATGTATGCCCATTATCTTGATCAAGGTGTTGTTGTTGAACGTGGTGACTTGAATGTTGTTCGCGGCATTTGTGCAGACAATCAAATGGCTGCCTATATCGGTGTAATGGAACGTGCACCGGATCGTGGTGGGCACAGCCTGTATTGCTCGCTCGTTTACATCGACAAAGCCGGGACAGTCCAATCTGTGCACCGAAAGCTGCAGCCAACCTATGATGAGCGCCTCGTTTGGGCGCAAGGCGACGGCAATGGATTGCGCACCCATAAGCTAGGCGAATTCCAAGTTGGCGGTTTGAATTGTTATGAAAATTGGCTGCCGCTCGCTCGTGCTTCACTTTATGCGCAAGGCGAAGACCTTCGCGTATCAGTTTGGCCCGGTGGCCTGCACAATACCAAGGATCTAACGCGATTTATTGCGCTCGAAAGCCGATCATATGTTGTTGCTGTTTCGGGCTTGATGCGTCCTTCGGATATTCCTGAGGGAACTCAGTTTTTTGACGAACTTATGGCTGATGCACCTGAGTATTTTGCAAACGGTGGTTCTGCAGTCGCAGCGCCAGACGGCACGTGGTTGTTGGAGCCACAGGTTGGCAGCGAAGATCTATTTGTGGTTGAAATTGATCACAAGCGCGTTCGAGAAGAACGTCAGAATTTAGATATTGTTGGACACTATAGCCGTCCAGATATCACGCAATTACACGTAAACCGACAGCGTCAATCGACTGCGGTTTTTGACGACGATAAGTCATAGGAAAAGATTATGAAGCGTTCTCAAATCAATGAAATCATCAAAGAAGGTGACGAATTCATCCGCTCGTTCGGATACGTCATGCCGCCTTTCGCCTATTGGACGCCTGATCAAATGCACGAGCGGGCAAAGGACATGGAACGTCTCGCGGCTTCAGGCATGGGTTGGGATATCACAGACTATGGCCAAGGCAAGTTTGATGATCTCGGGCTCTTCTTGTTTACAGTTCGCAATGGCGACGCGGCTGACTTGGATAAGGGCACTGGTATGCTCTACGCCGAGAAGATCATGATCTCTCGAAAGGATCAAATCTCGCCAATGCACCGTCACAACATTAAAGCGGAAGACATCATCAACCGTGGCGGCGGTACGCTAACGCTTGAGCTATTCGCTCCAGCTGAGGATGGCACAATTGACGAAAAATCCGACGTTACGGTTCCAGTCGATGGCGTTCTCAAAACTCTGCCAGCTGGTGGTATCTTGCAACTTGATCCGGGTGAAAGCGTTACGCTAATGCCCGGTGTTTGGCATGCATTTTGGGGCGAGGGTGCTGATGTGTTGATTGGCGAAGTCTCTACTGTCAACGACGACAAAACCGACAATGTGTTCCGTGATCCGATTGGTCGTTTCTCGACAATCGAAGAAGATGTTGATCCGATTTACCTGCTTGTGAGCGACTACGATAAGTTCTTCGGCTAGCATTTAGCCGCTGCGACTTTAGGACCATGTCCGGATTTTGAGGTTGCGCGCATCGTGGATTTTGACCATGGTGCGCGCATCAATCCCTCAAATTGTCTCAAACTGAGTTGAGACCGGACAGGATCTATAATGAATAAGACTTTCAAAGCCCTTGTTGCATTTACTTCTCTATCTCTGATGGCAACTGCCTCTTCAGTTGGCGCGGAGTTTAAGTTTAAACTGCATCACTTCTTGGGCCCACAAACTCCATCACACACGCAGACCATCGCTCCTTGGGCACGCGCTGTTGAAGAAGCCTCTGGCGGACGTGTGGAAATACAAATCTACCCATCAATGTCATTGGGGGGCAGACCTCCAGAACTTGTCGGTCAGGCACGAGATGGTGTCGTCGATATCATATGGACAGTGAATGGTTATACGCCTGGCGTGTTCCCGCGTACGGAAGTGTTTGAACTTCCATTCGTGCACACCAACAATCCGGGTGCAACCAACCTTGCTATGGCTGAATTATTCGATGCTGAATTGGCCAGCGAATACAAAGGCCTTGAGGTCATGTTCTTGCATGTGCATCAAGGACATGGATTGCACACGGTTGAAACACCAGTACACGAGCCAGCTGATGTGAAGGGCCTTAAAATCCGTACACCATCGAGAACTGGCGCGTGGACGATCGAAGCCTTGGAAGCATCTGCGGCAGCAATGCCTGTACCTTCTTTGCCTCAAGCACTGGCTAAGAAGGTCGTGGACGCGGCTTTCGTGCCGTGGGAAATCATTCCTTCGTTCAAGCTTGAGCAACAAACTCAGTATCAAATCGAGGGCGCTGAAAAAGTCCGTTTCGGGACTTTGGTTTTCCAAATGTCTATGAACGACGGTCGCTGGTCAGCTCTTCCAGATGATATCAAGCAAGCCTTCCGCGATGCTTCAGGCGAAGCTTGGTTGAAGGAACTGGGTGATGTCTGGGCGCAAAACGATGATGAAGGCATTGCTCAAGCCGTTGCTGCTGGGAATACGCACATCACATTGAGTGTGGAACAAACGGCTGCATTTGAAACTGCACTTAAGCCGGTAACTGACCGTTGGGTTGATGAGGCCAACGGCGCTGCTATCGATGGTGCTGCTTTGTTGGCAAAGGCGCAAGCCGCAATCGCCAAGCACGCAGAATAGTCGCACTGAACAACACTTGTAAGTGCGGATGAAATAGGGGAGTGTCAGGGTTCTGACACTCCTTTTTTGATGGCTTTATGCGAATTATTCTATTGCGCCACGGGCGTCCTGAAATTGACCTTGATGCTTTGGGTAAACACTGGGTGACAGCCCAAGAATTTGGTGAAGTCGTTCGCGCTTATGAAACCAGTAGCCTGGACGCGCAAACTTCACCGTCAATTTCTGCCTTAGAACTGTCTTCTTCAATTCAAACTAGCTTTTGTAGTGATCTGGAGCGGGCAAAGGATTCATGTGTGCGTTTGGGCGAAGCACTTCGCCCAACAGTAGATCCCGCGTTCAACGAAGCAGGGATGCCCTATACAGAGGGTAAGCTTATACGTTTGCCCATAAAGATTTGGAGCTTACTTTTTCGTGTAAGATGGCTGTATGGTTTCGATCAAAACGCAGTCTCAATCGAACAAACCAAGCAACGTGCCGAACATGCTGCGACCATACTCGCAGACGCTGCAGCGGAGCATGATGAAGTCTTGCTTGTCGGACACGGTATATTCAACCGGTTCATCGGCAATGAACTGCGCAAGCAACACTGGAACTTCATGGCATCCAATGGCGAAGGCTATTGGTCATACAGTGTTTTTGAGAAGCACCAATTATAACTCATAACCAAGCGTTACGAACAGTTCTCCTGACGGCCCAAACTGTAGGCCTTGGCGAAGAATTGTTTGGCAAGCGCAGTTGGTGAAAGGATAATGCTGAAAAGCGTTGCGAGGAGTATAGGTTTAAACATAAAGCTGGCACCCCGATTTTTACGACTGAATTGACAAATACTTTCAATCACTTTGTTGATATTTTATTGCGATTTCAAGCGTTCAGCTGGGCTAGTACAACCGAGTTGTCTTGAACATTCAGGTGTACGGTTTTGCTCATGCAATGGATAAGAGACAAGCGACACGAAAGTCCAAAATTCCATTAGATAGTATCATCTGTGACTGATATTGTTTTTTTGCGAGGCGCTTTCCGGAGCGGCTATTTTGAATAAAGACATTACAGAACGATTTGCTGAAAACGCAGTTGAAAAGCTCGACTATGCGAAGCGAAATCCTATTGGATTTCTCATTCTCACTATCATGGCGGGCGCTTACGTTGGTGTTGGGATCGCTCTGATCCTAACAGTGGGCAACGATGTTGACCCCAGCTCACGTAAACTCGTGATGGGGGCGTTGTTCGGAATAACGTTGACCCTGATCGTTTTTGCCGGCGCGGAGCTTTTCTCTGGCCGCATCATGTTCATGACATTCGCCTTTTTCTACAAAAAAATGACAGCATTTGCGGTCGTCAAAGATTGGTTCATTTGCTGGTGGGGCAATTTGCTTGGCGCCATGGCATTGTCCATTTTGGTTGTCGCTGGGAACGGCGGCGGCTGGGTCGGCGAGGAAGCGTCGTTAGTTCACCAGATTGCTGACGCCAAAATGAATAGTTCAGTGCTTGAACTATTGGCACGAGCAATGCTCTGCAATTGGCTGATCTGCCTCGCCATTTGGATGGCGGCGAAAACTAAAGACGATACGGCGAAATGCATTTTGATCTTCTGGTGTCTATTTGCCTTTGTCGCCGCAGGGTTTGAGCACTCAATTGCTAACATGACGGTATTCACGATCTCTCTTTTGACCACGCATCCTGAAAGTGTATCTGTCGTCGGCGGTGCCTATAACTTGGCGTGGGTATCTGTCGGAAATGTCATAGGTGGGGCAGGTTTCATCGGCGTCGCTTACTATTTGACGGCCGTCCCCATCTTTGGCGACAAGTCCTAAATCAAACGCTTGCATATGGCTTTGCTTTTTTAGTGTTGCAGTTTCGTGCGAGTTGGTGCATTAACATGCAGTATATTGCAAGATACTGCAGGAATCGCCAATGTCCGAATTGAACAATCCAGATACACGCCAGGCCGTATTAGCAGGTAGAGCCAAAAATGGAGCCCAATTGGTGGCTCATGAACTTGCTGTGGAATTCGACATCTCGTTGGACACAATCCGTCGGGATATTCTGGCATTGGAGCAAACCGGGCTAATACGACGGGTCCGTGGTGGGGCAGTTCCAATTGCCAAGCCGATGGCTCCCCTAAGTGCGCGCAGCGTCCACAAGAACCTAAACGTGCTGCCGATAGCTCAAAGAGCGCTAACGCATATTGATGATGGAATGGCGGTGGTTTTGGATGGCGGCACGACAGTACTCGCATTGGCTGAATTGCTTGGCGACAAACCAAACTGCCTTGTGATTACGCCTGCGCCGCTTGTGGCAAATGCCACGAGTTCATTGGGACTAGAGACAATTCTGATCGGGGGAAAAATAAGCCCCTATGGTGGTATTAGTGTTGGCGCACAAGCTGAGGCAACGATTGCAGATATCGCAGCCGATATCTGTTTCTTAGGGGCTTGTGCCTTGCACTCAACCTTTGGGTTGAGTTCCGACCAGTTGGAGGAAAGTAGCCTCAAACAATCCATGGCAAATGCTGTCAACAAATGCACAGTGCTGACCACCTGCGAAAAACTAGACAAACGCAGCCGCCACAAAACCCTTGCAACTGACCAAATCAATTTGCTGATCACTGACGCTGAAAAAGGTTCTGCGAAAGAGTTCACTAAGTCCGGAGTTGAAGTTGAGTATGTCTAACAATCAAAAGTCTTGGAATGCCGTTGCGGCAATGTTTGCACTAAACGGCGCTCTATTTGGAATCTGGGCATCGCGCATACCTGCCGTGGTTGAACGATTTGAGTTATCCCATAGTTCAGTTGGGATGTTGCTCCTGCTCATGGCAGGTGGCGCGATCGTCACTTTTCCGATAGCAGGGCACTTCGCAGATAAGGTAGGGGCCTTTACCGTAACGCGGCTGGTAGGGCTGTTTTACATCGTGGCCTTGGTTTTACTTGGGCTCAGTAACTCTGTATTTTTCCTAGCAATATCGCTGTTTTTCTTTGGCGTAACCCACGGTGCCATGGATGTGGCGATGAACAGTTGGGCCACTGAAGTGGAAAAGGCAAATGCCAAGCCTCAAATGAGCAGCTTTCACGCGATGTTCAGCGTTGGCGCCGGACTAGGCGCAGCGACTGGCTTTGTTGCCGTTAAGGCCGGTTTGTCACCATTGACACACTTTACAATAGCTTCAATCTCCATTGGCGCTGTTGCCTTTGTTTTTGCTAATATCAAATGGGCGTCGGACCGCCACGAAACCAACGGCAAGCCGCCCCTGTTCGCATTGCCAAAAGGGCCACTATTGGTTGTGGGCATAGTCGCATTTTGTGCGGCTATTGGCGAAGGCGGTATGGCGGATTGGAGTGCAATCTTTTTGAGTTCGGTTGCTTCTGCTTCAGAAGCCAATGCGGCGCTAGGCTATACAGTGTTCTCAGCAGGAATGGTTCTAGTACGCTTTCTTGGCGGTCAAGTTATCGCCCGTCTTGGCAATCGAACTTCAGCCCGGTTGGGCGGAGCGTTCGCGCTGGTTGGATGTAGTTTGGCAGTGATAAGTGGCAGCCTTTTGGCAGGTCTGATGGGTTTTGCATTCATGGGCATGGGCTATGCACTCATTATCCCAATTGCCTTTTCAATTGCAGCACAACTTTCTCCAAAATCACCGGGCGTGGCCATTGCTGGGGTTTCCACGTTGGGCTATGGCGGATTGCTGCTCGGACCGCCAATAATTGGTTTCGTGGCCGCAGCGACTTCGATGCGCATGGCATTCTTGGTGATCGCAGCACTGGCTTTGGTTATTGTTGTTCTTTCCAAGTCCTTGCAGGCCTCAACTAGTTAGTTTTGTCTAGGCACAAAAAAGCGCGACCCGAAGGCCGCGCTAATTCAATCAAAATGAAAGCCGAAGCCTACATCATTTTGTCAGTAACAACGCTTGTCCAAGCACCTTGTGGGATGGCATTGATCACTGGATCAGAACCCCCGTTCAAGAGTGTATCAACTGTGCGGTTGTAGTCTTCCTCGTTTAGACGACCGTCACCACCTGCGATAAGTTTAGCAACTTCGCCCATCATGCGACGCTGGTGCTCTTCAGTTTGAGCGCCTGTGTCGTCGTTTTCCAGAACGATGTCTGCTGCTTCGTCTGGATTTTCAGAAGCATAGTTCCAACCCTTCATTGAAGCTTGAACAAAGCGGGCAAGCTTGTCGACCATTGCTGGATCAGCAAGATCTTCTTCAAGTACATAAAGACCGTCCTCAAGTGTCGCTACGCCAGCATTTTCATACTTGAATGTAACCAAATCGTCTGCAGATAGGCCTGCATCGATGATCTGCCAGTATTCGTTGTAGGTCATTGTTGATACGCAATCAGCTTGCTTTTGCAAGATTGGGTCAACGTTAAAGCCTTGTTTCAGAACAGTAACACCACCGTCGCTGCCATCAGTCGCTAGTCCAAGTTTGCTCATCCACGACAGGAATGGGTATTCGTTACCGAAGAACCAAACGCCAAGAGTTTTATTCGCGAAATCGTCAGGTGAGGTAATGCCAGTGTCTTTGCGACAAGTAAGCATCATGCCTGAACGCTGGAATGGCTGTGCGATGTTGACCAAAGGCACGCCTTTTTCGCGTGATGCCAAAGCAGAAGGCATCCAATCAACGATAATGTCTGCGCCGCCACCAACAATCACTTGTGGTGGTGCAATGTCAGGGCCACCAGCTTTAATTTCGATGTCCAGACCAGCTTCTTCGTAGAAACCTTTGTCTTTCGCAACGTAGTAGCCAGCGAACTGAGCTTGAGTTACCCATTTGAGCTGCAATGTAAGTTTGTCAGCTGCAAAGCCTGCTGACGCTGCAACAAGGCTAGTTGCCAAGCCAAGCGTCAATGCGAGTGTTTTTTTCATCGTTCTCTCCTAAAAGTTTAAGTTCTATTTCCCTCTACGCCGTCTTAATGCGGTTATCTTGTTCTGTATGAGGGGTGCCAAAATGTTACTGCTCGTTCCAACAGCGCCAATAATCCGTAGGACAGTGAACCAGCCAAAGCCGCGACAAAAATCTCGGCCCAGACCATATCGACATTCATTCTTCCGACTTCGGTAGAAATTCGGAACCCCATGCCGACAATGGGGGTGCCAAAGAACTCGGCCACGATTGCTCCAATGAGAGCCAAGGTGGAGTTGATCTTTAGCGCATTAAAGATAAAGGGCATTGCTGCTGGCAGCCGAAGCTTGAACAGAGTTTGCCAGTAGTTTGATGCATAAGTGTGCATCAAATCGCGTTCGATGTTGCCCGAAGCGTTTAGTCCAGCAACGGTGTTTACCAACATCGGGAAGAAAGTCATTACGATCACGACAGCCGCTTTTGACGGCCAGTCGAAGCCAAACCACATCACCATAATCGGCGCGATACCAACAATAGGCAGCGCGGCGACAAGGTTGCCAATTGGCAGAAGGCCTTTGCGCAGGAATGGCACACGATCAACAATGATCGCAGCAATGAAACCGGAGCCGCAACCCATAATGTAACCCGCCAAAACAGCCTTGAGATAAGTCTGCTGGAAATCTGCGAAGAGAATGTCCAATGATGTCGTAATCCGCGCCCAAATCATAGATGGCGGTGGCAGCAGAACAGTTGGGACATTGAACCCGCGGCAAACCGCTTCCCATAACACCAACAGAGCAGCACCAAACATCAAAGGAATGAGCAAGTCAGCGCCAGTTTGAACAGTCTTGTTGGCAAAGCGTTGTCGTGCAAGCCATTGATTAAACAGCCAACCAGAAATCCAGAACGCGAGTGCGCCGATAATCCAAGTCATATTCATGCGACTACTCCCATCCTGCGGGTAACAGATTTGCCAATGAGATCAACAACGACGACCAACAAAGCAGCTAGAACAGCGGCCAAGATGAGCGCAGACCAGATTTGAATTGTTTGACCATAGTAAGAGCCAGAAAGCAGACGCGCACCCAATCCAGCAGAAGCACCTGTTGGCAGTTCACCAACGATTGCACCAACGAGACTGATCGCTACCGCAACTTTCATCGAGGTAAACAAAAATGGAACAGATGCAGGCCAACGCAGTTTCCAGAACACTTGTGCTTTGGAGGCATTGTAGGTGTGCATCAAATCAAGGTGCATAACTTCAGGCGACCTCAGGCCTTTCACCATGCCTACGGCGATAGGGAAGAAGCTAAGGTACATTGAGATGATCGCTTTGGGCAATAATCCAGATATGCCGATCGCATTCAACACCACAATTACCATTGGCGCGATGGCCAAAATGGGGATGGTCTGCGACGTAATGATCCAAGGCATGAGGCTCTTATCGAGCACTCGAGAGTGCACTATGCCAACAGCGAGTATAACTCCTAGGCCCGTGCCTAAAGCGAACCCGACTAATGTTGAAGAAAGCGTCACCCATGTGTGAAACACCAGCGAGCGTTTCGAATTGATCTTCTTTTCAACCGTCGTCTTCCAAATCTCAACACCAACTTGATGTGGTGCAGGAAGGATTGGGCGCTTTTGCGCCATTGTCTTAGAAATCAATTCAACAGTTGAAATCTCAGTGCCAGCACGCTCTGCCTGATCGCGTTCAAATGGGGCGTTGAGGACAACTGTGAATACATACCACAGCATTAGGATCGCAATTGCGACAGTACCGATCGGGATCAACCGATCATGTATGAAACCGTCTAATCCCACTCGTTCAACTGTCATTCTTGACGCCTCCCTGTAAGAACGTAACTGTTAGAGTTACTGCTTTATCCGAATAGGCATCCTTCATATTGATATTGAAAGTAACGAAACCGACTGGGTCCGTGGCAGTCACTTCAAACTGTATGTCCATCAAACTTGGGTACAATACATTTGCCGGCCTTGCAGGGCCCTCATAGCAAATTCCTGATGGTAGATTTTGGCTAGTCCCGTCGGGTTGAGTTACAGAAAGGGAGCACTCAACTTTCGCATTACCATTTTTCAAAGTCGGGTTGCTGAATAAGGTTGCAATTACCCCGCGCTCACCAACAGCTACCGACGTGATTTGAGCAAGGGATGGTGTTTCCGGTCTGTTAAACTGCTCATACCAAACTGGATCATTTGTCACTAAAGCGATCCCGGTAAATTGGCCGTCGCTTTGTTTGTCGCTTGGTCTTGCTTGCTGAGCAGTCGCTTGCATCGCAAAGAGTGGAAACAGGATGCATGCTATTGTGATCAAGCGGAAGCGTTTTACGATGACTGCGATAGCGGAAAATGAAAATCTAGCTGTCATCTTGATGTCCCAACCTCAGGCCTTCGCGGACTTGATGAGCAATGTCGATGAACTTCTTTGTTTCGCGAATATCTAACGTCCTGTTATCCCCAAGGTCGCAATCAATGATCTCATGAATACGGCCCGGGCGAGGGCTCATGACAACAATCTTTGTTGAAAGGAACACGGCCTCAGGAATCGAGTGGGTTACAAACACGACTGTCTTTTTCGTAGCAGCCCAAAGCTCGAGCAATTGCACATTCAAATAATCACGGACAATTTCGTCCAATGCACCGAACGGCTCATCCATCAACAACATGTCAGGATCAAAACACAGAGCACGCGCGATCGATGCACGTTGCTGCATGCCGCCCGAGAGTTGCCATGGGAACTTTTTGTCGAACCCATCCAGATTGACGAGCTCCAAGTTTTTTTGAATGAGCGCTGCGCGTTCTGATTTGGGAACGCCCATAACTTCCAAAGGCAATGAGATATTGTCGCCAATGGTGCGCCAAGGATAAAGCGCTGCGCCTTGAAACACATAACCATAGGTACGGTCTAAGCGAGCCTGTTCAGGCGAAACGCCGTTGACGGAGATTTCACCACCGGTTGGTTTTTCCAGATCAGCGATTACACGCAACAGCGTGGTCTTACCGCAACCAGAAGGGCCGATGAAAGAAACAAATTCGCCACGGTCAATCGTAAGATCTATGTCGCTTAGTGCGTGCACGGGCCCGTCGTTTGTTTCAAACGTCAGGTCCAAATTGTTGCACTTGATTACAGTGTTATCGGTCACGCTAGGTTATACCCCACTTGCCGGAATTCCGGTGCGTTCAACTTTGCGCGGTGCAGTCACTTCTTTCCACTGCGACAAAGCTTTGTTGGTAGCTGTAAAAGGTTCACGAGCAACAAACTCGCCGTGACCTTCTTTGGTTTTCACTTCGCCATCATCGATGACAACTTCACCGCGGCTTAATGTGTAGCGGGGCAGGCCTTTGACTAGCTTGCCCTCAAACACATTGTAGTCGATTGCCGACTGCTGTGTGTCCGCACCGATTGTTTTTGATTTCTCAGGGTCCCAAACAACCAAATCAGCATCAGCGCCTTCAAGCACTGCACCTTTGCGCGGGTACATGTTGAGGATCTTGGCGATGTTGGTGGATGTGACAGCAACAAACTCATTCATGGTCAATCGGCCAGTGCCAACGCCATGGGTCCAAAGCATTGGCATTCGGTCTTCAAGACCGCCAGTACCGTTCGGGATCAATGTGAAGTTGTCGATGCCGTTGCGCTTTTGCTCAGTCGTGAAGGCGCAGTGATCAGTAGCAACAACTTGCAGGCTGCCCGACTGAAGTCCTGCCCAAAGGCTGTCTTGGTGTTTCTTGTTGCGGAACGGTGGAGACATAACGCGGCGTGCTGCATGATCCCAATCTGGGTTCGCATATTCGCTGTCGTCCAGCGTCAGGTGTTGGATCAGTGGCTCACCATAAGCGCGGATGCCGTTTTGACGTGCGCGGCGAATAGCTTCGTGCGCTTGTTCACTAGATGTGTGCACGATGTAAACCGGAACGCCTGCCATATCGGCAATCATAATGGCTCGGTTAGTGGCTTCACCTTCAACTTCTGGCGGGCGTGAGTAAGCATGCGCCTCAGGGCCATTGTTGCCAGCGGCTAACAGCTGAGCTTGCATCTGCGCTACAACGTCACCGTTTTCCGCGTGCACCAAAGGAAGCGCACCGATCTCAGCACAACGTTTGAACGATGAGTACATTTCGTCATCGTCCACCATCAAAGCGCCCTTGTAGGCCATGAAGTGTTTGAATGTGTTGATGCCACGCTTAGTAACTTCTGGCATGTCATCAAAGACTTTTTCGCCCCACCAAGTAATCGCCATGTGGAATGAATAGTCGCAGTTGGCACGTGTAGATTTATTGTCCCACATTGTAATGGCATCAAGCAAAGATTGCTCTGGGTTTGGTAGGCAGAAATCAACGACCATTGTCGTGCCGCCAGCAACCGCAGCGCGCGTGCCGCTCTCAAAATCGTCACTTGAATATGTGCCCATGAATGGCATCTCAAGGTGCGTGTGTGGGTCAATGCCGCCTGGCATGATGTAACAGCCAGTTGCATCAAGCGTTTGATCGCCAGAAAGGTTTTGACCGATCTCAGTGATCACGCCACCTTCGGTCTTTACGTCGGCCACATATGTCAAATCAGCGGTAACAACTGTACCGCCCTTGATCACTTTAGATGCCATGTCTTCCTCCCAAATATACTAAGCGCGTAGCGTCGCTAACTTCGCTCCAAATCCTATGAAAATTGCTCCGGTGATGCCTTTTATCCAGCGTTGAGTGCTGTTGTTTTTGGCAAACTTTGTTAGCCGCGCGACCAGTAAAACCATTGCGCAGAACCAGAGTAGATTGATTGTTGAATGAATGAACACCAAAAGCAGTACGTTCGCAGCTGTCGCTTCGCCGATCGGCAAGAACTGAGGCACAGCAGCCAAATAGAACATGGATGTTTTGGGGTTAAAAATGTTGGTTAGAAACCCTTCGCCATATGAAGCGAGGAGTGTTTTGGCTTTGCCTGTGGACTGTGCAGTAATTGCAGAGGCGTCGTTGCGCCAAGCCTGGTAAAGCGCCTTGACGCCGATCCAGATCAGATATGCTGCACCCAGCATTTTTACGATGAAGAATAGTTCAGCACTTTGAACAAGAACTACTGCAACGCCGAATATAACAAACGCGCCTTGGACGTAGAACGAAGTCGTGAAACCCAGGACCGCCGCGAATCCCGCAGCACGTCCTGACGCAGGCACAGTTTTAGCAATCAATAGGCCGTTTGGTCCCGGTGAAATCACCAGTAACAGGGCCATTGTTGCAAAACTGAGTAGCGTTAAAAGTGTCATCTTTGTTCCATGTTATAAGGACTTAGCATGTGTAGGTTAGTCGACAATCTCCGCAGTTTCCACTACTGCGTGGAATAAAACATCAGTTCCTGCTGCAGCCCATTCTTGCGAGATATCTTCGTCTTCGTTGTGGCTTAGACCATCAACGCAAGGACACATTATCATTGCCGTTGGAGCCATGCGGTTTATCCAGCATGCATCATGGCCTGCGCCTGAGATGATGTCGCGATGTGAGTAACCCAAACGCTCGGCGGCGCTACGCACAGCTGTCACGCATTTGTCGTCAAATTTGACAGGGTCAAAGCCGCCAACTTTTTCAATTTCAATCTGCAAGCCCATGTCTTCACAAATCTTCATCGCGCCGATGGCAACTTGCTGTTCCATGGCTTCGATTGTCGCAAGATCTGGCGAACGCAGATCGACGGTGAATACTGCTTTGCCTGGAATAACATTTCGTGAGTTCGGATAAACATCGATGTGGCCAGCAGCGCCAACTGCGTTTGGTTTATGATCCCAAGCAACCTTGTCCACCAAGTCCAAAATACGGGCCATTCCTAAACCTGCATTTTTACGCATTGGCATAGGTGTTGAGCCTGTGTGGCTTTCTTTGCCGGTAATCGTGAACTGTGTCCAAGACAGGCCTTGGCCGTGTGTTACCACGCCAATGTCTTTGCCTTCTGCTTCAAGAATAGGACCTTGTTCGATGTGAAGTTCAAAGAAAGCGTGCATTTTGCGTGCGCCAACTTCTTCTTCGCCTTTCCATCCAACACGTTCCAGTTCTGCGCCGAACTTGAGACCTTCAGCATCTTCACGATCATATGCCCAGTCCTGCGTGTGCATCCCCGCAAACACGCCAGATGCGAGCATTGCCGGTGCAAAGCGCGTACCTTCTTCGTTGGTCCAGTTGGTCACAACGATTGGGTGTTTGGTTTTGATGTTCATCTCGTTGAGCGTGCGAATAACTTCAAGTCCAGACAAAACACCCAAGACACCATCATACTTGCCACCAGTTGGTTGTGTATCAAGGTGAGAGCCGACATAGACGGGTAGGGCATCCGGATCGGTGCCCTCATGGCGCATGAACATGTTGCCCATTTGGTCAACGCCCATTGTCATGCCTTCAGCCTCACACCATTCGCGGAAAAGGTGACGGCCTTCGCTGTCTTCATCAGTTACGGTTTGGCGGTTGTTACCGCCACGCACACCTGGGCCAATTTTCGCCATCTGCATCAAGCTGTCCCAAAGTCGGTCGCTGTTGATCCGCAGGTTTTGTCCTAGTGGTCCAGATGTCTGTGTCATGTGCCGTATCCTAATATTCGCGTTGTTTTGTGCTTAAGAAGGGAAAGTGAAAACTGCGCCTTCTTTGATGCCTTCAGGCCATCTTGTGGTGACCGTTTTCAGGCGAGTATAGAAATGTACACCCTCTGGGCCATAGATGCCGTGCGATCCGAATGAAGAGCGTTTCCAGCCACCGAAGCTATGGTAAGCCACTGGAACTGGGATCGGCACGTTTATGCCAACCATTCCAACTTCAATCTTGTCAGCAAATTCACGAGCGGCATCACCATCACGCGTGAAGATCGCTGTGCCGTTGCCATATTGATGTTCGTTGATCATATCGACCGCTTCTTGGTAGTCGCCTGCGCGTACCACTGAGAGAACAGGACCAAAAATCTCTTCTTGGTAGATCGACATGTCCGTTGTTACGCGGTCAAACAATGTGCCGCCAACATAATAACCATCTTCATAGCCTTGTGGAGCATACCCACGACCATCAACAACCAAGTCAGCACCTGAGGAAACACCTTGGTCGATGTAGTCAGAGACTTTTTCCTGATGCATTTTGGTAATCAGAGGCCCCATTTCAGCATCAGCGTCTGATGCTGGACCAACTTTAAGTGCTTCCACACGTGGCTTAAGTTTGGCCACAAGTGTGTCGGCTGTCTTTTCGCCAATCGGCACAGCAACTGAAATCGCCATGCAACGTTCGCCAGCAGAGCCGTAGCCTGCGCCCATAAGCGCATCGGCAGCTTTATCCATGTCAGCATCAGGCATGATGATCATGTGGTTTTTCGCGCCGCCAAGAGCCTGAACACGTTTACCTGCTGCAGTGCCGCGTTGATAAACATATTCTGCGATTGGTGTAGAACCCACAAAGCTGATGGCTTTAACGTCTGGGTGATCCAAAAGCGTATCCACTGACAATTTGTCGCCGTGAACAACGTTAAAGACACCATCGGGGAACCCAGCTTGCTGGAACAAATCCCAGATCAGCATAGGAGCCGATGGGTCTCTTTCGGAGGGTTTTAGTACGAACGTATTGCCGCATGCCACTGCCACTGGGAACATCCACATTGGCACCATTGCAGGGAAGTTGAATGGCGTAATGCCAGCTACAACGCCAAGTGGCTTGCGATCCGCATATGTGTCGACCGACGGGCCAACGTTGCGGCTGTAGTCACCTTTAAGATGGCTAGGGATGCCACAAGCGAACTCAACAACTTCAAGGCCACGTTGAACTTCGCCCAATGCATCGTCATGGGTTTTGCCGTGTTCTTTCGAGATCTCACGTGCGATGTCAGCTGCGTGCTTGTTCAATAGCTCAAGGTATTTGAACATGTAACGCGCACGTTTAAGGGGAGGAGTGTCTCCCCAAGCCGGTGCCGCTGATTTTGCAGCTGCAACTGCAGCGTTCACTTCTTCCACGGTAGAAAGAGGAAGCTCTGCGCTCTGTTCGCCAGTTGCAGGGTTGAATACCGGCACGCGGTTGGGAGAACCTGAAGTTACCCGTTGTCCGTTAATCGCGTTTTCGATGGTCGTCATTAGTCAGCCTCGTTCAAAACAGTTCGGATCGTATCTACGATCTGATCTATTTGATGTTTTTCAATAATAAGTGGTGGTGAAAGCGCGATTGTGTCGCCCGTAGTACGGGTAAGCACACCGCGTTCATATGCGTCTAGGAAACAAGAGAATGCGCGCTTTGTCGGCTCGCCAGCTCTTGGTTCAAGTTCAATTGCACCAATAAGACCGATGTTACGGATATCGATCACGTGACGTGCGTCTTTTAGTGAATGTAAGGCATCTTCCCAGTAGCTAGCCAATTCGGCGCCACGTGTCAGAAGGCCTTCATCCTCATAAGTTTCAAGAGTTGCTAGGCCAGCAGCACACGCCATCGGGTTGCCCGAGTAGGTGTAGCCATGGAAGAACTCAATCATATGCTCAGGACCATTCATGAACACATCATGGATTTCGTCACGAACATAAACAGCACCCATTGGGATAACACCGTTGGTTAGACCTTTAGCTGTTGTGATCATATCTGGCACGACATCGAAATGCTGGGCTGCAAACGGTGAGCCAAGGCGACCAAATCCCGTGATCACTTCGTCAAAGATCAGCAAAATACCATGCTTTGTACAAATGTCGCGTAGGCGTTTTAGGTAACCCTTTGGCGGAATAAGTACGCCGGTTGAACCAGCTACTGGCTCAACGATTACAGCTGCAACGGTTGATGCGTCATGTAGCGCAACGATGCGCTCAAGCTCATCAGCCAAATCACCGCCATGCTCTGGAATGCCTTTTGAAAAGCCATTCTGTTCAGGCAAATGAGTATGCGGAAGGTGGTCAACGCCGCCAAGCAACGTGCCAAACATTTTACGGTTTGTGACGATACCGCCAACAGAAATGCCGCCAAAGTTCACGCCGTGATAGCCGCGTTCGCGTCCGATCAAGCGAGTGCGGGTGCCTTCGCCCTTTACGCGCTGATAGGCGAGGGCTATTTTTAGGGCCGTTTCTACAGACTCTGATCCAGAGTTTGTAAAGAAGACGTGATCCATCCCATCTGGCGAAATGTCTGTTAGGCGATTGGCCAGCTGAAACGCAGCTGGGTGGCCCATTTGGAACGCCGGTGCATAATCCATTTCGGCAGCTTGCTTCTGGATAGCCTCAGTGATCTTGGGACGACAGTGACCTGCGTTACAGCACCAAAGTCCTGCGGTGCCATCAAGCACCTGACGACCATCACTGGTCGTATAGTGCATATCCTTGGCACCCACGAACATACGTGGCTCTTGCTTAAATTGGCGATTGGATGTGAATGGCATCCAAAATGCGTTTAGGTCATTAGGTACATTGGTAGCGTTCGACATATCCGCACCTCCCCCTCCATGTTCGCTGCGGCTGAATCAAAACTTGGGCTTATTGCATTTATGTGCTACCCAAAAATTGACTATTTGATAAAACATTAACTGATCTGACCATTTGGTCAAGTCCAATTTTGTTGCTTTAGATATTTGATAAGCAAGCCTTTGAAACCGCCGCGAAAATGAAAAGATTTTAGCTCAGATGAGTAATGGCAAACTAAAGAAAAACGGCACAAGAACCGAGAAAACACAGGCTATTCTGGCAGCAGCCGAAGAAATTTTTGCCGAGTATGGGTTCAAAGGCGCGACCACACAAATGATCGCCGACGTTGCTGGAATTCCAAAGGCAAACTTGCACTATTATTTCCCAACGAAAGAAGCGCTCTACAGTCAAGTGGTTCAAAACATCTTTGACATCTGGCTAGACGCAGCAGATTCTTTTGACAAAAACGTCGAACCCGCCATAGCGCTAGCGAATTATATCGACACGAAAATGCAGATTTCTCGTACCCACCCTAACGGTTCAAAAGTGTGGGCGAGTGAAGTAATGCACGGTGCTCCGATCATTCAAGACTACCTTGAAACCACGTTAAAAGAGTGGACGAGATCACGTGAAGCCGTTATTCAGAGCTGGATAGACGAAGGGCTTATGGACAACATAGCGCCAAAGCACCTTTTATACATGATATGGGCGACCACTCAGCACTATGCTGATTTCGTCCATCAGGTGGAGACACTGAACGACGGTGCACCACTTAATTCGGATGCTTGGCACCAAGCAACAAGCGACGTAAAGCAGATCATCCTTAGAGGTGTGGGTCTGAAATTTGGGGGCGATACATGACGGTTGGCATGGTTGAAAAACCAAAGCGTAAGACACGTATTCAACGCGCGAATGAGCAAAAGATCTTGGAAGCTGCGCTGGAAGTCTTTTCGCGTCACGGATTTCGCGGGTCCACAATTGACCAGATTTCTGATGAAGCCGGCATGTCTAAACCCAACCTGCTTTATTATTTCAAATCAAAATTAGACATTCACGAGACGCTGCTTTCTCGCTTGCTAACATCATGGCTTGATCCTTTGCGCGAATTCAGCGCTGAGGGCGATCCTTTACAGGAAATCCTTGGGTACGTTACGCGCAAGATCGAAATGGCCCGCGACTATCCTCGTGAGAGCCGATTGTTTGCTAATGAGATTATTCAAGGTGCGCCAAATATCAAGGCTATCCTTGAAGGTGAGATCAACGACCTTATCGATGAAAAAGCGAAGGTAATCGCGAATTGGATGGCAGAAGGCCGGCTAAAGCAAGCTGATCCTAAACACTTGATATTCTCGATCTGGGCGACCACACAACACTATGCTGACTTTGACGTTCAGGTTCGTCTTGTTCTTGGTGATGGCATCAACAATGAAGTCGAGTTTGAGAAAACACGCGCTCATCTGATGCAGATGTTCACATCGCTATTAGCAGTTGATGCCAACTAGCTTTCTTTTGCGAACGCAAGGACGATCAATCCAATCACGGTGACTAATGCGCCTAGCGCAACGCTGGGACTTACCCATCCACGACCGCTAATGCCTTCAATCAATATGATGAAAGTTGGTGTCAAATAGCCGTACGACATTACTTTTGAAGCGGGCAATCTCAGGCTGGCATATTGCAGCAAGAAGAATGTCAGTGCTGTCGTGAAGATGGTAAGGTACAGTCCAGCCCAATAGACCACTGCCGGTAAGTGCAACCAATCGGTTTGCATGATGCCCCATGCGCCATATAGCCCAAGGCAGATCGCGCTGGCTGTAAGTGTCCAGAATGAAAACTGAACGACCGGCTCGCCTTTGTTAAACTTGCGCACCAGCGGCGCATAGGCGCCATGCGCAACAACACCAACAAAAAACAAGGCTTCACCCGGACCAATATTGAAGGCAAGCAATGCTTCAACGTCGCCTCTGAAGATGACCCACACAGCTCCTGCAGCGGCGATCAACAAGCTGAAAAGCATTCGGGGCGAAACGCGTTGCGCCAAAAACACGATGCCAAATCCAGCAGAGATTAGCGGCATCAATGTAAATACGGCGCCAGTTGAAACGGGCGATGTGATTTTTAGCGCTTCGAACATGGTCACGAAGTAAACGCTCATCAGTGCACCAAGAATGATGAAACGAATTGGCGAGGAGGGTAGTACTTTGCCACCGATGGAAAGCGAATGGCCGGTGAATATCGCGATCATCCCCATGACAATCGAGGCCAGCAAAAATCGCGAGGCACTGAGCGCAGCTGCGTCAATGTGAGGAGCCGCTAGAGCGCCAAAAGAAAACGATGCGGAGATCAAAACCGCGAAGAGGATCATGGCAAAATGGCCGCGAAGTTTTTCGCGACCATTAATCATCCGATCATGTGGGGACCGAATAGATTTGCTATTCTGCTGGTTCAACAACTGCGCTTGGGTTGTTGGGGTGCGTGGTCCAGTTGGCATAGTTTGGATCAATCTGTTTTTCGGTGCGAGGGTCTACGCCCGAAATTTGCTCCATCGTGATGCAACTATCAACAGGACAAACGTTCACACACAGATTACAACCAACGCATTCCTCGTCGATAACTTCAAACTTGCGTGCGCCATCTACCAAATCAGTGATCGCTTGGTGAGATGTATCCTCACAAGCAATATGACAACGACCACAGCTAATGCAAAGATCTTGGTCGATCTTAGCTTTAGTGACGAAGTTCAGATTGAGATGCTGCCACGCCGTAACGTTTGGCGTAGCCATGCCCATGAAGTCATCAATGGTCTCAAAGCCTTTTTCGTCCATCCAATTGGATAAGCCGGAGATCATTTCTTCAACGATTTTGAAGCCGTAGGTCATTGCCGCAGTACAGACTTGCACGTTGCCGCAACCAAGTGAGATAAACTCAGCGGCATCTTTCCAAGTGCTGATGCCGCCGATACCCGAGATTGGTAGGCCTGCAGTTTCAGGGTCACGAGCAATTTCAGCAACCATGTTCATGGCAATCGGTTTTACCGCGGGGCCGCAATAGCCGCCGTGTGAGCCTTTGCCATCGATTGTTGGAACCGGAGCGAATTGGTCAAGGTCAACTTCAACGATTGAGTTGATGGTGTTGATCAAGCTGACTGCATCTGCGCCACCGGCTTTCGCAGCACGAGCTGGGAAACGCACGTCGGTAATGTTTGGTGTCAGTTTCACAATCACAGGCTTAGAATAGTACTTTTTGCACCATTCTGTGACCATTTGAATGTATTCAGGAACTTGGCCAACTGCCGCGCCCATGCCGCGCTCACTCATTCCGTGAGGGCAACCAAAGTTCAGCTCAATGCCGTCAACGCCAGTTGCTTCAACGCGAGGAAGAATTGCTTTCCATGCTTCTTCTTCACAAGGAACCATGATCGACGCAATGATTACATGATCAGGCCAGCGTTTCTTAACATCGGTCATCTCTTGTAGGTTGATTTCCAAAGAGCGATCAGTGATCAGTTCAATGTTGTTCAAACCCATCAAACGACGGTCTGGGCCAAAAATGGCGCCATAGCGAGGGCCGTTTACATTGACAACAGGAGGTCCTTCTTCTCCCAATGTTTTCCATACAACACCACCCCAGCCAGCAGCGAACGCGCGTTCGACGTTATAAGCTTTGTCTGTTGGTGGAGCAGACGCCAACCAGAAAGGGTTTGGCGATTTGATGCCCAAAAAGTTGGTTGATAGATCAGCCATTTTTGATCTCCTTTATTTGGTTAGCGTGAAAGAAAAGAGTGAATGCTCTCTGCTGCAACTTTGCCATCTTCGACCGATGCTACAGTGAGATCTTCGCCGCCAGCAACACAGTCGCCACCAGCCCATACTTTTGAAAGCGACGTCTTGCGATCTTCAGAAACTTTGATCCGACGGGCTTCGATGTCGATGCCAGTATCACTTAAAGCAGATGAATCAAATTGTTGGCCAATAGCCTTAAATATTTGATCTGCTTTGATTTCTACTGTCTCGCCTGTGCCGGAAAGTGATCCGCCATCAGCCGAAGTGTACTCGAGTTTGATGCCTGTGATCTCGCCTTTGTCATTGCTAACAAGTGCATCTGGTTGCAGCCAGTGTCGAATAATAACGCCATGTGTTTGAGCCAACTCTTGCTCATAAAGGCTAGCGTTCATGTTTTCTTGGCCGCGGCGATAGGCAATCGTTACATTTTCTGCGCCAAGAAGTTTTGTTTGAATTGCAACGTCGATTGCGGTCATGCCGCCACCAATAACAACGATGTCACGGCCCACGTGCAAAGTACTCATATCGTCTGTTTGACGAAGGGCTTCAATGTACGCAACTGCGTCTAGGCAACCGTCATTGTCTTCGCCTGAAAGACCAAGCTCATTTGTGTTGCCAAGACCCATACCGAGGAAAACTGCGTCATAATCATTGCGAAGCTGTTCGACACTAATATCACGGCCAAGTGCTTGTTCATTTTTGATAGTTATGCCGCCGATAGACATAACGAAGTCAACTTCAAGCTGAGCAAAGTCGTGCGTCGTTTTGTAAGCTGCTATACCGTGTTCGTTCAAGCCGCCTGACTTGGCACGCGCTTCAAAAATTTCTACATCATGACCGTGTGTTGCCAAACGGTGTGCACATGAAAGTCCAGCTGGGCCCGCACCAACAACAGCAACTTTTTTGCCTGTGGCTGCTGCGCGAGTGAATGGATGTTCTTTTGTCGTTTCAAAGAAGTGGTCAGTCGCGTAACGCTGAAGCTGGCCAATTTTTACTGGCTTACCTTCTGCTTTTTCGCGGACACATACTTCTTCGCATAATGTCTCTGTTGGACAAACCCGAGCACACATGCCGCCAAGAATGTTTTGGTTTAGGATGGTCTTCGCAGAACCATTTGGGTTGCCAGTAGCTATCTCACGGATAAACAATGGAATATCGATGCTTGTCGGACATGCGTCCATGCAGGGTGCATCGTAGCAGAAGTAGCAGCGGTCAGCTTCCACACGCGCTTCATGCATCGTGAATGGTGCATGCAAATCTTCAAAATTGCTGTCGTAATCAACTTGGTCCAGACGTCCACTACGGATGTCGGGTGTCACCAAAGCTTCGCTCATCGTGTCCTCCCCATGAGTCGCATTTGCCGTTTTAAAGTTAGACGAGAAGGTTTCCTCAAACCTAATCATTCAAAACGGCGCAACATTTTCCTTCGAGGGTAAGCATTCAATATTTTTATCAAAAGGTCAAATTTTTAATCGACTCCCGAAAACGTGATCCATTTACGGGTAACCAACTGTGCATTTTTGATGTTTTCAATGTTGCTCGTTACATCGCTTTAGATTATCAAACTCCTCAGATAACCCTGAATAATCGGACGTTTTCACATCATTCTGAAACTAGCCTTTGCCAAACTGCTTGGCGCTGGCGTGAGGGTTTTTGTGAAAATACTAATCCGAGCAATAGCTTATCAAGAGGTGTAATGATGGCAAATGTTGGCACGAAACTTCCAAATGTAGTGTTTAAAACACGTGTTCGCGACGAATCTATTGGTGGACCGAATCCTTTCCGCTGGGAAGACAAAACAACAGCGGACTATTTTGCTGGCAAACGTGTTGTAATGTTCTCGCTACCGGGTGCATTCACACCAACATGCTCGACTTACCAATTGCCAAATTTTGAAAAACTTTTCGGCGAGTTCAAAGAAGAAGGCATTGATGCGATCTATTGTCTTTCAGTGAATGATGCATTTGTGATGAACAAATGGGGCGAGTCTCAAGGTGTGAAAAACGTTGGCTTGATCCCAGACGGTTCTGGTGAGTTCACACGTAAAATGGGCATGCTTGTCAAAAAAGAAAACCTTGGCTTTGGTCTTCGCTCATGGCGCTACGCGACTGTAATCGACGACGGTGAAGTTGTTGGTTGGTTCCAAGAAGCAGGCTTTGAAGACAATATTGAAAGCGATCCTTACGAGTTCTCTGCTCCAGAACACGTGCTTGCATGGCTTCAGGATAACAAGCCGTTTGATGCAGCAAAAGTTGCTTAGTTAGACATGTGGGTTTTGGCGCTTCTTCGGAGGTGCCAAAACTCTTTGGATGACAATTGCAGGGCGGGGTCTTCTCCGCCTTTTATTTTACTTCTTTTTCTTTCAGATAAGAGATAAGGCTCTGACTAGCGCCCAGAATGTGTTCCTGAGTGAGCTTGCAAGCCAAGTCTGCGTCGCGCGCAATACATGCCTCTAAAATGCCTTGGTGCTCTTTACGGGCGCGGTCCATCCCATCCGTTAGCACGAGCTGTGCTCTCAAGTAGCTCTCAATTCGATCCAATGTCGATTTGACGACTTGCAAGTGATAGGGACGTTGGGCTCGCTGATAAAGCGTGTAGTGGAAGTCTCGGTTGAGATCGCCGTACTTTGAGCTGTCCGTTTCAGAAGCGAAAGCTTCGCAATTGCGTTTAGCCAGCTCCAAAGTATTGTCGTCCATATTCTCAACTGCAATGCGGATAATCTCGCCTTCAACCAAAGCTCGGAACTCAAAGATTTCTGTGACTTCGCTGGCAGACAATGAAGCAACTGTCGTGCCTTTGAAGCGCTCTGTCGTCACCAAACCTTGTTGTTCAAGCTTTGTAAGAGCCTCGCGTACAGGAATTCGGGAGGTGTTAAATAATTCAGCCAATGCGTCTTGGCGCAAGTGTTCACCCGCTGACAGTTCTCCTGTGAAAATCGCTTCACGAAGTGCATCAAAAATAATGTCGGTAGCCGACGAAACTGCTTTGACGTTTACAGCGCTTAATTTCATGTCTGACCCGATTCTTGTCCCTCAGAGGCTGGAGCTTATCAAAGCGATTATGAATACACCAATCTAACTTTTCGTGAGGTGCACTGCTGTTTTGGGAGTCCATCCGCAACTGCTGGGGAGCAACTCGCAAAGAGAGGTAGTTGCGTTTAGCCCCTTTTCTTGCGGAAAGGGTGGAGCAATAAGGACTTCATCGTGAACGCGCTCGGTTTCTCGTTTGCACTGAGACCCAGAACAATATGCTCTTCACCAGAGCTGGGGTGCTTGACGTAAGTCCCGAAAATTCTATCCCAGAATGAGAATATTTGACCAAAGTTCGAATTGCCTTCGCGATACACCACAGAATGGTGGGTTCGATGCATGTCAGGCGTGACAATCAGCCATCGGATGATGTGATCAAACCATGAAGGTAATTTGATATTTGCGTGGGTGAACAGGTTGTGGAGCGTTGCGACGGCAGCATACAAAACAAGTGCGATCACTGGAACGCCGAGAATAACGCAAAAGAACAGGACGAATAATACGCTGGCGATAGATTCCAATGGGTGATGCAGCACGCCCGTTTTTGCATCAACGTGTTCATCCGCATGGTGGATAGAGTGGAGACGCCAAAGAAACGAAAATCTATGGGATAGGATGTGAAAGCTAAACATCATCAAGTCGATTAGCAGCAAGCTGAAGGCATATATTGCAGCAGTCGGAAACGCTGTTTTAGAAATGCTAAACAGCTGAAAATTCAGGAACAACGTGATGGCTTGCACATAAGCGGTGCTCTTGAAAATCCAAACCAGTAGGTAGGCAGAAACCGCGACGCCGAGAATGACCCAACCGCGAGATCTTGGCTCTTTGTGTTTGAGGCGCGGAATGAGGCGTTCGAACGGTGCGATGACCAACACGATAGCAAGTGTTAGCAACCAATGGGTCTGATCGAGCGAGATATAGTACAGGATTTCCTGTGCAAACGTGTTCACGGTCTACCCTTCGCATGCCGAACAGTTATGGCAGTCGCGGCGTTATTTTACGACTGTTGTTGTACGCGTCGGCGCTGCACCATAATTGGAAACACCCACGTAGGGTATGAATGTACCTGTGGTGTCTAGGTGAACTCCGCCTTCCAGATGACCGCCTTGTAAGCCGAGACCCAGAAACGCTTGGTTTTCACTAAAGTCAAATCCGAAGCCTCCAAGGCCCTGCGTATTTGTGCCGCCAAAAACGCCCATAACCCGGATCGTTGGCAGGAAATTGGATTCGGGGTTAAGAGGAATCGCGATATCAGTCAGAATGCCAGTTACATCGTTGTTCGTTGTAGTGTGAGTCTGGCGTACCGCACCAACTATGCTTGGTTTCACAACATCGCCAAACTCGAACCGTAGTCCGATCGAACCGCTAGTCGCATCCACGGCGCTGTGCGTATAGGTCGGAGTGACAGGTGCACCCGCAAAGCTTGCCGTGGGCAACAACACCAAGAACACAGCACATAGAACCCTAACAAGAAAAACCACACTTAGACCCTTAGTTTTAGATTTTGTTAATGTTTAAACAAGTCAGAACTTGATGGCAACTTCATATTCTAAAACTGAAATGGGAAATTCCTGCGTAACCGGCAACAGAGCATCCTGTTTCTCTGTAACAGCTTCATCTAAGCAGGACGGCAAGGTCCGGTTTTCCTTGCCGCCCTTGCCTGTATTTAATCTGCTTTCGATTACGTTAGCGTCTGGGGTGTTTCAGCCAAACCTCCCTTGATCGAGAGGTGTTTCGAAGAAGAAAGCAGGCCGCGATCTTTCCAAAAAAGCGTATAGCTAACTCAAGAGCTATTGCTTTGGAGGTGCAAAGCCAGGGGCAATGACGAGATTACCAAGGGATGTTGTCGACATCCGAAGCTTGCGAACCTCAGTGTACGCATCTGAGTTATACCAATCATCCAATGCTGCTTTTTCAGATGGGAACTCGATGACCACTGTCCAATTTCCCGGCCATTCACCTTCGAGTTTCTCAACCGCAGGTGTTGCGACTAGCACTTTGGCACCCGTTCCCATAACAATTGGGAACACTGCCTGACCATACTCATCGAAATACTTCTGCTGGTCATCAATTTGTATCTGAGCAATCATGTAGAATGGGTCCGCCAATGCTGCGGAAGCGATCGAAGTAACGGCAAACGATGCGATTGCCAGCGTTTTTAGAATTTTTTTCATAGTACCAGTACCTTGCTTGGTTGTTCTATTTGACTCTGAGAATTTAGCATGTAGTATTTTTGCAAAACAACGCGAGATAATGCATAACAATGGGCAATAATGCACAAATAGACTTACCTTGGTCAGACATGCCAATCCTATTGGCGTTGGTGCGCCATAAATCTCTTTCAGCAGCCGCACGAAATCTGAAAGTCGATCGTACAACGGTTGCCCGCAGGTTAGATCGACTTGAGGCTCAACTCGGGGTTCAACTGTTCGAACGGCTCTCTGGAAACCTTGTTCCTACCGACCAGGGACGCCGCGTTCTTTCTATCGCAGAGCGCGCTGAGCAAGAGCTTTCCAGTTTAGAGGCCTCGGACAAACAGGCTGGGTTCAAATTTGGGAAAGTGCGCATAGCCGTGTCCGAGCATGTATTTGCTGCTTTCGCATCATATTTGAACTGCATGATTCACGAACAAAGAGACATTCTGTTTGAATTTACGACTTCAAATCGCTTCGCAGATCTTTCAAAGTATGAGGCTGATATCGTTTTAAGGATCGGACGAATTCCTGCGGATAACATGCGTACTATCGATCTCGGTGGCGTGCACTTTGCATTGTATCGGCAAAAGAAAGAAACCGGATCCTTGCGCGTCTTTTGGCCCCGTGCAGCAGATGCTGAAATACCAATGTCTGTCAGAAAGCAACATCCAGAAGCACAAATTGTAGCTGCTATTGACGGGGTTTTGCCTACGCGTGAAATGATAGTCGAGGCAGGTGGTGCTGGAATATTGCCCAGATTTTTAGGGGATCGTGACGACAGGTTGATTGCTTGTGCCGATGATATTCCAGTTGGAAATTACCACTTGTTTATTGGCTGTTTGTCTGAGCAGCGAAACCTAAACAGAATTCGCATTGCAATGCGACAATTGGAACGAGTTCTGAGGCAGGCTTTATCTGAGCTGCCGACTTAAGTGGCTCGGCCAGATGAACTGCAAAGTGCGCGCAGTTCCTTTAGTATTAGCAGCGATGTGAGTTCTAGTTTGCTACTCAGTCTGGAGAGCAGCAAGCGAGTGAAACAATGCGAACGTTGACGTGTTTGAGATTATTCCGCGTATCATTTTAGACGCATTGGCTGCCTATGTTTGTTTTAAAACAGAAGGCAAAGATAAGAACTTTGGTTTGTTGTTTCGCCGCTAGACCACGGGCCGCGATCTTTAACCAATCTTTGTGTTTAGCGCGATAGACTGACTTCCTAGTAGTTTTGGAGAAAAAGATGCGCGCCAATCGAGACGGTTTGTTCCGTTCTTTTCTTGCTCATTCAAGAAAAGCGTTAAACTTAGACGGTTTGTCGATCGAAAAGTTGCCGACCACGGCAGCGAATGGTTTGCGCCGTACCCAAATTCGAGGCGCAATCGAGCAGATGCGCTTGTTCGCTACTGGCACAACAGTTTTCGCACCAATTGTCTCGTTTCAAGCATGGAACCAGGGCGTCAACGGTCTGGTTATCATATGGACCCTGGTCATGTGTGTGTTCTCATGGTGGCTGCTACTCCGTTGGCGCGAAAGTTACCATACAAACGGTTCAGAAAAAGAAATGGCAGCGTTTGTCACTGAAACTCAGATCAATGCCAGTCTGTATTGTCTCGGAATGGTGCTGTTTTACCCACTTGTAACGGGCAACGAAAAGACCGTCATTTGTGCCATGATGATCGGCAGTCTAGCCTTAGGCACCATTGGGTTCTCACATGCGCCGCGAGCAGCTTTTTGGTACCTAGGCATTCACGCAGTAACGATGACGACGGTGCCGCTGATAACTGGACTATATCTAAACAACCATTCGGATTTACTGCTCGCCGCTCTAGCTTTGGTTGGCGGTGTTGCCATTTGCAATGCGACACTGGCGAGTGCCAGAAATCAAATGAAGGCATTTAATGACCAGCAATCCTTGTTTGAGCAAAGTGAAGTCGTTGATCTCCTTCTAAAAGACTACGAGGAGCAGGGCGTTGAATGGATTTGGCGGACAGATGCCACTGGTAGAATAACGACATGTCCGCAGCCGGTGTTAGAGTTATTGTCTGACTATGACGATGATAGTGAAGAAAGCACACTGCTTCGTTCGCTATCTTCTTGCGTTGATGAGCAGGGAGCCACTGACTTTGAGCGTGTAGCATTGGCTTTTCGACGGCGGCATGAATTTCACGACGTGATGCTGCCATTGTATTCTGAAACTACTGGAACGTTGCGATGGATAATGATGCGGGGGCGTCCACAAATTGAGCAAAATGAGTTCGTCGGTTTTCGTGGAATTTTTGTCGACGCGACAACACGTGTAGAAACTCAGAAGCAGGTTGAGTTCCTTGCGGAGAAAGATCCGCTAACCGAAGCGCACAACCGGAATTTCATCCAAAAGCACCTTGAAGAGCTTGATCCGCTGTTGCATAAATTCACGGCCTACTTGTTAGATCTGGATGGGTTTAAACAGGTCAACGACAGTTATGGCCACGCAATCGGTGATCAACTACTGCAACAAGTCAGCGAGCGACTAAAACAAGTTGTCCAAGATGCAGGAATCGTCGCGCGCTTAGGCGGCGATGAATTCCTAGTTTTGATTGATGATACATCAGGCTTCACGCCCCGAAACCAAGATCCCATAAGCTGTGATATGCTGGCGACGCTAAGCAAACCGTTCTTCATTGGGCAATACGACATTTCGATTTCTGCATCAATCGGGACAGCTAAATACCCGTACGACACAACCAATGGGCCAAGCTTGCTAAATCAAGCTGACCTTGCTTTGTATACCGCCAAACAAAGCGGTAGAAACAAATGCGTGCACTTCGAACAAAGCATGCAAGCGGTTCTTCAAAAACGGTTGGTTGTCACGAAACGTTTGCGGCATGCACTCGATGCTGGATTGATTAATCCGCATTATCAGCCGCAGATTTGTTCTAAAACACACAAAGTTGTTGGCTTCGAAGCGCTTGCGCGCTGGACAGATACTGAGCTGGGTGTAGTAGGGCCAGATGTTTTTATTCCGATTGCGGAAGAAACTGGTTTGATCCACGAAATAGGCGAGCGCATGCTGACGTCTGCATGTACAGACGCCCTAACTTGGACAGTACCCGATGGAGATCCGTTGCCTGTCGTTTCTGTGAACGTTTCGCCGGTGCAAGTTATTCGAGGGAATATGGTTCAGGTGGTGAAATCTGTTTTGGAGCAAACTGGTTTGCCTGCTCAAAGACTTGAGATTGAAGTAACTGAAAGCGTTTTGATTGAGGACACTGTGGGCACAAATGAGATCCTTCGTGCGCTGTCGGATTTGGGCGTTCGAATAGCGCTGGACGACTTTGGAACTGGCTATTCTTCACTTAGCTATTTACGTGCATTGCCGTTGCATCGTCTCAAAATTGATCAGTCATTTATCGCCGATCTCGATGATCTTGAAGCGCAATCAGTCGTGCAGACAATCATCGATCTCTGTCACCGTTTGAAACTCGACGTCGTCGCCGAAGGTGTTGAAACCCGGCAAAATGTAGACGTGCTAACCAAAATGAAATGCAGTGTTCTTCAAGGGTACTACTTTTCTCGCCCGGTTCCAGCAGCTGAAACTCAGGACTTACTAGAAAACATTACTCGTTCAGCTGCTTAGTTTCTTAGCGACGAAGTAAGGGCTTTGTGTGTTGGTGCCAAAGAACCGGCTTTCTTTAACTTTAAATCCGGCAGCCGCGATTTCGTCATACAGTTCGTCTTTGGTCAACTCTCGAACATTCGGTGCAACGCCCAATTTTTTCATAATCGGCAAAACGATTTTTGGCAGAAATCCCATTTCGCCGATACATACGGTTTTCGAAATGAACAGCCCTTCAGGCTTAAGTTGTTGGTGGATATTGCGAAGCGTTGCAGTAATGTCTGGGACCAAGTGTAATACATGAAATGTAAAAACCGCGTCGAAAGGCGCGTCTTCAAATTCTGTGTCGGCATCGGCAACGATGAATTTGGTGCTGGCGGGTGCTTCTCTTGATTTTGCAATGTTGATCATCTCACTTGAGATGTCAGACCCCACCCATTGGGTCACCTTGTCAGCCATCTTAACTGCGGTATTGCCAGTGCCACAGCCGATCTCCAGAACTTTGTCATTTGGCTTCAGATGTGCCGACATTGTTTCGAGCATCTCGTTATAGGACTTTGTGTCTTTGATTGGCTTTAAGGCATAGCTCTTGGCTTGTTTATCCCAAAACCGTGCTTCTTTTAGATCCATGATATAGTCCCTGTGCATTTTGCTCATCATCACATCTAGTGATGAAAAACAAGTTCTGCAATTGTCTGAGCACATTTGGATACTGGAAGTAGACATGGGTTGGGAAATTCTTGAGAAATGGGGCAATGACGCTGAACGCGTCGAACGAATGTCTGGAGGCGTCGCCAACGACGTATGGCGTGTTCGAATTGGCGGGAAAACCTATGTCGCACGTCTAGGAAAGCGCAGCGATGCTGACCTTGAGTGGGAAACTAATCTCCTTAAGTATCTAAGCTTGCATAGATTGGTTGTTCCTGTTCCGCTGCCGACCTTAGATGGTCGTTTGTTTTGCAATGGCCTTGTTGTTATGGAACACCTTGAAGGGCACGCTCCGAAAACAAAGAATGATTGGGAACTTGTCGCAAGTACACTTGCCAGACTGCATGAATTGACTCGCAAATGGCCACAGCGTCCCGGTTGGCGATCCTCTTCCGACTTAATGCAGTGTGTCAAAGGGACCAAGATTGATCTAACCAAAATGCCTGCCGAAGGCGTCCGTCGTTGTCGTGCAGCATGGTCGCACCTGCAGGAAAGGGAGACTTGCGTCGTCCACGGTGACACCAATCCTGGTAACATACTTATCAAAGACAATATCGTCGCGCTAATCGATTGGGATGAGTCCCACGTAGACGTGCCCGATTTTGATTTAGTATTACCAGAAAACGCTGGAAACTTGGGCGATGGTGCATTTGAGATTGCGGTGCAAGCTTCCGCTGCTTGGGAGGCAGCTGTCTGTTGGGGTGATGATTACGCAATCAAACGTTTGGCTGAAGTAAACCCGGTTTAACTGAATGACATCTATAAATGTTGAGTTGCTATAGGAGCAAGGACACCCTTCGTCGATTCAAAAGATGCCCCCTTAAAGTGTTCGCTTTCCCAGCGTTAGGCTCGTTCGTTTGTTGGTAATTGCCATGCAATCACTGCAACGCCGATTAGAGCTGCAATCTCTGTTGCTGCAAACAACATGTCGTCGGGGTCTCCAGGCAGTGCGCTGGCGATTACGGCAATTGTGATCACACTAACGGGAATGTTCAGCCACTTAACGAGTCTAAAGTTCAAAAACTTGGATGCTATGATCATAGCGAGCGGGATTTCGACAACGATATAGCCAAAGATCATCAGGTTTTCTGTGATTTTGACGCCGTTGACTTCACCCGTCGCCACCTCTGCAAGAAATTCCGGCATGACAAATTCATGTAAATCGCGAAAGACGATGTTGAGAAGAACAAAGACCCAAAGACTGGAAATGGCATCTGTTTTTTCGAATGGTCTAAACATAGGTACCTCAAGTGTGTGATTGGAATATGAGGCAGAGGTAGGTCATGTATACTTGGATTAATACGCCAAGAATTGTTCATGGCTCATGCATTTATGCATGGAAATTTTAGAACACTTTTCCAAAAGCTTGGTTGTGCATCGCCCAAACTTTAGGCGATGCACAAACTAAAGGTAGAAGTCTAGGTGGCAACAGCAACGCGCTGAGGTTCGCCAATTGCGGTGCGGCGAGGGCGGACGAGTTTGCCGGTTTCAACGCGTTCTTTGAGCAGAAGCAATGCGCCTTTGTTCACCCGTTTTTTTAGTACCCTGCCAAGTACTAGTGCGTTTAGTAGTCGACCAAAAAATCCGAATTTTATTGTGTAGGCTAACCCAACGTCGACTATGCAGCTTTGATCGTCGATCTTACGCACGCGCCAACTGTTCACCAGTAGCTTCATCGGCCCGAAACCAGAAACTTGGTAAGTGAGGCTTTCTCCCTCATTCCAATCTGTCACAAATTCGGTGATGTTGCCTGACTTTCCTAAGTCGCAACGGCGTTCGATCCCGACACCACGTTCAATGACGCCTTCAATATGTGAGCTCTGGACAAATGGAACCCAAGTGTCTACAGCCGAAAAATCAGCAAGGACTTCCCAAACTTTTTCCGCTGGCGCGTTTACGACTACCTGTGCGGCAACTTTGTGGTTCGTTTGTTGATTTGTCATGGTATCTCCTTATGGGACCGATCGGTCCATTTTAGGTAAAATAAAAAGCTCAGTCGAGCCGGTGTAAGATTTCGTCTACTGCGGACTTGAGAGTTGTTTTGTCTACGTCCAATTTGGCCATAGCTTTTAGACCGTGCACACTAAGCAAAAGCATGTTGGCGAGCGCTATTGGGTCTTTAGTGCTTTCTATTTCTCCAGCAACCTGCGCGCGTCGGATAACACCTTCGAACATGGCCACTGAAGCCTGCGCACGTTTGTTGACATAGGCGCCCACTTCTTCATCGCGTTTGCCGAGTTCGAGTGTCGAGTTGACCAACAAGCAGCCTTTGGGTTCTTCGGGAAACCGATCTGGGTCGGAAAGGCTATAGAGCATTTGGACAATGAACGCTTTGTCTGGCGCTCTGCCTTCTAACGAAGTTCTCTCTCTACCGCCATTGTTTTTACAGTAAAGATCGAGACAGCTCATGAAGAGCTTCTTTTTAGACCCAAAGGTTTGATAAAGGCTGCTCTTAGAAAGCTTCATTGCTTTCATAAGATCACTGGTTGATGTGGCCTCATATCCTTTTTCCCAAAAGATGTGCATGGCTGCATTAAGCGCATTCTCTGGATCAAACTGAAGTGGTCTTCCTGCTGTCATGAGAGTAATATAGGACCGGTCGGTTCAGAAGTAAAGGGTGGTCACTCGGTTTTTGAAACAAGTGCATTCGAAACGAATTTGGCGTCATTTTGCTCTGTATTTATCCAAAAGTTGTACAAATTTTTTAAAGAATATTGTAGATTGTATCCAATCTTGTGCTATAGGTGAAATCGTACAAGGGCAAATAGCTTTGCTTTTTCTTTGTCGGGTTGTCGCCTGTTGATCCATTTTGCTGTTGGCGCTGATTGGTTTGTGGGGCAGGCGGCACCCAACAAAGTTAGCAAACAATGCCCATCCATCAGGGAGGTTAAATATGAAACTCGTAAAATTGGCTGCTGCAGCAGCAATGATCGCAGGCTTGGCAACGCCAGCTGCGTTCGCAGACAAACTAGATGACGTCATCAACAACGGCGTTTTGCGCTGTGCTGTTGTGTTGGATTTTCCACCAATCGGATATCGCGATGCAAACAATGAACCAGCAGGTTTTGACGTAGAGTACTGTAACGACATGGCAGCAGCACTTGATGTTGACGCCGAAGTTATTCCGGTTACTTGGGCTGAGCGTTTGCCAGCAATCGTTACCAACCGTGCTGACGTTGTTTTCGGCGGAACTTCAGATTCACTAGAGCGTGCTAAAACTGTCGGCTTCTCAATTCCTTATGCAATCTATTTTGCGCAAGCAGTTGTTGGCAAAGACAGCGGCATCACATCTTTTGAAGATATGAAAGGTAAGCGCGTCGCTGCTGCCGTTGGCACTGTTCCAGAGCAAGAATTCCTAAAAATTGCTGAGCAATGGGGCACTGAGAACCTTTACCAAGGCTACCAAAGTGAAAACGAAGTTTTCCTAGCCGTTGCTCAAGGTAAAGCAGATGCAGGGATCACAACAAACACCGCTGTTAAGCCAATCACTGACCAATATGAAGCAATTGTTGCTGGTCCACGTATGCCTTGGACAACTGACTACACATCAGTCGCTGGTCCTCGCAAAGACGTAACTTGGCTTAACTACATCAACCTGTTCATCACACATCAAGTGCGTTCAGGCCGTTACGAAGAACTATGGCAAAAATACGTTGGCGATGCAGCTCCTGAGCTTCGCATCCCTGGCGTTCTTTACTAATCCTCCACTGAACTTGCTCGCTCGCGACTTATGGCTGCGAGCGGCACCTAACAACCCAAAAGGAAAGGAGAAGGTCGGTGAACTTTGATTACACGTTCCATTGGCGCCCAGTGATGCGCAAACTGCCAGACTTGTTTGAAGCAAGCTTGGTCACCTTGCAAATCTCTGTGCTTTCCATGATTATTGGCATTACATTTGGTCTTATTTTAGCGCTATTGCGCATGAACGGGCCAAAGCCGCTAAGCTGGGTTGCAACGATTTGGGTGGAAACTGCCCGAAATACGCCGGCTTTGTTTCAACTCTTCTTTTTCTCTTTTGGATTGGGCGCATTCGGTATGCACCTGTCGCCGTATATGATCGTTTTGGCAGGTCTAACGTTTAACAACGCAGGATACCTCGCTGAGAACTTTCGCGGCGGTTTCCAAGCTGTGCCAGACACCCAACTTCGTGCCGCTCGCTCGTTGGGGATGTCTGCGACACAAAGCTATATACGCATAATCATCCCGCAAGTGTTCCGCATCGTTTATCACCCTATGACCAACCAATTGGTATGGGCAGTATTGATGAGCTCTTTAGCGATGATTGTTGGTTTCCGCGAGCTGGCGGGTGAAACCCAAGCCTTAGCCTTCAAGACATTCCGTATCTTTGAATACTTTGCAGTCGCGGCGTTGATCTATTACGCCATGGTCAAAATCATTCTCGGCATCTCCAGGCTCATTGCTTGGCGCATGTTCCGTTACTAGGGAGGTCTGAAACAATGAACGAACCTATTTCATTCTTCTCCGGATTTGGGCCAAAGGATCTTTGGTTCTTAACCCAAGCTGCCTGGCAAACGCTGTTGATCTCGGCTTTGTCGATCTCAACCGGTACTGTTCTTGGTGTCTTCTTTGGCTGGATCTTATCTGAGAGCAAAATCGCTGGCGCCATAACGCTTGGCCTCATCTTAGATGCCTTCCGTTCTATTCCGCTGATCATTCAATTGGTGTTGTTCTACAACCTGTTCAACGTGATTGGCTTAGCCATTAGCCCGTTTTGGGCCGGGGTGATCATCCTTGCTGTTTACACATCAGCTCTGGTTGCAAACGTTGCACGGGGTGGAATTGAAGCGGTGGGCTCTCCCATGCGTCGTGCCGGGCGATCGCTTGGGCTGAGCTACTTCCAGACAATGCGCCATGTGGTTTGGCCCATCGGTTTACGTGCCGTGTTCCCTTCATGGGTTGGCGTTGCACTTGGTGTTCTAAAAGATAGTGCTTTGGTGTCCGTCCTTGGCCATCCAGAGCTTTTGAAAGTCGCACGTGATTTGATCACGCGTACTCAACAACCCTTGCTTGTGCTTGCGGTAGCCGGCGCGTTCTATTTCGCGCTTTCATTCCCAATTTCACGCTATGCAGCACATCTTGAAAGGAAGTGGCAGTCATGATCGAAATTAAAGGTCTACACAAATATTTCGGCAATCTGCACGTTCTTAAGGGCATCGACCTGAACGTACAAAACGGTGAAGTTTTGTCTATCATTGGCGCGTCTGGCTCTGGCAAATCCACGTTGCTATATTGCATCAATGGATTGGAAGCGATCCAAAAAGGCGAAGTCCTAGTGGATGGAGTCTCTGTGCACGACAAAGGTACTGACCTGAATAAGTTACGTACCAAAATGGGCATGGTGTTCCAGCAGTTCAATTCATTTCCGCATCTAACAGCGTTAGAAAACGTTGCTTTGGCACCAAAGATCGTCAAAGGAAAGTCGAAAGTTGAAGCGCGTGAGATTGCACATAAACAGTTGGAGCACGTCGGACTTGGCGACAAAGTGAACAGCTTTCCATCTGCTTTATCTGGCGGTCAACAACAACGCCTTGCAATCGCCCGCGCTTTGGCGATGGAACCTGAATACATGCTTTTCGATGAGGCAACATCAGCACTTGATCCTGAGCTGGTTGGCGAGGTGCTTGATACCATGCGCTTGCTAGCTGAAGAGGGCATGACAATGATTTGTGTAACTCACGAAATGGGCTTTGCCCGCGATGTGAGTGATCGTGTTGCCTACTTCCATGAAGGCATTATGGAAGAGATTGGGCCGCCTAAACAAATTTTTGGTGAAGCAACCAGTGAACATACCGCAAAATTCTTGGCCAACGTCCGATAAGTCTGATCTACATTATATCCAATATCCGGTTCGTGCGCTTTTCTAAACCGCGCAGCCGTAAGTGATCTTCAAAGGAACTAAAATGAACGCGAATATCTTTTCCGGCTGTATGCCGGCTCTTATGACACCCTGCAAAGACGATCGCAGTGTGGATTTCGATGCGCTGGTCAAAAAAGGCCAAGAGCTGATTGAAGCTGGTATGTCTGCAGTTGTTTATTGCGGATCAATGGGCGACTGGCCGTTGATTTCTGATGCAGACCGAATGGAAGGCGTTGCGCGTTTGGTCGCGGCTGGCGTTCCGACGGTTGTTGGTACTGGCGCAATGAACTCAAAAATCGCTGCTGAGCACGCAGCTCATGCACAAAAAGTCGGCGCACAAGGCCTGATGGTTATTCCTCGCGTACTGTCTCGCGGAACATCACTTTCAGCTCAACGTGCTCACTTTGCGGGCATTCTGGAAGCAGCTCCTGACTTAGCGGCTGTGATCTATAACAGCCCTTATTATGGTTTTGCTACACGCGCTGATCTCTTCTTTGATCTGCGCAAAGACTATCCAAATCTCATTGGCTTTAAAGAGTTTGGTGGACACGAAGATCTTCGATATGCGTCAGAGTTCATCACGAGCCAAAGCGAAGATGTGAACTTGATGATCGGCGTTGACACAGCTGTATTCCATGGCTTTGTAAACTGTGGCGCTGGCGGCGCGATCACGGGTATCGGTAACGCGCTTCCAAAGGAAGTTTTGCACCTTGTCGCTCTTTGCCAAAAAGCCGCTGCTGGTAATGCGAAAGCGCGCGTGAAAGCACTGGAACTTGAAGCGGCATTTGGCGTTTTGTCATCATTTGATGAGGGGCCAGATTTGGTGCTCTACTACAAATACCTAATGGTTTTGAACGGCGACGCAGAATACACGTTGCACTTCAATCAAACTGACAAGCTTTCTGACAGCCAACGCAATTATGTCGAACAGCAATACTCATTGTTCAAGACCTGGTATCAGGACTGGAGCCAACAAGCCGAAGTTCTAGCGCTTGCAGTTTAAGTTGAACCAACTGAATCAAATTGCCCGGAAATTGGAGCAAGTAAATGGAATATAAGAGCTTTATTGGTGGTGCGTGGGAAGAAACGTCCAACAGCACACCAAATATCAACCCATCAGACATCTCTGACACTTTGGGCCACGCTGCTGTGTCTGAAGTTGCAGATATGGACCGTGCCATCGATGCGGCACACACAGCGGGCGCCGTATGGGCGGGTTCAACACCTCAACAACGTTTCGATGTTCTCGATTTTATCGGGACAGAAATCTTGGCGCGTAAAGCCGAACTTGGTGAATTGCTTTCACGCGAAGAAGGCAAAACGCTTCCAGAAGGAATTGGCGAAGCAGCGCGCGCTGGTCAAATCTTCAAATTCTTTGCTGGTGAAACGCTTCGTCAAACAGGTGACGTTCTGGCGTCAGTCCGCCCAAATGTTGGTGTTGATGTGACTCGTTCACCAGTTGGCGTCGTAGGATTGATCACACCTTGGAACTTCCCAATTGCTATTCCAGCATGGAAGATTGCGCCTGCGCTTGCTTTTGGTAACGCAGTGGTTTTGAAACCTGCAGAATTGGTCCCTGCTAGTGCTCATGCGTTGGCTGAAATCATCTCTCGTTCTGGCCTGCCCGAAGGCGTGTTCAACCTTGTGTTTGGTCGCGGCTCTCAAGTTGGTCCTCGCATGATCGCCTCGAACAAAGTGAATGCCATTAGCTTCACAGGTTCTGTTCCTACAGGGCGTGGTATTGCTGCCGAGTGCGGACAGCTATTGAAGAAAGTTCAACTGGAGATGGGCGGCAAGAACCCAATGGTTGTTCTTGATGATGCCGATTTGGATATTGCTGTTGAAACATGCGTCAACGGCGCATTCTTCTCAACAGGACAACGTTGCACAGCATCTTCTCGTTTGATCGTAACTGAGGGCATTTACGATAATTTTGTGAGTGCGGTTGAAGCACGTTTGGCCGGCTTAAATGTCGGGCATGCTTTGCGCGCCGATACGCACATTGGTCCAGTAGTTGATGAGAAACAATTGGCACAAGACCTTGAGTATGTGGACATTGCAGCAAAAGAGGGCGGCAAGGTTGTTGGCGGTCAGCGTTTGAACCGCGACACTGAGGGCTTCTTCATGGCGCCAGCATTAGTGACAGAAACAACTAACTCAATGCGCATCAACCAAGAAGAAGTTTTTGGACCAGTGGCAAGTGTCGTCAAAGTCAAAGACTATGACGAAGCATTGGCTGTGGCCAACGATACCGAGTTTGGTTTGTCTTCTGGCATTTGCACCACATCGCTGAAGCACGCAACGCATTACAAAGCCAATGCCGAAGCTGGCATGGTGATGGTGAACTTGCCAACTGCTGGTGTTGATTATCACGTGCCATTTGGCGGCACCAAAGGGTCAAGCTTTGGTTCTCGCGAGCAGGGTACTTACGCAGCGGAATTCTACACCCGCGTAAAGACCTCATACACACAAGCATAAGCAATCCATCCGGCGGCTCGCTGCCGGGTGCTCCCCTTTTGATCGAGCGCGAATATGTCGAAAACTCAAATGCAGCATGATGTGATTATTGTTGGCGCAGGGATTATCGGCCTGTCCATCGCGCATTATTTGCAGCAAGAGGGCCGCAAGGTCACTTTGATTGATCGCAAAGGCATCGCGCAAGAAGCCAGCTTTGGAAATGCTGGGGCATTTGCTCTAGCAGATATTTTTCCACTTGCTTCACCGGGAATTATGAAGAAGGCACCCAAGTGGCTGCTGGATCCGCTCGGCCCCTTATCCGTGCGACCAAGCTATGCGCTGAATATTGTGCCGTACTTGCTCAAGTTCTTCCGCGCGAGCATGCCCGATCAATACCGACGCTCTATCGTCGCACAAAGTTCGCTATTGCAACTGTCTGCAGCTGAGGTCGCGCGGATGTCGAAGTTGCCTAACATCGGAAACCAAATCCGAATTGATGGTGCGCTGCATCTTTACGAGAGCGACAAAGAATTCAATCAGTCCGCTGATATTTGGAAAGCCCGCACAGAGTTCGGCATCGATTATGAACATGTAGAGGGTGATCGCCTAGAGGCGTTGCAGCCCGGGCTGTCAAACCACATCAAACGCGCAACTTTTATTCCGCAATGGCAAACCGTTGATGACCCATTTGAGTTCGCCATGTCGATCTGGAAAATGGTGAAATCAGATACTGGCCACCTAATTGAAAGCGAAGTGAAATCCATCACGGAGCAAAGCGAACTCGTCCTTGAGAATGGTCAAAAACTGCGTGCCAAAAACGTGGTTGTTGCATGTGGTGCTTGGTCCCATCAATTGGCAAAACAGCTCGGTGATCACATCCCGCTGGAGAGCGAGCGTGGTTACAACACAACCCTTCCAAGCAATGCGTTTGACCTAAAGCGCCAGCTGATATTTGGCGGCCATGGCTTTGTTATGACACCACTTTCTACCGGCATCCGTGTTGGCGGTGCGGTCGAATTTGCGGGGCTAAAGGCCGAGCCAAACTATGCACGTTCAACCACATTGCTGAACAAAGCAAAGCGTTTCTTGCCTGAGCTGAAAATGGAAAACGGAAGCCAATGGATGGGCTTTCGCTCTTCGCTTCCCGACACATTACCAGCCATCGGGCAATCAAAGGCCAATGCACATATTACCTACGCGTTTGGTCATGGGCACCTTGGCCTAACCCAGAGTTTTGCAACAGCGAAGTTGGTTGCTGAATTGGTGGGCAAGCGCAAATCTTCAATTGATCTCACCCCATTTAATCCGTCTCGCTTTTAGGAATAGACATATGGCGAAACACACATTCAAATGTATCGACGGCCATACTTGTGGCAACCCTGTGCGTTTGGTCGCTGAGGGTGGTCCTAAGTTGCTTGGTGCCAATATGATCGAAAAGCGCGCGCACTTCTTGCGCGACTATGATTGGGTGCGTTTAGCGCTGATGTTTGAACCGCGCGGCCATGATGTCATGTCGGGTTCAATCCTTTATCCTTCTACGCGGGACGATTGCGATATCGCCATACTGTTCATTGAGACATCTGGCTGTTTGCCCATGTGTGGGCATGGCACTATCGGCACTGTGACCATGGCGATTGAAGAGGGGTTGGTGACACCAAAAGAACCAGGTGTACTTTATATGGACGCTCCTGCTGGTCGTATCAAAGCAGAATATACGTTGGTCGACGGCTTCGTTGAAGAAGTGCGGATTACCAATGTGCCTAGCTTCGTGCATTCCACAGATTTGACAGCAATCATTCCGGAGCTGGGTGAGATCAAAGTTGATGTGGCCTACGGTGGTAATTTTTATGCGATTGTTGAGGCACAAGAGAACTTCAAAGACATTGAAGGCTTATCTTCGCTCGATCTAATCCGTTGGTCGCCCCAATTGCGACAAGCATTGAACGACAAATATGAGTTCATTCACCCTCAGCAGCCTCAGATCAATGGCTTAAGCCACATCCTTTGGACAGGTGCAGCAAGAGACCCAGAAGCTTCTGCGCGCAACGCGGTCTTCTATGGCGACAAAGCCATTGATCGCTCACCTTGTGGAACAGGCACATCCGCGCGCATGGCACATTGGACAGCAATGGGTGACCTAAAAGTGGGTGAAGACTTCATCCACGAAAGTATTATTGGCTCGATGTTCCGCGGACGTGTGGAAGCGGCAACCAAGGTTGGCGATGTGGATGCAATTATCCCGTCAGTTGGTGGTTGGGCCAGAAAAACAGGCGATAACACGATCTATGTTGATGATCGTGACCCGTTCAAACACGGCTTTATTCTGCCTTAGAAATTCGAAAATTTGGAGGACACTATGAAAATCACAGCGCTACGAGTCTATCAAATTGACTTGCCACTACGCGAAGGTCGGTACAATTGGTCTAACGGCAATTTCGTCGAAGTGTTCGATTCAACTGTGTTGGCACTTGAGACTGACGCTGGCATTACCGGCTATGCTGAGTGTTGCCCTTTGGGGTCTGCATATTTGCCAAGTTACGCGCTTGGTGTACGTACCGGATTGCAGGAATTAGCTCAGCATGTAATTGGCCTAGACCCACGTGATCTGAACGTCGTCAACAAAGCCATGGACGAAGGTTTGCGCGGGCATCCTTACGCAAAAGCGCCAATCGACATTGCTTGTTGGGACATTCTTGGTAAATCAACCGATTTGCCTGTCTACACACTTCTAGGTGGCAAACAGCAAGACAAGGTGGCGCTGTATCGCGCGATCTCTCAAGAAGATCCTGATGTTATGGCCAAGAAGATCGATGGCTATCGCAACGAAGGTTACACCAAGTTTCAGCTCAAAGTGGGTGGCGATGCGAACGATGATATTGCTCGTATACACGCGACCCGCGAAGTGCTTGATCGCGGCGAAGTCTTGGTCGCAGATGCGAATACGGGTTGGAACCGTCACGAGGCTGCGCGCGTAACTGCTGCTGTGTCACATTTAGATGTGTACATCGAGCAGCCTTGCATGACCTACGAAGAGTGCTTGTCTATTCGTCGTCGCACAGCACGGCCATTCATCATGGATGAGAACATTACGGACGAAGCCATGCTCCGCAAAGGATTGGCGGATGACGCAATGGATGCGATCAACCTCAAGATTTCAAAAGTTGGTGGACTGACAAAAGCACGACTCATGCGCGACCTTTGTGTGAACGCAGGTTTGGCCATGACAATTGAAGACACGTGGGGTGGAGATATCGTGACAGCGACCATTGCCCATTTGGCAGCGTCTACGCCTGAAGAGTTTTCATTCTCTGCCACCGACTTCAATTCCTATGGTACGGTTGATTTCGCAGCAGGCGCGCCAAAGCGGGTCAATGGCTTTATGGCACCTGCTGATGCACCGGGATTGGGCATTGAGCTTGACTTTGATGTCTTGGGCGAACCTAAATTTGAGTTAAGGGGCTGATCATGCGCACTAGCAAAACCATACATGTCGTTTCCTGCCACGCTGAGGGCGAAGTTGGCGATGTTATTGTAGGTGGCGTTGCCCCGCCGCCAGGGGAAACCTTGTGGGAACAACGTAAGTTCATCGAGCAGGATGAAACGTTGCGTAATTTCGTTTTAAACGAGCCCCGCGGTGGTGTTTTTCGTCATGTGAATTTGCTTGTGCCGCCCAAGAATCCGAAAGCGCAGATGGGTTTCATCATCATGGAGCCCGCTGACACGCCGCCAATGTCCGGTTCCAACTCCATTTGTGTTTCAACGGTTTTGCTGGATAGCGGCATCTTGCCGATGACAGAGCCAGAGACGCACCTCACATTGGAAGCACCGGGTGGGCTTATCAACATTGTTGCCCAATGCAAAGATGGCAAGGCGCAAAGCATCACTGTCACAAACGTGGCGAGCTTTGTCGATCTACTCCAAGTGCCTCTGTATGTCGAAGGCATTGGCCAAATTACTGTCGATACCACGTATGGCGGCGACAGCTTCGTTATGGTGGATGCTGAAGCGCTTGGTGTTCAGATCAAGCCAGAAAATGCAAAAGCAATCGCAGACCTAGGAATGCGGATTACACGTGCTGCTAATGATCAGCTTGGTTTCACGCACCCCGAGAACGCAGACTGGGATCATATTTCTTTCTGCCAGTTCATGGGGCCAATCACGCGAGATGGAGGTACGCTGACAGGCGCAAATGCCGTAGCCATTCGACCTGGGAAAATCGATCGATCTCCAACAGGGACCGGTTGTTCGGCACGCATGGCGCTGATGTTGGCGAAAGGCGAAATGAGTGTGGATGACAAATACATCGCCACATCAATTCTGGGCTCAAAATTCAATTGTGATATTGCTGAGGTCACTTCATGTGGCGATCGTGATGCAATCCTGCCGCGCATCAATGGCCGGGCTTGGATCACAGGCACGCATCAACACATGCTGGACCCTAGCGATCCGTGGCAAGAAGGCTACCGCTTAAGTGACACTTGGCCGATGCAGAGCTAAACGCTTGTTTTTTTGGTTGGGCGCTCGCGCATGGCGCTATCCAATTGCAATAGCACATTGATGTTGCGGCGATTGTCTGTCAGGTCTTCGATGGTATATTCGTCAAGAACGGCCATAAAGGCCACGAGCGCGCGATTGAGCGCATGATTGAAGCCGCATGTGCCGGTTAGCGGGCATTCGACCTCACCATTGCTTTCAAAGCATTCTGCGAGCGCGAAGTTGTCTTCGGCAGCTCGAATAACTTCGCCTAACCCAATTTCAGACGCTGGCCGCGGCAGGCGGATGCCGCCGTGACGGCCACGAACAGTTTCGACAAGACCGGCATGGTTGAGTACTTGCAGGATTTTGAACAGAAATGTTTCAGAGATTTTGTAGAACTCAGCGATGTCGGCAATGCGGCTCAACTCATCATTGCTAGCGCAATACATGAGAATCCGAACGGCGTAGTTTGCTTGTTTGGTCAAACGCATGAGTGAATCCTTACTGTGATTGTCAGCTTTATAACAACAAATCCCAAAAGGTGAAATGCCGCATTGACCTGATGTCCGATTTCCAGACAATTGCCGCAAATCATATGATCAGGGGATGTTATGATTAGCTTTCTTCTTGCGCTACTAGTGTTTCTAGCGGCCCATGTCATTCCGCGTGCAACGGGCGCTCGCGATTGGGGTATCAATACATTTGGCCGCAAAGCCTATATGTTTGCATATTCTGCAATGTCGTTGGGCTTGTTGGCTTGGCTAATCGTTGCAGCGATCAACGCCCCTTATTGGGCGCTATGGGGCACCACGCAATTCACCGTTATCCTTGCCATGGCAATGATGTTGATCGCTTGTATTTTGCTTTGCGCGTCGATCACTCGAAGCAATTCGTTATCCATTTCCTTTAAAGGTGGCAAAACTGATCTTCAAAATCCGGGTATTCTTGCTTTGGTGCGTCACCCGATAACCCTGACGTTTCTGCTGTGGTCTGGTGCGCATTTGTTGGTGAATGGTGATGTGGTTGGTCTTGTGTTCTTTGGTGGCCTGCTTTTATTCAGCATTATCGGCACAAAATTGGCCGCGAGGCGGGCAAAGGGAACACTTACAGATGCTGAGTTTTATGTTCTTGCACAAGTTGATCAAGGGACAATTCTCGCTCGGCTTAAGCGTGCAATCAGCTTGAAGTTTGCAGCGGAAGTTGCGGTAGGCGTGGCTCTATTTGTTGTTCTGCTGATCGGGCACGCGCACGTGCTTGGCGTTGGGCCGCTTGCCTATTTCTAGGCGCGGTTCACTAATTTGCGAAGGGCTGGGAAGATCGACACGTCAGTGCCGGTAACTGAAAGCGTTTTACGCCACACAGACAACGATCCTGCAAAATATGAGATGGCAGCTGCGGCAGCAGCTCCAGAAAGCCCAATAAGCGGAACCAAGAAATAGTTGCTGACGACCAAAACGGTCAGGCCTATCGCCACCGAAGGCAGGCTGGCATAGGGACGATTTTTTGATGAGAGGATCAATGGTCCGGGGCCGAATACTGATCTAACAACAAGGCTGGTGCATAGAATGACAAGTGGGAGATATCCGGCTGAAAAGTCTTTGCCAAACAAGCCCAAGATTAATGGACTTGCGATGGCTACGCCAAACGTCAGAATAACAGCAAGGACTGCCGCAATCATGTTTGCGTCGCCTATTTTGGCGCTTAGGCCTTCTTGATTTTCCGCTGTGGCATCTTCCAACATACCCGGCATTGTTACGGCGTAAACCGCTGTAATGCCGTAGGAAGCCAAGACGAATATACGTGTGCAAACGCCGAAAACGGCGATTTGTTCTTTGCTCAGAAATGCAGTCAGCATTAACAGATCAGCATCAAAGAAAAAGTCAGTTGATAGCGTGATTATGATCCAAGGTAAGGCGAAGTAGAACCAGCGTTTATAGTCAGCACCTTGTGATTCACTTGATCCGGGAAGTGTCTTAAGTCCTTGCAATGTAATGTATGTTTGTACGGCAATGACGATGCAATAAACCGATGCGAGTACCCACAATAGGGTGACCACTTGCTCCGTTTGGGCGGCAGTGAAATATGCGAAAGCAAACGCGCCTACAATTATGATGGGCCTGAATATGGTGTCCGCAAAATAGCCCGTAAATGGCCGCTTTAGTCCCACTAATATGCCGGCATTCACAAAGAACACCGCAGATCCAAAGGCCATTGCACTTATCGGCCACCAGAAGGATGAGATCATCTCACCTGTATCGCCAAACTGCTTCACAAGTTGGCCGACGCCAAAAGTTAGTGGCAATCCAAATATCAAGATGATGCCGTATGACAGTTGAGCAAATGACCGAAGAGCTCCACCGTCGCCTTTTGCTGCATATTCTGCCGCAAAATATGAACCAACTGTTTGTAGGCCAAGTGGTAACGCGATTGCCAAAAGGTTGATGGTCGCAATGGCGATCAAATATTCGCCAAGTTGCTCGGGTGCCCAAAAACGAGCCATAGCGGCCTGCGCCAAAAATATGGTGCCAGCGCCAGCAATTCTTACCGCAAATAGTATAGCTGATTTTGATGCGAGTTGCTTTCGCAGTCCCATAATTCGTCCATCTCAGTGCTAACAGATCGAGCGGTTAGCAGGGGTAAGGGTATCTCCCTAATTGGTCAAACAGAGTTTATGCTTAATCGCATTAATTCTTTGTAATGTTTTGAAGTACGTATTCGTATTTAAATATGAGTTGAAAACACTTGTTTTTAGAATCGTTCTAAAGTGTTGTTTTTTATGTTGATTTTATAAATAGCTTCGATTAGTTCTGCGGTTGTCGCAAAACAAGAGTATAAAAATCATATTTGGAGAGAGCTCGTGCTCAAATCACTTTTAGGCGCTGCATTAGTAGCTGTCTCAACTAGTTTTGCGGCTGCGCAATCAGTCACCGTCACGGATATTGCTGGGCGTACGGTTACCTTGGATGCGCCTGCAGAACGCATTGTCATCAGTGAAGGGCGTTATGTTCCTTTGTTGGCAGTGCTGAACCCTGTAAACCCTGTTGAGGGTATTGTTGGCATGATGAATTCCATTGCTTGGACAGATCCGGTGTTCGAAGAGCAGGTTTTTGAAAAGTTCCCTGCCGCCAAGGACATTCAGCTATTTGGCAAAAGCAACAAGGAAAGCGTATCTGTCGAAAAGATCATTGAATTGGCGCCGGAACTCGCGATCTTTGGCGTTAGCGATCACGGTCCCGACGCAAAGAACAAAGAGCTGATTGATCAGTTGTCTGCAGCTGGAACCAAAGTTGTATTCATCGACTTCCGTATGGACCCGCTGAACAATACGCAAAAATCAATTGAGCTATTAGGTAAAGTTCTTGGCAAAGAGGACAATGCTAAGGCCTTTAATGATTTTTACGGTGAGCGCCTAGAAGCAATTAAAGCGCGTGTTGCGAGTATTGAGGAACGACCTTCAGTGTTCTTGCAAGTTCACGTGGGGAGATTTGAGTGTTGTTGGGGCATGGCCGATGGGATGTTAGGCCCGTTCGTGGAAGTAGCCGGCGGTATCAACATCGCCGACAAAGTTGCGCCAGGTCCAACTGCGCAGCACACCGCGGAGTTCTTGCTTGCAGAAAACCCCGATGTTTGGATTGGCACTGCCTCTGGTTCTGCTGCCTCATGGGATGATGGAAAAGCACCGCTTCCGCTGGGTGGCGATGTCTCGAAAGAACTTGCTCAGGATTCTCTAGCGAAAAGTGTTTCTAGTGTTGAGTTCGCGGCGCTGGGCGCCGTGCAGAATAAGCGCGCACATGCTGTTTGGCACAATTTTTACAACACGCCTTTCAACATTGTAGCGCTCGAAGCATTCGCGAAATGGATACATCCTGAAGAGTTCAGCGATTTGGATCCTACAGCGACTTACAATGAAATCTTTGAACGTTTCACACCATTTGAAGTTGAAGGGACTTATGTCACTTCACTCCAATAGCAATATTGCTGACACTGCGACCTTTGGTCAGCAATATAGGAAGTCGGAGGCGCGAAGGGTATTAATCCTTTGCGTCCTCGGCGGACTTTTGCTTTTTGCTTTGTTGCTCGATTTAACGGCAGGACCTTCTGCAATGTCAGCGATGGATGTCTTTAGCGGGATCGTTTCGCCACAAAGTCTTTCAAAGCGGTTTGAAATCATTCTATGGCAAGTTCGATTGCCAGACGCTCTAATTGCGATTGCTGTGGGAGCTTCACTTGGTCTTGCTGGCATTGAAACCCAAACCATCTTGAACAACCCGCTGGCGAGTCCATTTACGCTCGGTATTTCCGCAGCGGCGACGCTAGGCGCCAGCATTGCCATTGTGGTGGCGCCGTCTATTCCATTCGTGTCGTCAGTAGCGGTACTGCCGATCATGGCAATGATGTTTGCTTTGGGTTCTGGATTGCTAATCTTGACCTTCATGCGCCTAGTGCAGAATGGGCGAGAAGCCATTATTCTTTTCGGCATCGCGCTGGTGTTCCTCTGCAATGCGATCACTGCAATGTTCCAATACGTTGCGAGCGCGGAGGCAGTTCAGGAAATCGTGTTTTGGACTGTGGGGAATTTAACACGTGCCGGATGGCTTGAGGTGCAACTGGTTTTCATTTGTTTCTTCCTCATTCTCCCACTTTCAATGCGGCACGTTTGGATTATGACCATGCTTCGAGCAGGTGAAGCCCAAGCCGTTGCGTTAGGCCTGAATGTCGAACGTCTTCGTGTAATGGTTGTGCTGCGCGTATCAGTGCTTGCAGCATTCGCAGTTTGCTTTGTCGGCGCGATCGGTTTCATCGGACTTGTAGGACCGCATATCGCTCGTATGGTGCTTGGCGAAGATCACCGTTTTCTGGTGCCGGGTTCCGCTATTTGCGGTGCTTTGATCCTCTCTCTGGCATCATATATGTCCAAAGCATTATTGCCTGGGGTCGTCATTCCGGTTGGCATCCTGACAGCTCTGGTTGGCGTTCCCATGTTCTTGGCACTAATCGCATTCAGGCGACGAGAACTATGAGTAGTTTGAATGTTCAGAATGTCAGTGTGAGATTTGGCAAAAAAGTGGGATTGGCCGACGTTTCTCTTCCGCGACTTGAGCGGGGAGAAATGCTGGGCCTATTGGGTCCAAACGCAGCAGGAAAATCAACACTTATGCGTGCAATCGTAGGCACGCAAAACCATTCGGGCAGCGTGTCGCTGGACGGCAAACGTCGGCAAGAATACTCACATAACGAATGGCACACCCGTGTGGCATTCATGCCGCAATCACCTCCGCAGGCTAGCGCGCTAAAACCCATTGAGCTAATGTGGAGCGCAGCCAGATCTCTTGCTTTACCTCTATCGGACAAGCACTTAGCTCAACAAATTGAATCTATATTCAAAGCGCTTGAACTCGATGCTTATGCTCTGACGCCACTGCAAGAACTGTCGGGCGGGAAACGTCAATTAGTTGGTCTTTGTCTGTGTTTGCTTCGGCAGCCTCGGCTATTGCTATTGGATGAACCCACCTCAGCTTTGGATCTTTATTGGCGAATGGTCGTGCTGGATTTGGTGAACGCCCATGTGAAGCGAGAAGGTGCGGTTGCTATTGCAGCTCTGCACGATATCGACCTCGCAATCAGGTATTGCGACAAGCTGGCGATCATCGCTCATGGGCAGATCGTTGCAACAGGTACGCCAAAACAAGTCATCACATCCCAAAATCTAAAACGAATATACCACGTAGATGCTGAAGTAAGCACAGGCATTGACGACAAACCTATCGTGCAAATCAAAGAACCAATCAGAGGATTGAACCACCATGAAGAGATCAACAGCCATATTTAAGACTGAGAAAGGTGCACGCTACATGGGGCAGTTGTGCAAACACTTCGCTCACAAAATCGACGCAAAGTTTGAAGGTGATATGGGCTATGCGAAGTTCGATTTTGGTACCGCAAACATGCAGGCAGATACTGAAGGACTACTCATGTCTGTAGAAGCCAATGACGATGAAACACTGGCGCGTACAAAGGGTGTTATCGAAAGTCATCTGATCAAATTTGCATTTCGCGAGGAACTTGAAGCGTTGGATTGGCAAGATTTTACAATCAACGCCTGATCTTCGATTGCGGTTATTCTCAAAGATGATAGTATTATGTCAATGATGCTGACATAAATTGGAGATAAACATGCAACCTTCAGCTTTTCGAGAGCTTCATCAACCCGGAAGTCCCTTTATTCTGGCAAACGCGTGGGACATTGGTTCGGCGCGGATGCTTGAATCTATGGGCGCGCAGGCGGTAGCTACATCTTCGGCTGCTTTGGCATTTGTGCAGGGCACGGGTGACTTGGGCGAGATTTCCCGAGATGATGCTTTAGCCCACGCAAAAGAGTTGAATGAAGCCGTGGACGTTCCACTAAACGGTGACTTTGAGAATGGTTTTGGCGCCACAACGGACGATGTCATTAAAACCATTCAGCAGGCCGGTGAAATTGGTATTGCTGGCTGCGGTATCGAAGATATGGATCTTCCATCAACTGAACCATATGAGTTTGCTAGAGCTGTTGAGCGAATAGAGGCTGCAGCGGACGCAGCTCGAGCACTTCCGAATGATTTCGTTCTAACAGCTCGAGCTGATGGCATTATGCATGGTAAATACGATCTAGCAGAAGCTATCAAACGATTGCAGGCGTTTCAGAGAGCGGGCGCAGATGTTTTGTTTGCCCCGATGCCCGCTTCGCTGGAGGACCTAGCGACAATCTGTAGAGAAGTTGATGGGCCAGTAAATGGTATTTGTGCGGGGCAATACACCAAAAGTTCCGTCAAAGCGTTTGCTGATGCAGGTGTCGCACGGATCAGTCTAGGTTCCAGCCTCGCACGTGCTACTCACAGGGTCATTCACGACGCTGCCTCTGCTATGTTTGATGCTGGCGACTTTTCGCCGATGTCGAATTCAATAGCAGGCGGTGAAATTGATGCTTTGGTCAAACGCTAGCTTACAAAAGTTCGCAGAGCGACCAACAGCGCCAAACTCGCTATTGTGCTAATCACGATTGAATAACGCATTGCGATTAGTGCTGCAGCGCCAATAGCCAACCCTTCGACGAAACCATAAGAAACGACTGATGGCGCGACGAGCGCCGTCAGTACAGCTGTAGGGACGGCAGCAAGGGCAGCGCGAACACGATGATGGATCGTGCCAAACTGTTCTATGATCAAATGCCCCGCAATACGAGTGAAGTATGTAACGATGGCACAGCCAATTATGAGGAAAAAGATATCTGGCATTTATGCCTCCTCAATTGGTTTGCTGAGAACCGCGGCAAGTAACATGCCTGCAACGCCGCCAGCCGCTATGTTCCAAGGTGAACCAAAGGTAAAGTGGGCTGCTAGTGCAGCTATCCCGCTTATGGTTAGGATTTGCCAAAAGAACCTGCGTTCACGAAATCCCATTACCAGTCCGGTGAAGTAGAGCGGTAAGATAAAATCGATGCCGTACTTTACAGGGTCGTCAATAAAAGACCCAAAGATGGCGCCCAAGAGTGTTGTCGTGTTCCAAGTTGCATACATCACCAGCCCATATCCGAAATAATAGGCGGCGGTCAGAGGTCGTTTTTCGGCTCGTGTTTCTGCCGCAGCATACGTCGGGTCAACAAGTATGAAAAATGCAGAATACTTTTGGAGCGGCGAGAACAAACGCATGGCCCTGCTGATAGACGCTGAATAAATCACATGTCGAAAGTTCACCGCTAAGACAGCAATGATGATTGATTGGTAGGGCATCCGTTGTCCAAGCAAGTCAATCATCACAAATTGGCTCGCACCAGCCACGATTAGGGCGGAAGACAGGAGAGTTTCAAAAATACTGAAACCAGCTTTTGTCGCAACTGCACCAAAAAGAATACCAAAAGGCGCAATGGCCACTAGAACGGGCAGAACGTCTTTTACACCGTCTCGAAACTCGGCAGCGGAGTTAAATTCTGCGGTCTGCGTGTCTGTCATCTAAATCACTCCCGATGTGATCTAATAGAATCTTTGTCAAATCATACGTTGTTCAATATAATGAACAGATGCGCGTCGTTCGTCAAATAGAACGTTGTGCAAAATAATGAACACCGCGATGCGGATGGAGATCTGTGTGACACCCAATGCTCTAATTGCCAAAGCCGTACAACGAGAGCGCAATCGGGTGGGGATGAGCTTATCAGCATTAGCGGCAAAAGCTGATTTAGCAAAGTCTACTTTGTCTCAACTAGAGGCAGGGCAGGCGAACCCGAGTGTGGAAACGCTTTGGGCGATTGCTTCGGCACTTGAGATACCATTCAGCTTTCTGTTTGAAGTCACAACGCCGGAAATGACGCTCATTCGAGCAGACGAGGGCATAAAGGTCTCTTCAGATACGTCTTCAGCTTCTGCAGTTTTGTTGGCAAACTGCCCGCCAGCAAGACGGCGCGATCTGTACCGAATGAATTTGGAGCGTGGTTCAGTAAGGGCTGCTGAAGCACATCCTGAAGGAACGATCGAACATGTTTTTGTGTCATCGGGCAGTATTTGCGCAGGACCGGTAGGCGACACCAAGGAGCTGCATGTGGGAGACTATTTTCGTTATCCTGGCGATGTAGATCATGCTTACGAGGCGATCAGTGAAACCGCTTCATTCATGTTGGTGATGGAAAGCCCCAAATAGCCTAACCCTCAGGCGGCGCAAAAACATCACTCGCTTCATCGATTGTGCGACGCGCAATAAACTCTGTGATGGTCATCTTCGCGATGCCGGAAATAACGAAAGGGTCGGTGTTGCAATAGCCGGCCAAAGCTTCGCGTTCGTCAGCCTTAGCCAGAATTACGCCTCCAGTGCGCGGCACCTTTGCGCCAGACGCAATAAAAAAGCCTTTGTCGTAGCCCTTTGCCACAAAGTCCATATGACCCTTAATGTGCGGCTCTACCTGATCCATTGGCACGAGATATTCTAGGTCGACGATGAAGTTCTTCATGATTTCTCCAAACAAAAAAGCGCGCCACAATGGACGCGCTTTGAAATTGAAAGCTTAGGCAAACTACTTGAGTTCGTCTGCGCTGCTGATCACTTTGCCCAATAGGCCGTAAGCAATCGCTTCGTCTGTGTTGAGCCAGAAATCACGTTTTGTGTCTTCCGCGATCTTTTCAGCAGATTGGCCAGTTGCCGCACCGAAAAGCTCTTCGAAACGAAGGCGCATTTGCTTGATTTGATCAGCCTGAATTTGGATGTCAGAAACCTGACCGCCAACACCACCGCTTGGTTGGTGCATAAGGAAACGCGTGTTTGGCAAGCAAAGACGATTTTCTTTCTTGGCGCCGATAAAGATCAAAGCGCCAGCACTTGCAACCCAGCCACTACCAATGGTGCGAACTGTAGGTTTAATGAACTTGATGATGTCGTGCACCATGTCGCCACTTTCAACGTGACCGCCAGGAGATGAGATGAACACATTGATTGGATCATCATTCTCTTCAGCGAGCGCCAACAAACGAGCAGATGCCTCACGAGCAAGTTTGTCGTTGATTTCGCCGGTGATCAGAACAGTACGGCTCGAGAACAGTAACTTCTCAACCGTTGGGTTGCCTGCGTCGTCCTTCGATTTATCTTCTTCTTTAGCCATTTTTGTCGTCCTGTAATCATCATTTGGTCTTGCTTGAGACCCTGTGTGTTTGCATTCGCGACTTTGTTCACAAACCAATCGCAATGCAACTTAATTCGGACAATTCATGATTCGCCTAAACTTATCGTAAATCGTTCATTGATGATCTAGGCAGCCTGCCAGCGATCTTCAAGATTAGCAGTGAACAAACATATGTGATTGAGGCTCAAACTCCATTTGCAAAACACAATCAGTCGTGATCGAATGTCTGGCAATTGGTTGCACCAATCAAAAAGCAACAGGGGATCCAAATGCCAATAATCAATCGAATTGCAGAATTTCACGACGAATTGACAGAAATCCGTCAGGACATCCACGCTCACCCAGAACTTGGTTTCAACGAGCACCGTACTGCGGCGCTGGTTGCCGAAAAGCTTAAAGAATATGGTGTCGATGAAGTCGTCACAGGCATTGGTCGGACGGGCGTTGTCGCAGTTATCAAAGGCAAAACCAACAACTCAGGTAAAACGATTGGTCTTCGGGCTGATATGGACGCTTTGCCGATCGAGGAGGCACAGCCGCGTGAGTATAAGTCGAATAACCCGGGTGTAATGCACGCATGTGGCCATGATGGTCACACAACCATTCTGCTGGGTGCCGCGAAGTATTTGGCTGAAACGCGCAACTTTGATGGTACAGCCATTATGATCTTCCAGCCTGCTGAAGAAGGCGGCGGTGGCGGTAATGAAATGGTCAAAGATGGCATGATGGACCGTTTTAACATCGATGAAGTGTATGGCCTTCACAATGCACCGGGCCGACCGACTGGCCACTTTGGTATCCGCGAAGGATCGCTTATGGCAGCGGCTGATACATTCTACATAGATATTGTTGGCAAGGGTTCACACGCGGCGCGTCCACATTCAGGCATCGATCCAATCATCATTGGTTCTGATTTGGTTCAAGCATTCCAAAAAATCGCATCGCGCAACACAGATCCACTTAAGTCCGTCGTGGTTTCCGTGACCACATTCCATGGTGGTGATACAGATAACGTTATCCCGCATACTGCAAAGCTTTCTGGCACTGTGCGCACATTGGACGAAGAAATTCGCGACATTGCACAAGAACGGATCGAACAGATTTGCAAGTCCATTGGTGAAATGCACGGCGCTGAAGTTTCGGTGCAGTACAACCGCGAATATCCAGTGACCGTGAACAACCCCGAACGGACCAAGTTCGCGACCCAAGTTGCCAAAGACATTGTTGGCGAAGATCGCGTCGAAGAAGACACAGCACCAGTTATGGGTGCTGAGGATTTTTCATTCATGCTCAACGCTCGGCCAGGCGCATACATCTTCTTGGGACAAGGCGACACTGCGGGTGTCCACCATCCCGACTATGACTTCAACGATGAGATCATCCCGACGGGATGCTCATACATGGTGAAGTTGGTTGAGACAGGCCTTCCTGCCTAATTCAACACCTGAGACAAACAACAGCAGTTCCGGCAAACCGGGACTGCTACGAAAACACTGAAAAATCCAAATCCAAACCAACGCCTAACCAAATGCCACGCTCTTTGTGGTCGGTTAAGGCATCTCCCGTTTGGGGATGGGCGAAAACGATTAGGCCTTGCCTGTTTAGTGTTAGCCACGGCAAAAGGACTGTAAATTGTTCAGGCGTAGCAGCAAGTTGACATGACCCCATAGGATGTGGACCAACAGGTTTGCTATGGACGCGGCCTTTTTGAACGCCAAACTTTTGCACCGCGGCGTCGCAAATTTCGTTCACCAGTGCTTCGTTCCCAGCATCAAAATAGATGTGGGCGTGATAGTCTTGAATTACGTTTGTTTCGTGCATGGCTATAGTCCTAGAATTGATCTCGCGCCTTGGCGCTCTAGATGAAACTAGTGATTGTTTTTTCTCATGTAAATCGCAGCCGCGGATCACGATTTCGGCATATATGTGTTTTGCGCAAAAAGCGCTATTGTTTAATTTTGGGTCGAGTAGTTATCATTCAGGCAATAATAGATTCTAGAACTTACTGTCGTCTAATAGATCGGCAGAATTGGGAGAGAGAAATTGAAAACCAAAGCGGCGGTTGCATTTGAGGCGGGAAAACCACTCGAGATTTGTGATGTGGAACTTGAAGGGCCCAAAGAGGGCGAAGTTCTAGTTGAAATTCGGGCAACCGGCATTTGTCATACAGACGAATTTACGCTTTCCGGCGCTGACCCTGAAGGAATATTCCCAGCGATCCTTGGCCATGAAGGTGCTGGCGTTGTCGTTGACGTTGGTCCCGGTGTTACAACTCTTAAAAAAGGCGATCACGTCATTCCGCTTTATACGCCTGAGTGTCGCGAGTGTGATTACTGTACATCTGGCAAAACAAACCTCTGCCAAAAAATCCGCACCACACAGGGTCAAGGCCTTATGCCTGACGGAACAAGTCGCTTTTCAATCAAGGGCGAGCCTGCATTCCATTATATGGGCACATCGACATTCGCTAATCACACAGTAGTGCCAGAAATTGCTTTGGCCAAAGTGCGTGAAGACGCTCCATTCGAAAGCATTTGCTACATTGGTTGTGGCGTGACCACCGGAATTGGCGCTGTAATCAACACAGCCAAAGTGCAGCCCGGGGACAATGTGGTTGTATTCGGCTTGGGCGGCATAGGACTGAACGTCATTCAGGGCGCACGTCTTGCAGGCGCGAATATGATTGTTGGTGTAGATCTGAACCCAGAACGACGTGCGTGGGGCGAACGATTTGGAATGACCCATTTCGTCAACCCTAGCGAAGTTGAAGGCGATTTGGTTCCTTACATCGTCGACCTCACCAAAGGCGGTGCAGACTATTCATTCGAGTGTATCGGCAATGTGGAAGTAATGCGCCAAGCGCTAGAGTGTTGTCACAAAGGTTGGGGCACCTCGATCATCATCGGCGTTGCTGGCGCCGGGCAAGAAATCTCCACCCGTCCGTTCCAACTTGTAACGGGCCGTAACTGGCGTGGAACAGCATTTGGTGGCGCAAAAGGGCGTACAGACGTGCCAAAAATCGTTGATTGGTACATGGACGGCAAAATTGAGATTGATCCGCTGATAACCCATACAATGGGCTTGGATAAGATCAACGATGGGTTTGACTTGATGCGCCAAGGCAAAAGCATTCGTGGCGTCGTGAAGTACTAGGAAAAGCAATGCAAACACTTTCAACAACCCGCGCCCATGGCGGCATTCAGGGTGTCTATAAGCATGTCGCAACTTCAACAGCTTGCGAGATGACATTCGCCGTGTTCGTGCCGCCTGAAGCTACTGACAAGCCTTGCCCTGTTCTTTGGTATCTGTCTGGCCTGACCTGCACACATGAGAACGTGATGGACAAAGGTGAATACCGCCAGATGGCGGCACAAAAGGGCATCATAATTGTGTGTCCTGACACATCGCCGCGCGGAGAAGGCGTGCCAAATGAGGAAGACAATTGGCAATTTGGCAGCGGCGCTGGGTTCTATTTGGACGCAACCGAAGCACCCTATGAAGCCAACTACAATATGTACTCATATGTGGTCGACGAATTACCAAAATTGATAGGCGAACATTTCAATGCGGATATGTCCCGCCAATCCATTATGGGGCATTCCATGGGCGGTCACGGCGCAATGACGATTGCTTTGAAGAACCCAGAACGTTTTAAAAGTTGTTCCGCCTTCGCTCCAATCTGCCGTCCATCAGAAGCCAGCTGGTCGAAACCCTCATTTGAGAAATATCTAGGTGCGGACAAAGCCAATTGGCGAGTGTTTGACACCGTTGATTTGATTTCCGACGGCGCATGCTTCTCACCTATTCTTGTAGATCAAGGCGATGTGGATGAGTGGAAAGACGAGGGATGCCGTCCACAAGCGTTGGCTGATGTTGTTGAAGGAACAGACATTGATCTAACTCTAAACATCCAAGCAGGCTACGATCATTATTATCCGTTTGTTTCTAGTTTCATGTACAAGCACATTGAGTGGCATGCTGATAAACTAAGCTGATCGTTAGCCAAGCATGACATTGCAAATTGGTGCAGAATTCAACTGATGCACGCACCAATTTGCCAGTTCGTCACCAGGTTTGTGGCCGAAAGCGTTGATTGCGATTAAGCAATATGTGGCTAGCAATAGTTGAAGGTCACTCGTTGGACAGGCGAGAGACCGCGCAAATTGCGATATCAGCTGTTCGGTTTGTTGGGAGCTGTTTTCGCCGGTCATGTCAAAGAATGCGGCGGCTGTGGCCGCGTCAAACCTTGCGTCACCACAACACGTCATAAATCCAAAGTCGATTAAAGCAAGAGACTGATCTTTTAGGTCATAGATTATGTTTTCGGGGCAAATGTCACCATGAACTAGCTGATCTGATCGCAGACCAAGTTTCGGATTTTTGTCCCTCAATGCAGCTAGTTTTTCTGAAAAATCATCTACTTCATTTAGAATATGGCCCTCTGTTTGATCCCTTCGGGGTTGAATAAGGACGTCCAATACATCGCAAAAGCGATTGCCAGCCTGCTGAAATGTTGGAGATAGCAAATTCATTGACCGAGCGTTTGGGATCGCAGGCGCTTCATGCAACCCCATAACAACACTAGAATAGACCTCCAGGGCCTCTTGATTAGTGAGGCTACGTTTTTCAAGATGGGTGCGCAGCGTTTCGCCAGCTAAAAAGCGTTCGGTGGAGATGAAAGTCTGGCCGATTTGCTTAATTTCGTGGATTTCTGGTGTATTGAATGGCAGCCCGTGACTTGCCAGTTCAGCATAAAATTTCTGTTTTAGAACTAAGTCATTGCGAGTAGCTGACTGCTAGACTTTGCAAACCTGTTCGTCGGCAACTTTGTAAACTGTACCTTCGTTGCCGCTGCCGATCTTTGCTGCATCTGGATATCCTAGCATTCTGAGTATGTTGTCCGACATATGATCATCAATAATTGAAAAATCAGAATTATGCTATTTTCCGGTGCAATTGCAGTTTTGTGCTGTTGATCCACAGCAAAGCCAGACCTTCTTGTTTCGGTTAAGACTCAACAATCGGGCAAGGCAAAAGAGGCACACATGAAGCGAGATATGGACCTAGTTCGCAACATACTGATTGCGATTGAGAATAGTGTGGATGATGAACCGGGCACTATTCGCCTGCCGCATGATCAATACAATGATGTCACCATCTATCAACATATTCGGATGATGCATGAGGGTGAGTTGATCCACGCGATCGAAGGGCACGGATTTGACGGAGCCGCTCCATGGTATCCCCATTCACTGAAATGGCATGGTCACGACTTTCTCGACGCCGTGCGCGATGACGTTGTTTGGGATCGCGTGAAGGCACGACAGGCTGCAATTGGTAACTCGCTTCCAATCGACGCGCTTTATGGTTTGGCGATGCATGAGATTAAGAACAATCTTGGCCTGTTATCGGCCGACTAGTCTGGCGCAGCGTTAGGTATTGGGTCAGTTCAAAAACTGTTCACTTTGCTTTGGCAATCATTCAGTCTATAACCCGCCCAATTCGGTTAGTTATGAGACCATTGTGAACCCTGACGCACGTAGATTTTCAGTAGCCCCTATGATGGATTGGACGGATCGGCACTGCCGCTTCTTCCATCGCCAATTGTCTCAGCACGCTTTGTTGTTCACAGAGATGGTGACGAGTGCTGCGCTTATCCGTGGTGGCGCTGACTGGCTGCTGAAATACAACGACGATGTTGAGCATCCAATTGCCGTTCAGCTGGGCGGTTCTGATCCCAAAGAATTGGCTGCTGCCACCGCGCTATGTGATCGTTTCGGGTATGATGAAATCAATCTAAACGTTGGTTGTCCATCTGACCGGGTTCAGTCCGGTAAATTTGGCGCTTGCTTGATGGGAGAACCTGAGTTGGTTGCGGATTGTGTGCGTGAAATGCGTTCAGCGACCGACAAGCCAGTGACGGTGAAATGTCGCATCGGGATTGATGATCAGGACAGCGAAGAAGATTTGCGCCGCTTTGTTGACCATATGCTTGAAGCAAAAGTGGATGCGCTATACGTCCACGCTCGAAAAGCATGGCTGAACGGGCTGTCGCCTAAGGAAAACCGAGAAGTTCCTCCGCTCGACTATGATCGGGTCTATCGTTTGCGATCGCATGTTGGCGATCTACCTTTGATGATCAATGGTGGTATTGAAGACCTTGAACAATCGGAAGAACATTTGAAACATGTTGATGGAGTCATGCTCGGTCGAGCGGCCTATCACAATCCGGGATTGTTACGAGATGTGGATCGTCGATTCTTTGGCGATGACGCTTCATCCCCCACGCTTGAAGACATTCGCGATGTCATGATGACTTACGCCGATGCGCATTTGGAAGACGGCGGCAAGCTCAATCAAGTCGTTCGGCATATGTTGGGATTAGGCTTTGGCAAGCCAGGCGCACGCCGATATCGCCAACTCATGACTGTGGAAACGGTTAAGCCTGGCGCTTCTTCTGAGCTAATTGCGGAAGCATTTGAAATACTACTGCACGGTGAATCCCTAGCAAAAGCAAGCTAATCTCGGAGTTCCAACCTGTCTTTGGAAACAGTATAGGACGCCAAAGTCTCAAGGTATGTCATGCCGAGTAAACTGATGTCCAGCCTGTCGCTCTGCGCAACGAACGCGTCAATATTGCGCCGTTCTATATTACCAATCTTGATGTAGTCGATACGCGCGTATGCGGCTTTCGCTTCGCCATTGGCGGTGCTTACTGGCACATTGTAACGCAGCTTTTCGACGTCGATGCCGGAGTTTCGTGCATCCTCCACAGTCAGAACGACCGATGTCGCTCCGGTATCCATGATGAATTGGACATCATTGCCGTTTACAGCAGCCTTCACCAAAAATGAGCCGTTGAGCGAACGGCGAAATAGTGCGCTGTCACCATCTTGACTAACCTGCGCTGAACCGGGGTTTATTTCAGATAGAAAGCGCGATCCGTATTGTTCCAGCTCAGTGCGGAAACTATAGCCGAAGATTGCTAGCGCGAAGATAGCTGACCACATTATGGCGCCGGACAGCATTTCTTTGAACCGAATGCGGCGGCCAAATGTGCCACCGGCAACAAGGACTAGAATGGAAACCATTACCACGAGTTGGCCAAATTGGTTTTGCTCAATGCCAATCAGCGATCCTGCGTCAGCTGAAATCAAGAAGGTGAGGGCGACCGCCACGAGAAGGGCCATTCCGATGAATATCATTGTCATCTCCCGCGTTGTTTGCGTTATTGCCCCACCCCAAACATAAAGGAACTTAAAATGGCAATTTCAAGGAGCAACTGCGCCGCACCGATTGTATCCCCAGTTTGTCCACCTAGCATTTTTTGAAGAAACTGGCGCCATAAAATCAATACTGCTGCGCCGAACCCAACTGCCAATATCCAGTTACCAATATTGCTAAACGGCACAATCAGAACAAATGAGATGGCTAGAGCCAACCCCATACCGATGTAGAATGCCACAGCAGGCAACGTTCCTGCAGATGCTGAGAGACCGTCCGCACGCGCAGGGGGCAAAGTCACTGCGATCCAAGTGGCACCAGATCGAGCAAGTACAGTCGTTGCTAACCAAATAGCAGCCGCAGCCAACGGACTTGCAGCAACCAAGGCGCTTAAACAGGCAACTCGCAATACAAATGGCGCAACAATCCCTAGTACACCGTAGGTCCCATGGCGACTATCATGCATAATTTCGAGTTTGCGCTCGAGTGTTTGACCACCGAAAAGCCCGTCCATTGCGTCGCCAAACGCATCTTCTGCCATAGCGCCCGTAACAATCGCCATCAATGCAACGCCTATGGTCGCAGCAAAAAGCGCTGGTGTGCCGAGCACGCTTAGCATCAACAAGACGAACGCAGGCGCAACACCGATGATCAAGCTTGCGAAGGGCAATGGTCGCACCATCGCTTTGAAATCAAACGTCTTATGTGGTGTGTCACCAGTTGGTAGTCGTGAATAGAACCGCAATCCCATTAAGATAGCGTCTGGCAGATTTGTGGATGGAGCCTTGGGTTCGCTGGCGCCGCTGTTGTCGTTTGTAGCTGTTTTGCCGCGCGTTAATTGGCTTTTGGTCAATTGCAATTCCTTTTGAGTGGGATAAGAAGAATGCCACTTCAACACTTTTATGAGTCGATAGCATGTCTGATAGCACCACAAAAAGCCCTTTCGCCGAATTCGAAGAATTGTTGGCCTTGTTGCCGATGGGAAGTGAAAGTGCGGTCATGGATGTGCAGGCTCGTGATGCGCAACTGACGAAGCCAGCTGGATCGTTAGGCGACTTGGAGAAAATGGTTGAACATCTTGCGCGTTGGCAAGAAAAGCCGATGCCAACACTTACCAATCCAATGGTTGCAATTTTCGCAGCGAACCATGGCGTAACCGCTCAGGGCGTTTCAGCCTTTCCACCAGAAGTGACTGTTCAAATGGTCGCGAACTTCACCAATGGCGGCGCCGCAATTTCTCAAATCTGTGCGCTAAACGAGTTGAACCTACGTGTGTTTGAGTTGGCGCTTGAAGTTCCAACTGGTGATTTCACTCAAGAAGCAGCAATGGACGATAAAGCCTGCGCCGCAACTTTAGCTTACGGTATGGAAGCGATCGCTGGTAATCCTGACTTGCTCTGCATTGGTGAAATGGGCATCGGAAACACCACATCGGCGGCGGCAATCTACGCAGCACTGTTCGGTGGTGATGGCGACGAATGGGTCGGACGCGGCACAGGTGTGGACGACGAAGGCCTAAAACGGAAGGCTTCAGCCGTTGATCGTGGGCTTGAGTTGCATAAAGATCATCTAAACACACCGCTGGACGCGCTCGCACGTCTTGGCGGAAGAGAGATTGCAGCTATGGTCGGCGCTATTATCGCAGCCCGGCACAACAAAATTCCAGTGATCGTTGATGGCTTCGTGGCAACCGCTGCGGCTGCCGTCGTACATGCGTGTAATCCAATCGCATTAGATCACTGCATCTTCGCCCATCAATCTGCAGAAGCGGCTCACACAGACGTTCTTGCTAAGATGGGTAAGCAACCTATGCTAGATCTTGGAATGCGTTTGGGTGAGGGTTCTGGCGCTGCAATTGCAGCAACGATCGTTAAGACTGCTTTGCACATTCATTTGAACATGGCGACATTTGAGGAAGCGGCAGTGGCAGGTGCAAGCAAAGCTTAGCAATTAGCCGTTTGAGCTTTTGTAAATTTCAAGCTTACGACGCTTTTTAACTGGCGCCATTGCATTCAGAACCCTAGATTTAGGGAATGTTGCGATGGCTTCGGTGCCGAACCGAAGTTTCGAAAACAGGTCGAAACGACCCTGATGTAGATCCATGATTTTTTGAACGATTGGCAAGCCAAGTCCGGCGCCTTGTTCTGCAGTCTTAGCTGCAAGCGAACCCTGCCCAAACGAAGACAACACTGTTGCAATTTCGTTTTCAGGAATGCCCGGACCGTTGTCACGGACAGACATTATCTGTGTTCCGCCTTCACCTTCGCCAATCTTAAAGATGATACGCCCGCTTTCAGGCGTGAACTTGATTGCATTTGACAATAGGTTCAAGCAAATCTGTCGAATTGCGCGCTCATCACCCCACATTTTGGGCATTTCAAGGTCAAATTCACCGACCAACTCGATGCTCTTTGCTCGTGAGCGAATTTCGAGCATACGTCGGCAATCTTCGCCAATATCAACCAAAGAAATGGCTTCTTCGTTCAGATCATACTTTCCAGCCTCGATCCGAGAAAGATCGAGCAACTCATTGATAAGATTCAACAAGTGTTCGCCTGATGCATGGATGTCTGTTGAATAATCTTTGTACTGCGCGTTCTCCATCGGTCCGAATAGCTCAGACTTCATGACTTCGGAAAAGCCAATGATGGCGTTCAAAGGTGTGCGCAACTCGTGGCTCATGGTGGCAAGGAAACGAGACTTGGCGATATTTGCTTGCTCAGCCTCTCTGCGCGCCTCATCAGACATCAGCTTTGCTTCTTCGAGTTCAAAGATAAGCGAGTCTTTTTCCGCTCTGTGCTCAATTGTTTTCAAAGCAGAGCGGTGCAAGGTGCGTGAAAGGTAGTTGAAGAAGATACCGCCACCTACAGCAAGCACCGCAAGAGCGTAGCTCAGCATGTCGTTGGAAATGATCAGCATAAAGCTAACCGTAATCACAGCAGGAAGAGAGTTTACTGACGTAGCAGTTGGAATTGCTCTACTTGAGATAGCATTGGCTGCGATACCGACCATGAGTATGGCCCAGTGAAGCACTAGAACATCTTGGCCAGTTTGTGCCATCGGGAAAATTGCGAGGCTAGCCCATGCCAGTCCATAAACAAATTCGACAATAACGAATGTCGTCGTATGGCGTTTGGCTTCAAACTCAATTTTTGAAGTGCTGATGAATTGCTTGCAAGTCAGAATAACAGCAAAGTGGGCGAATATGACCACGAGTGCCCAAGTAAGCACTGGTACAAGCGGAACCCAAAGCAATGCGAGGGCAGCCAGTGCGCCTACAAGCAATGGCATAGACCATATGCCGGATAGGCGGGTGTTTGCATATTCGCTTAAAAGTTCAAAGTCGTAAGATGCCTTGGTGCCAGAACTTGAAGTCAGGCGTTGGCGCGCATCACTAACCGCACGCTGTCGTGTGCGTGAGGCTGGAGCACGGGCTACAGCAACTTGTTCCTGAGATGATCCTGTGGACATGAAACGCAATACTCACAATTGTCCGGCACTTGGCGCAATACTTTGCTAATAAAGGTAACCTTTGATGGTTAATCTCTCGTTACGGTGTGGCCAGATTGCAAAAATTTCTGAACATTATTTCATTTGCTCTGCGCGTTGTTTTGGCGATCGCTTTTGCTTGTGTGCTTATCTGGTTTGTCGTGTTGTCTGACCGGGGTGATCGGCAAGTTCTTCAAGGTCAGGCTCGCATCATTGATGGTGACAGCATCGAAATTTCGGACACCAAAATTCGTCTTGTTGGCATTGATGCACCTGAATTGGATCAAGAATGTGACAAAAAGGGCCGTAATTGGAAGTGTGGCCAGGAGGCGAAGTCGGCATTAAGTATGTTCGTCGCAAATCAGGTCATTAGCTGTGAATCGCAAGGCTTGGATAAATACAGGCGCGTGCTTGGAAACTGCAGTGTACGGGGCAGGAACCTTGGAAAGTGGATGGTAACGAACGGTTGGGCTGTAAGCTTTGGTGACTACAGCTTTGATGAAGCGATTGCGCGCCGGAATAAGTTCGGTATTTGGCAAGGCTCGTTCGAAAAACCGCAAGATTGGCGTCGGAGATCTGGAGTAATCGACGGACATGTTGATCCAATGAATTGGTTGTGTGGATCGTTTGGAAATTAAAACCAAATTCTGCTCACTGGGCAATCTATTGCTTATGGTTCTGTTTGTGGGTATGTTCAGCTCTCTTCTTAGAATAACATTCTAATATAGGATTGCTCCTTTGGATAAGATTGATCGAAAAATTCTAGCGCTTCTGCAAAAAGATGCCACGACTCCAGTTGCCGAAATTGGCAAGAAAGTTGGTCTTTCCACGACGCCATGCTGGCGCAGAATTCAAAAGATGGAAGAAGATGGTGTTATCAAACGCCGTGTTGCCATTTTGGATCCCGACAAAGTCAACGCAGGCGTAACAGTTTTTGTGTCAGTGCGAACAAATCAACATAGTGATAAATGGCTCAAAGACTTTGCGGCAGTTGTCGAAGCTCACGATGAAGTTGTTGAATTTTACCGGATGAGTGGCGATGTGGATTATGTTCTACGTGTCGTTGTGCCAGATATTGCCCATTACGATCGGTTTTATCAAAAGCTGATTGGTGAAATGGCGATGAGTGATGTCAGTTCATCATTCGCAATGGAGCAGATAAAATACACAACCGCGTTGCCACTTGAGTTTGTAGGTGGCGGTAAAGACTAGACGCTAGCCGCCTGTGACAGACATGTGTCGGCGCACGTTGACTTGGGGTTTCTGACGGTCGATTTCAAAATCGTGCCCCTTGGGTTTGATCAACATGGCATGATCTAAAAGCTTGTCGACTTCTGCTAGGCCGCCAGATCTCAATGGATCTCGTAGGCTGACTTTGTCATCTTGGCCTAGGCAAAGGAATAAATCCCCTGTTGCTGTAAGTCGGACACGATTGCAGCCTTCACAAAAGTTATGAGTGAGGGGGGTAATTAGCCCGAGCAGTCCGCCAGTTTCGCGAACGCGTAGGTATCTCGCCGGTCCGCCAGTTTTGAGCGGGTCTTCATTAAGGGTGTATGCTTTACCCAATTTCTCTTCGACCTTAGAGAGCGGTAAATATTGATCTGAGCGAGTTATGTCCACTTCGCCCATTGGCATTGTTTCTATCAGTGTGAGGTCCATACCTTTGGAATGGGCCCATTCCATCATAGCTGGGATTTCGTGATCATTCTCTCCTTTGACCGCAACCATGTTGATTTTGACCTTCAACCCTGCTTCCTGCGCAGCGTCAATGCCATCAAGGACTTGGCTCAATCTTCCCCACCGCGTGATTTCAGCGAATTTGGCAGCGTCTCTGGTATCCAGAGAGACGTTGATCCTTCTGACGCCATGTTTGGCTAAGTCGGGCGCATAGCGACGAAGTTGGCTACCGTTAGTTGTTAATGTGAGTTCTTCCAAACCACTATCTAACTGCATTCCGAGGCGCTCAATTAGCTTGAGAATATCACGTCGAACGAGAGGTTCTCCGCCAGTAAGACGTATTTTTTTCACGCCACGTGCGATGAAGGCACTGGCAATTTGTTCTATTTCTTCGAGATTGAGTACCTGGCTTTTAGGTAAAAAGCTCATGTTTTCAGACATGCAGTATGTGCAACGGAAATCACACCGGTCTGTTACAGAAATTCGCAAATACTCCACATGTCGGCCGAACCGGTCGATCAAGGGGCGTGGATTTTCAGTGTAAATGCTCATGGAAAGAACTTAAGTCGACACTTAGTCGAACACAATTGTTGAATGCAAAAATAAAGGCCGTTTCAAACGAAACGGCCTTCAAAATTTAGTGATTTGTCGTGTGCTTAGTGGTTCACAACGATACGTGCACCAACTTTAACGCGCTCATACAAGTCTGTAATGTCAGCGTTCGTAAGGCGGATGCAGCCAGATGACATGGCTTGGCCAATTGTCCATGGCTCAGATGTGCCATGCAGACGATAAATTGTGCTGCCAATGTAAAGGGCGCGTGCGCCAAGTGGGTTCTTCGGTCCGCCCGGCATATATGCGGGTAGGCCCGGCACGCGCTTACGCATAGCAGGTGGAGGTGTCCAACCCGGCCATTCAGCTTTACGTGTTAGGCGGTGAGTGCCCGACCAGCGGAAACCGTCACGGCCAACGCCAACGCCATATTTCATCGCTTTACCATTCGGCATAACGAAGTATAGGCGGCGTTCTGAGGTCTCAACGATAATCGTGCCTGGTTTATATTTGGTCGAATATGACACTTCGGTGCGACGAATCTTTGAACCACCGCGAGCGCCGCGGGTTACATCGTCCGTGTCGTACCATTCGCCGGTGTTGCTATCAAACACCATTTTCGCGTAGCTCTGATTTGTTGCTCCAAGTACCATCGCTACAGAGAAAAGCAGCCAAATGGCGGTTTTTAAAAGTTTCATTCTATCAGTCCCTAGGTTCATATACGCACAATGAATCGGCGCAGTTTGAACGCCCCCGTAATACACATGCCACATTGACAATACTATGGTTAATACAATGTGACGATCAATTCTGCAATTTCGTTTTTTGCGTAATAATCGATAAAAATGCTGTGATCGTCAGCGTTTGCTTGTTATGTGGTCTTTAAAATCGGCATTAATCTGGGAAATTGGTGACTAAATGAGTGAAGAACTTAAGCGGGAAGCAGCCAAAGCTGCGATGCAAGAAGTGAAATCCGGAATGCGCATCGGTTTGGGAACCGGCTCTACAGCAAAACATTTTGTTGATTTGCTCGGTGCTGAAGTGGCAAATGGCTTTGAATGCCTCTGTGTGCCGACCTCAGAGGTTACGGCAGCTCAAGCACGCTCGCTAAATATACCGCTCACCACATTGGACGAAATTGATTCTCTTGATGTGACAGTGGATGGCACTGATGAAATTGATGAGGATCTTGTGCTCATTAAAGGTGGTGGCGGAGCCCTGTTGCGCGAAAAGATCGTTGCTGCTGCGTCTGGGCGCATGATTGTCATTGCAGATACATCAAAACGTGTGCCAACGCTTGGGAAATTCGCATTGCCGATTGAGGTCAATAAATTCGGGTTGCAAGCGACACGCAATTTGGTGGCGAAAGTCATGGCAAAGTTTGATGCTGAGGGTGATCTTGTTTTGCGTGAGAAAGAAGAATCCAAACCTTTTGAGACGGATGGCGGGCATTACATATTAGATGCATCTTTTGGCCGCATTTCTGATGCAAAAGCTCTTTCAACAGCGATGCTAAGTATTCCCGGGGTTGTACAAACTGGCTTGTTTATAGGGATGTGTGACAAAGCTTATTTGGCAAGTGAAGATGGTGTCGTTACACTGGGCTCAGCATAATTAGCCCATTGCGTATTGAGGAAATGGACGAATGTACAAATTTAAAATCCTAGTTGGCGTTGTTGCGTTGGTGTTTTCAGCGCTAACATTTAGTGCAACGGCACAAGAGCTAGAACCAGAGCATCTTGCTCTTGCCAAACAATATGTTCAGATGACGGATACTGGTCACCTTTATGAGCGGCTAATTGTTGAAACGACAAAGGTCAACATGCAAGCGTTGGTTCAACAAAATCCGGAAATCAGCTCTTCAATTGTTCAGGCCTCTCGGGATCTTGCAAATCAGTACTTTGAAGGTGGCGACAACGCGCTACACGACACTTACGCTCGAATTTATGCGACTGTGTTCTCTCAAGAAGAGCTTGCTGAAATCATTGCTTTCTACGAAACGCCAACAGGTCAAAAACTTATAGGAACCGTTCCTATCGTTGGCTCGAATCTAGAAACGGCGACACGCATCTGGAAAGAGAATATGGAAACTGAGGTAGCTGTAAAACTACGTTCGCTACTAAGAGAGCGTGGTTTTGACGTTTAAGGCAAATCGCCACGTTCCCGAATTCGTGAAGCCTCGCATCTTGTTTGCGGGGCTTTTTTGTGTTCAATCGGACGCCGAACAAACACATTTGGAGTACACACATGTCTGCTAAATACGATCTCGTGGTAATTGGCGCTGGCTCTGGCGGCGTGCGGGCAGCACGTTTGGCATCAACATATGGCGCAAAAGTTGCGATCGTTGAGGAATATCGCTTGGGAGGAACATGTGTAATTCGCGGCTGTGTGCCTAAAAAGCTTTTTGTTGTCGCAAGTCGTTACCCTGAGCAGTTTGAAGTTGCGCAAAGCTTTGGTTGGACTTTTGGTGAACCCGAATTCAACTGGTCGACGCTTTTGGCGAACAAAGACAAAGAGATTGATCGCCTTGAAGGTATCTACGGAAACATCCTTGGTGGCGCCGATGTAGAGATCATTCGCGACCGTGCGATTGTCACTGGCCCCAACACCGTTAAGCTGGCCAAAGCCAATAAAGAACTCACAGCAGACCGCATTCTTGTTGCAACAGGCGGACGTCCATTCGTACCCAATATTCCGGGCGCAGAACTTGGCATTACATCCAACGAAGCATTTCACATCGAGAAATTGCCAGAGAGCATCGTTGTAAATGGTGGCGGCTACATCGCCGTCGAATTCGCCGGTATCTTTGCTGGCCTTGGCGTGAAGACCACGCTTGTTTATCGTGGTGATCAAATTCTTCGCGGGTTTGATCAGCAGGTGCGCGACATGGTTGCAGAGCAAATGGAAGCGCGCGGCATTGAAATCAAGCTTAATGCTGACATTGCTCGAATGGATCGCTGTGCGTCTGGCGCAATCGATGTGAGTTATAAGTCGGGTGAGGTGATTGAGTATGGCGAAGTCATGTTTGCCACAGGCCGCATTCCTAATATTGAAGGCCTCGGCTTAGAAACGGCTGACGTGAAACTGAATGCCGGCAAGGCTATTCACGTGGATGCCAAATCACAAACCAGTTGCCCATCAATCTATGCGGTGGGAGATGTGACCAATCGCGCTGCGTTGACGCCTGTTGCCATTCGAGAAGGCGCAGCTTTCGCTGAAACCGTGTATAACGATAACCCAATTGAAGTTGATTATTCGCTCATTCCTACCGCAGTGTTCTCGGAGCCTGAAATCGGCACCGTTGGTATGACGGAGCATGATGCCGCTGACAAACACGCGAAGGTGAATGTTTATGTTTCAACATTCCGCCCGATGCAGAATACGCTGACTTCACGTCCAGAAAAAATGTTGTTTAAGCTCATCACTAATGGCGAAACGGACAAGGTGCTTGGTGTTCATATTGTTGGCCCATCCGCGGGTGAAATGATCCAAATGGTAGGCATTGCAGTTTCAATGGGCGCGACTAAAGCGGACTTTGACAAGACCATCGCTGTCCACCCAACTGCAGCAGAAGAGCTAGTGACGCTAAAGGCACCTAGCTATCAACTGGTTGACGGAAAACGTGTTGACTAGGTCAAAGCCGTTTTAATCGCTGACGAAATCTGAGCCTCAAATCTTTGGATTTGGGGCTCTCTTCGTTCTAGCTAACGCCGAAGAGCGACTTTAGAATTGCTCCGACGGCATATGCCAGGCCAGCAGCAGACATGCCGATTGCAAATGTCTCTAACGCACTCATGTACCATGTGGCTGTAGACCACAATGATTTGGCTGCCCCAATAGCTAGGAAAACGACACCTGTCATGACAGCAGCTAGTACTGCGCTGGACGGCAATCCGAATAGATAGGGAAGCAGCGGGACAGAGCCGCAAATAAGAAACGCCCAGAAAGTTGCCATCGCAGCTTTAGACGGTAAGCGTTGAACAGCGGATATGCCATACTCTTCGGCAAGCATAACTTCTAGCCACATTTCTTCATTGCCGGTTACAAGGTGGGTGATTTCTTCGAGTTCGCTGCCTTCAAAGCCTTTGCTTTTGAAAATCTGACGAACTTCTTCACGTTCGCCCTCTGCGTGGTCTCGAATATGACGTAGTTCTGCGGCGCGAACGCGTTCGTAGTCATCAATTTCTGCTTTAGTGCCTGAATAGTTGGAGGCTGCCATGGAAAATCCGTCGGCCAACAGGTTGGCAACGCCAAGAATCAGAACGATCCCAGTAGACAGTTCTGCACCCACAACACCGGCAACAATTGCGAAGGTTGTGACCGCTCCATCGATGCCGCCATAGATCCAATCACGTAAATAAGAGATTTTAGGGCCATCACTTAGTCGTTTTTGGATCGCCTCATGCGAATGCAAATGGTCTAAATTACGCATATCAGTTCCCAATAGTTCATCTGAACTTCTCTTTGTCCGACAATAACATACCAAATATTCGTCAGAATGTGGTCTAACGTCGCCTTTAGTATTATTTTGGCTCAGATTGATTAATCATTACTAGTGCGACGCGGCAAAGTTTGTTAAATCCACTAAGTTCAATAAATACTATTTTGTGAAAGCGAGTACTAAAATGAGCAACTGGACACCTGATAGCTGGAGATCGAAAGACGTCCGCCAGGTTCCGGCTTATCCTGATAAGGCGGAATTGGCAGCTGTTGAAGAGCGCCTTTCATCATTTCCGCCTCTCGTATTTGCAGGCGAAACCCGCGGCTTAAAAGAACACCTAGCGGACGTTGCACACGGTAAGGCATTTTTGTTGCAGGGCGGCGATTGCGCCGAGAGCTTTGCAGAACACCACGCAGATCACATCCGTGATTTCTTCCGAGTATTTTTGCAAATGGCTGTTGTGCTAACTTCTGGTGGTTCAAAGCCTGTTGTTAAAGTTGGCCGCGTTGCAGGGCAGTTCGCCAAGCCACGTTCATCTGACAATGAAACAATCGACGGTGTTACGCTTCCAAGCTACCGCGGCGACATCATCAATGGCATCGAATTTGATGAGGCATCTCGCGTGCCCGATCCTGAGCGCATGCTGAAAGGCTATCGCCAGTCTGCTGCTACTCTGAACCTTATCCGTGCGTTTGCATCAGGTGGCTATGCCAACCTTGAGCGTACACACGACTGGACGATGGAATTCATCAAAGACACAGCTTCATACAAGCAGTATGAAAATGTGGCGCGCAAAATCGATGACGCAATCGATTTTATGCGGGCGCTGGGCATCAATGCGGAAAACACACCGCAGTTGCGCGAAACTAAATTCTTTACCAGCCACGAAGCATTGCTTCTGGGTTACGAACAAGCATTTACGCGCCGTGATTCAATCACGAATGATTGGTATGCGACGTCAGGTCATATGCTTTGGATTGGTGATCGCACACGCGAAGTCGATGAAGCTCATGTTGAGTATTTCTCAGGCATCAAAAACCCGATCGGTTTGAAATGTGGTCCAACACTTTCAAACGACGATTTGAAGCGGTTGCTTGATAAGTTGAACCCGCAAAATGAAGCGGGTCGCCTAACTTTGATCACGCGTTTTGGCGCAGAAAACATCAATGATCACCTTCCTCGTTTGGTAGAGCTTGTGAAAAGCGAAGGCCGCACGGTTGTTTGGTCATGTGATCCAATGCACGGCAATACAGTGAAAGCTTCAACTGGATATAAAACACGTCCATTTGATTTGGTGCTTTCTGAAGTGAAGAGCTTCTTTGACGTTCACCGTCAGTTGGGCACTTACGCTGGTGGCGTTCACGTTGAAATGACGGGTAAAGACGTTACCGAGTGTGTTGGTGGTTCTTCTGCTGTTACCGAAGCTGACCTCGAAAGCCGCTATCACACACACTGTGATCCGCGTCTAAACGCTTCTCAAGCGCTAGAACTTGCCTTCTTGGTTGCTGAGGAAATGCAAACAGACGCGAAGTCTGTTCGTCCTCGCAGTTTAGCTGCTGTCTAATCAGCAAACAGAACGACAAATTTGAAAACACCGCCTTCGAAAGAGGGCGGTGTTTTTGTCTTTTAATGCTACTGCCCAGCCTGCGTTCGAACAGCTTGCACAAAGCTTTGCTAAGCGATACATCTAGCGCAATTCTTGATCAATTCTGGACGAACTAAGTGACAGATAAACTTCGTATTGCCTTGGCCCAACTTAACCCCACTGTGGGCGACTTAGCTGGCAATCTCGCTAAGGGTGAAAAAGCGTTGGCTGAGGCCATTGCTGACAAAGCTGATATCTTGATGTTCCCTGAGTTGTTCATCACTGGGTACTTTCCTGAAGACCTTTTGTTCAAGTCGCGCTTTATTGATGAAGCGATGGAAACTGCCCGCTCGCTTGCAGCCAGAACGAAGGGGCAGCACATTGCTGTTTTGATCCCATGCGTTTGGCGCGATGACGGTATGTTGTATAATGCTGTGCTGTTGGCCCAAGATGGCGAGATTGCTGATTGGCGCGCGAAACACGACCTGCCAAATGATGATGTGTTCTACGAGAAGCGTTACTTCGAAGCAGGCGGCTTGCCCGGTCCTTTCAATATTCATGACGTGCGGATTGGGGTGCCGATTTGCGAAGACCTTTGGTGGCCAGATGTAAGTGAATGTTTGGCTGAGACAGGCGCTGAAATTCTCTTGTGTCCAAATGGTTCCCCTTACTGGCGCAACAAACAGGACGTGCGCATTCAGGTTGGCGTTCAACGTGTCGTTGAGACTGAATTGCCATTGCTTTACCTCAACCAAGTTGGTGGACAAGACGAGCTTGTATTTGATGGCGCTTCTTTTGCGCTCAACGCGGATCGCACATTGGCTTTTCAATGTAAGAGCTTTGAAGAGCAGTTGCTGATTACCGACTGGGTGCGCGACGATAATCAATGGATCAGCGCTGAAAAGCACGTGACTGATCTTGTTTCAATTGATGAAGCGCCATGGCGCGCATGTGTGCTTGGCCTTCGCGACTACATTCACAAGAACCACTTTAAGAAAGTGGTGCTGGGCCTTTCTGGCGGTATCGATTCTGCAATTGTTGCGGCCATGGCTGTGGATGCGCTTGGTGCTGAAAATGTGCACTGCATTATGTTGCCCTATCGCTATACGTCTGAAGACAGTTTGAAAGACGCCAAGGAATGTGCGGAACGCTTGGGCGTTCGCTATGATATCGTTTCAATAGGCGATGGCGTGGAAGCAGCGACAGCAGCGCTTGCATCTTTGTTTGAAGGCATGGAGCCCGGCTTGGCTGAAGAAAACCTTCAGTCTCGTATGCGCGGCACCTATTTGATGGGTGTTTCAAACAAGCTTGGGTCCATGTTGCTGACAACAGGCAATAAATCTGAAATGGCAGTGGGTTACGCGACGATTTATGGCGACATGAATGGCGGCTATAATCCAATTAAAGACCTATATAAAATGCAGGTCTATCATTTGGCAGAATGGCGAAACAACAATATGCCATCTGATTGCTTTGGCCCTGAAGGCATCGTGATCCCCACTGACATCATTACCAAAGCGCCAAGTGCTGAGTTGCGTGAAGATCAAACAGATCAAGACAGCTTGCCGCCATATCCAGTTTTGGATGGCATCTTGGAGCGGTTCGTTGAAGGCGAGAAAAGCTTTAATGAAATCGTTGAAGATGGCTTTGAGACAGAAACAGTCGCCAAAATCCAAAAATTGCTCTATATCGCGGAATACAAACGCCGCCAGTCGGCACCGGGTCCTAAACTAACAGCGAAAGCGTTTGGTTTTGGCCGTAAATATCCGATAACCAATGGCTATCGAGACCAAGGAAACTAATTCGATGACGACAGTTGTGCGTTTTGCGCCGTCTCCAACCGGCTACATTCATTTGGGCAATGCCCGTCCAGCTCTGATGAACTGGATGTATGCGCTGAAAACAGGCGGCAAGTTCATCCTGCGTTTTGACGACACGGACCTTGAGCGCTCCAAACGTGAGTTTGCAGATGCGATCGAGGTTGATCTTGCTTGGCTGGGTATCAAGCCACATCAGCAGGAACGTCAATCTGAGCGTAAAGCAAGCCATGACGCCGCCCGTGATAAGCTGATCGAAATGGGCCGTCTTTATCCTTGCTATGAAACTGCTGACGAACTTGATCGCCGCCGTAAGCGTGCACGCGCAATGGGCAAACCACCGATTTATGATCGCGCTGCGCTTTCATTGACTGAAGAAGATATTGTCAAGTTTGAAGCGGAAGGCCGCAAGCCACACTGGCGTTTCAAGCTTGATGGCAAAGAGGTTGTTTTCAACGACGTTGTTCGCGGTGATCAAAAGGTCAACACTGACACAATGTCTGACCCTGTTTTGATCCGCGAAGATGGCAGCTACCTCTACACACTTCCATCCGTTGTGGATGACATTGAAATGGGCGTAACCCACATCATCCGTGGCGAAGATCACGTGACCAACACGGGCGCGCAGATTGAACTGTTTGAAACTTTAGGCGCTGTTGCTCCGAGCTTTGGCCATCACAACTTGTTGTCTGATGCGACAGGTGAGGGCTTTTCTAAACGTAAGGGTTCGCTTTCAATCACGCGCTTGCGTGAAGAAGGTTATGAAGCAATTTCAGTTGCTTTGATCGCTATTCTTACAGGCACCAGTCAGCCAGTTGCGCCGCACGCGTCATTGGAGGAGTTGTCAGAAACTTTCGATATTTCAATGGTCTCGCGCAGTTCAGCTCGTTTTGACCCTGCAGAACTTGATAGCTTCAATGCGCGTATCGTTCACAACCTTTCATACGCAGACGTGAAAGATCGCCTTGCTGCAATCGGCTTGGATGATGCTGAAGAGCTGTGGAACGCCGTTCGTGAGAATCTGACAAAGTTCAACGACGTCAAAGAATGGAACGATTTGATTTTAGGTGAAGTGAATTCTGTTGTGGCAGACGAAGATCGCGAGTTCATCGATCTAGCTCGAGAAAAACTTCCAGCAGAGCCTTGGGATCAAAGCACTTGGAGTGCTTGGACGAATGAGTTGAAGCAAGAAACAGGTCGTAAAGGTAAAGGTCTGTTTATGCCTCTACGTTTTGCGCTAACCGGCCAATCACATGGTCCTGAGCTTAAGACCCTTTTGCCTCTTCTGGGACGTACGGCGTGTCAGGGCCGACTATCCTAACGCGTTTCTCGCCGACAATCACAACACGCTGAGATTTGTCAAATTGTGCGATTGAATTTCCCGCCTTGTTCTTGCCTTCACGGTCAGGACGAGGGCGGGGTAGTGGCACGTAACTTACTTCTGCAACTTTGAGTTCAACCACGTGACGCGGATCACGACGTGGCATCGGGAAACTAATGTCTCCAAACGAGATTATCGCTTTCGAAAAGTCACCAGCAGCGGTTGCTTCTATCACACCGTAAACAACTTCTTGTTTGATCGAGCATGAGGCATCGTATTCACGGCGATAGCGGAACGCATTTGGTGTATCGGCATATTTCTGTCCGCTAAGGTTCACCATGCTATCAGGAGAGCCTGAGTCATTGTTGTAGTAGTAGAGCTCCGTGGCGCCGTCGCCTGCCAATGCTTCGCACGAACCAGCGTCGTTGTGCAGATTGTCTTTACTGGTCGAGAAACTAACGGGCCAATAGTATCCGTCACAGGATCTTGCACAAACTGAACGATACGTTGTGACATTGAAATCGTAAAAGTCACCGTCATTGATGCGATCATCACCGCCCCCAAAAAGTCGCTCGAACAGTGTTTTACGCTCAGGTTTTGACGATGTAATTGTTGTTGTGGAGCGTGATGAGCAGCTGTAACGGGCATACTGTTGTAGTGCGGCTTCTCGGGCTGCCGCTACTTGGCTGCCCTTTTTGACTTTCGCGACAGCGCTAGAATAGTTTCCACGGAACTTTAGGATGTTTCGAGCGATGGCGCGGCAATCCCGATTTAGCTTTCCACCAGCATTAAGGACCTTTTGACAGCCCGAGCGCACAAAGTGGCTTTCCCATTTTTTGATTTCTTTAAGTGAAGATTGCGCAATCGAATCGTTCTCGCGTCCATCTCGAAAATCGGAGTTGCGCTCGTAGGCGCGAATCTTGCGCTGAAGCGAAGAACAGTTGTTCGCTTGCGCCAAAACTGGCCCAATCGATGCAAAAATCACCATGAGGGCGACTATCGTTGCAAAGAATCGATTCACGTAAGTATCCACATTCAATTTAATGTTGATTATGACATCAATCTGCCGATTTGATGGCAGATTTTTAATCTGCTTGGCACAAGCTTCTCATCACCGTATTAAATTTAAATCAACTTGTTGGTTAAAAGAGAGAAAAATGAAACTTGCTACACTTCGAAATGGTTCGCCCGATGGTCAGTTGGCTGTTGTCTCAAAAGACCTTAGCCGTTTCACGCAAGCAAGTTCGATTGCGCCAACTTTGCAAGCAGCGCTTGATAGCTGGGACGATGTGTTGTCATCGTTGCAGGGACTAAGCGACAAACTCAATAGTGGTGATATTGGTGGTAAACCATTTGAGAGTAGCATGGCGATGGCGCCGTTGCCTCGTGCGTTCCAATGGATAGACGCCAGTGCCTATATGAGCCATTTGGAACGCGTTCGATCTGCAAAAGGCTCAAAGGATGATGAGCTGCAAACAGGTCGTCCTATTATGTATCAAGGCGGCTCCGACAGCTTGATCGGTGCAACGGATGACGTTGTCGTGCCAAGTAGTGATCTTGCTGTTGATTTTGAATCAGAGATTGCAGTTTTTCTTGGGCCTGTAGCAATGGGTGCGGATCAGGAGCAGGCGGCAGCTGCAATCCGGCTGGTGTCTATTTGTAATGATGTGTCCCTGCGTCGACTTGTTGCAGACGATTTGCAAGGTGGATTTGGTTTCTTCCATGCCAAGCCGTCTTCAAGTTTTGGCCCCGTCGTGGCTACATTGGATGAGTTTGGCGACAATTGGGATGGAGAGCGACTATCTGGCCGATTGCAGTCCCGCGTCAATGGCTTGCTCATGGGGCAACCGCGCACAGAAGTTGATATGTTGTTCAGCTTTCCGCGTTTGATTGTTGAAGCTGCGCTTACACGGGATTTGGGTTGCGGGACAATCCTGGGTTCGGGAACAGTGGCCAACACACACGATGAGATTTTACCAATTGGCAGCGATGGTATTGGCTTCTCATGCATTGTTGAAGCGCGCACTGCTGAAAAAGCGAAGAATGAGAAGGCGACAACTTCATTTCTCAAAAATGATGACACCGTCTCAATTCGATTTATCGCAGAAGATGGCACATTCCCCCTCGGTGAAATCAGCCAAACGATCAAAACCGTTTCCTAGCGAATTTTGTTGCAATTAGTAACAAGTGAAACTAGTTTATCCGTATAGTTACGAATGAAACTAATTGGAGCTAGGCATGAAAATCGAACAAATCCACCACGTTGCATATCGTTGCAAGGACGCGAAAGAGACCGTCGAGTGGTACACAAAGATGCTGAACATGGATTTTGTTCTAGCAATTGCTGAAGACCATGTGCCTTCCACACATGAGCCAGATCCTTACATGCATTTGTTCCTGGATGCTGGAAACGGCAATGTTTTGGCTTTCTTTGAATTGCCAACAAAGCCAGAAATGGGCAGGGATGAGAACACACCAGTTTGGGTCCAACATATTGCGTTTAAAGTGAAAGATCGCGCCGAGCTCATCGAGTTTAAAGAGCATCTTGAAGCAAATGGTGTCGATGTGCTCGGTGTGACCGATCACTCCATCTTCCATTCAATCTATTTCTTTGACCCAAATGGACACCGTGTTGAATTGGCTTGCCCTGATCCAAAAGAGCAAGAACTGCTCGAGCGTTTGGACAGTGTGAAGTGGGATATGCTTGAAGAATGGTCGCGGACCAAAAAGGCTCCAAAACATGCAGACTGGCTGCATGCCAAGGAGCTGGAAGACGTTTAATAGTTGAATATACGCAGCAATTTCACACATTTGTGAGTAATAAATGTCGCATTTTTGGTGCGACATTCTGGCGTGATTACAATTTTGTCTTCATACTACCCTAAATCTCGTGGAGGGATTTGCTTTTAAGAAGCGCAGAGGGAGTTCACAATGAAATTGAAACTATTAATCGCAACTGTTGCCGTTGCTGGCATGGCATTGGGTGGAAACGCCGTAATCGCAATGGATGATCCAATTGCTGCACGCCAAGCCTCAATGAAGGCCATGGGCAAAGCCCTGCGTGGTGGCGATACAGCGACTGTCGCCAAGGAAGCAGCAGCATTGAAGCTTTTGTTCCCAGAAGGTTCAACAAGCGATACATCTGAAGCTAGCCCCAAGATTTGGGAAGAGTGGGACGACTTTGTTGCGATCTTGGATAAGCTTGAAGCAGACGCCACTGCTGGAGCTGGTGTTCCGGTTATCGGCGGAAGCTGTAAATCTTGTCACGACAATTATCGAGTGAAGAAGGGCTAATTGCCTTTCATCAAATCTGATTTCAAAGGCGTCGCATCCGCGGCGCCTTTTTTTTATCTGGATTTAAGAGTGACTTTTGGCCATCACGATATATGGCTATTTATGTGGTGAAGTATTTAAACCGTGTTTTCAACTGGCAACCAATCAATACGTTGCGTGTCACAACTTCTTTTCGCTTTACGAGCCGCTAAGCAGCGACTTCATCCAACTTGTGAATTAAGTCATGAATGTCTGATGCTGGCAGGGGATGCGAAAAGTAGTATCCCTGCAAAATGTCGCAGCCTAAGTGATTTAGAATATCAACGTCCTCGGCATGTTCTACACCTTCCGCAATGACATCCAAATCAAGTCCAGAGCATAAATCAATAATAGCCTTCACAACGGTTTGCGCCTCGGTATCTTTGATATCTGCAATGAATGATTTGTCGATCTTCAGGCGATGTAGCGGCAGAGCTCTCAAGTAGCTTAAAGATGAGTAGCCTGTGCCAAAATCGTCGAGGGCTATCTTCACTCCGAGCTTAGATAGGGTGGTAAGCACATCCACCGTTCCTCGCATGTCTTCAATCAGGACGCCTTCAGTGACTTCAATTTCTAGCCGCTCCGGCGAAAGTCCAGAATTCAGCAACGCAGATTGAACAGATTTGACAACGCCGCCGCGCATAACTTGTACGGGCGAGACGTTCACAGATACAGTAGGGGCTGGGCCGTCATTTGGTGTTTTCCAAGACAGGGCGTCAATACAAGCGCGGTACAATAGTCTTTCGCCCAGAGTGTGAATCATGCCAGTTTCTTCTGCAATCGGAATAAATATATCTGGGCCAACTACGCCGAGTTCAGCATCGGTCCACCGAGCCAACGCTTCGAACCCGGTAAGCCGTTTTGTGTCAGCGCAATACTGGGGCTGGTAATTTGGTACGATGCCGTCGTTTTCAATCGCAAGTCTAAGGCGATTAGTCACTTCAATTCGCCTCTGTAAGCCGACCTGCATATCTTGGACGAACACTTCCGACTTGTTCCGACCACCTCTTTTTGCAGCATATAGAGCTAAATCTGCTTGGTTTAATAGATTAGGCCCATTTGTGGTGTCATTGGGAAATCTTGACGTGCCAATGGAGGCAGAAATAGAGATGTCGTACTGCTCAATGAGATAAGGTTCCGAGATTTTGGAAAGAATACGTTGAGAGAGTTCATCGGTATGTCCATAGGCGTATTTGCTCGGTGGATTTGTTAAAACTAAAAACTCGTCGCCGCCAAGTCGGGAAACAATTCCAGCCTTGCCGATAATCTCAATAAGTCGGTTCGCAACATGTTGGAGGAGTAAATCTCCAACGGCATGCCCATAGCTATCATTGACCTGTTTGAAACCGTCCAAATCAATAAGAAATGCAACTGACTTGTCTAACAGCGGATCAAGGTTTTCCAAGAGGCTCTGGATGTGATTTCTATTGAAGGTGCCTGTTAGCGGGTCATGTTTTGCGAGCAATTCAACTTGTTTTTGTGCTTCAATTGATGAAGTCGCATCTGCAAAAATTCCTCGGAACCCTGCAAACATCCCGTCTTCGTACTGAGGTCTTCCCCGCATCATGATCCATCTGATGGAGTCAGTGGAAGGGGAGTAAAGCGGCAGCGTTACATTGTGGAAGTCTTGCTTTTCACCGAATGCAGATTTTAGCTTTTGCAGATCAACGCCTTTTCGAGAGCCAATGTGGTCTTCAATTAGATCCACTAGAGCAAAACTGTGATCAACACCGTTCCCGGACGATATTAAGTCTTCGATCTGTTGGGGGCATGTAAGTATTCGGCCATGTGGGTCAGTACGCCAGATCCACTCAACACTTTGCTCTTCGTAATCTTTCAAAAGCAGATCGACGACTTCTGTTTTTTGCGACAAAGACTCGTGATTTATGAACGCACGGATCTGTGCACGTGCTCGCTCAATTGTCGTGTTGGTTATTGCAACGCCTGCAACCAACGCTAGCGTGGAAATAATGATGTCCGACGCGCTTCCCCAATAAATACCTAGGCCAGCAGCAACAACAACCATGGTAGAGGCCATGATACCTAAGTACCAAAATGCGGCCTTAGGCGCATGAGAGAAACCAACGGTGCCAAGTGCCATGCTCCCAACCATTACCGAACACAGAATGGCCTTTTCATTGCCTGAAACAAACGGGTAAAACATAACCATGCCGACGCACCAAAGTGCTGCATTTAGTTTTGTTTCATTCACAAAACCCTGCATGTCCGCTTCAGAACCGGTGGTTAAATAGCTCTTGTTCCAGCGAAGGAAAAGCCAAAAAGAAAAAACTAATGTTGCTGCAGTCCAGGCAATGACCAAATGATTGACGCCTGCGTTCCAAGCTTGAAACGAGAGGACTGGCGCAAAAAATGAATTGCCAGCAAGAAACACGCGCATTTGGCTAATTGCGCCCTGAATTTGATTTTTCCGCAATCGATTAGCCGAGTCAGCGCTCAGTTGAGTTGTTGAGATTTCTCTTATACCCAAATGCTCTGTCGCTAGTTCTCGCAACTTGCCTAGGATAGAAAAGACTTGAGTTCGCATTTTGCCCCCGCTTAGATTGTCAAAGCATAAAGGGTGATAGAAAACAAAGCCTTAACTTAAACAAAACTAAAACTAACAACAAGCCGCGTGTTTCTTAGCGGATTTGTATCCTTTGAAGCCGTGGCAGGGGGAGACGTCGCCGGCAAATGGTCAACTTGCCTTTAAGTTAAATTGGACGGCGATCCTGCGACAATTCGGTTTAGCAGCTCCGCAAGCTGGTCGAGTTCTTGATCATCCCAGCGATCTTGAAAAACATAGCCCGACTGTTTGGCAAAAGTTGCCTTAGCTTCATTCAGCTTCGTGCTGCCAGCATTGGTGAGGGCAACGTACGCCAAACGAGCATCGCGCTGGTCTAATTGTTTTTCGACGATGCCCAGTTTTTCCATTGGTGTTGCCATACGAGTGATTGTAGATGCGTTGACGTGCATGCGTTTTGCAAGTTCAGTTCTTGAAAGTCGGTTCTTCTCATTCCGTTCAAGGTGAAGCAGCAGGAAAAACTCGTTCACCGAGATTCCGTGGATTGCAGAGAACTCTCCAGACAATCTTGTTTTGATTTCCTCAGCAGCTTGCAAAAGGCGCAGAGCATTTTTGACATGAATATCTTCCATGGGGACAGTTTATTGCACGAAGCTTGCATTTGCAAGTATATTGCAATATGTAGTGCGGCTTTGTGGAGATTGTTATGAATTATGAAATGATATTTTCGATTGTAGGGCTAGCGGCCATGATTGGTTGGCTGGTTTTGCTCGTTTCACCTAAGATGCCAATATGGGCAGACAGGATTGCAGGTTTAGCAATTCCGCTTGGTCTGTCAGTTGGTTACACTTTCCTACTTTTCGCCTATCCACCACAAAATGGTGGTTTTGGAACGTTTGCAGAGATAACCGAATTGTTTGCAGACCCTGCTTCATTGATGGCCGGTTGGGTTCACTTCCTTGCGTTCGATTTGCTTGTTGGTGCTTGGATTTGTCGAAAGGGACGTGAAGAAGCGGTGAACTTTTGGGCAGTGCTGCCCTGTTTGCCAATCACCTTCCTATTTGGACCAGCTGGCTTTGTATGCTTTAGCATTGTGCGAGGTGCGGTCGCCCTCAAGCGCAAAAGTGCCGCAACAAACTGATTCAATCTGTACCAGGATTTGCAGATTTCCAGCGTCGTTTCATTTTGGGCTGACGCTGGGCTTGATTTATTTCACACGTCATTGCAAAGTGCAGCCATCATGAAGAACCAAAACGCAACTTGCATTATCTGCTGCATTATTATCCGCTAATTTCACATTGGCGGCGTGGTTATCTTTTTGAAAATTCAACAGTAATTTTGACCCCGCTGCCGACAGGCTAAAACCATTTATGGTCCGGGACAAATGACTGATATTCAACTTTACAATACCCTTACACGCACCAAGGAACAATTCGTTCCAATCGATCCAAAGAACGTGCGCATGTATGTGTGTGGCCCTACCGTTTATGATTATGCACATATTGGCAATGCGCGCCCTGTGATCGTGTTTGATGTGTTGTTCCGTCTGTTACGTCACGTATATGGCGAAGAGCACGTCACTTATGTGCGCAATATCACCGATGTCGACGACAAGATTAATGCGCGTGCCGTCAAAGAGCATCCGGGAATGGAGCTAAACGCTGCGATCCGCGAAGTGACTGAGCGTACCGGCGCGCAATACAAAAGCGATATGCATGCTTTGGGCAATTTGGATCCGAGCATCGAACCGCGCGCGACGGACAATATTAGCGAAATGATTGTGATGATCGAGACGCTAATAGAAAAAGGTCACGCCTACGTAGCGGGTGGTGAGGTGCTGTTTGATGTCACGTCCATGGAAGACTATGGCAAACTCTCCAACTGTAAACTGGATGAGTTGCAAGCTGGTGCCCGTGTCGAAGTTGAAGCCCACAAAAAGAACGCAGGTGACTTCGTGCTCTGGAAGCTTTCAAGCGAGGATCAGCCTGGTTGGGAAAGCCCTTGGGGACGCGGGCGCCCGGGTTGGCACATCGAGTGCTCTGCCATGTCGGAGCGCTACATCGGCAAACAATTCGATATCCATGCCGGCGGCATAGATTTGGTGTTCCCGCATCATGAGAACGAAATCGCACAGTCTCGTTGCGCCCATGGCACAAACAACATGGCAAAAGTTTGGATGCACAATGGTTTCTTGCAAATCGAAGGTGAGAAGATGTCCAAGAGTTTGGGCAATTTCTACACAATCGCGGACTTGCTTGAGCATGACAAGTTTGGCGGTCGTGTCTGGCCGGGTGATGTTTTGCGCCTTGCTATGTTGATGACTAATCATCGCGAGCCAATTGATTTCACCAAAAAACGCCTCGAAGAAGCGGAAAAAACTCTACAGCGCTGGCGCCAAGCCATGCTGAAACTCGGTATGAGTTTTACAGAAGAAAACCGTGCCGAATATGAAGACCTTGGACCGTGTTCCAAGCTATTGGCACATCTGAAGAATGACTTGAACATGTCAGGTGTTTTGGCCGAGTTGCATCGTCATGCAGGAGGTGATCGCGAGCATAATGCGCGACGTTTGTTTGGTTCACTTAAACTCATTGGTTTGGCGTCCTTTGATCAGATGCAAGCGTTCGAAAAAGCTGAAGCTGAAGGACCAAGTCATGACAATGCCGATGAGATTGAAAGCAAAATTGCGCAACGTCTCGAGCTGCTTAACAATAAAGACTGGGGTGGTGCTGATGCGCTGCGCGACGAGCTAACGGCTATGGGTATTCAGCTAAAAGACGGTAAAGACGAAGACGGAAATCGCATTACAAATTGGGAACTAAGCTAATGGCAGAGACAATTCATAAAGGCGGATGCCAATGTGGCGCCATTCGTTTTGAAGCCTATGGCGACGAATTTTGGCCATCCATTTGCCACTGTCGTATGTGCCAAAAGGCAACTGGGAGCTATTTTGGGGCTTATGCCACATTCTCGGATTCCAAAGTTAGGTGGACACGGGGCGAGGTTAGCTACTTTGTAAGTTCCAGCGTGGCGAAACGCGGTTATTGCAAAGACTGCGGAACACCGTTGACATATGAGTGGCACCAAGACGGACTGTCTCTTGCGACAGGCGCGTTTGATAATCCAGACCTTGTTGCGCCCAACAAGCAGTTGGCTCCAGAGTCTCGGATCAAATCTTTTGATACGCTGCACGAATTGCCGGTGAAGACCTTTGGCGACGACGGTTCTAACACAATAGAGAACTTCCAACATCCAGATCACGATACAACAGACTGGCCAAAAGAGTAATCATGACCAAAGAACGCCTCTACCTATTTGATACGACATTGCGTGATGGAGCGCAGACTGCTGGCATCGAGTTTTCGGTAGAGGACAAGATTATTATAGCCAACATGTTAGACGGCATGGGCGTTGACTATGTCGAAGGCGGATATCCAGGCGCAAACGTCGTTGATACGGAGTTTTTCTCTGAGAAACGCACGAAAAATGCGACCTTCACCGCTTTTGGGATGACCAAGCGTGCGGGGCGTTCTGTTGATAATGATCCGGGTTTGCAAGGCTTGTTCCAAAGTCAGGCCGAAGCAATCTGCTTTGTTGCAAAAACATGGGACAAGCAAGTCAAATTGGCCATGGGCATTAGCCTTGAAGATAACTTAGCCTCGATCAAAGACAGCGTAACTGCGTCAGTAACCGCTGATAAAGAGACGGTTGTTGACTGTGAACACTTCTTTGACGGCTACAAAGCCAATCGTGAATATGCTTTGGAATGTGCAAGATGTGCATTCGAAAATGGTGCGCGTTGGGTCGTTCTATGCGACACGAACGGTGGCACAATGCCGAGCGAAGTGTTTGATATTGTTACTGAAGTGTCCAAGGTCGTGCCAGGTGCAAATCTAGGCATCCATTCTCACAATGATACGGAGCAGGCGGTTGCCAATAGTTTGGCAGCTGTTCGTGCTGGTGCGCGTCAAATTCAAGGCACTTTGAACGGTATCGGGGAGCGCTGCGGCAATGCCAATTTGATCTCTTTGATTCCAACACTGGCTCTAAAAGAACCTTTCAAATCAGGCGTTGATACTCAAGTTACTGAACAACAATTAGCGGGTTTGACCAATCTGTCGCGTAGTTTTGATGAGTTGCTAAATCGGGCGCCGGCGCGCCAATCGCCCTATGTTGGCGCTTCGGCATTTGCCACGAAAGCAGGTATCCATGCCTCAGCTTTGCTCAAAGACCCTTCAACTTACGAACATATCGAGCCTGAAACAGTTGGTAATACCCGCAATGTGATGGTTTCACAGCAAGCGGGTAAATCAAATCTCATGACCGTTCTGTCTCGGGTTGGCGTGAACGTGGAAAAAGATGATCCGCGCCTTGATGGATTACTTCGTGCCGTAAAAGAACGTGAGGCGCGTGGCTATTCATATGATGGTGCTGACGCATCATTTGCGTTGCTTGCTCACCGAACGTTTGGGCAGCTGCGTGACTATTTCCGCGTTGAGAGCTTTAGAACAAGCGTTGAGCGCAGATACAATGCCAATGGCGATTTGGTGACCATGTCTGAAGCTGTAGTGAAGATTGAAGTTGACGGTGAAATGCGTATGTCTGTTGCAGAAGGCAATGGACCTGTGAACGCCCTTGATTTGGCCATGCGCAAAGATTTGGGCAAATTTTCAGATCGAATTGATGACTTGGAACTGGTCGACTTTAAGGTGCGTATCCTAAACGGTGGCACGAGCGCGGTAACTCGTGTGCTGGTCGAATCTAGAGATAAAACCGGTGAACGGTGGTTTACCGTAGGTGTTTCTGCAAACATCATTGATGCTTCGTTCGAGGCATTGTATGAGTCGGTAACGTATAAATTGCTCAAGACCGAAGGTGTGTAGGGAGATACACCTTGATTACGGCTTGAGGTTGTTGATTTTGGGAGGCGACTCTGGCTGAGCCTGCATCAAATTCAAGCCTGATGATTGCATTCGGGTTTGCGGCTGCGACAGCAGCTGTCGTAACTGGCGTGATTGCTGCGCCTGCTATTTCATCTTGTTCTGGTAACCCTGACAAACCCTTCATAAGTTGTGTGTTTGATAGTGTTCTAAATCGCAACAGCGATGAAGCCTCGATTGCAACGACACCGCCCGTTGAAGAGACGGAAGTCGTCGACGAACCAGTTGCTGTGGTTGCCGCAACTGACGAAGTTGTGCCAGAAGCTGCAGTTGAACCAGTTGTAGAGCCTAAACTCCCGGATTTCACTGTTGCTCGCGCAGCTGCGGATGGTTTTGTAGTAATTGTCGGCACAGCCGACGCCGAAGACACTGTTGTTGTAAAAGCAAATGGCCAAATTCTTGGTAAGACTAAACCTGAGAGTTCCGGCGAGTGGGTCTTTGTGCCAGAGAATCCATTGCCAACCGGCGGTGTCGAGATAACTGTTGAAGCTCAGAATGGCAAAGGCGACGTGCTTGTTGCCCAGAAATCTGAAATCGTTTTGATCCATGAAGGACGCGATCAAGAACCAATCGTTGTTGCATCAACTCCAGGAAAAGCAACGGACATCATTCAAGGTTTAGAGGCAGAAACTGCAGTTAAAGTCGCAGAGATTACTACTGCGACTGAAGAAGTTGCAGAGGCCACTACTGCGGTTGTGAAAGAAGTTGAAGTCGTTGAAAAAGCTAAACCCGCAGTTGAAGAAGTAGCACCTTCTGTAGAGGAAGTAGCAGAAGTTGCAGAAGCTGTTGTCGCAAAAGTTGAAGATACTGCCGAACCGGTGATTGAAGCAGTTGAGCCCGCTTTAGATGAAACTGCTGAAACAGCTGTTGTAGAATTATCGCAAACTGACGACGCCATAGTTGCTGAACTTTCAACTGAGGAAAACGTTGTTGTAGAGACAGCAATTGATTCTGCAGCTGAAGTCGTTGATTCTGCTCAAGAGGTTGCTGAGGTAACCCCTTCAGCCGAAACGCAAAATCCAGTAGAAACAGCTGAAGAAGTCGCAATAGAAACAGCTGAAGAAGTCGCAATAGAAACAGCTGAAGAAGTCGCAATAGAAACAGCTGAAGAAGTTGCGAGTGCGCAAGCTGCTCAAGTCGCAATTGAAGCTGTAGCGGCATTTGTTCAGCCTACAATTGATGCTATTGAAATCGATGGTCAACTAAACTTCATTGCCGGCGGCGGCCCTGATGGCGCAACGATGCGTGTATACATCGATAACGAATTCATTGCTGATGCCACAGTCGCTGAAGGGCGTTGGTTAGTTGAAACAAAAGGCGCTCTTGTGAAGGCAACGCAGCGCGTTCGTGCCGACATGATTGTGGCTGACGCAACCAGTGTGGTCGCACGGACCGAAGTAAACTTCGTGATAGAAAACATCGAAGATGTACCAGCGGCAGATTTGCTTGTCGCCGAGCCAGCAGCTGAACCTGTGGTGGTAGAAGCCGATACGGCCATTGCCGAACCGGAAGTGGTCGAAGTTGCTTCGTCTGAGCCTGCACTAGTTGAAGAAACTGCTCCGGCGGCGGAAAAAGTCACCGTTGTTGTCGAAGAAGCTTCTGCTGAGGTCGAACCGGCAGTTGAGGAAAATATTCAAGCCGCGGATCAGGTTGTACCAGTGACGTCAAATGTTGCTGAGGCGGTCGAAACAGCGCTTCGAGTTGAGCCAACACAAGACAATTTAGATGAACCGGTAATCGAAATTGCTGAAGATGTTGTTATGGAGGCCGATGAGGTGGTCACTGAAGCGGCCGACACGGAAATTGCCACAGTTGAGGCAGCGGTGGAAGAGGCGGTCGCAGTGGCTTCTGAGGAAGTTGCACCAGTTGTTCAAGAAGTCGCAGAAGTAGCTGCCACAACTGAAAAGCAAGTGACGGAGGAACAGACTGTAATTGAGCCTGTTGCCGAAGTTGTCGTAGAGGCGGTAGAAGTTGTAGAACCAATTGCTGATGCGTCAGACGAAAAGATCGAAACACTCACTGCAGTCGCCACAGGTGAGGGGGACAATGAGCGTTTCGTTTCCGGCAAGGCGATTATCCGCCAAGGTGATAATCTTTGGACAATTGCGCAGCGTGTTTATGGTTCCGGTGTGAAGTACACGACAATCTTCGAAGCGAACAGTAATGAAATCTCGAACCCAGCTTTGATCTTCCCAGGCCAAGTGTTCGAACTGCCAACAAATTAGCTTGAGTTTCGGGTATTATTGCTTTATCGTATTTTTACGATGAATGTAATCTTACCCGAAGACCAACAGTTAGCAAAAGCAATGCGCGCGCTTTCACACCCGGCGCGCCTAGCAATTTTGCGTTATCTTTCTGATATTCAAACACCTTGCTGCGGTGACGTTATGTCGTGCGTGGACCTAGCTCAATCTACAGTTTCACAGCACTTAAAAGTGTTGTTGGAAGCTGGTCTCATTGAGCGTAAAGGGCAGGGCACAAAAAATTGTTACAGCATTTGCACACCCGAATTCGGTGCGATGCTTGCACTATTTGAAAAGACAGTGGCACCGCTCACTGAAAATACAGTTTCTCTAAAATCGGAGTAGCCCATGGCCACCGCGCCTACTGGTAAAACCAACTCAAGCAAACAAACTGTGAGCGCCGAGGAAGGTTCCACCTTCTCGACGATCAAAAATCTCTGGCCCTATATGTGGCCGACAGATCGCCCAGACCTAAAGGTTCGGGTATTGTTGGCAATTGTCGCGCTGCTGGCGGCAAAAGCAGCTTCCACGTTTGTGCCATTTGCCTACAAAGGTGTCATTGACGCGCTGGGCATGCCGGCAGACGTAGATCAGACCCTCATTCTAGGACTTTCTTTGCCTATCATTTTTGCTGCTGCATATGCATTTGGCTCGATTGTTGAAAGTGGTTTCATGCAATTGCGTGATGTGCTCTTTGCATCAGTCGGCCAACATGCTGTTCGTCAGCTAGCCCACAGAACCTTTAGACATCTTCATGCTCTGTCGTTGCGTTACCACCTTCAACGGCGCACCGGAGGCCTGTCTCGGGTAATTGAGCGTGGAACTAAGGGAATTGAGACAATTGTTCGTTTTACAATGCTCAACACTGCGCCGGCGTTTGTTGAATTTGTAATTATCGGCTCAGTGTTCGTCTGGATGTTTGGCATTAGCTATCTTGGTGTCGTCGTTCTCATGATCTGGGGCTACATTTATTTCACCGTGAAGGCCAGTAACTGGCGTATCGGCATTCGTCGCAAGATGAACGACAGCGATACAGAAGCCAATTCAAAGGCGATCGACAGCCTCTTGAATTTCGAAACGGTCAAATACTTCGGCAATGAAGAAATGGAAGCACGTCGCTTTGACGAGTCCATGGCGACATATGAAGGCGCTGCCATTCGGATGTGGACATCGCTTGGTTTTCTAAACTTCGGTCAAGCCGTGATTTTCTGGTCAGGCATGATTGTTATTGGCGTTATGTCCGTAAATGGCGTGACGAGCGGTACAATTACCGTTGGTGATTTTGTGCTGATCAATACGTTCATGATGCAGATCTACCGCCCATTGAATTTTATTGGGTTCGTTTATCGTGAGATCCGCCAAGGCCTTACAGACATTGAGACAATGTTCCAATTGCTTGATCAAGAAGCTGAAATTGAAGATAAACCGGACGCTAAAGATCTGGAAGTCAAAGGCTCAGTTCTAAAGTTCAACGACGTGAAGTTTCACTATGACCCAGACCGTGAAATCCTCAAGGGTGTTGATTTCGAGGTGCCTGCTGGCAAGACCATTGCTGTGGTCGGTCCGTCTGGTGCTGGTAAGTCGACGATCTCGCGCCTCATTTATCGCTTCTACGATACAATTGAAGGCAGTGTGGAGATCGATGGGCAAGATGTGCGTGATGTTACGCAGAAATCGCTTCGCGCAGCTGTAGGTATGGTCCCGCAGGATACTGTGCTGTTTAACGACACTATCGCTTACAACATTCGTTACGGTCGTCCAGATGCGACCGAAGAAGAGGTGATGGAAGCAGCGCGGCTTGCCCAGATTGCCGACTTCGTTGAAACGCTGCCGCAGGGATTTGATACTCCTGTTGGCGAACGTGGTTTGAAGTTGTCCGGTGGTGAAAAGCAACGTGTTGCTATTGCCCGTACGATCCTAAAAAGCCCACCAATTCTGATATTGGATGAAGCGACATCTGCATTGGATACGCAAACAGAGCGTGAAATTCAGTCTGCATTGGATCATGTTTCTCAGAACCGTACGACGCTTGTTATTGCTCACCGTCTATCAACTGTTATCAATGCTGATGAGATCATCGTGCTGCGTGCAGGGGAGATTGCTGAACGTGGGGACCACGAGCATTTGCTAAGCCTTGATGGGCTCTATGCTCAAATGTGGAACCGTCAACGTGAAGTTGATGAGGCTGGTGAGAAGCTTCGTCTTGCACGCGAGACAGATGTTGAGGGCTTCCTCAAATCTGCGGACAAAGTCACAACCGAATAAAAGGTTGTGAGATCAGTTTTGCTAATAAAAAGGGCGCCTGCATTGCAGGCGCCCTTTGTCGTTTCAATGATGAGCCGGAACTTGCTTATTCTGCAGCCTGTGGGCTAGCACGAGAAACAATGGTCACCCCATTGCTTTCCTCAATTGTCAACTCACTGCCCATGTAGGCTTTCGCGCTGTCACTGTTCGCTGGGATCTCTGCAGTCACAGGTTGATCCTTGGTCTCTTCGTTAGCCTTGGCTGCCGCTGCAGCCTTTGCCTCACGACGCGCGCGTAGTGCGCGAATTGGATAGGTGATCAACTGCCAAATGCCGATGATTTGAGCTTTCCAAATTGATGGAGCAGCCAACAATACTGGCACCATAAGTAGTGTCAGTAGGGTAGAGAACGACAGACCGGCGATAACCGCGGTTGCCAATTGGATCCACCAAGCACCAGACGGGTCGCCCACAACAATCTGACGAGAGAAGAAGTCCAACGTCACGCCCATTGCCATAGGGATCAAGCCCATAACTGTGGTGATTGTTGTCAGCATTACCGGACGCAAGCGCTGTGATGCCGTCATCAATGATGCGGTAACAGGATCAGCACCCTCGCTTCTAAAGCGGTTATAAGTATCGATCAGAACAATTGAGTTGTTCACCACAATACCTGCGAGGGAAACGATACCAACTCCTGTCATAATTGCTGAAAACGGTTGTCCAGTAATCAGCATACCCAACAGTACACCAGCGACGGACATAACAACTGTCGATAGCGTGATGAACACTTGGTAGAAGCTGTTGAACTGCGTCAGCAAGATTAGGAACATCAAAAACATCGCAGCACCGCCCGCTTGGGCCATGAATGCGTTAGTCTCGTTAGCCTGTTCGTCAGCGCCTTCAAACTCGAACGCTACGCCGTCGGGCCATTTCTGCTCTGCGACCCAAGTTTTAAGCTCTTCCACCTTCTCAGCGGCCATAACCGGCGAGCCATCCTCTTTAACTCCTTCAACATTTGCGCGGACGCCCATTGAATATGTTGAGTTTTCGCGAGAGATATTTGCCACTTTTGGAACAGCTGAACGTTCGATGAAATTCGAGACAGGGACCAGGCCGGCGTTTGTAATGATGCGAAGAGAGTCTAGTGCATCAAAGCTACGTTGGTCACGTGGCAAACGAACCCGTATGTCTAATTCGTCAATTGAGTCATCTGGTCGATATGTTCCTAAAGAAACACCAGATGTCACAAGTTGAACGTAAGGGCTCAGATCACGAACACCAATGCCATAGAGGGCTGCCTTTTCGCGGTTCACATTGATCTTCCAATCAATGCCGGGAAGAGGGCGACCGTCTTCAATTGCAATCATGTCACCCAGATCATTCTCAACATAGCTGCGAATTCTGCCAACAACAGGCGCAAGATCGTCATAAGACTGGGCTGTAACGCGCATGCTTAGGTCTTTGCCTACAGGAGGGCCTTCTTCAGCTTCAAGTAGTTCAACGCCAAGACCTGAAATGTTCTGAATATTCGCGCGAATGTCTGCGAATATTTCCTCAGCATATACGCGGTCTTTAAATGGTTCGAACTCTAGCTGCAAGTTGCCCAAAGTGTCGGGTGGCGGAGATGAAACAGCTCCAGTGCTACCAAAATTCATGACAACTTCTTTGATGCCACCAACTTTAAGAACTTCGGTTTCCACTTCCATAAGCAGATCACGAATTTCATTTGGCGAGTAGTTTCCACGACCAGTAACCGCAACCGTTGCGTATTCTGGTTCGATCGAAGGAAATGCTTCCATGCCAGTCCCGTTAGAACCGTAGTACATGAAGATACCCACAATGATACCGAGGCCGACAACAATCACTGCGATCGGGTGACGGATAATGCGGCTCATGAAGCGCACATACATTCCTGTGAAGCCGGGAACAGTTTGCGGATCAAAATTGTCGCGTCCTGCGAGCGCTTGTGCTGCTGCTTGTTCTTTTGCGCTAACGCGCTTGCGAGCCAATAGACCACCAATAACCGGTAGGAACACCATGGCTGTAATCAACGATGCAATCAAAGTAATGATCACCATGATTGGCAAATAGCTCATGAACTTCCCGATAATACCCGGCCACAAAAGCATGGGTAGGAAAGCGGCAAGTGTTGTTCCTGTTGATGAAACAATCGGCCAGAACATCAGCTTAGCAGCACGGATAAACGCTTCACGTCGCTCCATACCTTCCGATATTTTTCGGTCGGCATATTCCACGATCACAATGGCGCCATCAACCAACATACCCACTGTCAACACGAGACCAAACATAATCATCATGTTTACGGTCATGCCGATAAGCTGAAGGAAAAAGAACGCCATCATAAATGATGTCGGGATGGCGAAGCCAATCATTAGGGCAGGGCGAATGCCGAGCATCGCTATGGTAACGATCATCACCAATGCAACAGCTGTCAAAACAGCAGATTGCAGAGAGCCCAGCATATCTTGTGCAGGCTTCGCTTGGTCAATCATAACGCTGGTTTGAACAGAAGGGTGACGACCATCTGCAGTATCAGCAACGACTTGGCGTACGGTGGCGGAGAGATCAATTACGTTAGATCCGAGCTGCTTGAATACACCAAGAATAACCGCTGGTTGACCGTTCACGCGTGTGTAGGTGTTCGCATCTCTAAATGTACGCTCAATTGTCGCGACATCGCCAAATGTTACAATGCTCTGCCCGTCGGTTTTCAGCGGTAGATTGAACACATCTGAAGCCGACTGAATAAGGCCTGGCACTTCTATGGCGAACTTGCCTTGGCCTGTGTCCAACGTGCCAGCAGGAACAACAAGGTTGTTCTTCGCAAGCGCGTCATACAAAGCGTTGGTTGTTAGATTGTAGGTTTCGAGTTTGATGACATCTACAACAACGTCCAGCACTTCCTCGCGGTGGCCGGACATCTTGACTTCGCTAACATCGCCAATGCCTTCAAGTTGATCTTGAAGTTTTCGCGCTGCTTGTGACAACGCCCGTTCAGGAATATCTCCGTAAACTGCTACTGTTACAGTTGCGAAATCACTGATAGCGACTTCATTCACTGTTGGCTCATCGGCATCGTCTGGCAGTTGAGACTTTACGCGATCAACTTTTTCACGAACGTCGGAAAGCGCTTGGTCCTTGTCGAAGTTGATATCGAATTCAAGGAACACAGATGCGTGGCCGGTTGACGACGTCGAAGTCATCGTTTTCAGGCCGTCCAAATTACGTAATTCGGACTCAATTGGACGAGCGAGGAGGCGCTCCGCATCGCCAGGTGACACACCAGTTTGAGAAACCGAGACATATAGAAACGGAATGTCAATCGCGGGTTGACCCTCTTTGGGAAGCGATTGATATGCCGAGATGCCAGCCATAAGCATCACGATCATTATTGTTACGACCGTTTTGGGCCGGCGTAGTATGCCTTCTAGTGCGCCAATCATGATGATTTCTCACTTGTAGTATTTGTTGCATCAACTTTTTGCCCAGCAACAACGTATTCTTGGCCAAGCGTGATGATTTCTATTTGATCAGGTAGACCAGTGACCCAGATGCCTTCGGTAGTATCTTTGATAATCTGAACGTTGTGAAACTCAACAAGCTCATTCACCACTGCGCGAATGCCTACTGCTCCATCATTATCCAAGGTCAAAACAGACTGTGGAATAAGATGGGCGCGAACAGAACCCAATGTTGCTGTCGCTTCGGCTGTCAAACCAGCACGAATTGAAAAGTCATCGTTCGGAATTTCAACTTCGACAGGAAAAGCTCTGGTTGATGAATTTGAAGTCGGTGACACATAGCTAAGCTTGCCAACCACTTCTTTGCCTGAAATTGTGCGAACAGTCACTGGAAGGCCAGTCACGGCAAGCCCAACACGTGTTTCAGGGATATCGCCTGCAAACAAGATTGGGTTGAGTTGAACAAGAGTTACACACGCAGCGCCGGCGCTAAGCGTATCGCCAGGCTCTGCCATTGGGTCTTGAACGATGCCGGATACTTCTGAGTAAATCGCCGTGCGATCAAGTTCGGCCTTCGCTGCATCTAGAGATGCTTGTGCCGCCAAAAGTGACGCTTGGAACTGTTGCTCAGTATTAGCAGGGGATAGTCCTTTTTCACGGAGAGTTTTGTTTGAAGCGAAATCCAACTGAGCTTTGTCCAGGGACGCTTGCGCCTGAGAAAGCTGAGCATTACGCGTTCCGGTGTCTATTTCACAAAGCAAATCGCCTGCTTTAACATGGTCGCCGCGATTGACGTGACGCGTTCTCAAGATGCCAGTTGTTTCTGCGCGAATTGAGAGTGTAGCACTTGCCTTCATGTTGCCGCGAAGTGCGACGGTCATCGGAAGATTTTGTGCATCATATGTCGAAGTCCGAACAGACAGCGGAACCTCTTCCGGTTCAACAACTTCGGCTACTTCTTCAACTTGCTCTGGGTCTTCTTCAGAAATTAGACCGAACTGTTTCAGAAGAGCTGTAATTCGATTTTCTTCTGGAAGGTCTACATTGTCCAGTATCGCAGTTTCGCCGTTGCCAGCCCCTTGTCCGCCTTGCACCAACGTACCAGAAGCCATCCAAGCTCCAATACCAACGATGATCAAAAAGGCGACGCCATATGACAGTAAAAAGCGCATTTCAAATTTCCCTATTCGGCTGCTTTGGCTGCAGAATCTACTGACTGCGCCATGGCGATAATTTCGTGTTTATGTTCGTTGAGATAGTCGCGGGCATGGCGAATACATGTCGTGCCATAATCTAAAACCCAGCGGTCAGCTTTCGAGCTGACTTTTGCCCCCATCTCTTCAATCGACGTTATTTCTTCGTCGATACTTGAGATACGTTCGATTATTCGCTTTTCAACCAGCTCGCGCGGTAATTCTTCCGCAAAACGCAAAAAAAGCAGAAATTCGGAGCGAAATACATCGCTTCGAAGGTCTTCAAACAAGGAGTTGATGAAGCTTTCTTTTCCGTTTGCAGTGATCGCATAAACTCGCTTAGCGGGTTTGCCAACTTGCTGCTCAATCCGGCTCGTTACCAATTCTTCTTCTTCCAACTTAGAAAGTGCAGGGTAAATCGACCCAAAGCTTGCATCCAAGAAATAGGAAAAATCGCCCTCGGTGGAGCGCTTTCTAATGTCGTAACCGGTGGTTTCGCCTTGCGTCAGAATAGCAAGGCAAACTGTCTTGATGTTCATATCTCATGCCCATTCGATATATATCGGTTCTATATATGCCGAATTATCTTAAGAACAAGAGTCTAAGTGAAGAAATCTGCAGGCAAGGACGCACAAATGCGTGATTGAACGCTGACGGTGCCGTTTATACGAGAATATGATTAATGATCAGAGAAGTTCTGCCATCAGTTTAGTGGCCTTTAGCGCGATGTGCTGATCTGCCGCTGCGACGAAAAATGGATTGTAGAACTTCTCGCCTGTTTTGCCATAACCCAATGGTTTTCCATCAAGGGTTATGACGGAGCCACCCGCCCACATTAGTATGGCTTGGCCCGCCGCAATGTCCCATTCGCAAGTGGGCGTGAAGCGCGGATACAATAAAGCATCCCCTTTGGCGACCAAACATAGTTTGAGCGACGATCCGACACTAATATCTTCAACGATCTCAAGTTTTTCGCAAAGGGAAGCCAACGCTTTGTGACCGTGCGAACGACTGGCAACAATATGTTTTGGTCCGTCAGGATTGGTATGAATACGAATGAATTTACCAACCCTCTCGCCATCAAGGTGGGCAAAGTAGGCCCCATTTTGATCAGCCACATATGCTTCACCCAGGGCAGGTGCCGTCACGATGCCGGCAATGGGCACACCATCTTCCACAAGAGCGATGTTGACTGTGAACTCGCCATTTCGTTTGATGAATTCCTTGGTGCCGTCCAACGGATCTACAACAAAAAAGCGGTTGCCGAGTTCAGGGATATTGCCGGCTGCCACACTTTCCTCCCCAAGAACCGGTATGCCGGTGTCACTAAGCATTTCAAGGATAATGTCTTCTGCGTTTTGATCCGCGATCGTTACCGGAGAACCATCACCTTTTTCACTGATCTCAATACCAGCATTGTAGTGGCGCATGATTTCAAGGCCTGCTGCAATTGCAGCATTGAGCATTTGTTGTGTCAGTGGAGTAAACAAGAGCGTATTCCGAATTTCTAACTGTCGATCTGAATATCGAGACCAATGTCAAGCGGCATTGCTGCCATTGTGATTTTGCTGGTTGAGATAAACTCAACGCCGCTTTCTGCGATTTTGCGAACTGACTTGATGTTGACGCCACCTGAGGCTTCAAGTCGTGCAACACCCTTATTCAGTTTGACGGCTTCGCGCAGTGTTTTAGGCGCCATATTGTCAAGTAATACAGCAGTCGCACCAGCGTCGAGTGCTTCTGCGAGCTGATCCAAATTGTCCACTTCAACTTCAACTGAAGTGAGGTGGCCGGCGAACGCTTTTGCAGCATGGACAGCTGATGCAACGCTACCTGCAACGGCAATGTGATTGTCCTTAATAAGGATTGCATCATCTAAACCAAACCGATGGTTGGATCCGCCGCCACATTTTACTGCGTATTTTTCGAATGCGCGCATTCCAGGGGTCGTCTTGCGAGTGCAACAGATCTTGGCACCTGTTCCTGAGACTTCTTTGACAAATTCTTGCGTGTAACTAGATATGCCGCTCATATGGCACATGAAGTTCAGTGCAACACGTTCGCCGGACATAATATGACGTGCATTGCCTGAGATTTTGGCGATGTTTTGGCCGGGTTCAACAGTGTCGCCATCTTCAACCAATGCTTCAAACACGAGGTCGTCACCGATTTGGCGGAAAGCTTCACGAGCAAGTTGAATTCCCGAGATGACGCCGTGTTCGCGTATATTCATAACGGCAACAGCGTTTGCACTCTTTGGCAATGTCGCTTGTGTGGTGATGTCACCTGCCATGCCAAGGTCTTCTAACAGGGCTGAGCGAATTGCTTCTACTATCAGGGGCTTCGCCAATTCGGCAGGGTGTGCAGCAACGTTGATCAATGGAGTGCCCTTCATTTGTTTGAAATAGGCTTAGGTCGGTTTTTCAGATGCCGCAAGGCCCATTATGCCACATCTTGCTCATTTGCTGGGAACAAAACTGGTTCGTCTCCATCTACCCATACCGCATATTTAGTCATGATGGATTTGAAGCGCTCGGAAATCAAAAATGTATCCAACCATGTAATCGTCTTTGGAAAATCTTGTTCCCAGAACCATACTTTGTCTACATGAGCGAACTGGCGTATGAACGGCAGAATGCACAGGTCCGCCAGCGAAATGTGTTCGCCGAAAAGGAATTGCTTTTGTAGCTGGTTTTCCAAGGAATTCAAAAATGCTGTCGCGCGATCTCGGGCTGCTAATGAAACGTCTTTGTCTGAGTGGAAGTGATACTTGTACGTATCCAAATTTGGTTTGAACTGTTCGTCCTGCATGCCGATCAATTTCAACATTTCGTCCTTGTTTCCAGCAGTTGGTTCGAGCAACAACTCTGGATCAGAGTTCTCAACAGCCCAGAGAGCGATGTCTAGACTTTCATCGATGACAGTTCCGTCGGATTGAACAAGAACGGGCACCGTTCCCTTTGGCGATGCTTCAAGCATCGATGCTGGTTTGTCGCGCAAAACGATCTCGCGGAGGTGTGTTTGAACGCCTGATGATTCTACGCATAAACGCGTACGCATGGCGTATGGGCATCTTCTAAAGCTATAAAGGGTCGGAATATCGCGCATATCGAATTTTACTTACTTGGTTAACGAGGTCTCAACACGCTGATTCAACAGCATTTTCCTTGTAGGATCAATAGTTAGTGGGTAGTGCGCCTCAATTTGTGATTTGCAATCCTGAAAATCAGGTTCATACTGTTAATCATATTTTAGTATTTATTGAAGTGTCCATATGTCAAAAAACCTTGCTACTGCACACGAGAGTTCCGTCCAATCAGGCCAAGTCTACAAGCTTTTGCCTCAATCCGGACTTCCTTTACCTAAACACAAGAGCGAACGCTTCTGGCCAAACCTAAACCAGCTGGATAACGCCTACGATATTTCAAACTATACAGTTTGGTCATTTATGGATTTTGAAGGCCGCGCTTCTTATAATTTGGGTCTACTCGAGGACTTCCACAACTGGCACGACAATATCGCCAGTTTCAAACAGGACATGTCTAAACATTTTCAGTTCGTGGTGCTTGGTTCGCGCCATGACGATTTCTTTTGCCTTGGAGGAGACCTCGACCATTTTTCACGCTGTATTGTCAATAAGGACCGCAAGGCGCTTTACGATTACGGCTATTCTTGTGTCAAAATTCTGCATCGCAATTGGCGTGCAACTGAACGCGGTTTGATCACTATTGGATTGGTACAAGGCGACGCGTTAGGTGGTGGGTTTGAATCCTTATTATCGTTTGATGTCATCTGCGCTGAGAAGGGTGCCAAATTTGGGTTCCCGGAACACTTGTTTGGCCTGTTCCCAGGAATGGGAGCACTGACTTTCCTTGGTCGCAAACTTGGCTTTGCAAAAGCCGAGCAGCTCGTGAGGACCGGAAAGACAATGACTGCGGAAGAATTGTATGACCTAGGGGTAATTCATATTCTATCTGAGCCGGGCGAGGGTGCTAAGGACGTGCGCAAGTATATTTCCAGAACTTCTCCACGTCACGAAGCTGCTGTAGCGTTCCATGCTGCAATGAAACGTGCAAATCCAATCCCATTTAGTGAATTGGACGAAATTGTTCAGCTATGGGCAGAGGCGGCGATGAATATCTCGCAACGTGAACTCAAAATTATGGAGCGGTTGGTTTCTGCACAGACGAATAAGCCAGTGCAGAGTGTGAGTTAGCTCGCTTCGCTGATCTGGGCTTCTTCATCCGCTAACAATGCTTCTGCATCTGCTGCAGGCATTGGGCGTCCTGTAAGATAGCCTTGAACATGTGTGACACCAACCGTACGAAGAAGCTCAAGCTGTTCTTGGGTTTCTACGCATTCTGCCACAACCGTTACTCCCAGTGCTTTGCCGATTTCAGCAACTGCTGTTGCTACAGCAGCAGAACTTGTATTGGACTCTATGTCGCGAATGAAGCTGCCATCGATTTTGATCTTATTGAATGAAAATCGTTGCAGTTGGCTAAGTGACGAGTAGCCAGTTCCAAAATCATCTAGCGATACCTTGATGCCAAGGGCCTTGAGTTGCTCGAGTTGCTTCATGCTGTTTTCCATATCAACAATGAAAGCAGTCTCGGTGATCTCAAGTTCCAACAGTTCAGGAGGAAACTTGTAGCGTTTTAGCTGCGAGTTTAGATATTGAGAGAAACGGGAATCTTGGAACTGAACAGCGGAAAAGTTCACAGATATCATCGTGCGGTTTTTCCACTTTGAAGCAGTCTTGATTGCTTCTTTTGTGACCCACCGCCCAATTTCAATTATCTGACCAGTTTCTTCAGCTGCCGGAATAAATTTGGCAGGGGAGACAAAACCATTTGTTGGATGTGTCCAGCGAACCAGTGTTTCAAAGCTTGCAATTTGGTTGTCGCGGATATCAAAGATTGGTTGGAAAGCCAGGGTGAACTGGTTTTTTTCCAGAGCGTGCTTCATGTCTAATTCAAGCGCACGCATTTGCTGCATGCGTTGATCCATCTGAGGCTCGAAGTATGCAAATTTGTTTCTACCAGCCTTTTTGGCAGCGTAGAGGGCCATGTCAGCACGTTTAAGCAGAAGATCAGCATCTTTGCCGTCCTTCGGTGCGATAACAATCCCGGCGGATGCCCCAATCTGGATGAAGTGTGAATTCACGTTGAATGGTTGGTGAAGCGCATCAATCACTTGCTGCGCAAGATCACGCGGCGTGCGAGCACGGTGTGACAGATCTTGGATAATCAGGAATTCATCACCGGCCATGCGAGCAACATCACCTTCGTCCAAGCAGACATCGCAAATTCGGTCTGCAACCTGTTTAAGCAACATGTCCCCGATAGGGTGCCCAAGCGTGTCATTGACGCTCTTAAAGTGATCGAGGTCGATATAGTGAATTGCAAGTTCGTTTGCTTCAGCCAAGTTTTCGAGCTTGGTTTTAAACAAATCATGCAACGAAACGCGGTTCATTAGGCCAGTTAACTGGTCAGTCCAAGCTAAGTCGCGGATGCGCGCCTGTGCTTTTTCATCTTCGGTGATGTCTGCAAAAACAATGACCGTGCTGCCATTGTCCATTTTGCGGGAGGTCGCTGAAATGTAACGGCCGTCGTTCAGCTTGACCGTCTCATTCAACTGATCTTCGCTGTTATCGTCATTGATGATTGCTGAGTTTTCGTCTGCATGGAATGCAGCCATAATATCTTCAATAGACGCGCCAACCTCAAACGTCGATTGATCAAGACCAACGATGTCAGCCATTTTTTCATTCCAAACAACCAGCTTGTTTGATTGGTCGAACATGCATAGTCCGTGTGCCATATTTGTCAGCGCCGCGTCGAAGCGATCGGCTTGTTCCTTGAACGACTTAGCAAGTTCTTCATTGAGCTGCTTGTTTTCAAGTGCATCAATGATGGTTTTACGTACAGATAGAGTAATATCCGTCATGCCAACCATAAAAATTATCAGTGCTGTTCCAACAACTTGATAGAAAATTGTATCTTGTAACACGAGGCCGATGCCCATTGGGATCGTCGCAAAGTACAACTGTGTAAGAGCTAGACCGGGACGACCTGCGTTGCGCCCCGCAATGCTTGCTCCGTATGCTGCAGCTAGAGTACAAAGCATTAGGTGCAATGCAACGTTGTCGATACGCATTAGGGCGCTAAAAGTTAGAATACCCAAGCCAGCAGAAAAGGCGACGGCTCCACTAGCGTACGCCAGTTCCCACTGTCGGGAATTTTCAACTGTTACGGCTTTGCCACTGCGGAGATAGACTATGCCAATTAGAATGCGTACGACAGCTGATGCAACAACCAAATAGCCAAGATTTACAACAATTTGGTCTGTAACGGACACTGCAAGCACAGTTGCGATGAATATGCCTGCGAGCGCACCTGTGATCAGTGACGCAAATGGATGGAAAAGACCATCTACCAGATGCGCGCGAATGACAGCTGATAGCTGTTTCTCTGAACGAATAGTATCGAATAGTCTTCCGAACATAGCAATTACCTATAGTACAATAGCGCTCGCTTAAGCTGAGCTTGTATAATTCTGCAGCAGAAACGTTTAGATTCCATGACTGCTTACACTTACTGTTACCCGCAGTTTGTTGAAAAATATCAAAGAACTATCGTAAACAATTGATGTTTTTCTGGTACTTTGAGGGTGCTTCTATGCTCTGTGAAACGTTAGATTGAAGATTGCTTCAACTCTTCGTTTCAATTATCATTGATCCCAACATGTAAACAGAACCTTGATGGGCGCGCCTGCAAAATGGCCTTGCGACGTGGGGTACGGAGAAACTAGTGGTCGATGAGAATCGGCCCGCATCAGAGGCTAATTCTGTAGCCAAGGAACCTGCCGCACGGAATCCGCGTCTAAACAACGAGGGTGCCCAAGGTGGAGGTAAAGCGCAGAAAAATGCCAATGGTAAGAGGCGGGCACGACATCACAAATCCAATCAGCAGCGCGGCCATGGGTCTCGGGGCAACCGAGGCGGTGCGCTGTATGGGGCGCTTGATCTTGGCACCAACAATTGCAGACTGTTAGTTGCTCGTCCGACCTCATCTGGGTTTAAGGTTGTCGATGGATTTTCAAGAATTGTTAGGCTGGGTGAAGGACTTACCCAAACTGGTCGGTTGTCCGACGATGCGATGGACAGAACCGTCGATGCGTTGCGGGCATGTAAAAACAAAATCGACAACCAAAACATCACTCGTTTACGCTTGATTGCGACAGAGGCTTGTCGTTCTGCAGAGAATGCTGACAGCTTCTTAGAACGCATCAAGTCCGAAGTCGGTATCGAACTCGAGATTGTTGATCGTCAAACTGAGGCGCAACTAGCAGTTACAGGCTGTGCTGATTTGGTTGAGCCCGGAGTGGCTGGTGCGATTGTTTTTGATATTGGCGGTGGATCGTCTGAGTTAGCTTGGCTGGACTTTCGTGGTGGGCGTCCCAAGAGCCAAGGCAAAATGGCATCCTCAATCCGTTCGTGGCAATCGCTACCGGTTGGGGTGGTTTCCATCGCCGAGAAATTTGATGGCATCAACGTGACACCGGAAAGCTTTGAAGAGATGGTCGCTTATGTCGCTACTCATCTAAAAAAGTTCAAGGGGCGCGAGAAACTGCGCAAGACGATAGAAGAGCATCCAATGCATCTTGTTGGGACTTCAGGCACAGTTACGACGCTTGCAGGGTTGCATTTGGGTCTTGAACGATATGACCGCTCAAAGGTGGACGGTCTATGGATGCGATCTGAACAAGTTGCAGATACGATGCGTGTGCTTGTGAATATGGATTATGAAAAACGTCAGGCGAATGCCTGCATTGGCAAAGAGCGCGCAGATTTGGTACTTCCAGGGTGCGCAATTTTTGAAGCAATTCGACGTGAGTGGCCATGTGACAGGGTTCGGGTGGCCGACAGAGGATTACGAGAAGGCATTTTGATATCATTGATGTCGCAAGATCAGGTTTGGTCCCGTTCATCAAAACCATCGCGCCGCCGTCGTAAACCAGACAATAATCGCCAAAAAACAAATCAAGGGGCGAGTTCGTGAAAGAAAAAAAGAGAGTTACCGGTACCAAACGCAAAGGCACAAAAGCCGGCGGCGTAAAGAAGGCCAAGATGAACGCGCAAGCCCAAAGAATTGCGATTAAGAAAAGCAAGGAAGCCGCGATTAAAGCGGGTGAAACAACTGCGAAAGAAAAGCCTCGCCTATCACGCAACATGGCAACCCGTGTTAAAACTGCGAAGGGTCGGACGACGTCATCGACCAATTGGCTTAAACGGCAACTGAATGATCCTTATGTGCAAAAAGCAAGGATTGAAGGCCGCCGTTCACGGGCAGCTTTTAAACTGATTGAATTGAACCAGAAACACGATCTAGTACGACCGGGTATGCGGATCGTGGACTTGGGTTGCGCCCCAGGGGGTTGGTGCGAAGTTTGTACGGAAGTCATGGGCATTGACCCTGATGACCCAAAGGTTGTTGGTATTGATTACCTCAATATGCCTGAATTGCCTGGTGTGATTTTTCTGGAAAAAGACTTCAACGACGACGACGCACCAGATGCTTTGATTGAAGCGTTGGGTGGTCGAAAAGTTGACTTGGTTCTTTCAGATATGGCTGCGCCAACTACAGGGCATCGACCAACTGACCATATCCGCATCATAGCGCTGGTCGAGCTTGCAGCCAGTTTTGCAGCTCAGATTCTAAACCCTGGTGGAACATTCGTAGCAAAAGTTTTCCAAGGCGGCACCGAACATCAATTGCTTGGTGAGTTGAAAAAGAACTTTGAATCAACTTTCCACGCGAAGCCGCCCGCTTCACGTCAAGACTCGGCAGAGACTTACCTGATCGCGAAAGGCTTTAAAGGCTAAAGTTACTTCGCAACGGTGTGGTGACCTGAAACGTCATCACCAACATTTCTGTTATATTTCAGTAGCGGGCCGATTGCGAAGAACGAAATTGATGCCATTACGAAGAACGCAATCTGCATTTCTCGTACGCCGACTTCGCCGGTGCCAAAGTGGGCCATCAATTCGAGTATAATGGCTGCAAAAGCAACGCCTAAAGCAAATGCCAGCTGAATTGTCACCGAGCTAATCACAGTTGCGCTGGATGTTTGTTCGCTTGGCGTTTCAGTGAAGCTAAGTGTGTTCAGTGATGTAAAATACATTGAACGGAAAAAGCCACCAACGAATAGTATGGTCATCATGATCCATATCGGCGTGTCAGCGGTGAAGAAACCATGCATAACCGCGATAACCGATGGCACGAAGGCGCCGACAAGCAGCAGATTTCTGAAACCAAATGCTTTGAGCGATGGTTTAAGAACAAACTTCATCATGATGGCGCCACCGGCTGCGATGAATGCAATCATCCCAGATTCAAACGGGGTATATCCGAAGCCTATTTGAAGCATGAGCGGCAATAGGAATGGTATGGCACCGGAGGCAACCCTGAATATTGCACCAGAAACCATGGCTGTCTTAAACACGTGCTCATCAAATACAGTCAGATCGAGTAATGGATCTGGTACACGTCTGGCGTGCGCCAAATAGCCATACCAAGCTGCGATGCCGACCAACGTTGTAACAATGCCCACGACAGGCGGAAGTGCTGGCAAGCTGACAACTGACAGCCCGAATATGGTGCCAGCGAATGCGGTGCCACATAAGAGGAAGCCAACCCAATCCAGTTTGCGTTTTTCGCGAAAGCCCGTACCGCCCAAGTATTTGCTGGCGAGAATAATGCCAATAATGCCGATCGGGATGTTGATGTAGAAAATCCATTGCCAGCTAAAGTAGGTGGTCAGAAAGCCACCAAGTGGTGGACCCGCCAGGGGGCCGAATAATGCAGGCAGCGTTAGCCAAGCCCAAGCATTGATCAGGTCTTTCTTCGGCGTATTGCGAATGAGAATAAGCCGCGAAATTGGGGTCATCATCGAGCCGCCCATTCCTTGCAAGAAACGCGAGAGCACGAAAGTGAACAGCGAGTCAGAAAATGCACATGCAATTGAGCCGACCATGAACACAAAGATAGCAATGCGGAAAACATTGCGGGCGCCAAAACGGTCAGCTGCCCAGCCGCTTAAGGGAATAAAAATTGCCAGAGCCACTAGATAAGACGCAAGGGCCAGTTTAAGCGCAATCGGCTCTGTGCCTATATCGGCTGCAATTGCGGGCAGGGCAGTAGAAATGATGGTAACGTCCATCAATTCCATAAACAAAGCGACCGCCAATATAAGCGGTGTTATTCGGTTTTTCATACGACCTAAAAGACTCAGTGGTTAGACCAATAGAGTGTCATGTACTGCAGCGTTAAGCAAATGAGTGGAATTAAACCAGTTGCCCACTATGCAAACGGCAAAGGTCATGGTAATCACCCTCGCCAACCAGAGGAATGGTGGCGCAGCTCCCCACCACACTCGATGTACCCCAATTTCGTATCCAGACGGAGGGTCACGCCCGTGGCAAAAATCATATCTACAGCAACCGGTGATACCGCACTTACGTTCGACGACGTATTGCTGCAACCAGCTGAATCTAGCGTAATGCCAGCAGATGTTGATCTGCGTACCCGGGTGACAAAAGACATTGAATTGAACTTGCCAATTCTCTCGTCAGCCATGGATACAGTAACCGAAGCCAAAATGGCGATTGCCTTGGCGCAAGCCGGCGGCATGGGAGTAATTCATCGTAACTTGACGCAAGAGCAGCAGGCAGAACAAGTCAAGCAAGTGAAGCATTTTGAAAGCGGCATGGTGGTCAATCCGATAACGATTGGTCCAGATGCAAAACTTTCAGATGCGTTTGCACTTATGGAAAGCAAAAGCATTTCAGGTATTCCTGTTGTTGAGGGTGGAAGCACTGGCGGTCGCAACACCGGCAAGCTTGTTGGCATTCTGACCAACCGAGATGTTCGCTTTGCGCAAAATCTGGATCAACCTGTTTCTGAATTGATGACCAAAGATAACCTGGTCACCGTTCGCGACGGCGCAACACAAGACGAAGCCAAACATCTTTTACACGCCAATCGCATTGAGAAACTTCTGGTTGTTGATGAAGACTACAATTGTGTTGGCTTGATCACTGTTAAAGACATTGAAAAGGCGCAGCTTCACCCAGACGCTATCAAAGACAGCAAAGGTCGTCTTCGTTGTGCCGCTGCATCGACAGTAGGTGACAAGGGCTATGATCGTTGCTTGCAGTTGATCGACGCCGAGGTCGACCTATTGGTGATCGATACGGCTCACGGGCACAATGTTGAAGTTGCCAAAATCGTAACGCGGCTTAAAAAAGAGAATTCAAAAGTGCGCATCGTTGCTGGTAATGTTGCCACTGCGGCGGCAACACGCGCTTTGATTGATGCAGGTGCAGATGCCGTGAAAGTTGGTATCGGCCCGGGTTCTATTTGTACAACACGAATTATTGCTGGGGTAGGGGTTCCTCAACTCGCAGCCGTAATGGGTTGCGCAGAGGAAGCTGCCAAAGACGGCATTCCGATTATTGCTGATGGCGGAATCAAATTCTCAGGCGATCTAGCTAAAGCATTAGCCGGTGGTGCTAATTGCGCCATGGTCGGTTCTTTGCTTGCTGGTACTGATGAAAGCCCCGGTGAGGTTTATCTCTACCAAGGACGTTCATATAAGTCCTATCGTGGTATGGGTTCTGTTGGCGCAATGGCTCGTGGATCAGCGGATCGCTATTTTCAACAAGACGTTAGCGACTCCATGAAATTGGTTCCTGAAGGAATTGAAGGCCAAGTGCCATACAAAGGTCCAGCAGGTGCAGTTCTGCATCAACTGGCTGGTGGTTTGAAAGCATCAATGGGGTACACTGGCGCAGCAACATTGCCGGACTTTTCCAGCAATGCAGAATTTGTTAAAATCTCTGGGGCGGCGTTGAGCGAAAGCCACGTTCATGACGTGTCGATCACTCGTGAGAGCCCTAACTATCGTGGCGGCCGCTAGTCGCTGATGCTCGGGTTTGAGAAACTGCTATTGGCAGCTGTTTTTGGACAAGTACTTCTCACATTCATTGTGCTGATTGTACTTGGACATCGCAGACTGCCATTAGTGTTTGCTGACAAAATCAAAATTGCTGACATCGCTGTAAGCGGAGATGCTTGGCCTGAGGGTGCTCAATTGGCGAGCAATAACCTTGCTAACCAGTTTCAATTGCCCGTTCTTTTCTATGCGCTATCAGGTTTGGCGTTAGCCATAGATCATGTAAGTGTTTGGCTTGTCATTCTTGCCGTGCTTTTTGTGATCTCTCGCTATATACATGCCTTTGTTCACATGACATCTAACCGCGTTTATCGCAGATTTGTTGTCTATTTGAGCGGAATGGTGATCCTTGGCCTTATGTGGCTAGGCTTCGCTTTAGAAACCCTATTTTTGTGAGGCGCAAATGCGTTTACCTGGTCGACTTAATGCTGCAATTGAAGTTCTTGCGGACATCGAAAAACGAAAACGCCCTGTTGCTGACGCCCTAAAAGACTGGGGCCTGTCGCACCGTTTCGCTGGATCTGGTGATCGCGCAGCCATCGGTAATATTGTCTATGATTCATTGCGTAAAAAACTATCCAATTCGCATATCGGTGGTGCGGACACGGCGCGTGGTTTGGCTTTTGCTACCCTCGTTAATGATTGGGGTGAATCAACAGAAGCTTTGAACACCAGTTTTGTTGAAGACAAGTTCGCTCCGGAGCAACTATCCGAAAAAGAGATCAAGTCGCTTAATCGTGAGAATCCACTTGAGAACGCTCCTGAGCACGTTCAAGCTGATATTCCCGAATGGTGCCAACCTTCGTTTGAAAGCAACTTTGCTGAAGAGTGGGTAGCAGAAGGCAAGGCGCTGGCTAATCGACCGCCACTTGATATCCGCGTAAACAGCATTAAATCCACACAAGACAAAGTCCTCAAAGCGTTGGGCAAACCGAATGCTGAGAAGACAAATATTGCGACGCAAGGCATTCGCATTGCCGCAGGTACGCGCGAAGCGCGAACACCAAATGTTCAAGCCGAAGAAGCGTTTCAAAAAGGCCGTTTTGAGATTCAGGACGAAGGCAGTCAGATTGTTTCTGAATTGATCTATGCGCGTCCAGGTGAAAAAGTGCTCGATCTGTGCGCTGGTGCTGGCGGCAAGTCCCTCGCAATGGGCGCTATGATGGAAAACAAGGGCCAGTTGTTTGCCTACGACAGCGATAAGTCGCGCCAGACCCCAATCTGGGACCGTATCAAACGTTCTGGTTTGCACAACATCCAAGTGCGTCAACCTCATCACAAAGACCCACTGACTGATTTGATCGGCAATATGGATCGCGTAGTTCTTGATGCGCCATGTACTGGTTCGGGCACTTGGCGACGACGTCCAGATGCAAAGTGGCGTTTGACGAAGGCGTTGATGGACCAACGTTTGCAGGAGCAGGAAGAAGTGCTTTCTCAAGCAGTTCCATTCGTCAAAGTTGGTGGTTTCCTTGTGTATATTACTTGTTCGATCTTCCCTGAGGAAAACGAAGGCCAAATCTACGCGTTTATGGATGAGAACCCGAATTTCGAACTCTTGTCCGCAGGTGAAGTCTGGCAAGACCTTTACGGTTTCGATAAGCCGATGCCTTGGTCCAGTGATTTGAAGTCTGTGACATTGACACCTGCTTCTACCAATACCGATGGTTTCTTCTTTTCGGTTTTGCAAAGAGCTAATTAATTTTTCAGTAAAATTTAAACAATGGAATATAAAACACCAAAACGTTTTTAGTATTGGTGTTTTATGTCTCTTTCCAATTCAAACCCTTCTCAGGGCGAATTCCGTCTAGCAGAGTTATTGGCAACGCTTAGCCAAGCACTGGACATGACGGAAGGTCAACCAAGAGGGCATTCCGTGCGTTCTTGCTGGATTGGTACTCGCGTTGGCGAAGCTTTGAAGCTCGAAACAGAAGAAGCATTTGATCTGTATTATGCGATCCTACTCAAGGATTTAGGTTGCTCAACGAGTGCTGCTAGGATTTGCGCGCACTATGTGACAGACGACCTCACGTTCAAACGCAACCTGAGTAAGTTGGACGGAAGTTTGACGCAGGTGCTCAGGTTTATCATTTCGCATGCAGGAATGAATGCGGGGATGACGACAAAATTCAGAACAATCATGAAGGCTTTGCGCAAAGGCGATAACTCATCCATAGAAATGGTGGAGACACGATGTCAGCGCGGGGCAGAAATTGCCCGCCAGATGCGCTTTAGTGAGCGCGTAGCACAAACCATCATTGGGTTAGACGAACACTGGGATGGTACGGGTTATCCTTCAAGGCTCAGCGGAGACCAAATACCGCGCCTCTCCCAAATTGCACTACTTTCTCAGCTTGTTGATGTGTTTTACACTGGCGGAACCAAGGTTGAGGCTTTGAATGCCGTGGTCTCTCGCCGAGGGTCGTGGTTGAGCGAAGAGGTGGTTGATGCTTTCCTACTTGCAGCAGAAGACCCTGAATTTTGGGCCAAGTTGGACAATTCCGATCTCATTGAGGAGATTTACAAGTTTGAACCCGGCCAAGTGCAAAAGAACGTAGACGATGAATATCTAGACGATATTGCCGGGGCGTTTGCACAAGTGGTGGATTCCAAAAGCCCATTTACAGCAGGTCACTCCGAGCGGGTGATGATGTACACCGACCTCATTGCAGAAAAACTGGACGTTGACGAAACGCATAGGCGAGTATTGAGACGTGGAGCTTTGTTACACGATATTGGAAAACTTGGCGTTAGTAACATTATCCTTGATAAACCAGGCAAGCTGACCGACGAAGAGTTCGAAGCTATCAAGCTACATCCGGTTCATTCGGAAAAGATCCTGTCGCAGACTTCGATCTTTAGCAACATTATCAACGTTGCCGTTGGACATCATGAACGGCTGGATGGCTCGGGCTACCCGAATGGTTTGAAAGGGGAAGAGATTGATCTTGATACCCGTATCGTGGCTGTAGCAGATATTTTCGATGCATTGACAGCTGACCGACCTTATCGCGGTGCTATGACGACAGACAAAGCAATGGGTATTCTCAAGGGAATGGTGCCCAACCAAATCGATGCGAGTTGTTTGGCTGCTTTAGAAGAAGTGATTGCTGAGTTTGAAGACTTGCCCCACTTAACAAGCGACCAGGTCGCCTAACTCTTTCAGATTATAGATGCAAAAAAGGCCGGTGAAAACTCACCGGCCTTTTTGATTTGTATTTCGCTTAGCTTAGCTAGCTGCTGCACGTGGTCCGCGAGAGCGTGGTGCGCCACCTGAATTGGTGCCGCCACCGCCGCCAGAACGACGTTTGCCGTTTGGAGGGCCGTTACGCTTCTGGCCACCGCGATTGTCACCTTTAGGTCCGCGAGAGAATTTGTTCTCGCCGCCTGAACGTTCGCTGCGCCCGCCTTCAGAACGACCGCCGCCTGCTGCGCGGTTACTTTCGGATCGAGCGCCGCCTGAACGATTGCCTTCAGAACGGCCGCCGCCAGCGCGTTCGCCGCGTGGGCCATTCGCACGTTCGCCGCGTGGACCGCCTGAGCGCTCACCACGAGGTCCGCCAGAACGAGCGCCGCCACCTTTGCGATGATTGCCTTCGCCGCCACGTGGACGACGTTGACCGCCACCACCGCCGCCGCCTGAACGACGTTTGAATGAACGTTTGCCGCCAGATGATGTTGGGATTTTTAGCTCAACAGGTTCGCCGTCAACATCAGTTACAGGAATAGTAACGCTCAACAAGCGTTGCACATCACCAAGAAGACCAGCTTCTTCAGTAGAAACCAATGAAATGGCGATACCAGAAGCACCAGCACGAGCAGTACGGCCAATACGGTGTACATATGCTTCAGCAACTTCAGGCATGTCGTAATTGACGACCAAGCCAACGCCTGGAACGTCAATGCCGCGGGCAGCAATATCAGTAGCTACAAGTACACGTGTGTTGCCACGACGGAACGAGTTCAATGCTCGTTCACGTTGGTTGTGCGATTTGTTGCCGTGAATGGCAGCAGCGCGAATGTCAGAAACTGACAAACGTTTTTGAACTTTGTCAGCGCCATGCTTAGTCCGTGTGAAGACGATGATTTGTTCACCTTCATACTCAAGCAATAGGTCGCTAATTGCTTCCATCTTATTTTTCTGGCTGATCGAAATCACTTTTTGTTCGATGCGATCCGCAGTCTTGGTTTCAGGAATTACTGAAATCTCAAGTGGGTTCTTCAAGTGAGAATTCGTTAGCTTACGAATTTCCTTCGGCATTGTTGCAGAAAAGAGCATTGTTTGACGCTCTTCAGGCAACAATTCAAGAATCTGTTTGATCGCTGGCAAGAAGCCAATGTCGAGCATTTGGTCGGCTTCATCAAGAATGATGGTTTCAACTGTGCTCAAGTCGATTGCTTTTTGCTGGATCATGTCGATCAGACGGCCAGGTGTCGCAACAAGAATGTCTACACCGTGCTGCAAAGCATGACGTTGTTTGTGATAAGAAACACCACCAACGACGATTGCTGAACGCAATGGAACTTTAGGTGTGAAACGTTTCACAGTGTCGTGAATTTGCGCTGCAAGTTCACGAGTAGGGGAAACGATCAACGCACGAATTTTACGTTTCTTCGTTGCAGGAATGTCCTCAGCCAAACGAGCGATCGTTGGCAAAGTGAAGGCAGCAGTTTTACCTGTACCAGTTTGCGCAAGACCAACAATGTCACGGCCTTCAAGCGCCGCAGGGATCGCTTTGGACTGGATTGGAGTTGGTTCTGAATAATTTAGAGAAGCCAAGCAGTTTAGGATCGGCTGGCTAAAACCGAACATATCAAATGTCAAAGGAGGCATCTTTCCAATTTTTGACGCCTACTACATTGCATTTGATCTTCATTGATCAGCTGTGCAAACGGCTTGTGCCGCTAGTCGACGCTACGGTCACGCGAATGACCGATTAAGGTGGCGCTTTATTGTCCAAAGTGATTCACGAAGTCAAGCCATAAAAATAACGTGCTTAATATTCCTGTCGCAATTGACTCTCGAGGTTGGTTTGTGTTCCTAATGTGGGAAATTATTTCATATGTGGGAATTATGGACCAGTTTGCCCAAAACCTATCAATGCGCGTTAAGGCTCTTCGATCTGAGCACTCTTACTCGCTGGCTGATCTTTCCGAGCTCAGTGGTGTAAGTCGCGCCACGCTCTCTCGACTGGAGAATGGCGAGGTTAGCCCAACAACGGAAGTGTTGAGCAAACTTTGCAGTGTCTATCGACTTTCCATGTCTCAGCTCATGTCGTTGGTAGAAGAGGGGTTCCAGCCCTTAGTCACTGCGAATGACCAAGAGCTTTGGCGAGACGAAATTGCCGGGCTTTCTCGTCGTATAGTTTCACCGCCGGCTACAGCGTTGAAAGGCGAAGTTGTACGCTGCGTGTTAGAAGCAGGTCGAAAAATCTCATATGACAAGCCAAGCGTGGTTGGTCTTGAACATCACCTCGTGATGCTAAGCGGACAACTGCTACTCACGGTAGAAGGTGAGCAACACAGGTTATTTGCAGGAGATTGTCTGCGTTACCGGTTGAACGGCTCGACGCATTTTGACGCGAATGGCGCTGAAGCTGCCATTTACCTTTTGTTTCTTGTGTAGGAAGACCCATGAAAATCCAAAGACTAAGCGCCGAACGAATTGAACCCTTTGTTCCTGACTTGGCTGAAATCCTAACAAAAACTGTTGAAGCCGACGGTGCTGTTGGTTTTGTGTTGCCACACACTGACGCGGAAAGCGCACAATTTTGGCGCAACTCAATTACACCGGCGGTACAAAATGGTGAACGGTTGTTTGTGGTTGCCATTGAAGATGGACGCGCAGTGGGAACAGGGCAATTGATTATTGGGATGCCAAACAATCAGCCTCATAGAGCTGAAATTTCTAAGCTCATGGTTCACCCCGATTTTCGCAAAAAAGGCATTGCCCGGAAGATCATGCATGAATTACATAATCTGGCGGCGGCGTTTGAACGCACTCTCATAACACTTGATACGCGAACTGGTGAGGCGGCGGAGCCATTTTATGCGTCGCTGGGTTATGAGACAGCAGGTGTTATCCCTCATTTTGCAAAGAACGCAGTGGGAGACGAATTTCACGCCACAACCTATATGTACAAGCATCTTACATGAGTGGCTCAAGCACTTGGTTGATTATTGCATCTTTGCTCGGTGGCGGCCTTATCGCGGCTCAAGGTCCTATTTATGCGCGAATGTCATCGCATCTTGGAAGTTCGGTAAATGCAGCCATGTTGGCCTTTGTGGTTGCGACGCTAGCCATTGTGCTTGTTGCTATATTGATGAAAACACAATTGCCTACATTTGAGCAATTGGGTGCCATGCCCAAATGGGTTTGGCTCGGTGCACTTGTTGGTGTTTATCAAGTGCTGGTTTCCATCGCGGCAGTGCCAGCACTTGGTGTCGGCAGCTTTGTTCTCATTGTGGTTTTTGGCCAGATTTTCGCCAGTCAAATTTATGATCAATTCGGCTGGTTTGGCATGGAACAACGTTCAATCGACCTTAAGTCTGCAATTGGCATGATTGTGATGGGGGGTGGATTATTGCTCGTGACGTGGCGCTAGTCCAAAAAATCCCACGAACCAGCAGGATTTGGCACTTTTCGACTATTTGTTGGTTGCGGAATCTACCAATTGGCGCTAAAGCCTCGCCATGACAGCAAAAGCACACCAATCCATCCTCATCGTCGACTATGGTTCCCAAGTTACGCAGCTTATTGCGAGACGCTTGCGCGAGCTTGGAGTCTACTGCGAAATCCATCCATTTTCGAGCGCGGCAGCTGCGCTTGATCACCTTGATCCGCGTGGCATTATCCTGTCTGGCGGGCCAGCCAGCGTTCTTGATGAAAATGCCCCGCATATCGATCAAGCCCTGTTTGACCTCGACGTGCCTATTCTAGGCATTTGCTACGGCCAGCAAGCGCTTTGCATGGCGCTGGGCGGCAATGTTGAAGCTGGTCACGACGCCGAATATGGCCGTGCTGAAATCACAATCGAAAAAGCATGTTCTTTGTTCGGTGAAGATTGGGACATTGGCAGCGAGCAAACGGTTTGGATGAGCCACGGTGACCGGGTTACCAAAATTCCTGATGGGTTTGACATTGTTGCTACATCTGCAGGCGCACCTTTGGCAGTGATTGCTAATGAAGAGCGCCGCATGTGGGCTGTGCAGTTCCACCCTGAAGTACATCACACGCCACGTGGCGCTGAGTTGTACCGCAACTTTGTCATAAATATTTGCGGTTGCACCGGCGATTGGACAATGGGCGCATACCGCGAGCAAGCAATTGCTCAGATCCGCGAACAAGTAGGCGACGAGAAAGTAATCTGCGGGCTGTCAGGTGGCGTAGATTCTTCAGTGGCCGCTGTGCTTATTCACGAAGCAATCGGCGAACAGCTGACCTGTATTTTTGTTGATCATGGTTTGTTGCGCTTGAACGAAGCCGAAGAAGTGGTGGATCTATTCCGTGATCACTACAATATTCCATTGGTACACGTTGACGCCGCTGATGAATTCCTTGGCGAACTAGACGGCAAATCTGATCCTGAAGAAAAGCGCAAAATCATAGGTCGTTTGTTTATTGAAACATTCGACAAAGAAGCCAAAAAAGTTGGCGGCGCGAAGTTCTTGGCTCAAGGTACATTGTACCCTGACGTGATTGAAAGTGTGTCATTCACTGGCGGCCCAAGCGTGACGATTAAATCTCACCACAATGTTGGCGGTTTACCTGAAAAGATGGACCTTAAGTTGGTCGAGCCATTGCGCGAACTCTTCAAAGATGAAGTGCGCGCACTTGGCCGTGAATTGGGTTTGCCGGACAGCTTCGTTGGACGGCACCCGTTCCCAGGACCTGGTTTGGCCATTCGTTGCCCCGGTGGGATCAACAAAGAAAAAGCCGATATTCTGCGTAAAGCCGATGCAATCTACTTGGACGAAATCCGCAAGTCGGGCCAATACGACAAGATCTGGCAAGCATTCGCTGTACTCCTTCCTGTGCAAACAGTTGGCGTGATGGGTGATGGCCGAACATATGAAAATGTGTGTGCGCTGCGTGCCGTTACTTCTGTTGATGGCATGACTGCAGATTTCTATCACTACGATATGGAATTCCTTGGCCGTACAGCCACACGGATAATCAATGAAGTTAAGGGCATTAACCGAGTGGTTTATGACGTGACGTCAAAACCCCCGGGCACTATTGAGTGGGAGTAATCCCCCAGCTTCATTTTTAACGAATTTGATGGCGTTGAGTTTACTCGGCGCCATTTTTCTTTCCGCGTTGGAGTTGGTCTATCCTTTAAAACTGCATTGAAATCGATTACATGTGTTGCAATCGATGATGAAGGAGAAGACGATGGCTGATGTTAAACTTATTGGTCCTGTGCCGCAGATTGGCTACGGAACGTGGAACCGTGACGGACAGGTGGCCTATGATTGTGTGCGAAACGCGCTGGACATTGGCTATCGCTACATCGACACAGCCGAGGGCTACAACAATGAAGAGTTTGTTGGTCAAGCCATTGTAGATTCACCGGTTGATCGGAAAGACATTTTCCTTACGACCAAAGTTGCTCCCGAAAGTTTTGCGCCCGGTCAGATTATGGGCCATGTAAAAACGTCCTTGCAGAAACTGCAAACGCCCCAAGTGGACCTACTTTTGCTCCACTATCCGGCAATCAACGATGAATATGACATGGAAGACTATATGGCTCAACTTGCTGAGGTCTATGACATGGGGCTGGCGCGGCACATTGGCGTTTCCAACTTTACAATTAGGCATTTAAACAAAGCTGTTGAACTGTTGGGCGAGCGCAAGCTTACGACTAACCAATGTGAGATCCATCCGTTTATGCAAAACCGGCCGATAGTTGAACATACGCTATCAAAGGGTATTTCTATGACCGCTTACTCGCCGTTGGCACGTGGCGATGTTTTGACAAGCGATTTGCTAATCAAGATAGGTGAAACCCACGGTGCGACACCGGGTCAAGTCGCTTTGGCTTTTCTAATGGCCGAAGGGTTTATCGTAATACCGTCCGCCGGATCACCTGAACGGATTGCGGAAAACTTTGCGGCAAAAGATGTTGTGCTTTCAAAAGACGAAATAGCTCAAATCCGCGAAATGGATGAGGGGCGCCGTCTTGTGAATGGACCTTGGTGCCCGACTTGGGACGAATAGCAGCAGCTGCGGTTTGATTATCCACTTGTTGGGCGGCAAATGCCCAATTATGTTGGTGTAAATCAAGTTGATCAAAAGCAAAGTGATGCGATGTCCCAAATTTTCTCAGTAACCGAGCATATTGATGCACAGCTTCCTTCTGTCTGGGCTCATCTAACAGAGCCTGAAAAACTTGGTCAATGGATGCCTTCGATTGACCACGTACACACCGCAAATGGTGAGCCGACTGCGCCGGACAATCCACTTTGTTACAAGTCTGGCGGGAAACCACTGTTTTCGCCAGTTGTGGACTATGCGCCGCTGATGTCGATCGCTTATCGGTCCACACGCGGCAATTTTAGCGCTACATACGTCTATTCAATTGAGGCGACCGAAGCGGGCACCAACATCAGCCTTGATGCAAGCTGTGAAGCTAAAGGTCTGATGGTTTTATTGCAGCCGCTCCTTAAGTTGGTGATCAAAAAAGCCGATAGCGTTCAACTTAAAATGCTCAAGGCGGTTGTAGAGCGCGCGTAAGCGCCTTAACTAAAGTCAAACACGTTTTTAGGGGGAACTTATGATCTGGCTCATTCTTGGGATTGTTGTATTCTTGGGCATCCATTCTGTTCGAATGGTGGCGCCTGAATTTCGACAATCAATGATCGAAAAACTAAGCCTTGGCGGCTGGAAGGGCATTTATACGCTCATCACGTTTTCAGGTCTAATTCTCATGGTCTGGGGTTTTTCTCAAGCGCGTTTAGACCCGATCTATGTTTATGAACCACCAAGCTTTTTACGACACTTGGCACATGGTCTGATTTGGGTAGCATTTGTTTCTCTCGCTGCCGCTGAATTGCCTGTGGGGCGCATTAAAGCGACACTGAAACACCCAATGATAACCGGCATCAAAATCTGGGCTTTCTCACATCTGCTGGTGAACGGAGATTTGGCTTCAGTTTTGTTGTTTGGTTCATTGCTCGCATGGAGCATTTGGAATCGCATCGCTGTTAAGCGTCGCGGTGGTGAAGTTTTGGTAGCCGGGCCAATTGGCAATGACATTATTGCGGTTGCAGCGGGCACCGCTATCTATGCGGTTATTGCCTTCTGGGCACATGGTTGGCTGATCGGCGTACCGCTTTTCTAGTTTGAACTAGCCTTCGTTGGCATTCGCACATTTAAGACAAAACAGAACGGCTGGGTCTACGCTCAGCCGTTTTTCTGATATTTCCTCTCCACATTCTTCGCAATATCCAAAGTCGTCATTTGACATGCGCGTTAGTGCTTGTTCGATCCGCATAAGCTCTGCTGAGCGTTGGCGATCCTGCGCTTGCGCCATTGCTTGGGCTTGCATAGCGTCCATACGTGAAAGGCGACCGACCGATTGTTGGTCCAAAGAGACGGTGTTCCGCGCCTCAGCGCTCATTTCCGCCAGTTCATTGAGCTCAGTTTGACGCGCGATTATCTGTTGTTTCAGCCTTCTAATAACTGTTTTGTCCATCACCGGATCATGTCCTGCATTTACCCTGTTGGCAAATGTACAAAATAGGCTTCTGAAATTGTGAGATTCCGACCAATCACAAATTGCTTTTTCTCAGTAGGCGCACTATGGTGCACGACCTGAATTAGCCTAATTAAGAGCGATATAGATGTCTGATAGTGTTTTCCGCGAAGTAGATGAAGAACTCCGTAATGAGCGTATGCAACGCCTTTGGCGCCGGTTTGGCCCATATGTAATTGGTGTTGCAGTTGTAATCATCTTGGCGGTCGCTGGTAATGAGGCTTGGAAATACTACCAAAAATCAAGCGCTGCACGTGGCGCAGACCAATTTGTTGCGGCTCTAGATACGATCGCTGCAGGCGACATTGCCGGTGGTCAAACTCAGCTTGACGCGATTGCTGCATCTGGTCCTGGACAATATCCAGTTCTTGCACAATTTCGTTCGGCGGCTCTTTTGGCATCTGAAGGCAAATCAGCAGAAGCAGTTGCTGCATATGATGCATTGATGACAAGCCAAAAAGACCAATCCTTACGGGAACTCGCTGCAGTGTTTGCCGCTTATCAGCTTGTTGATGCTGGCGATCCTTTGGCTGTTACGCAGCGTGTTGGCGATTTGCAAGTTGAGGGACACCCTCTACGCAATGCTGCACGCGAAGCTATCGGTCTTACACATTACAAAGCAGGCAACTATGTCGATGCGCGCGTGTTGTTCGACGCCATCGCTGCTGATCCTTTGACATCACGTGATCTTGGATCGCGCGTTTCCCTTTACCTGAGCCAATTGACCGCACAAGGCGTTGGTTCTATCGCAGAGCCTGCGTCAGAATAACCTGACGCGGGGCTTATGGAGCCCAAAAAATGTCTGTAACTGTTGCGATTGTTGGGCGTCCCAATGTCGGCAAATCCACTATGTTTAATCGCCTAGTGGGTAAAAAACTTGCTTTGGTTGATGATACACCTGGCGTTACCCGCGATCGACGAGAAGGTGAGGGCCGCATTGGCGACCTTACGTTTACGCTGATCGATACTGCTGGTTATGAAGATGTCTCTGACGGCTCACTTGAAAGCCGCATGCGCGAGCAAACGGAAGCTGCCATCCAAGAAGCTGACGTCATTCTGTTTATGATTGATGCTCGTTCTGGCGTTGTGCCAATGGACGAACACTTCGCCAAACTACTGCGCAAAGCAAATAAAAAAGTCACATTGCTGGCGAACAAAGTTGAAGGCCGAGCAGCGGATGCTGGCCTTTACGAGTCGTTCAAACTAGGCTTCGGCGAACCAGTAGCGGTGTCGGCGGAACACGGTGGTGGTCTAGCAGATCTCTACAACATCGTTGCCACAGCAATTGAAAAGTTCGCAGAGACCATCAAAGAGGGTGAAGACGAATTTGCTCGCGCAGTCGCTCAGCTTGATGAGTCAATGATTCCAGAAGTGAACGTTGAGCTCGATGAAGACGGTAAAGGCGTTGAAGATGGCAAGGGTACATACGATCCAACCCGTTTCCTAAACGTTGCGATTGTCGGCCGCCCAAACGCTGGAAAATCAACGCTGATCAACAAAATGGTTGGTGAAGAGCGTGTGTTGACTGGCCCTGAGGCTGGCATAACGCGTGATGCGATTATGGTGCCATGGGAATGGCAAGGCCGTACAATCAACTTGGTTGATACAGCAGGTATTCGTAAGCGCGCTAAAGTGCAAGAAAAGCTGGAGAAGCTTTCGGTTGCTGACGCACTTCGCTCAATCCAGTACGCCGAAGTTGTCGTGCTGATGCTTGATGCGACGATCCCGTTCGAGAAACAAGATTTGCAACTTGCTGACCTTGTTGAGCGCGAAGGCCGTGCATTGGTTATCGCGCTTAACAAATGGGACTTGGTTAAAGACAAACAAGAGCACCTAAACTTGATGCGTGAGGAGTGCGCTCGTTTGCTTCCTCAGCTTCGCGGTGTCCCTCTAGTGACCCTTTCAGGTCTTCGCGGCAAGAACATCGACCGTCTAATGGAAGCTGTCCTCAAGGTTGAAAAGACTTGGAATTCAAGGATTTCTACTGCGCGCTTGAATCGTTGGTTGACCGAGAAAACGGAAAGCCATCCGCCTCCAGCTGTGTCTGGCCGTCGTTTGCGCTTCCGTTACATGACACAAGCCAAAACCCGTCCGCCTAGTTTCATTATCTTTAGCTCGCGCCCAGATGCGGTGCCAAAATCCTATGAGCGCTATTTGGTCAATGGTCTGCGTGAAGAGTTTAATCTTGATGGCGTGGCAATCCGTATGTGGTTGCGTGGTGGGGACAATCCATATCACGACAAAGAAAAAGCAAAGCGTCACTAAGCCCTTTGCGCAAAGGCAGCGGCGACGCCGCTGCCGATGAGGCCAAAGGCCGATCCAAACTTCAACCCCTGCTGACCTTTTGCACTCTCGAATAGAGCCTTTGCTCGAGATGCCAATAGTGCGACCACTGTGAACATCAAGAATACCATGGTGAGGAAGAGCGGCCCCAAAAATGCCAACTGAGGCCAAAAGGCTTGAGCGGGATCAATGAATTGGGGAAAGAATGCCACGAAAAATCCAATAGCCTTCGGGTTCAACAGGGTTGTTGTTAGGCCTTGAGTAAACGGCGCGCCAGACTCGTTGGCGTGTGACATGTTGATACGTGTATCTGAGCGTAACTGCTTGATTCCCAGATAAATCAGATAGGCAATCCCCGCCCATTTGACGAGATTAAACAGAAGCACGGAGCTTTGCATTAAGGCGCCAAGGCCCAAAAGACTTAGTGAAATCAAAATGCTGTCGGCGGCAATTACGCCTGCGCTGTATTTAATGCCCGCAAGCGCGCCTTGCCTCAAGCTAACGACCAACAAAACAATGATGGATGGGCCGGGGGATAGGGTGATGACAATCGTTGCAATAACAAAGCCGAATAGCATTTAGTTTCTCCAATTCTTGGACAAATGTTGGCATGCTTGCGCCATCAAGCCCAATCATTTGTCTTGATGTTGCATCACCAGAATTCATGAAGATGGAATTGACCATCAATTTTGTTGAGGATACGTTCTAGTTCTTACCTGTTCGATTTATCGAGGATCACATGACGATTGCTTCTGTTGCAGCTTACTGCATTGCTTTGGGCATTGCGGTTATCATTCCCGGTCCCGGCGTAATGGCGCTCATTGGAACAGCGCTTGGTGGTGGGCTGAAACGAGCAATGCCGATGATAATTGGTATCGCTTTTGGCGACGCCACCTGGCTTGCTCTCGCTGTTCTTGGTCTAGCGGCGATTAGCGAACTATACGCAGATGCATTCACGGTGATCAGATACATTGGTGTTGCCTACTTGCTTTACCTCGCATGGAAGTTCTGGACGAACACCGGTGAGTTGAAGGCTGCCGAAGGCAACTCAAAACGCTCTGCCTTTGCGGCGATGCTGAATGGTTATTTGGTTACAATGGGCAACCCGAAGGCGATGTTTTTCTATCTCGCTTTGGTGCCGGTTTTGTTGGACTTATCAGCAATTGGTGTTCAAGAATTCGCACTACTGATCCCACTTACGTTTGCAGTTCTTGTTGTATCCCTTTCACCATACGCAATGCTAGCATCTGGCGCGCGCGAATGGCTTAAGTCTTCCCGTGTTTACAAGATCATGAACCGGACAGCGGCCGCCATAATCGGAACAGCTGCAATCGCAATTGGTTTGCGCGCTCACTAATGATCAAAGTTCATGTGGAGTGGGGAAAACAGGCACTGTTGGGTAAAGCCAACACGGCAATAATTGTTGATTGTTTGAGCTTCTCTACCGCGCTTAATGTTGCTTGTGAAAATGGAGCTAGGGTCTATCCTTTTCCATTAAGTAGCAAAGCGGGCAAGTTTGCAAAGCTTGTCGACGCCAAAGTCGTTGGCAAACGTGCGGAACTTGGCCTGTCACTTTCGCCACCTTCATTAGCAAAACTGGATGCAAACGATCAGGTCGTATTGCCTTCTCCAAACGGTTCAAATCTTAGTTTGTTCGCCAATCATGACTTGGTACTGTGTGCAGCTCTGAGAAATGCTTCCGCTGCAGCAACACTGGCAAGCAGCACAGGGGGCGATGTAATCATCGCTGCAGCAGGGGAGCGTTGGCAAACAGATGGATCTCTTCGTCCGGCGATAGAAGATTGGATTGCCGCCGGCGCAATAGCGTCATGTTTTTCCGTTGCAGAACTCACTTCAGAAGCGAAGCATGCAGTTTCTGCGTTCAATGTGGTGAAGGGTGAATTGGCTGAAACGCTGGCCAGTTCGGTGTCAGGAACAGAGCTTGCCGAGCGAGGCTTTGTTCAAGATGTAGAATGGGCAGCGCAATTGAACGTGAGCACTTGTGTTCCCAAACTCAATCGTTTGAGCAGCACATATGAAGATATAGGCCTTCACGCTTCAGACCTTCCCAACGCCGACATTCTGCAACGCCAAATTGTCAGTTATTCGAAGGCTTAGTTGCTAAAGCGCTCTGAACGCACCAGTGCGAACATCAAAAATCTGGCCATTGCTCGTCTGGCTTGGTGCTATCATATCAACGAGCTTTGGTGCCACTGATGTTGGGTGAGGTACTGTTGCAGCATCTTCGCCTGGATTAGCTTTTGCGCGTAAGCCAGTCCGCACTGCACCCGGGTAAAACACATTGGTGTTTATCGTGCTTGTGGCCAACTCAGCTGCATAAGACTTCGCCATGGCATTAAGTGCAGCCTTAGAGGCAGAATAAAGGCCCCAGAAAGGCTTTGCTACTTCGGCATCATCAGCAGATACAAAAACAACGCGCCCTGCATCAGATTGGCGTAGAAGCGGCTCAAGCGAACGCATCAGGCGAAAGTTTGCAATCACGTTGAGATTGAACACGGCATCAACGTCTTTCGGAGAAATATGTGCAAGCGGGCTGATAATGCCCAACTGACCAGCATTGGCGATCACAGCGTCAACTTTGCCCCAGCGTTCAAAAATAGCACCGCCGGCACGATCGATTGCATCACCTTCTGTAATGTCGAGCGGGACAAGGGTGGCACTGCCACCAAAGCCCTGAATCTCATCATCTAACTCTTCAAGAGCTCCAACAGTCTTTGCAATCGCAATAACATGTGCGCCGCGTTTTGCTGCTTCTATCGCTGTGAAATATCCGATACCGCGAGACGCACCAGTAATGAGGACGAGGCGGCCCTCAAGGTCTTTTTGATCTGACATAATTGTTAGCCTGTCTCTCGGAGCATGGCGACTTGCTTCGGTAGGCCGTCTTCAGCCTCAAGATCAACCAAGCGTGTTGGGTATTCGCCAGTAAAATAATGGTCGGTAAATTGTGGGTTCTTCGGATCACGTGGCTTGCCGCCAACAGCGTCGTATAGGCCATCAATTGAAAGGAAGTGGAGCGAGTCAGCGCCAATAAACTCACGCATTTCTTCATGGTCAGTATACTGATTGGCCAAAAGCTTTTCAGGGTTTGGCGTATCAATACCGTAGTAGTCAGAGTGTTTGATTTTTGGGCTCACGACACAAAGATGAACTTCAGAAGCGCCAGCGTCTCGAACCAGTTGCACAATCTTTGTAGAAGTCGTGCCCCGAACGACAGAATCATCAACCAGAATGACACGCTTGCCTTCTAGCTCACCACGATTGGCGGAATGCTTTAGTTTTACACCGAACGCGCGAATTTGCTGGCTTGGTTCAATAAATGTCCGACCAACATAATGGTTTCTGATAATCCCAAGCTCAAACGGAATGCCGCTTTCTTGCGCATAACCTATCGCGGCTGGTGTGCCGCCATCTGGAACAGGGACAACAACATCGGCTTCAACGTTGACCATGCGAGCAAGGTTCGCGCCCATACGTTTACGGGCGTTGTAAACTGAACGGCCAGCGACAATTGAATCTGGGCGGGCGAAGTAAACATACTCGAACAAGCAAATGCGCTCAGGCTTTGGTTCAAAAGGCTTTGAGGACGTGATTTTGACAGTCCCATCAGCTTGCTTTTCACAAACAATGACTTCGCCGTTTTCAATGTCGCGAACAAATTTCGCGCCGATGATGTCTAGTGCACAAGTCTCTGAAGCGAGAATTGGCGCGCCATTTAAGTCGCCAAGAACGAGCGGACGAATACCATGTGGGTCTCGTGCACCCATAAGTTTCGTGCGGGTCATCGCGATGAGGGCATAGCCGCCTTCCATCTGCGATATGGCATCCACAAATCGTTTCGCAGAGCCGGCTTCTTTTGATCGGGCGATCAAATGCAAAACGACTTCTGAATCAGAAGTCGACTGGCAGATCGCGCCATTTTTGATGATCTCTTTGCGCAGTTTTAAGGCGTTGGTGAAATTGCCGTTGTGCGCGACCGCAATGCCGCCAACTTCTAGTTCCGCAAATAGTGGTTGGACATTGCGCATCGCGCTATCGCCCGTCGTTGAATAACGGTTGTGACCAACTGCAACGTCGCCGGGAAGTTTCTTGAGTGTTTCTGGGTCGGTATAGTGATCGCCGACAAGACCTTGGTGGCGTTCTGAGCGGAACTGGCTGCCATCATATGTCACGATGCCAGCGGCTTCTTGTCCACGATGTTGAAGGGCGTGAAGGCCAAGCGCTGTGAGCGCTGCTGCATCTTCATGCTTGAGGATGCCAAAGACTCCGCATTCCTCCCTTAACGTGTCACCTTCGAGGTCAAAAACGTCGTCTGAGCTGTTGTTTTCAGCTGGGAGAGATGTGTTCGTCACCGTAACCACCTATGTCATGTCATTGTCATGCAATGTATGGGCGCTCATTACGCCGCATACAGATATGAGTCAACGCTTAGGCGGTGATTACTACCAGACTTAAGTGGATGTTTCTGTCGACAAGCCTTCTTCAAGCTCATCGGTGCCTTCATTGGTTGGCTCAGTCGGTGCGCTCGAGCGTCCGCGAAGTGTTTCAGCAACCATCTCTTCGATGTCTTCAGGAAGCGCCGAAATCAAGTCATCGCCTAGCTGGGACAGCATTGGCAGTGTTTTGCTTTCTGCACCCCATTCGTCAACAACAGAGCGGAACAGCCATTGACCAAACACAACAAAAACAATGGCAATTAAAATGCCACGTAGGCCACCAAATACGAAACCAAGTGAACGATCTAATGGGCCAATTTTGCTATCGACGACTAAGTCCGCGATCCACATTGTAAGAAGGTGAAGAACGATAAGCGCGACGATAAAACTCACAATCACAGTTGCGATGTCAGCTACAAGTGGCTCGGCAACATAGGCGCGAGCAATTTGAGGGTTGTTGGCAAACATCCACCACGCAAACAAAGCTGATCCGCCCCATGTTGCGAGTGACAAAACTTCGCGCGTCAAGCCGCGCATGGTTGCCAGCAATGCTGAAATTAAGACGATCAAGCCAACGGCAATATCAAATGCGGTGATCATTTATCAAATTTCCTCAACAACTTCAGCGTTCAATCAGCTTCATTTAACCGCAAATGGTCATAAAGCCAAGCGCTCACTCTTCATCCTGGTTTATTGGCTTCTTCGCACGCGATGCAATTTGCGCAACCATGTCGGCCAACTGTTGGTATCTGCGGGTCTCAATTGCGCCCGTTTTATCTTGGTCTTTGTTCTGCGCAGTCACTGCTAACGAGAAACCCAACTTGTGAGCTTCTTTTAGTCGCGTTTGACTATGAGACACGGGACGTACGCCACCTGATAGGCTGACCTCGCCAAAGTAGACAGAATCTGTCTGCAAATGCGCGCCCGTCAATGATGATACTAGTGCAGCGGCGACCGCCAAATCTGCAGCTGGTTCAGAAATCTTCAAGCCGCCAGCGACATTCAAGTAGATGTCGTTCGCGCCAATGCGCACACCGCAGTGCGTTTCTAGAACCGCTAGCACCATGGAAAGGCGACTAGAGTCCCAACCAACCACAGCTCGACGTGGTGTGCCAAGCGGTGAGGGAGACACAAGTGCTTGAATTTCGACAAGCACTGGACGTGTGCCTTCCATTCCAGCAAACACTGCAGAACCCGTAGCGTCTTTGTCGCGCTGATCTAGGAACAATGCAGAAGGATTGGCTACCTCGCGCAAACCTTCAGATGCCATCTCGAATACACCGATTTCATCGGTCGCGCCGTAACGGTTCTTTACACCACGAAGAATGCGGAAATTGTGACTAGCATCGCCTTCAAAATACAATACCGCGTCAACCATATGCTCCACAACACGTGGCCCAGCGATTTGGCCGTCTTTGGTCACGTGACCGACAAGCACAACAGCTGCGCCAGATTTCTTCGCAAAGCGAGTCATGGCTTGGGCGCTCGTACGCACTTGCGTCACTGTGCCTGGTGCGCTGTCTACACGTTCCGTCCAAAGCGTTTGAATAGAATCGATGATCACGAGGTCAGGCTTACCGCTTGCTTCTAGTGTCGCCAGAATTGTCTCAACGTGGGTTTCGCTGCCCAGTTTCACAGGCGATTGATCGACGCCAAGGCGAGATGAGCGCAGTCGAACTTGCGCAATCGCTTCCTCGCCTGAGATGTAGACAACATTCTTGCCTTGATTGGCTAAGGCTGCAGCCGCTTGCAAGAGTATCGTCGATTTGCCGATGCCCGGCTCACCACCAACAAGGACCGCCGATCCAGTGACAAAACCGCCACCAAGAACTCGATCTAGTTCAGAAATTTTGGTTTGAATGCGCTCCGCTTCTTCAATCGAACCGGAGAGGGGGACCAACTCAATAGGGCGTCCTGCAGCAACTGCAGATTTTGGACCACTGCCAACGCCAGAGTTTGCTTTTTCCTCAACAATCGAGTTCCACTCGCCACAACTTTCGCAACGACCAGCCCACTGGCCAGTAACATTGCCGCAAGATTGGCAAACATATTGAGCGCGTTGTTTTGCCATGACTATTCGGTGCCACCGCCGCCAACATAAGATCGATTGTAACGACCTTTTAAGCTCGTAAGAACTTCATATCCAATGGTGCCTGCACGATCGGCAAGGTCGTCAATTGAAACGTTAGGTCCAAGAACTTCAACCATTTCACCAGGTATAGGACCGTCAACGCCAAAGCTTGTTACGTCAATTGCCACTTGGTCCATTGACACTTTGCCAAGCACTGGAACCAAATGGCCGTTAATGGCCACGTTTGGTCCGCGATGACTATTTGAACTGCTCATTGCACGCAAGAAACCGTCAGCGTAACCCAAGGAAATGATGGCAATACGGCTGTTTCTCTCAAGCGTGTATTCAGCGCCATAGCCCACAGTTTCACCTGTTTTGCCGTCGCGAACTTGGAGAATAGGTACGCGAAGATCAACAACAGGTGTCAGTGGGTTCTTACGGCCGCTGATTGCTCGACCGCCATAAAGCGCTATGCCCGGACGAACCAATTGGAAGTGATTTGCTTTGTTCGCCATGACACCCGCAGAATTCGCTAGCGACGCAGGAACGTCTGGAAAGTGTGCCATTACTGACTGAAAAAGTGCCAGTTGTGTGCGGTTTTTCTCATGATTTGGCAGGTCTGCGCACGCCAAATGGCTCATAATGACTTGTGGCTGATAGCCAGAGCGTTGCATCTGCTGGCGCACCCAATTGACGTCACTCATGTGGAAGCCAAGTCGGTTCATTCCGGTATCAAAATTGAGCGCTGCCGGATAAGCTTCGCCACGCTGCATGCAAAAATTCAACCACTCGTCCAGCATTGCCATGGAGTGCAGAACTGGCATCATGCGTTGTTGGGAATAGAGATCTGCAGTTCCGGGCCAAAGGCCGCCCAAAACGAAAATGTGCGCGTTCGGCAGTGTTTTGCGAAGGATCAAACCCTCTTCGGGATTAGCGACGAAGAAGAATTGAGCGCCAGCGTTTGCCAAGCTCTTGGCAACAGGTTCCAGACCAAGTCCATATGCGTTTGCTTTCACCACTGCACCGGTGAGGGTGCCTGGCGAAATTTGGTCAAGCGCATTCCAATTGCGCGCAATCGCATCGAGATCGACAGTCAAATGGCCGGAGCTGATTTGGAAACGTTCTGTCATTAGTCGAGTTGTTCCGGCAAGTAGTCTTCGCGGGCCAAATTGCCAAAGCGTGTAAGGTTGGCGTTAAAGTGCAATTGAACAGTGCCAGTTGGTCCGTGACGTTGCTTTGAAAGAATGACTTCAGCGCGACCGGCGACTTGTTCCATATCAGCTTGCCATGTGAAAAATTCAGGTGTGTTCTCTTTTGGCATTTTGTTCTTCAAGTAGTATTCTTCGCGATAGATGAACATCACCACATCGGCATCTTGCTCGATCGATCCCGATTCTCTCAAATCTGAAAGCTGTGGACGTTTGTCGTCTCGTGATTCCACTTGTCGTGAAAGCTGGGATAGAGCGATGACAGGAACTTCGAGTTCCTTAGCCAATGCCTTTAGTGTGGTCGTAATCTCGGTCAACTCTTGCACACGGTTGCCAGCGTTCTTTGAAGAACCAGACAGCAATTGCAGATAGTCCACGATCAATAGATCCAGGCCTTTTTGACGCTTCAACCGTCGCGCGCGCGCGGCCAACTGGGCAATAGCCAAACCACCCGTGTCATCAATATATAGCGGCGCTTTTGACATGACTTGCGACGCTTCGACCAACTTCGAAAACTGGCTTTCGTGAATTGTTCCGCGTCGGATATCTGATGAGGAAACTTCAGCTTGCTCAGCAAGAATACGAGTAGCCAACTGTTCTGATGACATCTCCAAGGAGAAAAACCCTACAACGCCGCCGTTTTTGGCTTTGATGGTGCCGTCAGGCATCGTTTCTGGCTCGTAAGCTTTGGCGATATTATAAGCGATGTTTGTTACAAGTGACGTTTTACCCATCGCAGGACGCGCAGCAAGTACAATCAAATCTGACTTTTGCAAGCCGCCCATCTTGGCGTCCAAGTCAGTTAGACCAGACGACACACCGGATAGACCGCCATCTCTTTTAAAGGCCTCGTTGGCCAGATTGATGGCATCTGATAGAGCATTGCCAAAATTGACGAAGCCGCCCTTGAACTGGCCCTTTTCGGCAAGCTCAAAAAGAGCTTTCTCAGCTTCTTCGATTTGAAGGTGCGGAGGTGCATCGACATCTGAGTCATACGCACCAGCGGACAGATTATCGCCAACGTCGATCAGTTTGCGACGGATCGCGAGATCGTAAATGCTTTGCGCATAATCGGCAGCGTTCAAAACTGTGGTAGCTTCCGCAGCAAGACGCGCCAAATATTGCGTCATCGTCATGTCAGGCGTGAATTCGTCCTGAAGAAATGTTTTGGCGGTAATCGGTGTAGCGCGCTTGCCCGTACGAATGATCTTTGAAAGGACTTCGTAAATCTCAGCGTGAACTTGTTCATAGAAGTGATCTGGCAGCAGAAAATCCGAGACGCGGTCAAACGCCTCGTTATTGACCAATATCGCACCGAGAAGAGCCTGCTCCGCTTCCACATTGTGGGGGGCTAGGCGATACTCTTCTTCAGAAGCATGCAATTGCTGAACCGCTTCCATATCCGCCTCCAATCTATTCCCACTTTTTACTATGCCTAGCGATGACACAAGCAAAACCCAATGTAATTCGCACCTTAGTCGATTCGAATTTGTCGCGCTGTGATTAACGGGGAAAATTATTCAAATAAAAAAGGCCGGGCGGACCCGACCTTTTACAAAATCTAACTTGGAGGCTGATTATTCAGCTTCGTCAGTTGCTTCTTCGGCGTTTTCTTCTGTCTCTACAGTTGCTTCAGCTTCTTCTTCAGAAACTTCTTCAACAACGGCTTCTTCTTCGACTTCGTCGTAAGAAACAACAGATAGGTTTTCACCAGCAGCTTGACGCTCAGCTTCGTCTTCAGAACGTGCAACGTTCACAACAACTGATGAGTCAACTTCAGCATGCAAGTTCAAAGCAACAGTGTGCAGGCCAACAGTTTTGATTGGCAAGCTAAGGTCAACTTGAGCTTTTGTTACTGAGATGTTGTCAGCGCCTAGTGCATCAGCGATATCGCGTGATGAAACTGATCCGTACAATACGCCAGTTTCGCCAGCTTGGCGGATGATTGTCACTTTGCGACCGTTTACAGCTTCTGCAACGCTCATCGCTGAATCGCGACGTTCCGCATTACGTTGAACAATTTGCTCACGCTCTGCTTCAAAGCGAGCACGGTTCGCATTGTTTGCGCGAAGTACTTTGCCTTGTGGCAAAAGGAAGTTACGAGCAAAGCCGTCTTTAACAGTTACTTCATCACCAATGGTGCCAAGGCGACCAATGCGTTCAAGAAGGATAACTTTCATTTTATTTCTCCGATGCTGTCCCGCCAAGTAAGGCGGTTAGGGGCCGAGTGCCCCAGCCAAAAATCTGGGCTTACTTCACTACGTAAGGAAGAAGACCTAGGAAACGTGAGCGTTTGATCGCGCGAGCCAACTCACGTTGTTTCTTTGCAGAAACAGCAGTAATACGGCTTGGAACGATTTTGCCACGTTCTGAAACATAACGTCCGAGCAAACGAACATCTTTATAATCAATCTTTGGAGCATTTGCGCCAGAGAATGGGCAAGTTTTACGACGACGCTGAAAAGGACGACGAACTTGGGCAGTAGATAGATCACGAATAGCCATTATTCAAATCTCCTTAGAAGCGACGTGGGCCGCGACGATCACCGCGGTCACCACGGTCGTCACGTTTTTGCATCATTGCAGATGGACCTTCTTCGTGCTCTTCAACACGAACAGTCATGAAACGAAGGATGTCTTCGTTGATGCGCATTTGACGCTCCATCTCAGCAACTGCAGCAGCAGGAGCGTCGATGTTGAACAATGTGTAGTGCGCTTTACGGTTTTTACGAATGCGGTAAGTAAGAGACTTAAGGCCCCAATACTCAGTTTTCGCAATTGTACCACCGTTTGATGTGATGATTTCAGTCAATGTCTTAGTCAGTTCTTCAACTTGTCCAGTCGAAACGTCCTGACGAGCCATGTAGATATGCTCATATAAAGCCATATCAATCGCCTTTTGTTAGGTTACAACAACGTTCATCCGCCGGCGCAAAGCCAATTTGAAAACCTAAAAGGCGTTCAAAACAAATTTACAAAGAGCGGGAACACGGGAGGCCGATACCGTTCCTGATATCATTCGATTTGCCATAGCAAACCGACCCTCCGTTCAGCCCCCGGCCAAACGAACTCGCGCTAACTACATTGAGCTTGGCAGAATTGCAAGCGTTTGTTGGACTTTTGCAACCGTAGACGAGCTTAAAGCAACAGTTCGGTGTATAAATACGTGCTTCAACTTGCATCACCAATAAGCGAACGCATATTATGAGCGATCACAATGCACAATCCAATAAGATGCATAGCTTAGTTTGTGGGGAAGATATGGCAAACGTTGAAGTTAGAAATGTTGAAGCAATTGACCGCGAGCGCTGGGGGGAACTCTATGCTGCATATGCGCGCTTTTATAACTCTACTCAAACTGAAGAGATGCGTGAGAAGGTCTGGGGATGGCTCCATGACGATGCGAAAGAAAACTTTGGTTTGGTTGCCCTAGATAAGAAAGGCAACATTGTTGGCGTTGCGCACGTACGCGAATTTTCACGCCCGCTTTCAGCTGCAACTGGTTTGTTCCTTGACGATTTGTTTGTCGATCCTGCACATCGCGGAAAAGGCGTTGCTGAAGCGCTTATTGCAGCAATTCGTAAGCAAGCGGAACTGGACGATCACTCGCTAGTGCGTTGGATTACCGCGGATAATAACTACCGAGCTAGAGCTGTTTATGATCGGATTGCGCGCAAAACAGACTGGCTTACGTACGATATTCAGCTATAAGGCTGAGAACAGATTTCGCTTAAGAGGCCTCACGAATGACAAAAAGAGCACTAACTTTTCCAGGACAAGGCAGCCAAGCTGTGGGCATGGGCCAAGATCTTGCCCAGAATTTTGCTGAAGCACGCGCAGTTTTTGAAGAAGTTGATGATGCGCTTCAAACAAAGCTATCTCAAATCATGTTTGAGGGGCCTGACGATACTCTTCGTCTTACCGAGAATGCACAGCCAGCACTGATGGCCGTTTCTATGGCCGTTGTACGCGTGCTGGAAGCAAAAGGTGTAAAAGTGGGCGAAGTGGCTGACTATGTCGCAGGGCATTCACTTGGTGAATATTCAGCATTGTGCGCTGCTGGCTCACTTTCTATTTCTGACACAGCTCGTCTGCTACAGACACGTGGACGGGCTATGCAACAGGCCGTTCCTGTTGGTGAGGGCGCAATGGCCGCAATTCTTGGCCTTGAGCTTGCAGAAGTTGAAGACGTTGCGGAAGCGGCAAAACAAGGCGGCGTTTGCGACGTTGCAAACGATAATGCGCCCGGTCAAGTTGTGGTTTCAGGCTCTGCATCTGCGGTTGAACGCGCAATTGAACTGGCAAAAGCAAAAGGTGCAAAACGCGCTTTGTTGTTGCCAGTAAGTGCGCCATTCCATTGTGCAATGATGGGCCCCGCGGCAGAAGTTATGGAAGGCGCGCTGGCAAATGCAGATTTGGTCGCGCCTGTTGTTCCAATTGTTTCAAACGTTTTGGCGACAGCGATTACAGATCCACAAGAAATCAAGCGTCGTTTGGTTGAGCAGGTTTGCGGCAAAGTGCGTTGGAGCGAGTCTATGACTTGGCTTTCAAGCGAAGCTGGTGTGACTGAATTAGCAGAGTTGGGCACAGGTAAAGTGCTTTCAGGTCTTGCACGTCGCATCAACCGTGATGTAAAGGCAGTGCCTTTGAATACAGCGGATGACATTGAGGCCTTTGTTGCGGCGCTTTAAGCCGACAAAGTCGATATATAGAAAGTCGAAACAATATGTTTGATCTAAGCGGCAAAAAAGCACTCGTAACGGGCGCGAGCGGTGGCATCGGCCAAGCAATTGCACAAAAACTCGCTGCGTGTGGCGCAGAGGTGACCCTTTCAGGGACACGAGTTGAAAAGCTTGAAGAAGTTGCAGCCTCCATTAGCGGCACAACGCACATTGTGCCATGTAATCTTTCAGACAGCGAAAGTGTTGACGGACTAGTGCCAGGCGCCATCGAGAAAATGGGCGGCCTAGATATTTTGATCAACAACGCTGGTATCACACGCGACAATATCTTCATGCGAATGAAAGATAGCGAGTGGGATGACGTGATTGCGGTTAACCTTACTGCAGCTTTCCGTCTATCGCGCGCGGCTGTGAAAACTATGATGAAGCAGC